>R26__coassemble_253_pt1 | contig 35827 bp, 34 predicted proteins | sample R26__metabat2_high_PE_001 | metagenome-assembled genome bin R26
TTTTATATACTTTTGCAGCGGTAAAACAAAAAATTAGTTAATAACTTAAACATTTCTGCCTATCGAAAAAAGCTCTACTTCATAACTAACAAGAAGAAAATATGAAGAATTATGCAAGTTGTACCGACGAAGCGTTGGCACTACTATACATAGACGGAGACAACAAGGCATTCGATGAGTTATTAGCTCGTAATCAGCAAAAACTCTTCTCGTATATCATGTTCGTGGTTCGCGACCCCGAATTAGCCAACGACGTGTTCCAAGAAACCTTTGTCAAGGTGATTACCAAGTTGCAAGAAGGAAAGTACACCGATTCTGGCAAGTTTGCCTTCTGGCTGACGCGCATTGCCCATAACATTATTATGGACACCTATCGTCAGCAGCGCTCGGCTCACATCATAGAGCCGTCGGAAGACAACGACTTGAACAAGTTGAGTGGCAGTCAGGTGATGGACCTAAACCGCGAGAACGAATATGTCAACACACAGGTGATGGACGACGTGCGCCACTTGATGGACTCACTGCCAGCACCACAGCGAGAGGTTGTCTATATGCGCTACTATCAGGACTTGTCGTTCAAGGAGATTGCTGAAATGACAGGTGTGAGCATCAACACATCGCTGGGCCGCATGCGCTACGCTCTGATTAACATGCGTCGCATGGCCAAGAGTCACAATCTGCAGCTGAATATGGAGCTCTAGACTCTCTAGAACTTAGAAAATCTAGAGCACCTTCAGGTCGTGAATGGTCTGCTCAGGCGTGGGGCTATGGAACACATAGCTGCCAGCAACCAGTACATCAGCACCAGCCTCAACGAGTCGTGGTGCTGTTTCTTGCTGTACACCACCATCAATCTCTATCAGCGCTTTCGATCCGCGCTCAGTAATTAACTGACGAAGCTGGCGCACCTTCTTGATGGTATTCTCAATGAAGGTCTGTCCGCCAAAACCAGGATTGACACTCATCAGCAGCACCATATCGACATCACAGATAATATCCTCAAGAACAGAAACAGGTGTGGCAGGATTGAGCGTCACAGCGGCCTTCATGCCTGCCTGATGAATCTCTTGAATGGTACGATGCAGATGTGTGCAAGCCTCGTAGTGAACATTCATCATCATAGCTCCCAACTTTGCCGTCTGCTGAATATAGTGCTCAGGGTGTACAATCATGTAGTGCACGTCCAGCGGTTTCTTGCACTTCTTGGCGACAGCCTCCAAAACGGGGAAGCCAAACGAGATGTTAGGTACAAAAACACCATCCATCACATCCAGATGAAGCCAGTCGGCCTCACTGCGATTAATCATGTCCATCTCCTGGTCGAGATGTAGGAAGTCAGCTGCAAGCAGTGACGGGGAAACCATTGTAGCCATTTGTCTGAGTCTTCTTGTTGTTACACATTCGCGCAAACTGTTTGATAAACAGAATGGTGGATGGATGTGGTTGGAATTCGTTTTGAGTAAAATGTTGCATAGGCATTCTGTATTTGAGTTTCTATTAGAGAAACGTACAGCAATACCTATTTATTATCTCATCGTACAAAAAAATTTTCAATCTTAATGCCGTTCAGGAAATCACGTGCTGTCATGCGCTTCTTACCGGCTATCTGAAGCTCTGTTATTTCCAACCATTCGTCACCTGCAGCAACCTGTAGTGCCTTCTGTTCTACGCGGATGGTGCCGGGATTTTGGTTAGTGGCGACATGCGTCTTACGGGTCTTGTAAATCTTCAGCACCGTTTCCTTGTCGCCGCCTATTAGCATAGTCCAGGCACCAGGATAAGGACTTAAGCCACGCACGAAGTCATAGACTTGTTTTGCGCTCTTCGTCCAGTCAATCTGACAGGTTTCCTTGAAAATCTTAGGGGCAGGCTTGATGGCAGAACCATCAAGCACACTATCTTGGGGGATACTGACGGGATGGCCATCAGCAGCAATGATAGTCTCGAGGGTCTCCAGACAAATCTGTGCCCCCAAATGCATCAAACCATCATAGACATACTCCACATCGGCATCGTCAGGAATGGGAAAATGCTTCTTCATGATGATGCGACCTGTATCAATGTCGTGGTCGAGGAAGAAGGTCGTCACACCCGTCTCCGTCTCACCATTGATAACTGCCCAGTTGATAGGTGCTGCACCACGATACTGCGGCAACAGGGCTGCATGGACGTTAAACGTGCCGTATTCTGGCATCGCCCACACCACCTCAGGCAACATGCGGAAAGCCACGACCACCTGCAGATTGGCATTGTACGAACGCAACCGTTCAATGAAGACAGGGTCCTTCATCTTCTCTGGTTGCAGCACGGGTAAATCGTGAGCCACTGCATACTGCTTGACCTGCGAGGGCTGCATCTCTGTCTGGTGGCGCCCTACTGGTTTGTCGGGCTGTGTCACTACTGCCACCACATTATACTCGTTCTCCACCAGTGCCTGCAGCGTCTCTACTGCAAACTCCGGCGTTCCCATAAATACGATTCTTAAATCTTCCTTCTTCATATTAGTCTTGGCTAAAGTCGTGCACCATCTTGCGATACATAGTATACATGCGCTTACGCGAGATGTAACCTTTCAGGTGGTTATCTTCGCCGAGCACAGGTAACCAGTCGGCCTGCGTGCGCTCAAAAGTCTTCATCACTTCTGTCATCGGAGTACCGTCACTCAGTACAGCAGCAGGCTCTACCATCAATTGCTGGGCTTTGAAGTGGTTATACAGTTCTGTGCGGAATACCACATGGCGTATCTTACGGATATCAATCTCACCCAACAGCGTCCCTGCAGCATCTGTCACTGGCAGCACATCAGTATGCGAACGACTGATCTTATGCACCATCTGTCCCAGCTCCATATCAGCATCCACGCTCTGATAGTCGCGATCGATGACAGAGTCCAGGCTCATCAACGTCAGCACAGCGTGGTCCGTATGGTGGGTAACCAGTCGCCCTTGTTTAGCCAGACGCATGCCATAGATGCTGTGAGGCTCGAAAATGTTAATCGTAAGATAGGCCGATACAGAGACTATCATCAACGGCATGAAGAGATTGTAGCCACTGGTAATCTCTGCGATGAGGAAAATACCTGTCAATGGGGCATGCATCACACCCGACATCACACCAGCCATTCCCAGCAGGGCAAAGTTCTTCTCTGGCACATAGACACCAATCTGGTGCATGTTCCACAATCGCGAGAATAGGAATCCCGTAAAACAGCCGATAAACAGCGAGGGAGCAAACGTACCGCCACAGCCGCCACCACCGTTCGTTGCCGAGGTGGCAAAGACCTTCGTAAAGAGTACAAGAGCAAGGTAGAGAATGATAAACTCGCTATGCCCATAGAACAACGAGCCATCAAGTATCTGGTTCCAGTCGGCTTCCGTCTTACCGTTCAGCAAGAGATTGATGCTATGATAGCCCTCACCATAGAGCGACGGGAAGAGGAAGATGAGCGTGCTTAGGATAGCGCCACCAATGAGCAACTTGATATAGGGTTTGTTCTTGAAACGTGCAAACATATCCTCGCAGGCGTTCATCGTTCGGATGAAGTACAGCGAAACGAGTCCACACGTGATGCCCAGCAAGATGCTGGCAGGCACGCGCTCTACCGTCCAGTCGGAGTCCAGATGGAATGAGAAGAGCACGGCATTGCCACTAAATAGATAGGTAAAACAGGTTGCCGTCACACACGACACGAGGATGGGTAATAGCGCCGACATCGTCATGTCAATCATCAGCACTTCCAGTGTGAACACCAATCCTGCTATTGGGGCCTTGAAGATGCCGGCTATTGCACCTGCAGCACCACAACCGACCAAGGTCATCAACGTCTTGTTATCCAGTCGGAACAACTGTCCCAAGTTAGAACCGATGGCAGAGCCTGTCAGTACAATAGGGGCCTCGGCACCCACCGAGCCACCAAAGCCGATAGTGATGGCAGAGGCTATGACACTCGACCACGTGTTATGACCCTTCAGTCGGGAACGGTTCGACGAAATAGCATAGAGAATGCGCGTAATACCATGCGAGATATTATCTCTGACCACATAACGCACAAATAGCGACGTCAACCAGATACCCACCACAGGATATACCAGATAGAGCCAGTTGTAGGTATCGGCATGGAAGCGACCCGTCAACAACGCCACAATGGTATTGATAAGTCCATGTAGCACAAAGGCGGCAACAGCCGACAGCACACCCACCAGGAACGCCAGGATGAGCAAGAACATCTTGTCGCTGACATTCGCCACACGCCAGTCGTGCAAGCGCTGTAGCCAAAGGGGTCTATTGTCTGTGTCGCGATTCATAATTATTTCTCTATTGACGGATAATCGTTACTTCGCCATCTGCCTTCAATCGAATAATACTGCTGGGCGTATGAGGCTTATGTTCCTGACGACGACTCCAGCAAACGTAGTCAACCTGTTCGATGATACGAGGGTCTATATCACAATAGTTCTGAGCAGCAGGTTCACCACTGATATTCGCCGAAGTGCTTACCAGCGCTTTCTGGAAGCGATAGCAGAGTTCTTTCGAAAATGGTTCATTGGTGATGCGGATACCCAGGCTCCCGTCTTCAGCCACCAAATTAGAAGCCAGATTGATGGCACCATCCAAAATCAGCGTGGTTGGCTTCGCATTTTCGGCCTCTTTCAAACTATCTATCAGTTGCCAAGCGACATCAGGTACTTGACGAAAATATCGTTGCATACGGGCGTCGCTATCCACAAGACATATCAGCGCTTTCGAGTCGTCGCGTTGCTTGATGGCGTACACACGCTTCACAGCCTCCACATTCGTGGCATCGCAACCGATACCCCAAACGGTGTCTGTCGGGTAGAGGATTACCCCACCCTTTCGCAGCACCTCTACGGCTTTCTTAATATCTTCTTCTCTCGTCATTAGAATTCTGATGTAAAGTGGAATTTGATATGCTTGAAGTCCTCCTGCGCCATCGACAACACATAACCGGAGTCTGCCAGGAATACGTCGCGGCCTTCTTTATCCTTCGCCATATACTGATACTTGCGCTTCTTGAAGTTCTCCAGCTCCGCTGCATCATCGCTCTCAATCCAGCACGCCTTATACAGGTGTACGGGTTCCCAGCGACACTTGGCGTTATACTCGTTCTCCAATCGATATTGGATGACCTCGAACTGCAACTGACCAACGGTACCTATAATCTTACGGCCATTGAACTGGTTGACAAACAACTGGGCAACGCCCTCGTCCATCAATTGGTCAATACCCTTCTGCAACTGCTTCGACTTCATGGGATCGTCGTTCTCAATGTACTTGAACAGCTCAGGCGAGAACGAAGGCAGTCCGCGAAAGTGCAACTGTTCACCCTCCGTCAGCGTGTCGCCAATCTTAAAGATACCATTATCGGGCAGACCTACAATATCTCCAGGCCATGCCTCATCAATCGTTGACTTACGCTGAGCCATAAACTGCGTAGGACTGGAGAAGCGCAGCGTCTTACCCTGACGCACATGCAGGTAGGGCTGGTTGCGCTGGAACTTACCACTGCACACCTTACAGAAGGCGATACATGAACGGTGGTTGGGGTCGATATTGGCAGTAATCTTGAAGATAAAACCCGTAAATTTCTGTTCATCAGGCTGCACATCGCGCTCCTCAGCCTTCGTAGGCTTGGGACTTGGGGCAATCTCTACGAAACAGTTCAAAAGTTCCTGCACGCCAAAGTTGTTCAGAGCTCAACCGAAGAATACTGGAGCCACCTCAGCCGAGCGGTAGGTTTCTACCTCGAACTCAGGGTACACGCCATCCACCAGTTCCAAGTCTTCACGGAGCTTGGCGGCGTCTCTTTCACCAATGCGAGCATCAAGATCTGCTGAACTAACCTCCACGCTAACCTTCTCCGTCACGCGCTGTTTATCGGGCGTAAAGAGGTCGAGCTTGTTCTCATAGATGTTATATACGCCCTTGAACTTGGCACCCTGATTGATAGGCCACGACAACGGGCGAACCTTGATTTCCAACTCCTGCTCCAACTCGTCCAGCAAGTCGAAGGGGTCACGACCCTCGCGGTCCATCTTGTTGATGAAGATGATAACAGGCGTATTCCTCATACGACACACGTTCATCAGTTTACGTGTCTGCGTCTCCACACCTTTAGCACCGTCCACCACAATAATTGCGGAGTCAACAGCTGTCAGCGTACGGTACGTATCCTCGGCAAAGTCCTGGTGACCTGGGGTATCAAGGATATTCACCTTATACTCAATGTCCGAACCGTCGGGAGTATAGTCGAACTCCATCACAGAGGTCGACACCGAGATACCACGCTGCTTCTCGATATCCATCCAGTCAGAAGTAGCGGTCTTTTTAATCTTGTTGTTCTTCACAGCACCTGCCACCTGGATTTGTCCACCAAAGAGCAGAAACTTCTCTGTCAACGTGGTTTTACCAGCATCTGGGTGCGATATAATGGCGAAAGTTCGCCTACGTTCAATTTCCTGATTCACCTTATTATAATTATTTGAGCGTGCAAAGGTACAAAAAAGTGAGAAAAAAAACGAATTTATTTAGATTTTTCTGTAATACAGACACTTCCCGTCTGCAGTTTCTCACTCTGGCAACGCAGCGTAACCTGTGACGGATTTTCACTACTCTGCACGATAACCTGTGCCAAACCATTGAAAGCTGGGATAGAGAATGACTTGCAGTTATGTTCTTTGGGATGGTCTGCACCCAAATACATCGGGTCGCCGTTGCCCACGCCAAGAATACGTCCCTCGCCCTCCAATGTTAGGTTCAGCATAGGACAAGCATCAGGCACGATGCGCCCTTTCTGGTCTTGCACCTCCACAGTTATAACAGCCACATCACGCCCATCAGCCATAATCTCCTGACGGTCACTCTTGAGCACCAACTTATAGGCTGGTTTCGTAGTTTCTATCACCTGTGTCATCGTGCGTTTGCCATTCTTGTAACCATACGCTACCACCTTGCCAGGCTGATAGACAGCCTTCCATTTCAGGTGACCATTCTTTGGCATTGCCTGTCGACCAAGTTTCTTACCATTCACAATGAGTTCCACCTCATCACAGTTGCTATATGCCCAGAGCTCTACCTCCTCGCCCTCGTGTCCTTGGAGATTCCAATGGGGGAAGATGTGCAGCACGGGGGCGCTGGTCCACCATGATTTCAGATACCACGCCTCATCTTTCCAGAATCCACAGTAATCCAAGATGCCAAACTCCGACTCGTGGGCAGGATATGAAAGCGGGTTGGGTTCACCACGATAGTCAAAGCCTGTCCAGTAGAAAAGTCCTGCAGCCCAAGGGCGCTCATCGTAAAACTTCCAACCGCGCTCAATGATATTCTCGTAATTCTGTTCGTTGGTTAGGTTCAAACTGACCATACGCCCTTTGCAGTTCTCATCCTTGAAGTACCAGCCACGTGTACCGCAACCACTGGTTTCCTCAGTGCCCACTATCTTCCACGACGGATTGTTCTTTTTGCGGTTGTCCACATCATTCTGCACGATATAATTAAAGCCCACCACATCAAGACCTTTAATCAGTTCCGTACCGCCGGCATTCGCTACCGTACTGGGACGTGTGGGGTCGTAAAGACGGGTATACTCACGCATCGCCTCTGCCAAACGGGTTCCCTGCACGCTATTCTCCAGTCCCCACTCCTCGTTACCATCGCTCCAGAGAATGATGCTGGGGTGGTTACGGTCACGCTTAATCATGCGTTCCAAAAGTCGAAGGTGTTCGTCGTTGATGCCCATCAGTCGGTTCTCATCTATGACCAGCATTCCTTCACGATCACAAATATCCAGCAAGGCGGGAGTCATCGGATTATGCGAGGCGCGATAGGCATTACAACCAAACTGTTTAAGCTGCTTGATGCGCCACGCTTGCAAGGCATCGGGAATAGCTGAACCCACACCAGCATGGTCCTGATGCATGTTGACTCCCTTCAGTTTCAGGGGTTCACCATTCAGCAGGAAGCCACGCTCAGCATCAAACTTGATATCGCGCAAACCAGTTGTTGTCGTATAAACATCGGTCACCTTGCCGTCCACCTTCACCGTTGTCTCCACTTTATACAGATAGGGATTCGTAGTACTCCAGAGATGCGGATTGGATATCTTAATCCGATGGTCGCTTGTTCGTGTTTCCTTGGCGAGTAAGGGATACATGATTCCGCTGACGTGTGCCACCTCCCTACCCTCGGCATCCAACATCCGTTGCTCAACCTCATATAGCTGAGTCTTCAGTCCGCTGTTGGTCACCTCAGTTTTGACATGGACAACAGCATGGTCATAGGGTTGCTGCAGTTCGGCATAGACAAAGGTGCCGAAGGGTGCCACACTGACCTCAGCCATTTTCTCCAGCCACACATCACGATAAATGCCAGCACCTTCGTAGAACCAACCCTCCTCCAGCGTGGCATCAGCACGCACGCAAATCAAGTTCTCTTTACCGTATTTGACATAGGGCGTGATATCATACACCTGCGTTGCATAGCCGCTGGGTTCAGTACCCATATAGAAGCCATTAAACCATATACGGGCATTGCGGAAGATGCCATCAAAGCGCAACATGAGGCGCTTGCCAAGGTCATAGGCAGGAATGGTCAGCGTTTTACGATACCACCCCACACTGGTCTCTGGATACTTCCATCCCACCGTCTTGTAACCATGCGAGTGACTAGCCTCAGAAGCATAAGGCAGCGTCGTCACCCAGTCGTGTGGCAATTGCACCTCTTGCCACGCCGAGTCGTCAAACTTCTGCGCATAAGGTCCTTCATTGTGTATAGAGCTTGCCTTCGTCAGGTAATTGAAATACTCCGTGCCACAACCAAAATCCTTTTTCGGGTCAGCAGCATGCCCAAATGCAAACTTCCATCCCTTATCCAGTAGGATGCTCTCACGTACACTTTGTCCTTGGACTCCCACGACCGACATCAGCAGGGGTGTCATCAGCAGTAAAATCAGTCTATTCATTGTCTTAGCAGTTTCAGTCTTTACATGATGCAAAGATACGCACAAAATCTGAATCTAGCAAACAAACAAGAAGAAAACATAAAAAAAGAACTTAGCTTGACGCTAAGTCCTTTGCGGAGAGAGAGGAATCAATTTTCGTTACCTCTACATCTTTTATAACTTATTGAGAATCAACACTCTGTATCGCTCATTCTACGTCGTGTCAATCATCTACTCTAACAATTATATAGTTACTTTCAGTTGCAAAAGTAGACATTTTTTTCTGTTTTACCAAACAATTCTCAGTTTTTTTTCAATTATCCCATTATAATTTTGTATCTTTGCACCCGACGAATGTGTCTCCCCATCGCTGAAATCGCCAAAATCAATGCTGGGTGAATACGAGGCACAGACGGCAGTTCATATTGATGGACTGCCCTTCTGTGCGTATTTACGAGCGTTTGGCGATGCTTAGCGATGAGGTACAGAGGGCAGTCCTCATTTTGTCATTGGAAGTTTAATCGCTAAAATTCGCCTATATGAAAAAGTATTTTGCAACAATCGCGATGGTCATGCTCACTGCAGCAGGCTTCGCACAGTCAGAGAAGTTAGAGCCTGAGTTTATCGGTCAGGTAGTAGTGGTAAACGCTGACAGCACAACAACGCTGCTCCAGAAGGAGGCTACGAAGATTAAGACGGGTTCTACGAAGTTCGGGTACATCCCTCTTCCTGGTACCAGTCTGCTCGACAAGAGTAAGGTGAACATGACCGTGAAGGGCAAGGAGTCCCAGACGAAGTTGAAGAGCGGGCGCCTGACATTCATCGTGAAAGCCGGCAAGAATGACATCGATCCGAAGTCGGTATTTGGCGTATTCCAGTTTGAGGTGAAGAAAAAGACCCGTGAGTTCGTACTGGCAGAGGGTAGTTTACTTGGTGGAGTACAGTCCACTACAAACTTCAACACGGTGCCGACACAGGTGAAGAAGTACGGAACTGAGTCGTATCTTGTAATCATCGAGAACGCAGAGCCGGGACAGTATGCATTCACTACGACAGATGTCTCTTATGTTTCAACCTTCGGAGTAGAGTAATGATAAATTATTATCATGAGAAGATACTGCATCATTATCATGTTTGCATGTGTACTGTTTTCTTCATGCCAAACTGTGAATACTATTTTGGCTAATCCAGATTATGACTTATTGGATTTGGCAAGAACAAAAAAGACGTTCACATTAAACGAGCCTTTCCCAGAAAAGGGATATACGTTACGGGGCATACGTTATCGAAATATTGAAATTCAACGTTTCTCCGATAACGACACTTTGTACTATTTGAAATACAACCCCAATCATGAAGAAAAGAATTTCTTCTATACCTTCTTAAATAAGCAAACTGTTGATACCATACTCGTCAATAGTCTTGACAAAAAGAAAACATCTTCAGTTTATAAAAGAGAAGAATGGCTGGACAATGCTCTTGTTGAGCTTGGAATAAAAGATATCAATAAGAAGGAGAGCCTTTGGACTTACTTTGCACCAAAATATAAAATGGTAAAGGGCAATCTCCCTACTGACAGAGTTCGAACAGGTTATCACCGCGAATATGAAAAATTCAACTATAAGACAGCAGTGACAAAATACTACGAACAACGTAATCCTCAACATAAACTGACAGGAATGGAGGTTATAGGTGCTTTATACATAATCAATATGTTGTCTAACTCCAACACTGGAAATACCAGATATTTCTGTAGGTCGTGTGGACTATCCTTCTCAAATGCAGGAGATCTCCGTTCACACGAAAATGCTGTTCACGACTATTAACTTGATACAGATATGAAAATAATAACTGCACTCCTGATATTCTTGTTTAGTCAGCAATATTGCTTTAGCCAAAGCAATAAAACCGACTATGCAAATTGTATAAAAGTTGACATTGGGGCATACAACACCTTAGATAAGGTGAAGAGGGCCTTTGCGATAGCATCCAATGACACATCTAATATATATTTAATAGGTGTAGTCCCCACAAATTCCGAGATACGGACTTTAGGATTGAAATGTGACGGACCTGTATTCTATCTCCAATACAGTGACACACTTTATGACACATTAAAAAAAGTAGAAGAAAAGTACAGAGAATGGACTGAAGTCGCAAAGAACAACTTAACAGAAGCATTCAAGAAAGAAATTCCAGTCGAAATCCCCATCGCGGGTGTCTCGATATGGAACATAGACAAACCACAGTTTGAACTGATGTCTGTTGATAAGAACAAATTCACCTTTACTAAGTTTAGTCCAAGTGATCCGCCATGCCTACAAATACACATGGTTTCCCATTTTAACTACTTCAATTCCAACTTTAGAAAAAAAGTAAAAGCAAGTACAGAGGTTGTTTCCTTCTTTAGCGATACGGAACAGTTTTCTAAGTTCATAGAACTACTTGCACCGGATAAGATTAGGAAAAACATGGGAAATAACACTATAGACTCACTGTTTAGATAAAATTGATGTGAAGAAGATTTTGTTCCTCGACTTTGACGGTGTGATGGTGACGGACAGATACCAGGCACAGCTGATGGCCACCAACAGTCCACTACGGGATGAATACGGTGCAAAGTTCGACCCTGTATGTGTGGAGAACCTACGTCGCATCATCGACAGTACCGATGCCGACATAGTGGTGACATCGACATGGAAGATGACGATGGGGCTGGACGGCATACAGAGTATGTGGCAAACTCGCAGTATTCCGGGCAAGGTGGTTGGTGTGACACCCGACATCGACCCCATTCACCGAGGGAACGAGATACAGGCATGGATTGACGCATACGGTGGGGATTGCCGGTATGTCATCATCGATGACTGTCCTATCTTAGATTTCTTCAGAGAAGAGCAGCTGCCCTTCCTTTTCAAGGCCGATGAGCGGACAGGACTCGATGGAAATACAGCGAGGAAGGTCATAGAATACATGCAAAAGTAGCAATAAGAAGTTGCTAAATGGGCAATATATTGCTACTTTTGCAACCTTTAGTGATTTGTTGATTGTGAATTTACATATGGTGTGCGACTCTGCTGTTGATTGGTAGATGGTGACTGTTGAGAATAACCCGTGGAGGGTTGAGATTGTGTTGTTGTCGATTGAGCCAACATCAGTGGTTTCAACCCTTGACCGAGCTTAACAAAATCTTCACCTGGAGCCTCAATGCGAAACAGAAAATTCTCCTTCGACTTCGAGGTGATTTGTACTCTAAACTTGCTACCAAGTTTAAGGGTGATGTTTGCGAGATCCTCAAAGTCACTTACCTTGTTCTTAAATGCCATAATCCAACTATTGGAATCCTCCAGTGACTCGATGATTCCAAATTCTTTGTCGAGCGTGAAACCTTTGGCTTCCATGATTTCTAATACGGCAGCTTCTATCTTTAGTTTCTCGCTGCCCTTCAGGTCTTCTAATTTAATCTTGTCCATAGCTTATTCCTTTTGTTGTTTATAATCGGTGCAAAGATACATTAAAAAGATGTATAAAAGCACCTTGAAAAATTTTATCTCATATATTAACATTTTTATGACCCACATCAATAGATTTTCACTTGATTTGTTGAGGCGTTTACGGGCGGGCTTTTTCATGTTGCGCTCGCTCCACATGTCAGGCACTTCGTGCAGCCCTCATTCTTACCGCTCCACTTTATTCCGTTTTATTGTGTTAGCCACTATGGGGCAGCACCCCATACCCCTGCCATAAACGATAGGCTACACAAAACCAACCAGTCGCAAAATTGTTAATATACGAGAAATAATTTTCACTGCATCGAGACTCGCCAAAAACATCGTAACTTTGTCGCAGTTCTGAACGCCCATGCAGGGATATTACATCGAAAAATCCATAACGCAATATGGACATTTTGATTCAGCCCTTCGGGACTTCACATAAAATATCCTGTTGCGCCCTTCCAGGGATAGGCAGCAAGCTGCACTCTAAAAGATTAACTGATAAAAAGAAAATAATATGGGAGCAAAAGCATCATTACACATGGAGCCGATGAAGTCGTTTGACGGTGCCCAAAGCAACGAGAACGAACGTCGCGGATGGGACAGAGATAGGTACTCGCGACCCGAAGATTACAAAGGTGCAACGAACCACTACGACTGGTTCCGCAGGCACTTGAACTTTGAAATCGTAAAAGGCAAAATTGTGCCACAACTTTCACAGTCGATTCCACTTCATGAAAGATTACAAAATCGACTCAAAGAACTGGGCTTCAAGCACTACAAAGTTACGTCAAAGATTACACCTAACATATGCATGGATTTTATGATAGGCGGTAATCGTGAAAGACTTCGCAAAATGGCTTTCGGAACTCAGACTGTGAACTTCGATAAACCTGACGAGAAGAATAGTCAGATTACACGGTGTGGAGAAATTGAACGGTGGGCGATGGATACCTATCGCTGGGCTGCAAAAAAATATGGTGAGGAGAACATCATCGGGTTCAATGTTCACCTCGACGAAACTACACCGCACATTCATATGCAAGTTATACCTGTTGGGCAAGTAACTAAACGAGGTAGGGTAAAGTCAGGTGAACAACGTGGTACCAAGAAGGCAGTTAGCTTTGCTGCAGTGGTTGGCAAAACTAAAGAGGAATATTCAAAGTACAAAGACAATCTACACACAGATTATCATCTTCAGGTTGGCTACAAATATGGGCTGGAGCGTGGTACATTCTTTGAGGATCTTTCAGACGAAGAGAAGGCACTTCGTCAGCATCGTGATAAGAAGGCATACGTTCTATATTGCGATATGATGAAGAAAATCGAGGAGGCTAAAAAAGAAGCTGCTGCCATAGTTGATGGGGCACACAAAGAAGCTGCCGCCATCAGACAGGGTGCTGAGGACGAACTGCAGTCTATCCAGTCAGAAGTGAAGAAAGCAGAAACAAGACTGAAGGGTCTCACAACCATGATCTCTAATCTGGAAGCACAAAGGGATAATCTGGAGGCTCAGATTGCGGCCCTTGAAGATGAGTATTCAGAGAACAATGAGCAGTTGGAGCAGAAGCGGTCAGAGTTGTTAGCAAAACTTGCAGAAATCGAAGAAAAGATTTCTGACAAGACGCTGAAGCGTGAAGAAGCCGAAAGAAAACTCATCAATCTGGCGAAAGAGAAAAATAAGCTCCAGCAGCACTACGATGAACTGATGCGTGAAAAAGTCAAAATTGAATCTGATGTGTTCGAAAAGGTTCAGAATGATGTCAACGCTACTATGTGGGAAGAAGCAGCACGGGAGATGAAAAATGACTTCTCGAACATAGATGATTTCCTCAGCAAAACACTCTCCCCAAAACAATATGAAGATTATAGGGAACTTATTGCTGGTTCAATGTTTGAAGATCTCGCCCAACGTGGAGAAGAGGTTGCTGCTGTAGCTGCAGCTCTCTACCTTGGATACATTGATCAGGCAACGACATTTACACGGGGTTCTGGTGGAGGTGGTGACAGTCCAGGCAAAGGATGGGGACGAGAAAAGGATGAAGATGACGAAGCCTTTCGCCGCAGATGCTGTATCATGGGCAGAATGATGATGAAACCCACGAGCAGGAAGAAACAGTTAAAACGATAGACATATCGGTGACGACATGACTGTCACTTTTCTGCTGAATTGGGTAGTTTGCATAAATAGTCATTCACGTCTTTTGCTGGGGCGAACCTCTTCCTTATGTCGATGGCAGACGGCAGCGCATCGAGCAGCCATCTGGTGGTGGTATCGCCTCCTTCGTCATTGTCCAGGCAGAGGTACACTTGATTCTGTAACGTTTTCAATACATCCAGAGCTGACTCCTTGTTAACGATGGAGTTCAGGACAACATAGTTATGCTTCACCCCTCCGCACAGGGTGGCAAAGCTCAGCATATCGAAAAAACCCTCAAAAACGACCGTAGGCGCATTTCCTTGGTCAAAGTGCGTAGTTATCCCTTTGGGACTTGTTCCACCCTTAAAACGCTCGCTTCGCAGTTCGTAGCCTCCCAAATTATTAGAGTATGCCAGGGCATAGAGGTAACGGTTGTCGGTGCGCTCGCAAAAGCTGTAGTGTGCCTCCTGTAGGAACTGTCGGGCAATAGATGTGTTAATCTTCCGTTTCGTCAGATAGGCAAAGAGCCCTTTGGACTGCAGGGACACTACCTTGAAGGAACGGAACCCATCTTTTTCCTTTCCCCCATAAGATTCTTGTGGATGAAAAGAAAAAGAACTTGGGGCAAAGCCGTCGAACCATGCGCACACCTGGCTCTTGGTCATGTGTTTGTCCTTTGCAACAAGGTCGATAATGTTGCCCTTCAATCCTAATGCCTGATCTTTCCACCCCTGGCCGTTCAGAGTCACTGTTAAGGAAGGATGCTTATCCTCCCTCCATGGAGCACGAGCCAGATAACCCTCATTAGTCTTTCTGACAACTCTATTACCCAAATAGTCCAAGCAAGTGTATCTTTCTTTTATCTGTTGGATCTTCATAATTTCATTTTTTTATGTGGTCACAAACGTCACAACGTCACAAATTGCCCTCAACCCACGATAACAAAGGGAATTTCGCATGTGACTTTTCTGTGACGTTTGTGACGTTTGTAACATTTTCAATATGCGTCACAGCTAAAGTCACACATAACTCTCTGATAATCAGCAAGTGTGACGTTGTGACGTTTGTGCCTGTTTTTTCTATTTCCTCAGAAATCATTTTCACTGAGTTGTTTCTTAGAGATTTTGATGACTTTGCCTGTTTTCTCTTTCGAATATAATGCTCCACCAACGTACTCACACAAATAGTAAGTGAAGCGATTGGTCTTTTTGGATGGCTCCATGCCCCATCCATGCAAAATCTGACGAATGTCACTTCGTGTGATGGCACATCTGAGTCTGGCAGAAAGCTTTAGACGGTCACAGAGTTCAACCAAAGCGGTAAGGTCATACTTTAAGATCTCTAATCGTTGCTCACGCATGATGTCCAGCAGAATCTCCCTCAGTTCCTGCTCCAACGATGACTGACTGTGACGTACTATCTTGCGCCAGGCATCTGTATGTATTTCCTCAGGGGCAAACCACAGTCGGTTCTTGCGCTCATATCGCATCTGCCTATCTTGAAGAAATTTAAGAAAGAAAGGTATCTCTTTCTTGCATTCATCCAGAATATCTGTGCCTTCTTCTTTTTTAGAGAGAGCAGGCACCTTTCGAACCCAGTAGCGGGTGTCATTCGGATCTATCTTAACCGGGGTATATTCGTCATTGCTGCAGATAACTATCTTCAGGAAATTGAATGCAAGCTTAGGGTCTTTGCCCTTCGATTCTGATGGAAGCGTTTCTGCCGTTACAATATTCTTTACCTTGGCATTCTGCTTCTTCCTGTCATTGCTGTCATCGGCTTGTTCTTCAATGTAGCCCAGTAATTTACCGACCCAGTAACTGTTGAATCGAGACTCCACAATCTCTGGAGTAAGAGGCAGAGCATTTTCGCAGAACATCGCATTAAGAAACTTGCAGAACGTTGACTTGCCCGTTCCTGTCTCATCGCTGACCAGCAATAGTACCGGCAGTGGATGGAGTGGCTTCTCGTAAAGTATTTGCAGATAATCCAGCCCCATCTCATATTGCTCTTGGAATATGTGACGTAGAAGCTTCTCTATATGCTGCCAGTCACCTTCCGTAGGAGCGTGTGAGAGTGGCCTGTATATGTTATAGAATAATTCACCATCTCCATTATCTATACACTCCTGATAGTCTACATGTGAGGGTATATTGGTTTTGGCAAGATACTTTGGAGCGACCTTCAGTATCATGTTGCCTATCTCCTTTCCGTAGTCATTGACGATTGTCGAGCTATTTATGTCATAAAGTGTTTCCTGACTGGTGAGTGGGTCTTTGGCCTTCTTATACCACTTGCCACCAATTCGCAATAACTTCGAGGCTATCTCTGCAATCTCGCTTTCGTCAACGGCACTATCCTTTTTTTCTTTTCCTCCGTTATCAAGACCAAAGGTCTGTGCTATCTCTTTGATGGCGGACTTGAACTCTTCCTTGTTGCCAGGAGATTGATGATGACTGACCATGTATGCTTCTATGGGACTGTACCACTTGTTGTCTGTGCCACGCACATAGCACACTTCTCCATACTTTTCTGTCTTTCTACGTTCCAGTTCCGATTCCTTAACCTGCGGATATACTAACTTTATGATGTTAATTCCTTGCTCCGTGAGCTTATATAACTGTGCTAATGTCATAATTCCAATCCATTTTTTGTTAATTTCTTAAATTATTTAAACAAAATTTGTAGGATTCGGAAATAATGTGTAACTTTGCCTCCGCTACAGAAGAAAGTTCACGTAGTTCTTCCGAACCCGTTTCCCCTGAGTTTACCGCTCGGGGGCTTTCATTTTATGGTAGGTTTCTCTTCATACGTCTATCTTGACAGGGTAGATGTCCGCAATATCCGTGAAGAACGTGAAGGTTAGTTTCAAGCCCTTCGGACCATTCGGATCGATCACCAAGTCAACGTCGTGAGGCTTACACGAGTGGACGTGCGTATTCACGAAGTCCAGGCCGAAGAAGTCACAGAGGCTTCTGCCAAACTGCGTTATGTCCTCATGGTTCAGGGGTGCTTCGGCTTTCACTATCACCTTTTGTTCACCTCGCGCCGTCTTTCCATCATACCACATGACGGGCTTGCCGTCCTCTATCCACGGTTCAAACTTCTCTACCATAAGACTGGTGAAAGCGTCCGCGTTTTCATAAACTCCCTCGTTCTTGATGTCTTCAAGGAGACCTTCGAATGTAAATTTCGCCATGTTGTCTATGCCCTTCCGGGACTTGGGGTCTAAATTAATTTATCTTCTATTTCGTTTACCGCAGCAACAACCGTCTTGGGCAGCAGCTTTGCATAAATCTTCTCCGTCATCTTGATACTGCTGTGTCCACATACCTTAGAGACTATCTCTATAGGTACTCCAGCGTTCAAAAGTAAAGTCGCTCCTGTGTGTCTTGCCCAGTGTGTTGTGACAGGTTTATCTATGCCAGCAGCTTTAACCACCTCCTTGATATACTCATTGTACTTGACATTGCTTAGCATCGGCAATTTGCCTTTGTACTTCTTCAGTATCTCCAAAGCAGGAGTAAGCATCGGCACGGTAAACTCTATTTTGGTCTTACCACGATGCCCGACATAAACCTTTTTGCCGTCGACCTCACGAATTTTCTTTTCGTCAAAAGCTCTCAGGTCATGATAACTCATGCACGTATAGGCATGAAAAACAAAGAGGTCGCGTACTCGTTCCAGTCGTGCTTCTGGCATGAATGCCGTACGCAGCTTTTGGAACTCTTCTGGAGATAGGTATTTCTCTATTCCATCATAGTCACTGCCTTTGTCTATCTTCACACGGTCGTAGGGATTCTGCTGAATGAGACCTTCTTTCTGAGCGTCAAGGATGAATGAGTTGAGGAAACGGTGGTAGTTGTTCCAGCGGCTCTTCGCTTTCATGTCATTTTTCTTTTTCAGATGTTTGTCAAGCTCCATCACCTTTAGCTCTGTTAGGTCATAGAACGTCTTAAGCTTGCCATATTCCTTCAGAAAACGGAGAAAGCGATCGTAACGTTCCTGACTATCAACTGAGTTCCCATGCTTCCTGATTTTAGTTCGTTCCTCACAGAAGTCAAGGAAAGATACAGATGGCTTACGCTTGGACTGCAGACGTGATGGAATAGCATCAATTTCTATACTACCCTCTTCGTACATATCATACACTACCTGCCGAACATCTATGAGAAGTTTCTCCAGCTGTTTATTCAGAATGGCAGCGTCAAAGCGGTTTATTACTCGTCTGTTCTTTCTGTCCCACTCCTTGGGGAATACACGAATACGGGTAGACAGCCATTTGGCACGCTTCTGATAGTAGATGCGTATCTCTATCACTGCATCTTGCGTTGCAGAAGCCTTCCTATACCTATTATATATTAGTCCAACAACTGGTATCTCAATGGATGTTCTCATCTCTTACTTATTGATTTGTGTAGTTCTTTAGGAGTTCTGATTTTTTGAACAGGACACGACCTTGGTTATGACTACCTATCTTCACATGCGGGAACTTATGTTTCATTGAGCGAAGATAATTTGGTGTCACATCAAGTATGCGAGCCGCTTCTTTGCTGTCAACATACTCGTCTTCGTCCACTTTGACAGTGGAAGAACCATTGAGACGTTCCATCACAATGTCTGCAGTTTTCTGGGCTATCATATTTGTCAGCCTTTCCATTTCTTCTTTCTTCATATTCGTCACACTTTTATAATTGTGCCGCAAAGAAAACACTTTTTTCTCGAACAGGGGGGCTTGCAAAAAAAAAAGTCGTATATTAACAATTTTACGACTTGTCGTGCAAAAACGTGCATGATAAGCCATACCTAAATCCATGTCTTGCCGACGTAGACTTTCTAACAAATTTATAACACGTATCTTATACTTCATTTTGCATAAACATCACTTATCTTGATTACTACTTTTAGAGGTTGTAATTTCTCAAAGTTTTAATAATCAGAGTGTTGCAAATATAAAGTATTGACAATCAGGCACGAAAAAAGGGAACCTGATTGATTCCCTTTAAGTCATTTTGGCGGAGAGAGAGGGATTCGAACCCCCGGTACCTCTCGGTACGGTAGTTTTCAAGACTACTGTAATCGACCACTCTACCATCTCTCCAGTGCTCGAAAATCTCGAAAGCGGGTGCAAAGGTACGACGAAAAAATGAATTTACCAAATTTTAGGGCAACTTTTTTGCAGGTTCGATAATAAATGAGTAATTTTGCAGCATGATTTACCCGAACAATTACGAATCGAAGATAGGATTCGACGAAATACGACGCTTGCTGAAGGGGCATTGCATGTCATCTTTGGGACAGGAGAAAGTCGATGAACTGGCATTCTCTGACGATGCCTCCGTCATCAATGAAGCGATGGCTCAGGTGCGCGAAATGCGCAGAATGATGCAAGCAACGGAGAAACCGGAAATGAACTACTTCTTCGATGTACGCGAATCGGTAGCGCGGCTACGCATGGAAAACACCCACATAGAAGAGGATGAACTCTTCGACCTGCGCCGTTCACTGGAAACGATAGGCATTATCGTAGCATTTCTGAATAAGAACAACGGCGATGACGAGAAGCCAGAATTCCTATACCCTGCCCTGCACCGCATGGCTGAGGATGTACTGACGTTTCCTGCTATCATCCGTCGCATCGACTCCATTTTGGATAAGTTTGGCAAAATCAAGGACTCAGCATCAATGACACTTGCCGGTATCCGTCACGAAATGGAACAGACAGCAGGGTCTATCTCGCGTACCTTATATACTATACTACACTCCGCCCAGCGCGACGGTCTGGTTGCTCAAGACGTAGCCCCCACCCTGCGTGACGGCCGTCTGATGATTCCCGTAGCGCCAGGACTGAAACGCAAAATCAAGGGCATTGTCCACGACGAGTCAGCAACGGGGAAGACGGTATTCATCGAACCTGCCGAGGTGGTGGAAGCCAACAACAAAGTACGCGAACTGGAGGCTGCCGAGCGTAGAGAGATTGTTCGCATCCTGACGGTATTCTCTGACGAGTTGCGTCCACATGTACAGGAAGTACTTGACTCTTACCATTTCCTGGCACAGATAGATCTGGTGCATGCCAAAGCAGAGATGGCCGAACAGATGCAAGCCTTTGAACCAGAGGTAAAGGGAGCGCCCACGATGGATTGGATTCGCGCCATTCACCCACTGCTGCAACGCTCATTGGCAAAGCAAGACAAGAAGGTGGTACCTCTTGACATTATGCTCGTTAAGGACAAACGTCTTCTCATCATCTCCGGTCCTAATGCTGGTGGTAAGTCAGTATGTCTGAAGACGGTAGGACTACTTCAGTATATGTTACAATGCGGACTTTCGATACCCGTTGGCGATAGAAGTACGGTAGGCGTTTTCCAAAACATCATGATAGACATCGGTGACGAACAGTCTATAGCTGATGATTTGAGTACGTACTCCAGTCACCTGCTGAACATGAAGAACATGATGAAGCAGGCCAATAATCGCACGCTATTGCTGATTGACGAGTTTGGCGGCGGCACGGAGCCTACCATCGGTGGTGCCATTGCTGAAGCCGTACTGAATCAGTTCTGGAAGAAGGACGCTTTTGGAGTAATTACCACCCACTATCAAAATTTGAAGCACTTTGCCGAAGACCATCCTGGCGTGGTGAACGGTGCGATGCTCTACGACCGCCATCAAATGCAGGCGTTGTTCCAGCTCTCCATTGGACAGCCCGGCTCATCGTTTGCCATCGAGATAGCTCGCAAGACAGGTATTCCAGAAGAGGTTATCAATGATGCTTCAGAGATTGTCGGTTCGGAATATATCCAGAGCGACAAATACCTGCAGGATATTGTGCGCGACAAGCGCTACTGGGAGGGCAAGCGTCAGACCATCCACCAGCACGAGAAGTCATTGGAGGGTCACATCCAGCGCTACGAGACCAATCTGGAAGAGATTGAGCGTGAGCGCAAGGCCATTCTGAACCGTGCCAAGCAACAAGCTGAAGAACTCTTGGCAGAGGCGAACCGCAAGATAGAGAATGCCATCCGAGAAATCAAGGAGGCACAAGCAGAAAAGGAACAGACGCGACTGATTCGCGAGGAACTGCAAGAGTTCCGCGAACAGGTACAAAACGACGATACACGCGGACTGATGAGCGAAGAGGAGTTTGCCAAGAAACTGCGTCAGATGGAGGAGCGTAAGGCTCGCAAGGCACAACGCAAGGAAAAGAAGGGCGAAGAGCTGAAAGCTGCCAGCGAGAAGTTAGCAGCCAGAGCCAAAGAGGACCTGCACCCAGAGAACCGTCCATTGGAGAAGGGTGACTCAGTACGCATCAAGGGCACGAATAGCATTGGCGAGATAGAAAGCATTCAGGGCAAGCAAGCAACCGTCATCTTTGGCGGCCTGCGAAGCAAGGTTAAACTGGAACAACTGGAGCGCACCAGCAAGGCACCGACACCAGCTACCCCAGCCGACAAGCATGCTCATCTGGCCATTCAGACCAGTCACATGACACGTGCCACAATGGAGGACCGTCGACAGAACTTCCACCAAGACCTTGACGTGAGAGGCATGCGTGGTGACGAAGCTATCGATACGGTGATGCACTTCATCGACGATGCTATCCTCATCGGCCTGAGCCGTGTTCGTATTCTGCACGGTACGGGAACAGGCATACTCCGTCAGCTCATCCGCCAGTATCTGGCCACCGTGCCCAACGTCAAGAAAGCCAAAGACGAACACGTACAGTTTGGCGGCGCAGGCATCACGGTCGTAGATTTAGACTAAAAAACAAAAGGCTTGGAGATTTCCAAGCCTTTTCTGTTGAGCCTCTTGTCGGATTCGAACCAACGACCCCGAGATTACAAATCACGTGCTCTGGCCAACTGAGCTAAAGAGGCGGGTGGGCAGCGGTCTGCATCGCGCCGCTACAACCAAGTACCCTTGCTATGTTCCCATCCTGGGGGATTCCGAGGGAGCTGGCCGTACAGGACTGCCCGTTTTTGCGGCTGCAAAGGTACGCATTTTTCCCCTATCCACCAAACATTTCCTTAAAAAACTTTTGTATGTTCCCAAAATATGCGTACCTTTGCACCCGATTATGACACCAGAAGAGTTTCATCAACTAAAAGCATTTGCACGTCAGGACGGCGCCTTGCTGTCAGTGTTGTGGATTGGCAGCTTTGCCTGCTACATCCTCGGCATCGCCAATCCCTTATTGGGGACTTTGGCTTTGCTGTTGATTCTCGTGTCACCAATCTTTGCAGCTAACCGTCTGCGTCATTTCCGTGATGGTGCACGCGAGGGCGTCATTAGTTTCCGTCGCGGCTATGCCTATACTGCGCTTGTTTTCTTCTATGCCGCCGTATTGCTGGCTGCAGCCATCTACATCTACTTTGCCTTTATTGACAACGGCTACCTGCTGAGTACTGTCAACCAGTTTCTGATGACGAAAGAAGGCAAGCAATTGATTGAGCTCTATGGGATGGCCGACCAGATGCAAGAGAATCTGAAGGCGCTGGCCGAGATGCGTCCTATCGACTATGCCGTCAACATGCTGTCAGTCAATATCACCATTGGTCTGTTGTTGGCACTGCCCATCGCCGCTGTGATGCAGAGGAAATTGAAAGTTAAGAATTGAAAGTTGAAAATAGAAAGTTATGGATATTTCTGTAGTAATACCTCTTTATAATGAGGATGAGTCGCTTCCTGAGTTGTATGCGTGGATAGAGCGCGTGATGAAGGAGCATAACTTCTCTTTTGAAGTCATCTTCGTCAACGACGGTTCTACCGACCGTTCGTGGGAAGTCATCACCGAGCTGTCACAGAAGTCAGAGCATGTGAAAGGCATCAAGTTCCGTCGCAACTACGGCAAGTCGCCTGCCCTGTATTGTGGTTTCAAGGAGGCAGAAGGAGATGTTGTTATCACGATGGACGCCGACCTGCAGGACTCACCCGACGAGATTCCCGAACTGTACCGCATGATCAAGGAAGATGGTAACGACCTGGTGAGTGGATTCAAGCAGAACCGCAAACAGGGCGATCCGCTGTCGAAAACCATTCCTACAAAGCTCTTCAACGCCACAGCCCGCAAGGTTAGCGGCATCAAGAACCTGCACGACTTCAACTGTGGACTGAAAGCCTATCGTAAAGAGGTTGTCAAGAACATTGAGGTCTATGGTGAGATGCACCGTTATATGCCCTATCTGGCTAAGAATGCCGGCTTCGACAAGATTGCTGAGAAGCCCGTTCACCATCAGGCCAGAAAGTTCGGTAAGTCGAAGTTCATGGGCTGGAACCGTTTTGTCAACGGCTATCTCGACCTGTTGACGCTGTGGTTCCTCGGCACGTTTGGCAAGAAGCCCATGCACGTCTTCGGATTCCTGGGCACCATCATGTTCATGATTGGTTTCTTTGCCGCCCTGTGGCTGGGCATCGACAAGGCGTGGGCCCTCTACAACAACGTCCCCATGCGCCTGGTTACTGACTCACCCTACTTCTACATCGCCCTGACGATGATGATGATTGGCACGCAGTTGTTCCTGGCCGGATTCTTGGGCGACCTCATCAGTCGTAATAGTGCCGGACGCAACGACTACCAAGTAGAAACAACCATCAGATGCGGAAAATAATTGTCGCCATATTGCTGTTAGTTGCTGTCGTGTCGTGCGTCAGCATCGACTGTCCCGTCAAAAACACGGTAGAGGTCACCTATATGCTGAAGAAGCCGTCAGGAGGTGCCGATACGCTGAAGACCGATACGCTGTCAGCATGGGTTCACCGTATCTATTACACAGACCATCAGGACTCTGTATGCCTGAACCGTCTGTGTGGCGACAAGGCAACTTCGTTTTCCATTTTCATGAGTCACACCCTGCCAGAAGACTCTATCTTTACGTCGTTGAAAAACAAGGCGGGACAAACGTGGCTCGACACCATCTGCATCAAGAAAGAAAACTATCCGCATTTTGAGTCGGTAGACTGTAAGGCTGTTTATTTCCACTACATCAACGAGGTAACGACAACCCAACACGGCATCGACTCTATATCTATTCAAAACCGCGAAGTAAACTATGACAGTTCAGAGCATCTCTTCCTTTATCTCAAGGCTAACCGTTAGTCTGCTGTTGCTGGTGGTGGGCGTTGAGAGCTCACAGGCACAGAAGATTTTCCGGATGGAGAAAGACTCGATAGCTTTCTTCCGCGGCTTTGCGCTGTCGTTCGACCTTGTCGGACCTGCCAAGCTGATGCTCAGCGATAGGGGTGAGTATGAGGGTGCCTTGCGCATCAACCTGCACGACCAATGGTTTCCTGTCTTCGAGTTGGGTATTGGTCGCGCCAACCACGAAGAAGACGAAGTGACAGGTTTGACCTACAAGACCACAGCTCCCTACTTCCGACTGGGCATGGACTGGAACATCATGAAGAAGAAGCACGAGCCCTACCGCATCTATGCCGGTTTCCGCTATGCTTACACTAACTATAAGTGCGACGTCCTTCGCAAGAACTTGGAAGACCCCGTATGGAAGACCAAATCCGACTTCGGTAGCGAGGATATCAGTTGCTACCAGCATTGGCTGGAGGCTGTCTTTGGCATCGATGCCTCCATCTACGGGCCTTTCCATCTGGGCTGGACGGTCCGCTACAAACGTCGTCTATTCCATGAGGAGGGCGACATCGGCAATTCCTGGTACGTGCCAGGTTTTGGCATTAACGACCGAGACAACCTTTGTGTTAACTTCAACGTGATCATCGATATTTAATGCGTGAAAACGTGATAATGATATAACGAACAAAACAACAAAACTACTAATATGACTAACCACAACAAACGATTACTCTGGCAGATTCCCTTTTTGATACTGCTCATCGTGGGCACTGTCCTCATTATCCGCCAGCAACACAACACACCCTACCAGAAGTGCTCAGGAGCTATCTTCGGTACCACCTATCATATCACCTACCAGTATGACGACGACCTGCAGCCAGAGTTGGAGGCAAAAATGAAGGAGGTCGATAATGCCTTGTCGATGTTCAACAAGGAGAGCATCATCTCGCGCGTCAACAACAACCAGCCTGTAGCGCTCAACCCAATGTTCGTGGAGGTATACCAGCAAGCACAGCAGATTAGCGAGGACACCGATGGAGCCTTCGATATTACGGTAGGTCCACTGGTCAACGCCTGGGGCTTCGGCTTCAAGCACGAGCAAATGCCCGACAAGCATGCCGTCGATTCGCTGATGGCTATCGTGGGCTATCAGAAGATAAGATGTGAGAAGGCCAATGGACAATGGAAGATAGTAAAGCGCGACCCACGCATCACCCTCGACTGCTCTGCTATTGCCAAAGGTTATGGCGTGGATGTCGTGGCCCGTCTTTTAGAGGAGAAAGGCATCACCAACTATATGGTAGAGATTGGTGGCGAGGTGGTCACTCACGGCATCAGCGAGAAGCGCGTGCCTTGGAAAATTGGCGTCACCAAACCCACCGACGACCCACTGCAGGAGGGTAATGAACTGCAGACCGTCCTCAACCTCACAGACAAGGCGATGGCCACCAGTGGCAACTACCGTAATTTCTACTACAAGGGCAAGCGCAAATATGCCCATACCATCGACCCCAAGACGGGTCATCCGGTACAGCACAACATTCTCTCAGCCACTGTGCTTACCAGTCATTGCATGCGTGCTGATGCCTATGCCACAGCCTTCATGGTGATGGGTTTCGAAGGTGCCAAGAAGGTGTTGGAGCGTAATCCTGACCTCATGGCATATATCATTTACGACGACAAAGGCGAGACCAAAGTGTGGTACTCACCCAGTCTCAAAGACAAGATTGCGAAGTAATAGGGCTGATGTCTGATGTAAGAAGTAAGAAGTAAGAGGTAAGATGGAGATATACGACCAACTGTTACGCTTCTCGCTCTTTCAGGGCATGAGTCACGCCGACCTGATGGAGGTGGTGACACATACCAAGCTGGGATTCATGAAGTTGCAGCAAGGCAAGCATCTGGTCAAGGAGGGCGACAGTTGCACACATCTCACCTTCCTCACGCACGGCAGTCTGCAGTGTGAGACGCTCAGCGATGATGGTGGTTGCCGAGTCGTAGAAACCGTCAAGGCACCGTATATCGTACAGCCCGACCGTCTCTTCGGACTGTCCCAACGCTATAGCAGCACGTTCCGAGCCGACAGTCCCTGCAACTTTATCACCATCGACAAGCAGGAGGTACTGCTACTGCTGGAAACCCAGTTGGTGTTCCGCCTGAACCTGCTCAACATTATGGCGACAGAGAGCCAGCGCCTGCACCGTCGTGCCTGGCGCTCAGCCCCCAAGGACCTGCGCGAACGGTTGGTGCGCTACTTCTTCTCGCGCTGTCTCTACCCTGCCGGTCCCAAGACGTTCTATGTGCTGATGAAGCAGATTGCCGACGACCTCAACGACAGTCGTCTTGACATCAGTCATGCTCTTAACGACATGCAGCGCGACCAGCAACTAACGCTTCATCGCGGCCGCATTGAAATTCCTTTGCTTGAACGATTGCTCATGTAGATTAAAAAAAACTAATTTATTTTGCGGTTCGCTCTATTTACACTATCTTTGCAAGTTAAAAAGAGAGAAAAGTTAGTATGAACGAACCAGATAGACAGGAAATGACAGAAGGAAAGCGTGTCAATCCTTTTTTTGAACCCTATAATACGCCGCACGATACCGTGCCCTTTGACCGTATCCGCCTGGAAGACTTCGAGGAAGCTTTCATGGAGGGTATTCGTCGTGACAACGAACAGATAGAGAAAACCATCAACAATCCGGAGAAGCCCACCTTCGACAACACCATCATCAATACAGAGGAGGACGAGGGCTACTACGACCTGTTGTCACGCGTATCGACGGTGTTCTTCAACCTGCTCAGCGCAGAAACCAACGACGAGATGGATGCGTTGGCCCAGAAGATGCAGCCCATCCTCACCCAGCATGCCAACGACGTGCGTCTGAATCCCCGACTCTTTGAGCGTATCCGTCAGGTACACCTGCACCACCGCAAGCTGACGCCAGAGGAGAAGATGCTGCTCGACAACTGCTACGATGGTTTCGTACGCTCTGGTGCCCTGCTCGACGAGGCTGGCAAGGAGCGTCTGCGCCAGCTGACGGAAGAGGCATCGATGCTCTCCCTGCAGTTCTCGCAGAACCTGCTGAAGGAGCAGAAAGCCTTCACGCTCGACATCACCGACGAGGCACAGCTGGACGGACTGCCTGAGACGGCTCGCGAGGCTGCTGCGCTGACGGCCAAGGAGCAAGGCAAGCAGGGCTGGGTGTTCACACTGGATTTTCCGTCATTCTCACCATTCATGACGTACAGCACTCAGCGTGAGTTGCGCAAGCAGCTGTTTATGGCGCGCAACACCGTCTGTACACATGACAACACGGAGAACAACATCGAGATTTGCAAGCGCATCGTCAACCTGCGCCGTGAGATAGCCCAGCTGTTGGGCTACAAGACCTACGCCGACTACGTGCTGAAGCGTCGCATGGCCAGCAATACGCGCGGTGTCTACCGCCTGCTTAACAACCTTGTCGATGCGTACAAACCTACAGCTGTCAAGGAACGCGACGAACTACGCAAGTTGGCCCACAAAGATGTAGATAAGATGAAGCCTTGGGATACTAGTTTCTACAGTCACAAGCTGCAGATGAAGAAGTACAACATCGACCAGGAAATGCTGCGTCCCTACTTCGAACTGTCGAAGGTGATAGGCGGTGTCTTCGGTCTTGCCAACAAGTTGTACGGCATCACCTTCAAGGAGAACAAGGACATTCCTGTTTACCATCCTGACGTCAAGGCTTACGAGGTGTTCGACAAGGATGGCAGCTATCTCGCCGTCTTCTACGCTGACTTCCACCCCCGCAAGGGCAAGCAGAGCGGTGCCTGGATGACGGAATATCAAGGACAGTATATCGACAAGAAGGGCGAGAACGTCCGTCCGCACGTCTCGGTGGTGATGAACCTCACCAAGCCTACAGAAGAGAAGCCTGCCCTGCTGACACTGGGCGAGGTGGAGACCTTCCTCCATGAGTTCGGCCACTCGCTGCACGGCATGTTTGCCAACACGCGCTTCGAGAGTCTGAGTGGCACCAACGTCTGGTGGGACTTCGTGGAGCTGCCCTCACAGTTCATGGAGAACTACTCCATCGAGAAAGACTTCCTGCGCACCTTCGCCTTCCACTATCAGACGGGCGAACCCCTACCCGACGAGCTCATCGACCGCATCGTCAAGAGCCGTAACTTCATGGCGGCAACAGCCTGTCTGCGACAGGTATCGTTCGGTCTGCTGGATATGGCCTACTATACCCAGCGCGAGGAGTTCACAAAGGACATCATTCCCTTCGAGAAGCAGGCGTGGAAGAAAGCCATTCTGGGCGAACAGTTGCCCGACACCTGCATGACGGTACAGTTCTCGCACATCATGGCAGGCGGCTATGCTGCCGGCTACTATAGCTATAAGTGGGCTGAGGTGCTCGACGCCGATGCCTTCAGCGTGTTCAAGAAACACGGCATCTTCAACCAAGAGACCGCCCAGCGCTTCCGCGACGAGGTGCTCTCCAAGGGTGGCACCGAGCACCCCATGACGCTCTACAAGCGCTTCCGTGGCGGTGAGCCCACCATCGATGCCTTACTGAAAAGAAACGGTATCAAACCTCCCCACAAAACCCACAAAACCCACAAAACCCATTAGACCCATGGATAAGCAAACCAAGTTTGACCAGCGCTACCTGGAGATGGCCCGCATCTGGGCAAAGAACTCCTACTGCACACGCCGTCAGGTGGGTGCACTGGTGGTCAAGAACAATATGATTATCAGCGACGGCTACAACGGCACGCCCAGCGGTTTCGAGAACGTCTGCGAGGACGACAACGGCGTCACCAAGCCCTACGTTCTGCATGCCGAGGCCAATGCCATCACGAAGTTGGCACGCTCGAACAACAACTCCGACGGAGCCACCATCTACATCACCGCCTCGCCCTGCATTGAGTGCGCCAAGCTCATCATCCAGTCTGGCATCAAGCGCGTGGTCTATGGTGAGAAATACCGTCTCATGGATGGCATCGAACTGCTGGAGCGCGCAGGCATCGAAGTAATTTACTTAGGAGAATAACCGAACGTTATGTCGTTATAACGCAATAACGAAAAGATAGAAATATGAATCAGAATAAGCACCGCTTCTCACCCTTGATGATGGCCATCTGCGTAGTCATTGGCATCCTGATTGGCACGTTCTATGCCAACCACTTCTCAGGCAATCGCTTGAGCATCATCAACAGCAGCAGCAACAAGCTCAACAACCTGTTGCACATCATCAACGACCAGTATGTGGACACGGTCAATGTCAACGACCTCGTCGAGAAGGCTATGCCCCAGATACTCGCCGAGCTGGACCCCCACTCCGTCTATATCTCTGCCAAGGACGTGCAGCAGGCCAACGACGACCTGCGCGGCTCGTTCTCCGGCGTGGGCATCGAGTTCACCATCCGTCAGGACACGCTCCACGTGCAGCAGGTTATCAGCAACGGTCCTGCCGAGCGTGCTGGCGTCATTGCTGGCGACAAGATTGTCATGGTCGATGACAAGCCCTTTACGGGTAAGACGCTCACCAACGAGGAAGCCATGCACCGCCTGAAGGGGCCCAAGGACACCAAGGTCAAGCTGGGCATCCTGCGCTATAGCGAGACGAAGGTGCGCAGCATCACCGTCACCCGTGGCGAGATACCCACCAAGAGTGTCACCGCCACCTACATGCTCGACAGCAAGACGGGCTATATCCGCTTCAAGAACTTCGGCGAGAACACCTACCCCGAACTGCTCATCGCCCTGGCCAAGCTGTCGCAGGAGAGCTTCCAGAGCCTCTGCATCGACCTGCGCGGCAATACAGGCGGTTACCTGCAGTCGGCCGTACAGATTGCCAACGAGTTCCTGCCCAAGAACCGCCTCATCGTCTATACCCAGGGCCGTAAGTCGCCCCGTCAGGAGTATCGTAGCGATGGTCGCGGCAGCTACCAGCACATACCCCTCATCATCCTCATCGACGAGACATCTGCATCGGCATCCGAGATTCTCGCTGGTGCCATCCAGGACAACGACCGAGGCACCATCATCGGGCGCCGCTCCTTCGGCAAGGGCCTCGTACAGCAGCCCATCGCCTTTGGTGACCAGTCGATGATACGCCTCACCATTGCCCGCTACTATTCACCCTCAGGACGCTGCATCCAGAAGCCCTACACAGCAGGCGAGAACAAAGACTACGAGGAAGACATCCTTGCACGCTACGAGCACGGCGAGTTCTTCTCTGGCGACAGCATCAAGCACGAGGGCAAGGAGTATCACACCGCCAATGGCCGTCCCGTCTATGGTGGTGGTGGCATCACCCCCGACATCTTCGTCCCTGAAGACACCACGAATGTCACCTCCTATTACAAGCAGGCATCCATGAGCGGACAAATCATCATGTTCGCCTACAGCTATACCGACGAGAACCGTCAGAAGCTCAGCCAGATAGATGGTGTCAACGACATGGCCAACTACCTGAAGCGCCAGAACATCGTCGACAAGTTTGCCACCTATGCCGAGAAGAACGGCCTGAAGCGTCGCAACCTCATGATCCAGCGCTCCTACAAGCTCCTGGAGCGCTTCATCATCAGCCGCATCATCTACAACATGATGAAGGAAGAGGCCTGGATAGAGTATCTCAACAGCGACGACCCCGCCATCACCGAGACCCTCCGCATCATGCAAGAAGGCAAAGCCTTCCCACCCAGCGTGGTATCTACATCAAGAATGGCAAAAAAATCGTGATGAAGTGATGTTCCCCCTTCGTAAGTTTCTCTGTGTAAAATTTGGATTTCTTGGAAAAAGTCCTTATATTTGCAGACATGAAGCGCGAAGTCTATGAGAGTCAGAAAGCATTTGCAGGTGAAAAGAAACCGTCAATGCTCCGACGCTGCGTGGGACACGACTACACAGAGCGCATGATGTATATGGTGACGATGGTGGTCGAAGGGCGCCGTCCGCTATTTGGTACAGTTGTTGGTCGTAGCGATGCTCCTGCACATAGCGAGCAGGCTCCGAGGGTGGAACTGAGCGAGCTGGGGCGGCGGGTGTCAGAAGAAATGTTATCTACGCCAGCCCATCATCCTGAAATTTCAGTTATTGCGCTCCAGATGATGCCCGACCACTTGCATGCCATTCTCTTTGTCAAGGAGAAGATGGAAGAGCCGTTAGGCATGGCTTTGCGTGGCTTTAAGCAAAAGTGCAACCAGCATTACCGGGAGCTGATTCTTGGCGTTTCGTCTGTTGCGTTGTCAACGCAACAAACAGGACAAGCGCAACAAACAGGACGGCCAACACAGAAGAAAGACCGCCGAGGTGAAGACCGCACCCACGGCCTTCTCTTTGCCCGCGGCTTCAATGACAAGTTATTGCTGCGCGAAGGTCAGCTACAGCGCTGGTTGGACTATCTGCACGACAACCCGCGCCGTCTGTTGATGAAACGCGAGCAGCCAGACCTCTTCCGTGTACAGCGTAACATCATGGTGGCTGGCCAGCACTTCTCAGCTATTGGAAATCGTTTTCTGCTGGAGCGCCCCATAAGACTCCAGGTGCAATGCTCGCGGCGCCTCACTGATGAGCAGATTGCTGAGCAGCAGGAACAGTGGCTTCAGCAGGCCCGTAGTGGTGCCGTCTTGGTGTCGCCCTGCATCTCTAAGGGAGAGAAACAAGTGATGCGAGCAGCCTTTGAGCAAAACCTGCCTATTATCGTTCTGCAGGAGAATGGTTTTACAGACCTCGCTAAGCCTGGTGGCAAGCGCATGGAAGCCTGTGCTCGCGGCCAACTGTTGCTACTTGCTCCATGGGAACATCACAACGAGCGACTAACTATTCGCCGTGACCAATGCCTGGCGCTGAACGAGATGTCGCGAATGATCTGTCAGGAAACAGATAAATAACCACGCGAAAAAAGCGGAAGCCGCAATGACTTCCGTTTCCTGTTTTCCAAGCCACCTCGTATTAACTATTTTTTGCAATATTTTCTCTCCAAAAGATGCAGGCAACTCAGAAATGTTTTGTATTTTTGCAAACAATATAAACTGCTACCAATATGACAGACGAACTGAAGCTATATATCGACGAACTTAACAAGCAATACAAGACCGGCATTGCTCGTGAGCACTCCTATCGCCCAGCCCTGAAAGACTTATTGCAGAGCCTTCTTCCCAAGATGGTTGTCACTAATGAGCCTGCCCATTTCGAGTGTGGTGCTCCTGACTATATCGTTTCAAGGGAGAAAGACCATCTGCCCATATTCTTTGTGGAGGCAAAGGATGTGAACGACAACGACCTTGACGGACGTAACAAGAACGGCCACAAGGAGCAGTTCGACAGATATAAGCAGGCTCTTGATCATATTATCTTTACAGACTATCTGGACTTCCATCTGTATGAGCAGGGAGAGTTTGTGGATAGTGTGAGAATAGCAGAAATCAAGGGTGACAAGATTGTATTCATTGCGGAGGCTGAAGAAAAGTTTCTCAGCATGATTCAACACTTGGCTGCTTCCAGCATCCAGCGCATCACCTCTGCTCCACGTCTGGCTAAGTTGATGGCTGCTAAGGCTCGTCTGTTAGCTAACATCATCGAGACGGCGATGAATGATGAGACAATAACCATCGAAAACGATAACCTGCAAGGACAATATAACGCCTTTAAGGATGTGCTTATTCAGGAGTTAAAGAAAGAGGACTTTGCCGACATCTATGCTCAGACCATTGCCTATGGTATGTTTGCTGCCCGCCTGCATGATGACACACCAGAGGACTTTAGTCGTGAGGAGGCCGCCCGACTGATTCCGAAGACCAATCCCTTCCTGCGTCAGATTTTCAACAACTTGGCAGGCAATGACCTCGACGAGCGTATTTCGTGGGTTGTCGACGACTTGGCAACTGTATTCCTGGCCACTGACCTGAAGAAGCTCATGGCCAACTACAGCAGAGACAAGCAGCATCACGACCCCATGATTCATTTCTACGAGGATTTCTTGGCAGAATACAGTCCGAAGTTGCGCAAGTCTAAGGGCGTTTGGTACACGCCGCAGCCTGTTGTAGGTTTCATCGTGAGGGCTGTTGATGAGATTCTACAGAAGGAATTTGGATTATCCGAAGGTCTTGCCGACTATTCTATGATAGAGCGCGAAGTCGCTGTCGAGCAAAGTCGTGATGGACGTACCAAGGATGGCTTGAAGCACGCTCCAAAACGCTTCCATCGTGTACAGATTCTCGACCCTGCCACCGGTACAGGTACTTTCCTTGCAGAGGTAGTCAATCAGATATATGACCGCTATCGCGATAATCAGGGTGTTTGGCAGCAGTATGTGGAACAGCACTTGTTGCCTCGTCTGCATGGCTTTGAAATATTGATGGCCTCGTATGCCGTTGCTCATTTGAAACTTGATATGTTGCTGAGCGAAACAGGCTATCAGCACCAGTCAGAGAAACGTCTGCATGTCTATCTGACAAACTCCCTCGAAGAGAGCAACAACGAGCCTCGCACCCTTTTTGCTCAGTGGCTCAGCCGTGAGGCCGCAGAAGCCAATGTTATTAAGCGCGATTGTCCTGTGATGGTTGTCATAGGTAATCCTCCTTATAGTGGAGAAAGCCAGAACAAAGGCAAGTGGATCATGTCGCTGATGGAGGACTATAAAAAAGAACCAGGTGGGAAGCAACCTTTGGACGAACGTAACCCCAAGTGGCTGAATGATGACTATGTGAAGTTCATTCGTTTGGCCCAGCACTATGTCGAAAAGAAAGGCGAAGGTATCATTGGTTTTATCAATCCTCATGGCTACCTCGATAACCCCACATTCAGAGGTATGCGCTGGAATCTGCTGAAGACATTCGATAAGATTTATACCATTGACCTACACGGCAACAGTAAGAAGAAAGAAATTTGCCCAGATGGAAGCAAAGACGAAAATGTCTTTGATATTATGCAGGGAGTCAGCATCAACCTATTTGTCAAGACAGGCAAGAAAGACAAAGACGAACTTGGAAAAGTGTATCATAAGGATTTATATGGACTAAGACAGCAGAAATATGATTTCCTTGATGGGGCAAGTATAGATAACATTGGTTATGTAGAGATCGTCCCACAATCTCCAATGTATTTCTTTGTTCCCAAGAATTTTGGTCTGCAAGAAGAATATGATAAGGGGTTCAAAGTTGACGACTTGTTTTCTCAGAACAGTATGGGTGTAACAACAGGGCACGATAAAGAACTAGTGTCTTTCCATCCTTTTGATACAGATTCCAATGTAGAATACTATTATCGTCCATTCGATAAATTGTGGTTAGACTATGATTTAAGTAAAGTGGTAAGACCACGTGAAGCCATCATGAAGCATTTGAGAAAGGAGAACACATCTCTTTGCCTCATTAAAGTTAATAGTTCTGTGGATGGTTTATTTAAGGTTCTTGTTACATCAGGGATTACGGATAAGACATTATTATCATCAAAGGATAATACCAATATTTTCCCGCTCTACGTCTATAAAGAGAACATGGGCCAAGAAGAGCGCATTGTCAATTTCAACAAGGAATTGTATGATAAGATAGCCAAAGGCCTAAACTAACTTCCTTGCTATGATGACAACCTCTTGGTAGACCCAACAAGTGAATATAATGGCGTGCTCTATCCCCAAGCCCTCTTTGACTACATCTATGCAGTGCTACATAGCCCTAGCTATCGTGAACGCTATAAGGAATTCCTGAAGATAGACTTCCCACGCATACCTTATCCAACAGACTGGGAGAAATTCCGCGATTTGGCAGAAAAGGGAGAAGAACTACGGCAGTTGCATCTGATGGAAGACTTGCCCTCAAAGACTGGTATTACCTTCCCTGTGGCAGGTACGTTGCAGGTGGATTGCTACCGCTGGCAGGATAATCGCGTCTATATCAACGCAGAGCAATATTTCGACGGTGTGCCTGAATCCGCCTGGAGCTTCTTTATCGGTGGCTACCAGCCTGCTCAGAAATGGCTGAAAGACCGTAAGGGCATGACCCTCGGCTTTGAGGACGTGAAGCACTATCAGCGCATTATCTACGTACTACAACAAACAGAGCGACTGATGCAGGAGATAGACGAAATAACGGATAACGCAAATTAAATATTTGAAGGATAGGGACAAATTGTCCCCTCCCTCTTC
>R26__coassemble_482_pt1 | contig 24733 bp, 24 predicted proteins | sample R26__metabat2_high_PE_001 | metagenome-assembled genome bin R26
ACATCGGGCATGTCGCTCATCAGACTTTTCAGTTCATCGTAGCGCTGTTCATTGGCAATGACAATGGCGGCTGGTTTGAACTGGTGGGCTTGCTGGGCCAGCAGTTCAACCTTGTTATTGGCGGTCAGGCAATAAACCTCATAGAGGTCGCTATGTTCAGCGATAACCTCCAAGGCTTGTGTGCCTATCGACCCCGTAGAGCCGAGTATAGCTATTTGTTTCTTCTTCATATATCTAATAATCCTTCTGGGATATTCATTCTTATCGTTCGTTGTTCAGCGTCAATGTCTGTTATCAGTTCGTCGCTGGCAGGTATTAATGTGCCGTCCTCCAGCTCAAACAGTATATTAACCGTGCTGTCGTCGATGGCGGCAATGTTTCCGATGGTTCTGCCATCGGAGACATTTACAATATCAAACCCCACCAGACTGGCTAATGATGGCATTTCGTCGCCTTCCTCTGCCAAAGCTCTGGGGAAGAATACATCGCAACCCGTCAGTTCTTGGGCCCTTTGCTGGGTATCGACACCCTTGAACTTTACCAGACAGACAGTATCGCTACGAAAGCGGTATTCCTCCATGAAGAAAGGTACCAGAATGCCGTCGATGTCAAGCACCAAGTAGTCGGCATCCACGCGGTCGAAGATGTCGTCATCAAACTGGAACGATACCTCTCCTTTGACACCGTGAGCCTTACCTAGACGGCCTATCTTGTAAACTTCTTCTGCTTTTATCATGGGGTAAATGGGTTTAATGGACACTATGGGAGACGTTCGATGTGTGCACCCAGTGCATTCAGGCGATGCTCAATGTTCTCGTAACCTCGGTCTATCTGTTCGATATTGCTGATGAGGCTGGTGCCGTTGGCACTCATGGCGGCAATCAGCAGGGCGATACCTGCACGGATATCCGGGCTCGACATCCTGCTACCACGCAACTGGCGTTGGCGGTCGTGGCCAACGACAACGGCACGGTGTGGGTCGCAGAGGATAATTTGTGCACCCATATCTATCAAACGGTCAACGAAGAACAGACGACTCTCAAACATCTTCTGATGGAATAGCACACTGCCTCGTCCTTGGGTGGCTACTACAATGAGCACTGAGAGCAGGTCGGGCGTCAGTCCAGGCCAAGGAGCATCTGCGAGTGTCATAATGGTGCCGTCGATGAATGAGTCAACAACATAGTGCTTCTGATGTGGAATAAAGAGGTCGTCGCCCTCTTCCTCTACCTTTACACCTAATCGGCGGAAGGCATCGGGTATGATGCCAAGATCTTTGATGGAGACATCCTTGATGCGAACGCCATCGCCACACATTGCCGCCATTCCAATAAACGAGCCCACCTCAATCATATCGGGCAAGAGCTTGTGGTCGGCACCATGCAATACCTTGACACCCTCAATGGTTAGCAAGTTAGAGCCAATGCCGCTAATCTTTGCACCCATCTGGCACAGCATGTGACACAGCTGTTGGATATAGGGTTCACAGGCAGCATTATAGATAGTGGTGGTGCCCTCAGCCATTGTTGCAGCCATGATGATGTTGGCTGTACCCGTAACGGAGGCTTCGTCGAGCAGCATATAGGTACCCTTCAGTTGCTTGGCACCAATCTCATAAACGTTTCTGTCTGCCAACTGGTGGAACTTAGCGCCCAATTTCTGGAAACCTAAGAAGTGGGTGTCCAGACGACGGCGACCAATCTTGTCACCTCCAGGCTTGGCGATAACAGCCTTGCCCATGCGTGCCAACAGAGGACCAATCATCATAACGGAACCACGCAGTTGGGCACATTTCTTCACGAACTCGTCACTCTCCAAGAATGCCATATTCAAGGCGTCGGCTTGGAAAATGAATCCGCGCCCATCCTTTGGGGAAGTGTTGGGGGTGGGGTTCACCTTCACACCGATATCCTTCAACAACTGGATGAGGTTGTTGACGTCGCGGATATTTGGAATGTTATGAATGGTTACTGCCTCACTGGTCAACAGTGTGGCACAGATAACCTGCAGGGCTTCGTTCTTGGCGCCTTGCGGTCTGATTTCGCCACTCAACAGGTGGCCGCCCTCTATCTTGAATGATGCCATAGGTTACTTCTTTTTCTTTCGCTTGCCATTACCACTATCGGGAACGATGGTGTCGATGCGGTCGAAGCGGAATGTAGAGAGGTTCAGCTGAATCCTGCCGTCTGTAAAACGTGCCAGGTCGTCGGCCACCTTCTCGTCGTCCACAGAGCCGTGACTCCACGTCATGAGGTCGCGCTTCATCTGATTGGCAGTCAGGCGCACCAGCTCGTCGCGCTCAGCACCTTCTGGCATAGTTTTCAAACGCTCGAAAACCTCCATGAGCAGTTGGCCGTAGTGGCGCATGCGTGACTGTCCGTTGGGTGACGAATGTTTCATGGGTGCAGGCTTCGATAAGATGTTCTCTGCCTCGCTCATGTCGTAGGGCCAGTCAATGTCAAGCTCCTTACGGCTCATCAGGTAGAGGTGATCCCAAAGGGTCTGCTGGTAGTTTTCGCCCTCACGAACCTGTGGGTTCTTCATCTCCATCTGGTGAATGATGGTCTGGGCGCAACGCATACGCTCCTCTTTGGTGGGCAATGCGATGGCCACATCAATCATTCGTTGTATCTCGCGTCCGTACTCAGTCATAATGAGTCGTTCGCGTGCTGTGTTATAGTCTAATCCTTTGATATTCATATCTTCTTCTGTCTTCCTTTATCTTCTTCTGTCTTCCTTTATCTTCTTCTGTCTTCTTTAACTTCTTAAAGCAACGGCTTCGCCTTGATAGCTACAAAGTCCTTCAGGTAGAACGGTACAAAGTAGGCTACGTCCTCGAACTTCTCGTTCAGGAAACGATTCTCAGCCAATGGCATCATCCACTTTGCCAAAGGTTCAATGCCGTCGATGTGGTGTGCATTGGGGTGATTAATGATTTCCATGCACTTCTTGGCGCCATTGCCGAAGAAATAGATGGGACGCTCGTCGAGCCACTGCTTATACGTCTCCTCGGTTACTACGTCGGCACCCACGGGGCGTACCTCTTTCAATGCACGGTCGTAGAGGGCTGAGTATACCTCCATTCTGCGGGCGTCAATCATCGGGCAGAGCAGTGCGTCCTCTTCCTGTATCGTCTCTCTCAGCAGGACGGGCACACACATCAGTTCCAGCGTGGGTACGGCAATCAGTTTCAAGTCGCGACCATAACAGATGCCCTTCGCCATTGATACGCCGATGCGCAGACCTGTGTACGAGCCTGGGCCACAGCTTACGGCAACACCGTCGAACGGAATAGCGTGGCTGTCAGTAAACGACATAGCCTCATCGACCATGCGTCCCAACTGCTCGGCACCAGCACCACGTTCGCCGTGCTCCGTCTCTTCATAAATGCACTGTCCGTCCTCGCTGACAGCTACCGAACAGGCATTGGTACTTGTCTCTATATGTAATATGCAAGCCATTACTTTCCTTTGTCTTTATATTATAAGGTGCAATTTAAGTTGCAAAGGTACGCAAAAGTGAGCGAAAAGCCAAAAGAATACTGGTTTTTCTTTGTTATCACAAAAGTTTTTGCTTGAAAATAGGGTTCACATTCACATGTAACTCATTGTTTTACCGTTTGTTAGGTGTGAACCCTGTTTTTCTACAATTTCCATTCTTCTGATTTCTTTACAGCATATCAAAACAAATGTTAAATCCAAACGTTCAAACTCTTCATATCGGCCATATCTGTCGACCAATCAGCTGTCTTTCTTGATAAAACCAGCCTTGTTCGTTATGTGCGACGGCCGTCGAACATATCTTCGACAACCGTCGCGGATATTTGTGACATCCGTCGAGTTATCTCGTTGATATGTATTTGGTTAAAAAACAGCTTGTTTTCTTGCATATTTGAGTTGATTTGTGTACTTTTGTGAACTATTAACAGAGAACAAAGCTTATAGAGACATCAATATATGACTATACGTAAGAAGAATCTTATCATACTGGCGGCCCTGCATGTTGCACTACTCATCATGGGCTGTCAGGGCAATGAGACGCATGAGCAGCATATCACGGAAGTGGACAGTATCCTTACTGCCATCAGAAAGTCTGGTGATTTTGATCGTCTGTTGACTGTTGTAGACAGTTTGGAGGATGCGGGCAAGTTGAATGATGTCAAAGCTAATTGCCAGCGAGGCTATGCTTATTACCAGCAGAAGCAAGACCGTCTTGCTGAGATGTATTATCGTCACGCCATGAAAGGCAATATTCACCAGGATTCGACAACCTATGTGGCATATCTCAAGGGTATGGGCAACTTTACGCGTTTGCTGGTTATCAAGGGCGACTTTGAGGAGAGCATCAAGGTCAGTTCACAGCTGTTGAACTCCAACGAGAACGATCCTAAGGCTAACCCCATGAACTATATGACGCGTTGCAACATGCTCAGCAATATTGCCATCTGCTATGCGAACCTGAAGCGACCAGAAGAAGCCGACAAGCTGTTCCATCAGGCTTACCAGGAGGTAGAGAAGGAGGTGGGACATGACGATATGGCAGAATACTACTTGTATGGTGTTGCCAACGATGCACGTATTGTCTTCAAGAATCAGGACTACTGGAACGAGGCGGAGGCGTGGAGCGTGCTAGAGGAAGAGAGTATCAAGCGTTGGGAGACATCGGTTGACGGACGTGAGAATCCTGCGGAGGTAGATGCTGCCTATTGTGGGCTTTATGCTTCCCGCATGGAGATGCTGCAACGCGACGGAAAGGCTGCGGAGGCTGCTGCCACTTACAAGAAATACTTGGCCACACGCTACGCTAATACGCTCTCAGGAAAACTCGAACGCATCATTTACTTGCAAGGCATCGGGCATCACGATGAAGCTGCAGACCTCTGCCGCTATATCGATACGCTGTTGGTCAAGAGCGACAAGCGTATCACGATGGAGATTATTCGTGGCTACCTCAAGGTAAAGTACAGGGTGCTGCGTGCCTGTCACCATAACAACGAGGCGCTGTCGGCCGCTGACCAGATATGTGACGCCTTTGATTCTGCTTTTATCTGGCAGAAGCACGATGCCACCGCAGAACTGGCTACTGTCTATGAGACACAAGAGAAGGAGCGTACCATTGCCGAACAGCAGATGTCGCTGTCACAACAACGCTGGATAGGAACGTTGGTTGGTGTGGGGTTGCTCATAATCTTCTTTGTCGTCTATTCTGTTTTACGTCGTCGTGCTGCTCGTCGTCTGGCAGAGATGAAGGCTGCTAAGGAGCGTATCGAGAGTGAACTGCGTATTGCTCGCGACATCCAGATGTCTATGGTTCCACAAGTGTTCCCTGATTGTGAGGGAATTGACCTCTATGCTTCTATGACACCGGCTCGTGAGGTCGGTGGCGACCTGTATGACTACCTGTTGCTGTCAGACCATCTCTATTTCTGTGTTGGTGACGTTAGTGGTAAGGGAGTGCCCGCTTCATTGTTTATGGCTCAGGCTACACGCTTGTTCCGTGCGTTGGCCAAACAGCGCATGATGCCTGCTGACATCGCCAATCGACTGAATGCTGAGTTGTCAGAGAACAACGATAGCGGCATGTTTGTCACCATGTTTATTGGATTGATAGACCTGCATAGCGGACAACTCTTCTTCTGTAATGCCGGCCATAATCCGCCTGTCTTGGGCGAGGATGTTTCACGCGGCTCATTCCTCCAGATGGAGGCCAACGCTCCATTGGGTTTGTGGCCAGATTTGGAGTATGTCGGCGAAAGCATTGATAACATCACCAATCGTCCGCTGTTCATCTATACCGATGGACTCAACGAAGCCGAGAATCCTGCTCGTGAGCAATTTGGCGACGACCGTCTTCTCGACATTCTGCAGCATACCGACTATGCCAATGCTCGTCAGGTAATCGATACGATGCAGACCTGTGTAGAGGAGTTTCGTCAGGGTGCTGATCCTAATGACGACCTGACAATGATGTGCCTGAGAGTAGGGCAATAGAAAGATTAGTATGGTAACTTACGCTGTGCTGACCTATAGAGTAGGCGAATGCAAAGAAAAACGAGTTTTCCTTTGGCTTTTCGCGCATTTTTCATTACTTTTGCAAGATATTACAGAAAATCTAACATTATGATACAATCAATGACGGGCTACGGAACGACTGTCGTGGCCTTTGAAGGAAAGAAAATTCATGTAGAAATCAAGTCGCTGAACTCTAAGCAGCTGGACTTGTCAACACGTATTGCTCCGCTCTATAGAGAGAAGGAGATGGAGATTCGTCAGCTGATAGCTGAGCACCTTATCAGAGGTAAGGTGGAGTTTAGCATCTGGATAGAGAAAGAAGCTACCGCTGAGGCTGCACAGGTGAACAAGGCGCTGATGGAGAACTACTATCAGCAGTTGGCTGGCTTCGCTCAAGACCACCAGATGTCGGACACCGATTGGATGTCGCTGTTGGTGCGCATGCCCGACGTGATGTCGAAGACGGAGGTGGAGCTGCTCAGCGATGAAGAGTGGCAGATGGTTAGAACTGGCGTGCAAGAGGCTGTGCAACATCTGGTGGACTTCCGTATACAGGAGGGCGCCGCTCTGGAGAAGAAGTTTGGCGAGAAGATTGACAACATCGAGAAGCTGTTGGCATCTATAGAGCCTTACGAGAAGTCGCGTGTCGAGAAGATTCGCAGTCGCATCGTCGATGGTCTGAAGCAGATTCCTGAGGCTGAGTATGACAAGAACCGCTTGGAGCAGGAACTGATATACTACATCGAGAAACTGGACATCAGTGAAGAGAAACAGCGTCTGGCTAATCACTTGAAGTACTTCCGTGAGACGATGGCTGGTGCTACCGGACAGGGTAAGAAATTAGGCTTTATCGCTCAGGAGATGGGTCGCGAAATTAACACCACTGGCTCAAAGTCGAATCAGGCTGAGATGCAGAATATCGTGGTGAAAATGAAGGACGAGCTGGAACAGATTAAGGAACAAGTATTGAACGCACTCTGATGAAAGGAAAGATGCTGATTGTAAGTGCTCCCAGCGGTAGCGGAAAGAGTACTATTGTACAGTGGCTAATGAAGGAACATCCAGAGTTGAAGCTGTACTTCTCGATATCATGTACCTCACGAGCCCCTCGTGGAACAGAGCAGAATGGGGTGGAGTACTTCTTCCTGACACCTGAGGAGTTTCGTACGAAGATAAAGAACGACGAGTTCTTAGAGTACGAAGAAGTGTATCAAGACCGTTTCTATGGCACGTTGAAAGCGCAGGTGGAACGTCAGCGTGAGGCTGGTCAGAATGTGGTCTTTGACGTTGACGTGAAAGGTGGTATCAACATCAAGAAGTATTATGGTGACGAGGCGCTGAGTCTGTTTATCCAGCCACCATCGGTGGAGGAACTGCGTCGCAGGTTGGAAGGCCGTGCCACCGATACACCTGAAGCTATTGCTGAACGTCTGGCTAAGGCTGAGTATGAGATGACGTTCGCTCCACAGTTCGACAAGATTATCGTCAATGACGACTTGGAGACGGCTAAGCAAGAAACACTGCAGGTAGTAAAGGATTTTCTTGGATGAAAAGAATAGGCCTCTTTGGTGGATCATTCAATCCCATACATGTGGGACATGTGGCGTTGGCAAAGGCGGCACGTGAGGCATGTGAACTGGACGAGGTGTGGCTGATGGTCAGTCCACAGAATCCGCTGAAGAGGAATATGACGCTTTTGGACGACCAGCTGCGACTGGAGATGGCACAGAAGGCGCTGGAGGGCGTTGAGGGTGTGAAGGCGTCGGACTACGAGATGCATCTGCCTAAGCCCAGCTATACGTGGCATACGCTGCAAGCGTTGGCAAAGGACTATCCCGACAGTCGCTTTATGCTGATTATGGGTGGCGATAACTGGGCACATTTCCAGCGGTGGTACCATTGGCAGGACATTCTGAGGACCTGCGACGTTGCGGTCTATCCGCGTGAGGGCTATGCTGGTACCTTCCATGCTCCACTTGTCAACGTGTCGAGCACGGAGATACGACAGAAAGTGAAAGAAGGACAAAGCATCCAGGGACTGGTGCCCGATAGCATCATTCCGTTGGTAGAACAATATTACAAATAATGATATGCAAGCAATAATACTGGCGGCAGGAATGGGTCGCCGACTGGGAGAACTCACCAAAGAGAATACCAAATGTATGGTTCCTGTGAATGGTGTTAGACTGATAGACCGTTTGCTGGGACAGTTGTCGGCTCTGAGTCTGAACCGCGTCATTATCGTGGTGGGTTATAAAGGTAAGGAATTGCAGGAATATGTTACCTCGCAGTATGGTCAACAGCTAACAGCTAATTGCCAATTGCTTTTTGCTGAGAACCCCATTTACGACAAGACCAACAACATCTACTCGCTGTCCATCGTGAAGGACCAACTGCAGCAGGACGACACGCTGTTGATAGAGAGCGATTTGATATTCAGCGACCGCTTCTTCCCCATGATTGTGGAGAATCCCTATCCCAATTTGGCACTGGTGGCGAAGTATGAGTCGTGGATGGACGGCACAATGGTGCGTCTGGACGAAGACCAGCATATCGTTAACTTCATCTCAAAGGACGCTTTCGACTACGACGATGTAGACTGCTACTACAAGACAGTGAACATCTATAAGTTCAGCAAGGATTTCTTGCAGCACCAGTATGTGCCCTTCCTTGACGCTTATACCAAGGCAGTGGGCAATAATGAGTACTACGAGAATGTGTTGCGCATCATCTCGATGCTGAACAGTCACAATATGAAGGCACTGCCCGTGGGTAACGAGAAGTGGTATGAGATTGACGACAAGCAAGACCTGGATATTGCAGAGGCGTTGTTTGCCGACGACAAGGATGTTATCCGCAAGTACTACGGTCGCTATGGTGGTTTCTGGCGCTTCCCCCAGATGCTCGACTTCTGCTATCTGGTGAATCCTTACTTCCCATCAAAGCGCATGAAAGACGAGCTGCGTAGCAACTTCGATACGTTGTTGACAGAATATCCGTCGGGCATGAAGGTAAATACGCTGATTGCCAGCAAGTGCTTTGGTGTTAGCGAACAGTATATCGTGCCTGGCAACGGTGCAGCGGAGCTCATCAAGGTGCTGATGGAACAGACCGCTGTCAAGATTGGTTTCACTCGTCCTACCTTCGAAGAATATCCCAACCGCTATGATAAAGAACTGCAGGTTACCTTTGTACCTCAGAATGAGGACTACCGCTATACGGCAGACGACTTGATGACGTTTTTTGCCGATAAGGATATTCAGCAACTGATGCTGATAAATCCTGACAACCCCTCAGGCAACTTCATTCCCAAGACTGATGTCCTGCGACTGGCACAGTGGTGTGAGGACAGGAATATCCGTCTGGTGGTCGATGAGACGTTTGTTGACTTCAGCGAAGACTATGCTACCAACTCATTGCTTTCAGATCAGATACTCGAAAGCTATCCCCACATGGCGGTGATGAAGAGTATCTCGAAAAGCTATGGTGTGCCAGGCTTGCGTCTGGGCATTTTGGCATCGGCAGATACTGCGCTGATAGCACAGATAAAGAAAGAGGTGTCAATATGGAACCTCAACTCCTTTGCCGAGTTCTTCATGCAGATATACAACAAACATGAGAAGGACTATAAGAAAGCTTGTGCCAAGTTTGTCGCCGAGCGTGCTGACTTTGAGCAGCAGCTGCACACAATTCCCTATCTGCGTGTGATGCCCACCCAGGCCAACTACTTCCTTTGTGAGGTGTTGCCGCCTTATAGCGCTACGCAAATCGTTATCTACATGCTGCGCCAACACAATATCCTGACACGCGACTGTAGTCTGAAACCAGGTCTCAATCCCAACAAGCAATATATGCGCATTGCCGTGCGCAATCATGAAGAAAACGGTCGCTTGGTTGCAGGACTGAGGGCGTTAATTAATAACCGATAAGAGGAAATATCGTGAAGAAGGTATGTATCTGTGGTGGTGGCAATCTGGGCCATGTGGTAACGGGATTTCTCGCTGCCCATGGGGATTGTGAAGTGTCGCTACTGACGCGTCATCCTGAGCCCTGGCAACAGTCGCTGGAGATTACGACGCCAGAAGGTAGCGTGCTGAAAGGTACCATCCAACAGATTACATCAGACCCTGCAGAGGTGATTCCTAAGGCAGACATCGTCCTGCTCTGCTTGCCAGGCTTCTCGATTCACGAGGTTCTACAGCAGATTGCTCCTACACTGACGCCAGGAACGGCGGTCGGTAGCATCGTCAGCAGTACGGGATTCTTCTTTGAAGCTTTTAAGATACTGTCCCCAGCGACTCCGCTGTTTGGCTTCCAACGTGTGCCGTTTATCTCACGACTGAAGGAATATGGTCGTTCTGCCGACCTTCTGGGCTATAAGCCCAACCTGAGTATCGCCATTGAACAGATGGACAATAAAGAGGTCTTGCGTGCAGAGATAGAAAGGCTGTTCCATGTTCCTGTGCAACTACTGAACAGCTATTATGAGGTGAGTCTGACGAATAGCAATCCGTTGCTGCATCCAGCACGACTGTATAGCCTTTGGAAGGACTGGCATGAGGGCATGGTCTATCCCACTGAAAGCCTGTTCTACGAAGAGTGGACTGTTGAGGCTTCCAGCTACTTGATAAAGATGGACGAGGAGTTCAATCAGCTACTCGTTGTGTTGCCTGTGACGAAAGGTAGTATCCCCACTATCCTGGACTATTACGAGAGCACCGATGCCGCATCACTGACCGCTAAGCTACAGTCTATACAGGCCTTCAAGGGCATTAAGTCGCCCATGAAGCGTGTGGACAATGGTTTTGTGCCCGACTTTGAGAGTCGTTATTTCACGGAGGACTTCCCATATGGTCTGCAGATTGTGCAACGACTGGCTCATCAGCATGGTGTCAAGACACCGATGATTGATGAGATACTACGTTGGGGTATGACGCATCTGGCTCATCAGAAGTTTAATCCTGAGGGCTCGCTCTTGCGTCGACAGCAGATGCGTATGCTCGACATCCTGCTGGAGGTTGACAAGATATGTAAGAGGCACGATATCAAGTATTGGCTGAGCAGTGGTACGCTGATTGGTGCCCTGCGGCATAACGGCTTCATTCCTTGGGATGACGACCTTGACATTGAGATGATGCGCTCAGATTATCTGCACTTGATGGAGGTGCTACCTAAGGAACTACCCGACTGGCTGGCACTGCAAAACGACAAGACCGATCCCAACTACTTCTATTGCTATGCCAAGGTGCGTGACCGCCGTTCGAAGATGCTTGAGCAGAACGCTTACGACCGCATGTGGAAAGAGCAGGGCATCTATATTGATATCTTTCCTATGGAAAAGCACCCTATCTGGTTGCATAAGCTGACGGAGAAGACCATCGGACATATGTATAAGGTGTGGCGCACCAGCACGGACGATGCGAAGGCCATCAAGTCTGTTCGTCGCATCTTCTGGTTGAACAACAGCGTGCTGTACCCTTTTCTCCGCGCTATCCTCTCACCTCTCACCTCTCACCTCTCACCTCTCAAGACTATCACCAGTGGTATGGGTATCCCGTTCCATAACCCTCGATATGCTGACGAGATATTCCCATTGACGACGCACGACTTCGAGGGACATCAGTTGCCCGTACCAGGTAATGCCGATGCCCATCTGCGCCATATCTACGGTGACTATATGCAGTTGCCTGACCTGAGTAAGTTGGCGCCCCACGTTGGTGAACTAGAATTCTATGAATAACATGAAACATCCAGCAGAAGTTGACGTAGCAGTACTCATCCTGTTTTTTACGCGTCCTGAGCCGTTGAAGAAAGTGTTTGACGCCATTCGTCAAGCGCGGCCTTCGAAGCTGTACCTCTATCAGGACGGTCCTCGGGGTCTACAGGATATGGCAGGTATTGAAGCCTGTCGCCAGGTGGTGTGCGATGACGAGATAGACTGGGAGTGCGATGTGCAGCGTAACTACCAGACGGTGAATGCTGGCTGTGACCCCTCAAACTTCAATGCGCAGAAGTGGGCGTTCTCGTTGAGTGACAAGTGCGTCATCTTCGAAGACGATAGCATACCCAGCGTGTCGTTCATCCGCTTCTGTAAGGAGATGCTCGACCGCTATGAGCACGACGAGCGCATCGTGATGATTGAGGGTTTCAATACCGACGAGGTATCTCCCGACGTCCCCGACGACTACTTCTTCACCACCGTGTTCAGCATCTGGGGCTGGGCATCGTGGCGCAGGGTCATCGACCAGTGGGACGAACACTACACATTCCTCGATGACAAGTATAACATGCACCAGTTGGAGACGTTGACCAAGGAACGTGGCTATCGCACTACCATGTTGCGCATGACCTACGATCATCGTGCGCTGGGCAAAGCTTATTACGAGAGTATTTTCTGGCCCTGCATGATGTTCAACCACGGACTGGCTATCATGCCTACCAAGAATATGATTAACAACCTGGGTAATGCAGCGGGCGGCGACTCTACCCACTATGCCGGTACGTTGCGCACCCTGCCTAAGGCGCTGCGCAAGATGTTTACCATGCAGCGCTATGAGGTGCAGTTCCCGTTGAGGCATCCGCGTTACGTAATAGAGAATGTGGACTATCTGCACCGCTTCTACCGCATCAATGCCTATGGCCATCCCTGGCGTAAGATAGGTTATTCGCTGGAGGAGTTGTGGCTGAACATGCGTTATGGCAACTGGACGTTTATCTGGAAAGGAATCAAGAACCGTATTGTGAAACTGACAGGAAAGAAACATTATAGCTGATGGAACCACAGAAGAAACAACGACTGGAATGGCTCGATGCCATGCGCGGATTCACCATGATACTCGTCGTGGCCAACCACGTAGGAGCGATGGCGTTTGAGATACCTCATGGGGTATCGACATCACTGCAGTTCCTGGTGCTGTTCCGCATGCCGCTGTTCTTCTTTGTCAGCGGATTTCTCGCCTATAAGGCCTCACTAGTCTGGGACCTGGCGACCTTCGGCACGCTGGTGGGTAAAAAGCTGCGTGTGCAGATTATCCCTACAGTAGTGTTCTTCCTATTGGCGGCAACGTTGCTGACCAAGGACCTGTGGGCAACGATACCTGACTGGCTCAGCAGGCCCACGAAGGGTGGCTACTGGTTTACTATCGTGCTGCTCTACATGTTCCTAGTATATTACGTCTTCGCCTATATCGAGAGTAAGCTAAAGGTAAAGTCCTGGATACCCATCACGTTGCTGTTTCTCCTATCGTTAGCGTTCTATGAGTCGTGCTACCTGCCCAAGTACTTCTCGTGGGCCTTCGGCTGGCGTGGACGTCCTAATGAGTTCATGAACTACAGCAGTCTGACATTGCTGTTCCAATATTTCCCGTTCTTCATTTACGGCAATATCGTACACCGCTACTGGGAACAGGCCCAGAAGGTGATGGACTCGCGGTGGTTCTATCCCATCCTCGTCGTGGTGGTGATCTTTGCCGCTATGGACACGTTGAAATGGCACACCCTGCGCATGTCGTGGGCAATCCTGCCATTGACGCTGGCACGCTTTATCCTGCTGACAATGGTGGTCATGTATTTCCGTCACTATCAGCAGTATTTCACGCAGCACAGTGTAATGGGGGCTTCGTTGCAGTATATCGGACGACGCACACTTGACATCTATCTAATACACTATCTGTTCCTGCCCGACCTGCCGACCATCGGTGCATTCTTCGATAAGTATCGTCACAACTTTGTGCTTGACCCCTTGACGACAGTTATCACAGCATTGCTGGTCATCGCTTTCTGCATCATCACCAGCAACATCCTGCGCGTTAGTCCGTTCTTTAGAAAGTGGCTGTTTGGACGTTCATAATCTCCAATGGTACGCCACCAATGCTGGCGGCCATCGGTGAGAATGATGAACCTGCAGAACCATAGATTTTCTGTGTGGAGGCCAATGTCCAGAGGTCGACAACGCCACCACGAATACCACTGATGCTATCGCGACAGGCTTCTTCCTGTGGGGTGATGATACGAGCACCAAAGGCATCGATAAACTCTTTCTTGACTGCTGTAGAGTCGGTGGCCAAGAAGATGCTCGTGTCGTCATGCTGGTCTATCTCTTCACGCACCTTATTAATGAATAAGGATGTCGGACTCTTGGCTATTGACTCGGCATTGTCAGTGCGACGGATGTGTAGGCCGATGGTGTGACTATTGAACTGGTTGCGATAGCTGTCGACAACATCCATCACCTCCTTGACAGGATGGAATAGCTGGGAATACAGCTCGTCAGGAAAAGTACCAAAGACCTGATAGCAACTCATATAGCAGCGCTTGCCACGAGCCCATGCCTCAAAGTCGAACGACTGTTTCTTCAGGGGTGTCACATCCTGCTCCTTGATATGTCGCTGGAAGAGGATACGCTGGGGCAGTGCTGGCAGGAAGAGGTTCTTCTTGCGGGCACGGTCATAGAGAAGGTGGTCCAGCAGTGTTGCCTCGCGGATAGCCACCAGCGGTGTTTCTTCGAAGATGCTACGAAACGGTGCATGCAGTGCCCAGTCCTGAAACCATACCACCTGTAGCGTGCTATCCACCTTCTGACATAGTTCATAGGCAGACACCACGGCCCGCATTCTGTTGGCAAGGCCTCCTGAGGGTACAAACGTTAACGATCCGTTCATTGCTTCTTTTTAATAAAGGCCATGCACTCTTCGAGTATTTTCACTCGAAGCAATCTCATGACAATATAGTAGAGAACTGCAGCCATCAAGATACGTGCTGGTAAGAGCAGAGCCAGCAGACTGATGTTCTGTGTAGCCCACCACGTTGCTGCCATCACGCCAAAGGCAATCATGGCGAAGGGTACGATGTCGAGTAGGAGTGCCCAGAGGGTATAACCCGTCAGTCGGCTGACGAAGAAATGCCACACCAGCGTCCACAGCACATATATTATAACGTAGGCGATGACCATTGAGCGGATGCCATAAGGATAGAGCATCTGCATGGTGGCGATGAGTGTGATGCAGAGAGCTAAGGTTACCCAGAAATACGTACCGCTCTTGCCCTTGCTGATAAGCATATTGGTGAGCACGCTGCTGATGGGTATGAAGGCGCCGCTGATGCATAGCAGTTGCAGCAGACGGGCGGACTCCAGCCATTTCTCACCGATGGTCAGTACGATGAATTCCTGCGCAACGAGACCGAAGCCAAACAGCATGGGGAAGGCGAGGAAGGCGGTGAAGCGCATCAGCTTACGGAGAATGCGCAATTGTCGTTCCTGTTCGTCGGCAACATTGGTGAAGACGGGCTGTGCCACCTGTGCCAGTGTACCTTGCAGCAGGTAGAACACCTTGCTGTTCCACTGGTAGGCCTGGTTGTAGTTACCCACCTCGTGCTTGGTGAAATGGCGACCCAGCAGGATGTTCATCACGTTGGTGTTGAGACGTTCCAGGATGGTTGTTGCCAGCAGTTTGCTACTGAACTTAAACATGTGTCTGACGGGACCAAAATCCAAATGCAGGGTGGGGCGCCACGGAGAGAAATACCATAGTAGCAGACTGTTCAGTCCGATGTACGCCATCGACTGGATGGCCAGTGCCCAGTAGCCGCATTTCAGGAACGCCAGCGTGACACCAATGATACTCGATAGCAGTGTTGCGGTCATATTGCACTTCGCCTGTTCCTTGACCATCATGTTGCGGAACAGATAGGCCGACTGTGCCGTACCTAATGCGGCAAAGATAATGGTTAGGAAGGCTACGCGGCAGAGCAATACCAACTCTGGCGTGTGGTAATAGTCGGCTATCAGTGGGGCTACGAAGAAGAGGATGACATAGCACGTAACACCCACGATGATGTTAAACCAGAAGACGCTGTTGTAGTCATTGTGCTGAGGCTCCTTCAGATTACCGATGGCACTCTTAAAACCACTCTCCTGCAGTGCGTTGGCTATCAGTTGGAAGACCAGTATCATGGCTATCATACCATAGTCCTCAGGATTCAGCAGACGACCCAGAATGATGCCGAACAGCAGGCCCAATCCCTGCTGTACCACATTATTCATGCCGCCCCAAAATAGGCCGCGTGTTGTCTTCTCCTTCAGTGTCTCCATGTTTCTTTGTTGATTGAAATATGGGCTGCCCAAAAGGACAGCCCATATAGTATCGTGTGTAGTGCGCTTACTTGGCTTCCATCACCTGCTTGGCAATCTCGTTATCTGGGTCGATTTCCAGAAGCTTCTGGGCGTACTGCTTAGCAGTATCCTTGTTGTCCTGGATGACGAAGTAGTAAGAGATGAGGTAACGATAGCTCTCAGTAAGACGAGCCTTGTCGGTGGCATCCTTGTTGTCCTTGCTGCCAATAAGTTGGTCGAGCTTCTCGTAGTAAGGCTTGGCAAGTCCCTTCTTCTGGTCGGGGTCCATGTAGGAGTTAACGCGGGCACGCATGAAGGTAGCATACTCTGCGGCATCCTCGAACTTGTCCTCCAGGTCCTGATAGGTCTTGTCGGCCATGATGAAGCACTCTGCCTGCTCCTCAGGAGTAGCCTTCTTGCTGGCGTGCTGTACGTGGAGCTGAGCGAGTCCGGCAATATCGTTGGCAGAAGCCTTCTCGACATTGGCCAAGTACTCCTGATAGTTCTTGATAGCGTTGGGATAGTCCTCCTGTGCCTTGTAAGCATCAGAGAGCTGCTTGATAACACCGGCACGCTTGGCCTTGTTATCCATATCCTCCTGCTGCAGGGCCTTCTGGTACATCTCGATGGCCTTCTCGTGCTGCTTGGCACCACTCAGGGCATTGCCATAGTAGGTGTAGTCGTAGTATGAGAACTTGGCAGAGTCAGACTTGTTGAACAGGGCGTCGGCATACATTAGGGCGTCGTCCCATTTCTTCAGCTCGGTGCTGTTGAAGAAGGCCAGACGGTTGAAGGCTGCATGACGTGGGTTCTTGCTCAGACCAAACTTAGCAACCTCAAGTGCGGTGTCGTATTTCTGCTTGAAGAAGGCGGTCATAGCGTAGTCGCTGAGGTCGCGCTCTTCCATCTTTGACTTGTCGGCCTTGTTGTAGGCACGCAGGGCTGCGTCGAAGTCGTTAGACATGTAGTAGATACGACCCTCAATGGCATCTACGGCAATGTCAGGACGCTGTGAGCGGAGCTCTTCCAGCTTGCTGACAGCACCACGTGGGCTAATCTTACGATACACGTTAGCATACTTGTAGTAAGCCTCAGGATCTTTGGGGGCTGTGTAGATATCCTGCTCATACTTTGCAGCAGCCTGACCACCATTGTCGCCGAGAGCCTCGATGTCGCCTAACAGGATGAAGGCGGGAGCACACTGGTTCTTGGCTGCAGCAAGAGCATGGTTGGCATAGACCTTAGCGTTGGCAGTGTCCTTAGCCTCAAAGAAGGCACGACCGAAAGCAACCAGATTGGCGGCATTCTTCTTGTTAGCCTTGAAGAAGGGCTTCATCTGCTTCTCGATGTCGGCGGGTTTCTGACTAATAATGTTCTTAACGGCCTGTACGTCAGCATCTATGCCGCTCTGGGCCATTGCGCTTGCGCTGTAACCTGCGGTCAGCGCTGCGAGGAATAGGTATTTAATAGCTTTCATAATTCTTATTTTTTAAAGATTACTCTTTTATAAGACGTTTTTAAGTTCTGAATGTTTATTTTTTTATTGATTATTCACAAATATGGTTCTGTTGTTCATGCCATACTGAATGGGCAATAGTCCTGATTTCTGGATAAGCAGCTGTCCTTTGGGCAGGCGGCAGAAATGTGCAAAGTTGGATGGCAGTCCGCTACGTGGTTCGTTGAGGATAGCGTAAATAGTGCGGATGAGCGGATAGTTACCATTATATAAATAGTACTGATAGGGTCGCCAGCTGTTGGCTACGGTAGCGGAGTCAAGTCGGCTGACCTTCATCACGGTGATGTTCTTCTTGAAGGTGACATTGGTGGTGTCACGGCTGTCGTTAAGCCAGTTAGAGCCGATGATGCCCAGGGAGTTCTCATGTTTCTCCACATAGTCTATCACGGCAGCACTGCTCTTGACGGCTCCGATATTGGGAGCTTTGAATTCCTTTCCTCCTAACAGGGAGTCTACACACCAGCGCACGGTACTTGACAGGGGATTGTCGAAGACGACGTCGATGGTGCCCAGCTTAGAGGTGGGGTAGAGGTCTTTCCAGTTGACGAGCTCACCTTTGAGGATACGCTTGAAGTCCTTGACGGTGATGCAGGTGTCTGGATTGCTGTTGTTGACAATGATAGCCAGACCGTCATAGGCGATGGGTATCGTCCTTGGCCTGTATTTGCGGTCTATGAGGTTCTGGCGTTCCTTGTCTGTCAGGTCGCGGGTGCCGAAGGCCAGCCAGGTCTCCAGCTTCATCAGTTTTTTGATGGCGTCCTGTTCGTTGGTGTATTCTGCTTCCAGCGTGTCGAGCACGTTGCTGTAGAGGAATACTTCGAGGGCTTCGTTAAGGATGGGACTGAAGCTCTCGTCGGCAGTAAAGTAGCGGGCTGCCTTCTGGTAGTCCTTCTCTGCCTGAGTATTTTTAGGCTTGTCCCCACAGGATGGGAACAAGCCTAAAATGAGTGTTAATCCAATAAAAATGGATGCGATTTTCTTCATGTAATTATTGCAGTCTGAAGGTTACAGGTACGGTGTACTTTACACGTACAGCCGAACCGTTCTGCTTACCAGGAATCCAGCGAGGCATGGATTTCACCACGCGCTGTGCTTCCTTGTCGAGTGACGGGTCAACGGACTTGACGACGCGAACGTCGGTAATCGAACCGTCCTTCTCAACGACGAACGTTACGATAACACGTCCCTGGATACCGTTCTCCTCAGCAACAACCGGATACTTGATGTTCTTGGACAGATACTCGAACAGGGCCGATGGACCACCGGGGAATGAAGGCATCTGCTCAACAACGTCGAACACTTTTGCCTCTTCCTCCTTCGGGGGTTCGGGCTGTGCGATAACTTCCTTAGCCTTCAGCACTTCGCCTGCAGCCTCGTCGTTACCCTTCACGTCGAACGCACCGATAGCGGTGTTGGTCTTGCTCAGGTCTTCCTGTGACTTCAACTCTTCTTCCGGCTTCACCTCTTCGTCCTTCTTAATTTCAGGAGCGGTGAACTTCACAGAACTCTTAACCTTTTCTACTTCAACTTTCTCAATCTTCGGTTCTTCTTTCTTCTCAACCTTAGCTTCCTTCTTTTCAGCCAACTGAGCCAGCTCAATGTCGGCCTCAATGCCTACGTCAGTCTTCATTGCGTTCTCAACGACACCCTTGACAAATACAACGGCACCGATGATGGCGGCGATGATGAACATGGTGAGTATGGCATACAGGTTACGCTTGCCAGTTTCCTTGCGCAGTTGATAAGCACCGTAAGCGTGGTTCTTGCCTTCGAAGACAAGTTCCACCCAGCTGTCTTGAATAAGATCTATTTTTGACATAGTTCGTTTACGTTTTAAATGTTAGACACCGACTTACTTAACACCAGCCTTTTCGATCAGTTCGCGATCTTCAGGGCCAATCTTGTCGATGACATACTTATCAATACTGCAAATGAGCATCTCGTCGAGTGCTGAAATCATGTTCTCATAGGTGGCAGTGTCGAGAGGACGGATGATGACAGTCATAGTAGGAACTTTCTCACCGTTGGGCAGTTCACCCTTCTTGATGCGAGAGAGTTGCTCGTCGTACTGTGCATCGGTCATCTTGCTGTTGTAAGCCGACTTCTTGGCATCCAGCTCCTTCTTTGCCAACATAATCTTGGCAACAGGATTGACACCTTCCTCTGTGGTGTGCTTGATGAGCACGTCACGTACACCCTTGGAACCGTATGTGGTCTTCTTGACACAAGAAGGATCCTCATAGTTGGGCAGACCGGCAATATACCAAATCTGGTCGTCAGCACCAAGATAGAGAGTAATAGTGTGAGAAGCCTTTGTTACCGACTTATCTTCCTTCGAGACGTTTTCGTCGTTTGACGGCATCGTCAACTGCATAGACTGGGGCTTAGCCAGTGTGGTACACAGCATGAAGAAGGTGATCAACAGCATCATCATGTCTACCATTGGCGTGAAGTTCACGCGGGTATCCATTTTCTTCTGCTTGGATAGATTCTTTTTTGCCATAGTTTATTCCTCCTGTGCAGTTTGAAGGTTGGTAATCAACTGATAACGGTTCTCACTCATGTCCTGAAGTTCATTCATCATGGCCTTTACAGTCTTGTAAGAGGTCTTTGAGTCTGCCTTAATGGCAATCTTGATGTCAGGATTTGCATCGCGGGCGGCTTTCACCCACATCTGGAACTCGCTCATTCCATCATTGATACTATCAGTGGGAATGCCGAGCATCTGGATAGCCTCGCTCATCTTTTCGGGTTCGAGGCTGAGGTACTGAGCAAGCTTGTCCATGGGGGCGCCCACCATTGCATCTTCCAGGAAGTGCTTCTGCTGGGTGGCGTTGAGAGATACACCGAAGCGGTCGGTCATCTCGTCCATCATCGCCTTCATGTAGTTCTTGTTCTCAGTGCCGAGGAAGATCTGACCCTTTGGCGATACCAAAATGTTCAGAACGTCAGTCTCAGGCACTTTCTTCTCAGACACAGAACTCGGTGTGGTGACCTGAATAGGCTCTGGCGTCAAGAATGTTGATGTCAACATGAAGAAGCAGAGCAACAGAGTCATCACGTCCGACATTGGTGTCATGTCGATCCAGATGTCTTTTTTCTGTATCTTAACTTTAGCCATTCTAAAACGGATTTAAAGGTTTTTGAAATGGAACTAAAGATTAAGCCTCGTTGTGGTTAGAATCGTAAGTAGCGGCAATAGTGTAACCAATCTCGTCGAGAGCGAAAGTCAGCTTATCGATCTTGTTAGAGAAGAAGTTGTAAACTACGGTAGCAACCCAAGAGGTCAAAATACCAGATGCTGTGTTCACAAGAGCCTCAGAAATACCGGCAGACAGAGCCATAGAGTCAGCACCACCACCAGCAGACAGAGCCTGGAACGATCCGATCATACCGAGCACAGTACCGAACAGAGCGGTCAGGGTACCCAGAGATACGATGGTAGCAACCATTGGCATGTTCATCTGCAGAGTAGGCATCTCCAGCTGAGTAGCCTCCTCGTGAGCCTGCTGGATCTTAGCAATCTTAGCAGCCTTCTTCAGGTTGGGCTCGTTCTCAACAGCCTGATACATATTGATAGAAGCCAGAACGACGTTAGCTACAGAACCCTGCATCTTGTCGCAGAGAGCCTTAGCCTCATCAAACTTCTGAGCCTTAACAGCTGTCTTCACCTGAGCGGTGAACTTAGCGAGGTTCATCTTACCAGATGCAGCCTTGATACCGAAGAAACGCTCGAAACCGAGACAGATAACAGTGAACAACAGGGTGAGGATCAGACCTACAACGAAACCTCCCTTATAAACGGTACCCAGCAGGTTAGCGGGATGTCCAGTACGGTCGCCACCGATGAAGTTGTCGGGGTTACCCATTACGAAATACCAAACACTGTAACCGGCGATAGCGCAAATAACGAGGATGATCCATGCGTCTTTAACACCTCCGAAGCCCGATTTCTTGGCTGGGGCTGCGGCCTTCTGTGTAGTTGCCATAAATTTTGTTTTTTTAGTTATTAAATGAATTATGTTTGTGAATGTTCGTAGTTATAATCATCCGGCAAAGATAGCGATTTTCAATGTACTATTTGCCGAATTAAGAACTTTTAACTCGATAAAACTGAAAATTACTTCAATTTTGCCAGAGTTTCCTTGATACGACGCATGGCTTCGACGATATTTTCGTCACTTGTAGCATAGCTCATGCGGAAGCATTGAGGGTCTCCGAAGGCGTCACCACCCACTGTGGCAACGTGTCCAGTCTCCAGCAGATACATGGCGAAATCAGTAGAGTTCTTGATGACTGAACCATCAGGTGCTGTCTTGCCGAAGAAACTGCTGCACTTGGGGAAGAGATAGAAGGCACCCTCGGGTACGTTGACCTCCAGTCCGGGAATGTCCTTGGCCAGCTTGACGATGAGGTCGCGACGGCGCTCAAAGGCTTGGCGCATGTCCTCTACGCACTGCTGACTGCTGATATAGGCAAACTCTGCAGCCTTCTGACTGACGGAGCACGGTCCGCTGGTGTACTGTCCCTGCAACTTGTTGCAGCCCTTGACAATCCATTCAGGAGCAGCAATGTAGCCGATACGCCAACCCGTCATGGCGTATGCCTTAGAGACACCGTTGACGATGATGGAGCGCTCCTTCATGCCATCGAATTGGGCGATGGACTCGTGCTTGCCAATATAATTGATGTGCTCGTAAATCTCATCTGCGAGTACGAATAAGTCCTCATGCTTCAGGATGACGTCGGCCAAAGCCTTCAGCTCCTCCTTGTTATAGACACTGCCTGTAGGATTGCTGGGCGAGCAGAGGATAATCATGCGGGTCTTCGGGGTGATGGCAGCCTCCAACTGTGCGGCAGTCATCTTGAAGTTCTGCTCGAAGCCAGCCTCTACGAAGACGGGCTTGCCGCCTGCCAGCAGTACCATCTGTGGGTAGCTGACCCAGTAGGGAGTGGGGATGATGACCTCTTCACCGTCGTTGACCAGTGCCATTATGGTGTTGCAGACGCTCTGCTTGGCACCGTTCGACACCAGAATCTCCGAAGGCTGGTAGTGCAGGTGGTTCTCACGCTCCAGTTTGCGGGCGATGGCCTGGCGCAGGTCAGGGTAGCCGGGAACGGGCGAATAGCGAGAGTAGTTCTCGTCAATAGCCATCTTGGCGGCCTGTTTGATGTGGTCGGGAGTATTGAAGTCGGGCTCGCCCACACTCATATTAATTACGTCAATGCCCTGGGCTTTCATCTCAGAGCTTTTCTGCGACATAGCCAGCGTTGCTGACGGTGCCAGTCTTTGCAAACGGTCGGATAATTGTGCCATATTTTGTTGTAAATGTATGTTTCCAACGTGCAAAGGTAATCATTTATTTTATTTTCACCGCATATTTCCACCTTTTTTTATATATTAAGGCCGAAATACTCCAAACACTAACTTTTTCCTTATGCCCCCTTCCCTATTTTCTGTAAGAAAAATGCAGGCTGAAGTCACTATGTTTCAGCCTGCAAGGTTTCTATTTATCATTCAAGCGTATTCTAAAATTAAACGCGCATCAATACCAAGTTTTGAGTGCAGACGTTTGGCAAAAGACATTGAGATTCGACGACGTCCACTCATGATTTGGCTAAACTGCGACTCATTTACGCCCAATAACTTAGCACCTTCTTTCTGACGCATTCCATGAGCATAGAAATAGTCTTCAATAGAGGAAATGAGTGGTGACTTCTGACGCAATGGCAATATGTTTAGATATTCATCCTCATATGCTGCCATTTGTTTGCTTAGTAGAGCAATTTCCTGCGTGTATGCATTATCCATATCGGGTTCAAGTAACCCTTTTGTAGTGGCTTCAGCAATTAATGTCTCCACTCTTGCCTTTGCTTCGTCATACTGCTTTCGTGTTGTCAATTTTTTCATGTTCTGGCCCTCCTTAATATATTATATTGTTGCACTATCAATTTTGTCATATTCTGCATGCGTACCAATGAAACGAATGTTCATCACTCCTCCAATAAAAATCACTACAGCTACCAAACGATAATTATTCCCTCCAATATTAAACACATACCGGCCATTCTTTACATAATCTGCCGATGGAAACGTTTGTTTTAGTTCCGCATGGCTTGCCCATTGAGAGGACTGTACAACCTCTATCCATTTGCTCAATGGTTTAGTGGCATTTGCATGTGACTGCACATAGTCATCTAAGAGCTCCTTATTGGCAATTATCATGAGTATCCATGTTTATATGACGTTGCAAAGATATGAATTTCTTTTCATATATGCAAATAAATTTGCAAAAAAGAAAACTTTTCTTTTGATAATATAAGAAAAATGCAGGCTGAAGCATGGAGTCTTCAGCCTGCAAGGTTTATAATCAGGATGGATTCTTTACTTCACCACAACTTTTCTCGTGGTTCCGTCTTTCATCCGGATAATGTTCAGGCCCTTCTTAAGGTTATCCACTCGCCTACCGTCAATGGTGAAAATCATGACATCACCATTCTCAGCACTCATTATTTGGCTGATGCCAGTTTGGCTTGCAACGATAGTTAAGATACCGTTCACATAGCTGATGTCATAATTCTGAGCCTCGGCGCCAGATGCAATAATGTCGAATGTGCCCGGCTCACTAGACGATGTAACTGATGTTGTAAGTACGGGCTTCTTGTTGAGAACATCTGCAGTTTCGTCGTTCTTGAATCCGCTATACTCAGCCTCAAAAGTGGGCAAAGCATCACCCTGTGTAATGGTATAACTCTTGGCAGTTATTGTCAGTGGAGCTTTTGTGATAGTCAACGTACCATTGACGTAGGTTACGTTTTCATTCACCACATCCCCCTGAGCAATGATAATCGTATAAACTCCTACTGGCGAAGTTGCTATTGCATCACAAGTTATTGATGGCGTTCCACTCAGCTCGCCACCCTCAACAGTATATTCAAATGCAGGATTCTCTTCGCCATACTCACGAGTATAGCTCTTAGCTGTAACTGTTGAAGGCTCAGGAATATTCTCTGCAACTCTTGTAAATAAGCGTTTGACGTCTGGGCAAGGAATATACGTCTCCCCATTTACCGTCTGTACTTTTAGTGTGTTTA
>R26__coassemble_501_pt1 | contig 24159 bp, 10 predicted proteins | sample R26__metabat2_high_PE_001 | metagenome-assembled genome bin R26
CGTGGATATGCTGTTGCAGGCGCAGGTTGTCCTGCTCCTTGCGGTGGCGTCGCTGGCGATATTGTAGGAAGAGCACCACCACTATCAATATATATATAAGGTACGCGAGGGTCGTCCGATACCACGGTGCGTGGATAATCACCTCAAAGCAGCGCTCTGGGGTAGGGGTGCCGTTCTGCTCGGCCACCACGCAGAAACTGTAGCTGCCTGGTTGCATGTGGCTGAACGTAATCTCGTTGACGCCTGGTGGCATGCGCACCCAGTCCTCGTTGTTGATGCGGTAGCAATAGACAATATGCTCCGGATTATCGTAGGTCAGCGTTGACAGCTGTACGGCAAAGGTGTTGTCGCTACTGCTGAGCACGAAGCGGTTCGAGGCAATGACTGTGGTGTCTGTCACCTGCCACACTCCTGACATCGTGCCAGGACTGACTGGTTCGCCGTTCACGGAGAATCCTGTCAGCTTAACTTCTGCCCTCCAGGCACGCTCGCGGACATCGGAAGGGTTAAACCACGTGACGCCGCCCAGTCCTGCAAACACCAGATAGCCGGTAGGTGAGGCCCATGAGGCGCCGTCGCTGAACTCGTTAGACTGCAGACCGTTGTCCACGAAGAAGTTGCTCGTCTTGCCCGTCTTTGGGTCTAAGCGGAACAATCCATGGTCCGTCGCTATCCAGAGTCGCCCGCCCTTATCCTGTTCGATGGAGGCGATACCGTTGTCTGCCAGTCCCGTCTCGATGGCCAGTCGGTGCTGTTTACGCTGTTGCAAGTCGTAGCAGAGCAGACCGTCGTTCGTGCCGATATAGAGCATGCCGTCGAATTCACGCGCAATACGGATAGGTGTACCGTAGTTGATGCAGTTCTTGCCAAAGGTGCTGAGCCAGCTCTCTGTGTCTATCTCCAGCGCACAGACGCCCAAGGTCGTGGCAACGTAGATGCGCTTGCCGTCAGGCGAGAGAGAGAGTTGTGAGATATAGTCGTTCACGAGGCTGTTCACCTGGCGGTCGTCTGGAGCCTTTGTGTGCTGCACGTAGGCTTTCACGTTACCACTCTCTGGGTCTACACGTAGCAGACCATATCCCATGGTAGCCATCCAGAGGCGCCCTTGTCGGTCGCAGATGACGTTGAAGATGCTGACATCCGGACCTTGTGGCAGGTTGAACGGATGGTATGTCAGCGATTTGCGGTCAATCCAGCCGCAGCCTTCTCTGAAGCTGCCTATCCAGATGTTGCCTCTCAAATCTTCACAACTGCCGAGGATGGTGGCAGGGAAATTCTCCTTGAAGTGCTTCACTACCTGGGATTTGTCATCCTGCAGGTAGAGGCCGTCACGGTCGGTACCTGTCCAGCGCCAGCCCTGTGAGTCGCCGGTGACGCTGGTCACGCAGGCCGTTCCTAATACATTCTGTGAGCCCAGCTTCGGCCCCATATAGCCAAAGCCCATTGTGTGACCGGGTTGCATGAAGATACCTTTCTGCAGGAGTCCCAGCCATACGTTGCTGTTCTGATCCTCACAGATAGAATAGACTTTCGCGGTACTCAGGTCCACCTCACGGCTGTAGTAGGGGTTTTCCACCAGTCGCCCGTTCTGCGGGTCGTAGATGCCCAGTCCCATGCCGTCATATCCTAACATCAGGTGGCCGCGACGGTTGAAGTAAAGCACGGAGATATGTCGGTTGCCCGTATTCTCGATGTGGATGGCGTTGCCGTTCTCTAATCTATAGAGACCGTGATTAGAGGTGGCGACATAGATTCTTCCGTTGTCACCCTCACAGACGTCGAGAACGCTGTTGTGCATACCTTCTTCCTGGAAATACTTCTTGATGGTCTTGCCGTCCCAGCACCACAATCCCTGCGTCTCGGTGGCCAGCCAGATTTGCTGTCTGCGGTCTTCTATTATGCGGTGAACACCGTTCAAATGGCTGAAAATGTCGCCCATCTGGTATGCTTCGCGGTGTCCTTTCATCTTGAGCAGTCCGTGTCCGGAGGTGCCAATCAGCATCTCACGGTTCTGGTGTTCCAGCAGGCATGTGACATAGCAGGGGATGGATTTTTTGTCTAAGTCGTAGGTCGTGACACTGCGGAAGCGCTGTCCGTCGAAAATCTGCAGCGCGCCGTACATACCTATATAAAACCTTCCGTTATGGTCTTGCGTCATACAGTTGACGTAGTTGCTGGCCATACCGAGGTCTTGGCGACTTTCCTTTTTATATATACGGAACTGATAGCCATCATAGCGGTTCAGTCCGTTACGGGTGGCTATCCAGATAAAACCATCTTTATCCAGGTAAATTTGTGTGGTGAAGCTGCTCGACATCTGTTTGTCCGCATCGAAGAGCTTTCCCATTTGGGCATTAGCAGCAAGGCTGTTCATTAGGCATAGTATGCCGAATAGAACTTTTTTTATCATAGGTTATAGTTTGTTTCGTGTTACAAAAACGCTGCAAAGTTATGTTTTTTTACCCAAATCACCAAATAAATGTAACAAAAAATAAAGTTTAGCCCCTTTATTTAGGGTTTTGGTTAATATGTGTTACAAAACATAAAGTTTGTGATACAGCAGAATGTCTATAATATGAATATTATTAGTACTTTTGCATCCGAAAAACGTTTACATACGTATAGCTAACTAACAAATAGCGAGTATAACTAACTAACAAAATAACAACAACAATTATGAATCAAAATCTGTCAAAATGAAGAATCTAAAACAATTGATCAGACAGACTTTCCCGACCATCCTGATGTTGATGGCGTTCTGTACAACAGTGCAGGCCCAGATCACAGTGACTGGTAATGTCACAGACGGTGCTGCGGACCCATTGATTGGTGCCTCGGTTATCGTGAAGGGAAATGCCTCTTTAGGTACAGTGACTGATTTCGACGGTAACTTCCAGCTGAAGGTACCCTCGGAGTCTTCCGTGCTGGTGATTTCTTATGTTGGTATGACCACCAAGGAAATCAAAATCGGCAAGCAGCGTAGCTTTAAGGTAACGTTGCAGGACGACACCCAGCTGCAGGAAGTCGTAGTAGTAGGTTTCGGCCAGCAGAAGAAAGCCTCTGTGGTGGGTGCTATTACCCAGACTACGGGTGAAGTGCTGGAACGTGCCGCCGGTATCGGTAGTGTGGGTGCAGCCTTGACGGGTAACCTCCCTGGTGTTGCAACTATCGCTACTACCGGTCAGCCTGGTGAAGAAGACCCGCAGATCTACATTCGTGGTGCTGCTGCTTGGAACCAGGATGCTCAGCCGCTGATCCTCGTGGATGGTGTGAAGCGTGAGATTAAGTCAGTGGACATCACCTCAGTCGCTACGATCTCCGTGCTGAAGGACGCATCTGCTACTGCCGTTTACGGTGTGGAAGGTGCTAACGGTGTTATTCTGATTACCACCAAGCGTGGTCAGGAAGGTAAGGCGAAGATTGACTTCGGTTTCAATGCTACATTGAAGACCGTGTCTAAGCTGCCTCGCAAGTACGACTCTTACGATGGTTACATGTACCGCAATCAGGCCATTGAGAATGAGTTGGCTATCGGTGGCGATGCATCTTGGGCTTACTATCGTCCCCAGTCCTTCATCAACAACTTCATCAACCAGGACCATACCGTCAGACCAAACTTTGATGCTAATGGTAACTACCTTGGCGACTATAGCCAGGCAGAGCGTTATCCAAATATCGACTGGCAGGATGAGATGTTCAAGAGCACAGCGTTCTCATATAATACGAACCTGAACATTTCCGGTGGTACCAAGGCCGTTAAGTACTTCGTATCATTCGACTACCAGAACGAGGGTGATATGACCCGCATCTGGGATAACCGTCAGGGTTATGAGGGCGGTTATGCCTACAACCGTTTGAATGTACGTTCAAACTTGGACTTCCAGATTACGAAGACTACACAGTTCAAGGTGAACCTCGCTGGTTCTAACGCCCAGCAGAAGACTCCGCGTTATTATTATGGTAATAGCGGAACGTTCTTCCAGCAGCAGAACTGGGCTGGTGCCTACGGTATGCCACCCAACGTGTTCCCCGTACAGTTCTCTGATAATTCATGGGGTTACTATCCGTTGGTTTCTAACATGGCCAACTCTCCACAGAACGTTGCTTTGTCAGGTTATGAGTTGAAGACTATCACACGTATCTTCACTGACTTCTCTCTGGAGCAGGATCTCGGTTTCATCACAAAGGGCCTTATCGCCCGTGGTACCATTTCTTGGGATAACCAGTTCAACGAAGGTAGCCGTGGTATCAACCAGAACGGTGGTGGTCATACTCCTAAGAGAATGTATATGCTTCCTGAAGACGGTGTACTCCATCCTGAGAACCAGATTTACACCAATACCGGTTTCGATTTCTATGAGAAGGTCGACTGGAGCACTGAGGCTGGTAGCGTAAACTATACCAACCGTGCTACGGAAATGTCACTCCAGCTGTTCTGGGCTCGCCAGTTCGGTAAGCATAATGTAACCCTGATGGGTAACTGGAAGCGCCGTATCCAGGCAGGTAATGCAGAGCTTGAGAATCGTCGTGAGGACTGGGTATTCCGTACTACCTATGATTATAATAGCAAGTACTTCGCTGAGTTCAACGGTGCTTACAACGGTTCACAGAAGTTCTCTCCCGATAACCGTTTCGCATTCTTCTGTTCAGGTGCTGCAGGTTGGATGATCTCTGAAGAGCCCTTCATGAAGAAGCTGAAGGAGAAGAGAATCCTCGATATGTTCAAGATTCGTGGTTCTATCGGTGAAATCGGTGATGATAACGCCGGTGCACGCTGGGCTTACATGAATCAGTGGGCAGTAATAAATAAGGTACACATGACCCTTACCGATGGTGAGAGTCCTTTCCAGGGCTATAAGGAGTCTGTTATTGCTGCTCCCGACCTGAAGTGGGCTACCGTATTGAAGAAGAACCTCGGTTTCGACTACGCATTCCTCGGTGGTATGTTCGCAGGTAGCTTCGACTGGTTCCGTGACGACCGTAAGGACATCTTCGTATCCGGTGGTAACCGTTCTGTACCTTCTTACTATGGTGCTGCTACCGTTCCTGATGTCAACAAGGGTGAAATGAAGAACTCCGGTTTCGAGTTTGAAATCCGTTTCAATAAGGTACTGAAGAATGGTATGCGTTTCTGGGCAAACTGCAACTACACCTATGCTCATAATGAGATTAAGTTGAAGGATGACCCCGCATTGCTGCCAGCTTATCGCCGTGCACAGGGTTATTCTCAGGGTCAGTACCATTCATTTATTGATAATGGTTTCATCGGCACCTATGATGAACTCTACAGTACGCCAAAGCGTGAGAAGGACGATACGCAGGTTATGATTGGTGACCACTATATCGTTGACTTTAATGCCGACGGTGTTGTTGATGAGACATACGACCAGGCTCCTTACGGTTACACCGGTAACCCAGAGCACACCTACAATGCAACTATCGGTTGGGAGTGGAAAGGCTTCAGCTGGTTTGCTCAGTTCTATGGTGTAACAGGTGTTACCCGTGACGTAGGTCTGGCTTCTTTCAACAACAAGCTGTTGACCGTATATGATAATGGTGATTGGTGGAATCCTGTTGCTGGTGACGGTGACGTTGTTGTTCCTCGTTTCACTACACAGGTTGCATACAACGATGGTACTCAGTACCTCTATGATGGTTCATACTTCCGTCTGAAGAACGTGGAGGTGGCCTACACTTGGACGAAGGGCTGGATTAAGAAGCTCGGATTCTCAAGCCTGAAGATTTACCTCAATGGTAACAACCTCTTCATGATTACCAAGATGCCTGATGACCGTGAGGGTAACGGTGACTTCAGTGGTGGCGGTGGTGCTTACCCAACTGTTAGACGTTTCAACCTCGGTGTTAAGCTCAACATCTAATCATTTGGAATTCGTAATTCGTAATATATAAAGATATGAAATACATTATTAATAATATAAAGACCCTTTTCTGTGGTACGATGCTGCTGCTGGCTGGAGGTGCTTCCCTCACTTCCTGCACAGACTGGCTGGATAAAGACCCAGACTCCATCGTGGCAGAAGATGAGGCATTCAAGAACTTCCGCAACTTCCAGGGATATGTTGAGGAAATCTATAGCCTGATCCCCAGTAAGGAGATGGTCAACTATTGTACCGCATGGAACTTCGGTGACGATGCTGTTCATAACCCTGAAGGCTATGCACACATGGATCACCAGGTGGACCTGGGTAACTATCGTAACTGGTACACTAACACCCAGTGCTGGCTGAACGGTGATAGAAGTTCACTTTGGAGAAACTCTTGGTACTCTATCCGTAAGTGTAACTTGGGTATCGAGAATATTGGATCACTTATCGGAACGGATGAGGAGCGCGATATCCTGCTCGGACAGATGTATTTCTTCCGTGCATGGTGGCACTTCGAGCTGATGTGCTATTTCGGTGGTCTGCCCTATATTGACAAGACTTTCGTCGATGGTCATATCCCCGAACTCCCCCGTCTGTCTTTCCAGGAGTGTGCAAGACGTTGCGCTCAAGACTTCGAAAGAGCATATAATCTTCTTCCATTGGATCCGACGGACTGGGACGCTACGCTTGTCGCTAAGGACAACAATACCGTTAACAATAACTTCATTCGTGTCAACAAGTTTATGGCACTCTGCTACTTAGGCAAGTGCTATCTGTGGGCAGGTTCTCCTCTCATGAAGGAGTTCGAGAAGTGGAATAACGGTGGTCAGCCTGTGCTGTTAGGTGCAAGTCAGGGCGGTGCCAATGCCAAGACTTACGATTATGATGAAGATTTCTGTAAGAAAGCTGCTGAGGCTCTCGGTAAGGCACTTGACATGGTTAACAAGGGTCAGGTTTCTTACAAACTGGCAGAATTCAAGTATGCAAATGTGTACGATCATGAAGAGTTGAGTGAGGATTTGAAGAATAAGACTTACTCAGGTATCTTCTATACACGCCAAGACGGATGGAAAATGCCAGGTGTTGACGAGGCTATCTTCCGTGGTTCTCACCCCGGTGTGAACTCTTCTAACTGGAACTGTGCTAAGATCTTTGGTCCGAAGGTTGCCGGTCTGGTGGAGCATGATAACATTATCCATCACCCTACAGGTAACCTGATTGACCAGTACGGTATGGCCAATGGTCAGCCTATCTACCTGGTAGAGAATGGTCACTATGTATATAACCCGAAATCTGAGTGGGATCCCACACACCCCTTTAAGGGCCGTGACCCACGCTTCTATCACGATATTGTATTCGACGGTTTCCACTATGTCATTAAAACCGAGAATCTGAATGATGCTCAGAAACCGCTTGAGTATTGCTCGCTGTACACCGGTGGCGCTATGCGCTCTGTTGATAACGGTAGTAGCACAGGTTACTTCATCCAGAAGCTCGTTCCTCACCAGTGTAACATCGGTGACAAGTGGTATGATTACGGCTATGCTTTGCAGACCTATCTGCCTTACATGCGTCTGGCTGATGTCTATCTGATGTTTGCCGAGGCCATGGCTGCCTTCTCACATGATGTGAAAGATTTGAAGATATCTTCTCTCTATTGTCCTTCAATGTCTGCTGTTGGTGCTATCAATGCGCTTCGCGACCGTGTAGGTATGGAAGGTGTACAGGAGAACTTCCTGGATACCCGTGAGCATTTCATTGATGAGGTACGTCGTGAGCGTGCTGTTGAGCTGTCCTTTGAGGGCTTCCGCTGGTGCGACTTGCAGCGCTGGCTCCTCCTGACAGAGGCTCCATACTTGGAGAAATATTCTCATGAGTTTGAGCGTATGCAGAAGGATTCTTGGTTCAAGAAAAACAATCCGAAGGATGCCGAAGTAGCTAATTTCCATCATGAGACCTTGATCAAGCGTCCATTGGAGGCAAAGCACTACTGGTTCCCATTCCCGGAGAAGGATGTGTATCTGTATGAAGGATTTAAGCAGAACCCAGGATGGTAAAAGAGTTAAGAGTTAAGAGTTAAGAATTAAGAATTATGAAAAGTATAAAAACAAACATATTTCTTTTAGCCATGATGGCAGTATCGCCACTGACGGCTGGCGCCCAGACCGCTGACGATGCTGATTCTACCGTGGTGAAAAAGAAGGTTCATGTTGCTTACCGCGACGTGGATGCCGACCATCTGCTCGGAGGTGTCTCTTATATAGACATGGAAGAGTTGTCTAAGAAAGACTATACTCAGGGCAGCCTTGAAGACGTGTTGAGTCTGGTTGGTGGATTGTCTTCCAATAACATGACAGGTATCAACCTCTGGGGTATGGATAACGACCGTCTGGACAACAACGATAACACCAACATGCCGCTCGTAATCATTGACGGTGTAAAGCGTCCTGCCAACAACGTACTGCCTTCTGAGATTGAGCAAATCACCTTCTTGAAGGGTGCACAGGCAGTCGTTCTCTATGGCTCTAAGGGCGCTAAGGGTGCTATCCTGATTACCACCAAGCGTGGTAAGGTGGATGGCCTGCAGATTGAGGCTAATGCCAACACCGGTTGGCACTTCGCCAAGCGTTTCCCCGAGTATATTGGTTCTGCAGAGTATATGACGCTCTATAACGAAGCAGCAATCAATGATGCGCTTGGTCAAGGAAATACTCTTACGAAGTTGCCATACTCTCAGCAGGACATCTATAATCATGCGTTGGGTGCAAATCCCTACCGTTATCCCAATGTAGACTGGTATTCTGACGAGTATGTCCGCAAGGCTTACAACCGCTCAGAGGGTACGTTGGAAATCCAGGGTGGTGGTACGCGTGCTCACTTCTACACGAACATCAACTACTATCGTGCTGAGGACCTCATCAACTTCGGTAAAGCCAAGGATAATTACACCGACCGCTTCAGCGTACGTGGAAACGTTGACCTCGTTGTGAACAAAGTCATCACTGGTTGGGCAGACGTTAGTGCTACCTATTATAATGAATATAAGAACAAGGGTAATTTCTGGAGTGAGGCCGCTACCATGCGTCCAAACTTCCCGCAGGGTGCTGCTCCATTGATTCCTATGAGTATGGTTGACCCCAATGCCACCAAGACGCTGGCTACCCTCGGCAAGTCACTGAACCTGCTCGATGGCCAATGGTTCCCCGGTGGTGGTACGGACAATGCGCAGACGAATGCCATTGCAGACTGCTATTTTGGTGGTGAGACCCAGAAGGTAAGCCGTCAGTTCCAGTTCGATGCTGGTGTCAACTATGACATGAACAACTTCGTTAAGGGTTTGACCTTCAAGACGCTGTTCTCTATCGACTATGCTGCCAGCTACGATTTGGCATACAACAATACCTACTCACTGTTCTTCCCCACTTGGAGTAACTATAACAATGTAGATGCTATTGTTGACATCAAACAGCCAAAGGATGAGGTGGTAACAGGTACGATGACCATGTCAAATACTGCTTATCGCCAGACTATTACTTGGAACGGTCATTTCGATTACGAGAACACCTTTGCCAACAAGCACCATGTTACAGGTATGTTGCTTGCCAGCATGTACACAACCACCAAGAGTGGTGAATACCACCGTTATGCTAATGCAAACTTGGGCCTGCAGGCTGGTTACGACTATATGAGCCGTTACTTCTTCGATATGTCATTGGCAGGTGTGCATTCAGCACGTTTGGCAGAGGGTAACCGTGAGGCTATCTCGTATGGTTTCACCATCGGTTGGAACATCGCCAAGGAAAAGTTCATGAAGAACACCTTCGTTGACGATTTGATGATTAGTGCATCTCTCAGCAGACTGAATGATGATGCGGATGTCTATCATACTAATACTAAGTATAATAACTACTATCTTTACGATGCAGTGTGGGCGAACGATGGTCCGAACTACACTTGGAATGAAGGAGGTAATTCTGCAGCTTCTACGTACTCTACCAGTGGTACCAACCCTGCGCTCGACTTCATTCATCGCAAGGAATTCTCGCTGTCACTCCGAGGTTCGTTCTTTAAGAAGCTGATTTCAGCTGAGTTGACTTACTTCAATACGGATATGGATGGCTACATTATTCAGGACCCCACTTCTTATCCTTCACACCTAAAGAATGGTCTGAACTCAGGTTATAAGTTCACTCCTACTATGAACAATAACATCCAGAACCGCAAGGGTTTCGAATTTAGCATCAAAGCCCAGAAGCAGTTTGGTCAGGTTCATGCAGAACTCGGTTTTGTAGGTACTTATTTCAAGACCGAATGGAAGAAGTATGATGAAATCGCAGATCCGAAGTCTCCTTGGCTGAATTCAAAGAAGGAACTGATGCACGAAGGTACTCCTTTGGATGTTATCCAGGGTTACAACTGCATCGGCTTCTACACCATTGATGACTTTAATGTGAAGACTGACGCAAACACTGGTGTTGTGACCTATGAGTTGAAAGAGTTGGTTCCCGGTGTGAAGAACCCCTATGGCCTCGGTGGTACTCCGATGCCTGGTGACTTGAAGTATGAAGATGTCAATGGTGACGGTAAAATCAGCAACCTGGACCAGGTAGAGCTGGGTAAGGATGGACGCTATGGCGCTCCTTGGACCATCGGTCTGAACCTCACACTGAAGTACAAGAACTGGACCCTCTTCGTATTGGGTAATGGTCAGTTCGGTGCTTCTGCCCTGGCTAACGGTTCCTATTATTATATGTCAGGTAATGCCAAGTACTCTGTGAACGTACGTGACCACATCAGTTATACTTATGACAACAACGGCGTTATCAATGGCTTTGTGAATCCCGAGGCTTCTCATCCTCGCTTGAGTGTTGCGAATACGCCTGCTAATGGTGCGGCTTCTACTTACTGGTTGTATAGCACCGACCGCTTTAACCTCCGTAAGGTACAGCTGACCTACGACTTCCCGAAGGAAATGTTCGAGGGTAAGTGGGTAAAGGCACTCTCTATCTATGTGAACGGAAACGACCTGCTCACGATTTCTAAGAATCGTAAGATCATGGAGACAGCCGTTGGTTATGCACCACAGACTCGTTTCTATAACCTCGGTGTTAAGGTAACCCTCTAAAACTACAAGACAATGAAGACAAAAAATATTTTATTCTATCTTATCGGTATTCTTTTGTTCAGCTCGTGCGATGATATGTTCGAGCCTGCAAAAGAGAACACCAGACAGTTGGAGACACTGATTCAGGAGACCGATTATGTGTATGGTCTGCTGATCTATGGCTATAATCGTCTTCCTTATATCAGGGTAACTACGACCGATGTGGCTACCGATGACGCTGTAACCAATGTTGCCGGCGATGCTTATAAGAGCATGGCTCAGGGTACATGGACTTCGGACAACAACCCGATGACCCAGTGGAACGCTTGTAAGGATGGCATCCAGTATGTCAACTACTTCCTCAAGTACGTCAATGACGTAAACTGGGCACAGAGTGCTAAGTCTAAGCAGCAGATGTTCATTGACCGTCTGACTGGTGAGGCGCTCGGTCTCCGTGCTATCTTCTACTATCATTTGCTGGTGGCTCATGCCGGTTACGACAATGATGGTAATCTCTTAGGCGTACCCTTGCTGACAGAGCCTGAGGATGGTAGCTCTGACTACAACCAGCCACGTGCTCCTTTCGCTGACTGCGTTAAGCAGATCTTCTCAGACTGCGATCAGGCTGCATCGTTGCTCCCCGACGAGTATAAGGATATTGATGATATTGAGAATATCACCAAGAACAAGAAGAAGTATATGGATCTGGGTGTTCAGCTTACTGGTTATAATCTCGTGTTTGGTAATATGGCCAGGAACCTGGTATCCGGCAAGGTCGTTGAGGCCGTCAAGGCACAGACTGCTTTGCTCGCTGCAAGTCCTGCCTACCGCAGCCAGAGTGGTGTCTCTTCTGCAGAGGCTGCCAAGATTTGTGCTGATGTACTGAAGAATGTTGAATTCGACGAGAATGGTAACCACTGGTATAACGATGTGACGAAACTGGCATCAAGTACATCTGCCATGCCAGAGATCCTTTGGCGTGCTGACTGGGACAAAGCGAGTTGCGCACAGGAGACTGACAACTTCCCTCCATCACAGAATGGTCATGGAAAAATCAATCCCACACAGAATCTCGTGGATGCATTCCCCATGGCAAACGGTTATCCCATCACTGACAGCAGATCTGGTTATGATGCCAATGATCCATACGCTAACCGTGACCCACGTTTTGAGGATGATATCATTCACGATGGCTCAATCTTCAAAGGCGCTACTATTATAACAGGTACTTATGGAGATTTGAAGAATAAGGACAATATCAATAATTCTGGTTCTGAACATTCCCTTACGGGCTATTATATGAAGAAGCTGCTCCGTGATGATGCAGGTCCATCAGCAGGTTCAACTTCAGGAGCAAACCAGCCGCACATCTTCCCACGTATCCGTTATACGGAGTTGTACTTGGCATACGCCGAGGCTGCCAACGATGCTTGGGGACCGAAGACGGATGGCGCAGGTTTGGGCCTCTCAGCTTACGATGTCATCAAGATGATCCGTAAGCGTGGCGGTATCGGTAAGGATGCAAATGGTGACTATCAGGGTGACCCCTATCTGGACGAGTGCGCAGGCGATCAGACCAAAATGCGTGACTTGATTCGTAACGAGCGTCGTATTGAGCTCTGCTTTGAGAACAAACGCTTCTGGGACATTCGTCGTTGGCAGTTGCCACTCGCTGAAACTGCGAAGGGTGTACAGGTTGACATCATTGATGCTACAGGTAGTGCAGTGCCAGGTAACCTCAAATATATCATCCTGAATGTGGAACCTCGCCAGTTCGAGTCTTATCAGAACTTTGGTCCCATTCCTAACAGTGAAGTACTCCAGTGGAGTGAGCTGAAGCAGAACAAGGGATGGTAATTGCAAAGTTTAAAGTTTATAGTTTAAAGTTGAAAGTTTAAAGTTTTACAATGATGAAACTGAAGAAATATATATACGGTGTAGCCTTGGGAGCCCTTGCGCTCACAGTCGCTTCTTGCTACAATGCAGACAAGGACTTCCCTGACTACGAAGGAGGTACAAAAGCCTACTTCGCCTATCAGAATCCAATTCGTACACTTGTATTGGGTAACGATATCTATGACAACTCACTGGACAATGCCCACAAGTGTCGCATCTGGTCTACCATGGGTGGTGCCTACGGTGGACGCGACGCAGTGGTAAATGTTATCATTGACGAGACATTGTGCGAGAACCTCTATTTCCTGGATGATGGTGGATACGAGCGTGCCAAGGTGCTCCCTCTGCCTCATGACTACTATAACTACGATGAGGTGAAAAACTCAGTCATTAATTACAATGGCGATTCTCGTGGTTATCTGGAAATCCAGTTCACGGACAAGTTCTTCCAGGATGCTAAGGCTACCTCTAACGACACGACCTATGTGATTCCTGTTAGAATGACAGGTGTTTCCGGTATTGATGCCCTTCTTTCAGGTACGCCAAATACTGCTAACCCTGTTCGCCAGAACGCAAAGGATTGGACCGTACTTCCTATGGACTATACACTCTACTGCGTAAGATTTATGAACCCCTGGCAGGGTAAGTACATCCGCCGTGGTGTTGACCAGGTGACAGAAGGTGGAACGACCACAAAGGTGGTTCGTAAGGATTTCAGCATGTACAATTCTGACATCGAGCGTTATAGCAAGATGGATCCTTCGAACCCTGTGAACCAGAATGACGAGGTTTGCGGTATCAAGACCAAGAACCTGAACCAGGCTATCTTCCCAGTATCGTTCAAGACCTCTGGCGCTTCGATTCCGTGTAACCTCATTCTGACCTTCAATGGTAATACTTGCACCATCTCTACTGACGATGAGAATGTAACAGTTACCGGTTCTGGTGAATTCATCGCCAAAGGAACTGAAAGAGCTGAATACAAGGACTATCAGTGGGGTAACATCGAGGGTACTCCCGTTCAGCGTGATATCCTCCGTCTGCAGTATAATGTGGATTTCAGCGCCACTGGTAAGGACATTCAGGTTTCAACAGCTGACACACTGGTTGTTCAGACACGTGAGTCGAACAAGAGAGAGTGGTTCGATTACAAATACAATGACCAGCCTGTTGTTCTTTCAGGTAATTAATAATAGGAGGCTAAGAATATGAATAAGATTTTTAGAAATGGACTGATGATGTTGGCTGCAGGAGCACTGGCTGTTTCTTGTGCTGACTATAATGATTTGGGTGGCTTCTCTGCTGAACCAGACCCCGCCTATACCAATGAATATGGTGGTCTGCGTGCTGTTAAGACGTATATCAATAGGGAGAAATATCCTAATATGTCCTTGCAGACATCTATGAACTTGGCTACCTTCAACAAGCAGGGCTTGGATCATGCTGTGGCAGTCACCAACTTTGGTGGCGTTGATTTCGGCAATACTTTCATGCCGGATAAGTTTGTCAGCAAAAAGGGTTATATGAACTTCATGTCTTTGAAGGAAGCCCTTGGCCATGCTGCAGAAATCAATCTTCCGGTTTTCGGTAGTCCTATCGTGGCTAATGAGAATCAGTCTGATGAATGGTTTGATGCGCTCACTGCTCCTATCGAGATTCAGGTTCTTCCCATTAACGATGTGGATTTAGACTACACTTATGTGGATGAGTTCACGGGTACGGCACTGAGAGGTAAACCCGCTATTGTAAAGAATTTCGATGACAAAGGTAATGCCTTGAGAATTCCTAAGAAGTCAGAGGTATATATCGTTGAAGGCTTCGATCTCGATCCACAAGGTTTTTACACCGTCACTTTCTCTGTAAGAGCATACAAAGATGACAAGCCGACAGAACTCGCATCTGATGAAAACATTAACTGTACTTTTGCAGATAGCTTGGTGAATACCGGTAAGGATAAAGAGGGTAAGCTTATTGCCAAGAAATTTAATATCAGACCTGGTGGATGGCAGACCGTGAAAGTGGAGTGGGTTCCTGCAAAGGCTGCTACAAAGGGTTACTTGATGATTGAGGGTAACTTGAACGCCATCCTCTATATCCGCAATGTACACGTGGAGCATACACCAGACAATCACCGTGCGCAGACCCAGGAGGAGAAGAATGATACTATTCAGTACGCAATCAGAAAGTGGTGCGATGGCTTGATGGAAGCCAATGCTGGACGTATCAAGACGTTCGTCCTCGTTGACAAGGCGCTTGATACGAAGGCCCTTGATGGTGTTACCTATGAGGGTCAGAATGTACTCGACCTGAAGCATTCTACTGACAAGATCTTCTGGCAGGATTATCTGGAGGAAGGTGGCATCAGCGGTAGTGAGCTGTATGGTGCAACCGTATCGAAGGTGGCAAAGGCTGCATTCGAGAAGCATGGTGGTAATTCTGAAGAGCTGAAGTTCTTCGTCAGCGAAACAGGTTTGGATAATCCGCAGAGATTGTCAAGTCTGAAGTACTGGATTAGCAAGTGGGAGGCTAATGGTGCCAAGATTGATGGTATCAATGCTGAACTCAACTTGACCTATAGTGAGGATGCTACCACGCAGGCTGCTAACGAGGCTACGCTGAACACCCTTCTGGAGAAACTGGCTGAAACCAGTAAACTGATTCGTCTCTATAACTTTGACATCAAGTATCTGGATGAAACGGGCGCTCCTGTGACAGCCGACAAGATTACGAAGGCACAGCGTCAGGCATTGGCCGACTACTATGGTCGTGTCATCAAGGCTTACATGGCTAAGATTCCTTCAAATCAGCAGGCTGGTCTCTGTAAGGGCAACTTCTTTGATGCGTCAGATCCTGTAGGCCTCTGGTCAAAGGCATCAAATGGTGACTGGATCCGTAATGCTACATACGAGGGATTCTGTAAAGCCCTCAGTGGAGAATAGTACGAACTGGGAGATAGCTGCCAGTGACAAAGGGACACGTTCTGATGGTCCTGGCAGCTGTCTTTCAAAAACCTCTCGAAAACAGAAATTATCGAATTATTCATTTTTATTTATTAACTAATTATTATTAATCTAAATTTTTTTCTATTATGAAGAAATTATTTACACTTGTTGCTCTTCTGGCAATGGTCTTGGGAGCAAATGCAAAGTGGGGTGACACGCCAATCTACACGATTGACTACAGCACTTATCAGGGCTTCCCCTTCTATGTAATGGGTTATGTACCAGAGTTTGACAATGGTTGCATGACTGACTTCGGTGCTGGCTTCGGTTACAAGACCGATGAGGAAATGGCAGATTTTACTGGTGGTACTGAGGTTGGTACTGTGAAAACTCAGAGTGGTACTGTCTACCACAAGGTTCAGCTGGATGCTCCCGCATGGCACCAGTACTTCATTGCTGATGGTATCTCTACTAAGATTGATGGTAAATACAAGGTAGTCGCAAAGGTAAAGGCTTCAGCAGCTGTTAGCATCAACGTTAACATGGGTTGGGGCTGGGGCTCTGGCGAGCAAGCTAGTGCTACGGTATCTATCCCCGACGGTGCAGACTTCCAGGAGGTAACATGGGAGTACGAAGGCATTGGCGGCGCAAGCTGTAACCTCGTTGCACAGCCCGGTGGTAGCACTGAGACTATCGAATGGCTGAGCCTGGAGGTCTATCAGTGGGAGAAAGAAGGTGGCCGCGTTCCCGAGTGGCTTGAGGACATCGAGAACGGTAATGCTGAGACTCCATGGACTGCAGAGCAGGCTGCTATTGCATACAACGATATGGAGAAGAACTTCACCATCTGCGCTTGGTCTAAGGAGAAGGGTCACAATATGAACGAAGAAGGTACAGGTTGGAATCCATTCGTTGCTCCTATCGTAGTTGACCCATTGGATGAGAACAACCACGTATTCCTTTGCGATGGTCAGACTGCTGATACTGAGGGTGATGCTTCTGCATGGGACAACCAGTTCTGGATTCAGTCTAAGCACGCTTGGAAGTCTGGTCTTACTATGAAGATTAAGTTCCGCTACATGGCTTCTCAGGATGTTACTTGCAATACTCAGTTCCACAAGCAGACTCCTTCTGACTACCTCATCTGGCACTCTATCGGTGACGTTACCTTCTCTCAGGCATGGCAGACCTTCGATAAGGATATGTCTATTGGCGACGATATGGCAGGTGGTTGGTCAATCGCATTCAACCTGAACTCAAGTGTTAAGGATGCTGTTAAGTTCTACTTCGATGACCTCTCTTGGAAGTACCTGAAGCTGGACGAAGGCTTCTTCCTGGCTGGTATCAACCAGACTAAGACTAAGGAATACGATGATCTGGACAATGCTATTCCGTTCGATGCTACCAGTGCAACCGATTTTGAGGCTACAATTGGTACAAAGGGTGATGCCAAGACTTACGTTGACCAGCTGATGATTTCTACCACTCGTGGTGACGATGCTGCTTTCAAGGGTGCTACCCTGATGCCTAATGGTAAGATCCACAACGATGCTGAGGAGTGGCTTGACTATGTCCAGTCTGCTAATAAGAGACTGGATGTTCCTGGTCTTGGTGTTTGGACGGTTTACATTGACACTAAGTACAATGCTATGGCATTTGAGATGCTCGAGGGTACTCCTTATGAGGAGCAAGATCCCGTTGCTGTTTATACCTATGCAGATGAACTTGTTCTCCATGCTGTAGAGCGTGACTGGCTGACAGCTGATGGTGATGGTAATCCTCGCGAAGCTGAAGTTGGAACAGGTCAGCCTTGGGACAGCCAGTTCTGGATTGCTGCTGACCGTGATCTTAAGACCGACGAGGTAACTGTTCTCAAATTCCAGTATAAGGGTTCAATTGCTGCTCATACTACTACACAGGTACATAAGGTTGGTGACGATGGCAAGCCTTGCACTTACCTCTACTGGCAGGCTATTGGTGATGTTGACTTCACTGAGGAATGGCAGGACTTCGAGACTGAGTTCAAAGTTCCTGGCGGTGACGACGGCATGAGATCAATCGTATTCAACATGGCTGAGATTAAGGCTGCTTGTGATTACTCGATTAAGAATGTTCAGTGGTACCTCAAGGACGCTTCTCTGGATGAGGGTCTGACATACGAGAACCTGATTAGCGGTGCTAGCAACTTCTACTTCAAGGAGAGCGCTGAAACTGCTCCTTACACTGGTATCACCAATGTAACTGCTAAGAACGCTAAGGTTTCTACTGCTACTTACAACATCGCCGGTCAGCGTGTAAACAAAGACTATAAGGGTCTTGTTGTTAAGGATGGTAAGAAGATCGTGCGTAAGTGAGAGAAGTGAGAGCTTGCTCACACTTCCGAGCGTGAACGAGCTGGAGCTTTAGCTCATAATCGTTCGCAAGTAATTATTGTAAATACAATTAATTACATATTCTAATCGTAATCGGGGGCGTCACTGCTCCCGATTACTTTTTCCTGTTAATGTCATTGTTACATTAGAAAAAGAATATGAGACATGTGCTGTGCGCGTGTCTCATATTTTTTGTTTACCTTTGCACCCGAAAATATAAACTTTTAAATATACTATGTACAAGAACCTATTCATGACAGCAGCCTTTATGGTAGCTGGTCTGCAAGTTAATGCACAAACAGCTGCACCAGACTTTAAGGGTGCGGACAACAACAACCCTATCAGTGCCAATGTCTTCTGTGCTGACCCTACAGCACTGGAATACAACGGACGCTTGTATGTCTATGGCTCTAACGACCACCAGGAGTTCCTCGCCAATGGTAAGAAAGGCGATAATACCTATGGTAACATCAAGTCTATCGTGGTGTTCTCCACTGACGACATGGTGAACTGGACGTTCCACGGCACCATTGATACGAAGAAGATTTGCGCAAGTTGGACCAATAATCCATGGTACGTAGGCTATGGAGTTTCATGGGCACCATCAGTAACTTGGCGTCATAATGAGAACACAAACAAGGATGAGTTCTTCCTTTACTTCTGCAATAGCAGTCATGGCGTAGGTGTACTGAAGGCTGAGTCACCCATCGGTCCTTGGACATCGCCTAACAACAAGTTGATGGTTACCTACGATACTCCTGGTGCCAATAAGCAGGGTACCAATGCCAATTTCGACCCAGGCGTAACGATTGATGACAATGGTGTTGGTTGGCTTTCTTTTGGTGGCCTTGGCCCAGGTACGTTGATGCCCGAAGCAGCCCGTATAGTCAAACTAAAGCCCTCGATGACTGCAGTAGATGGTTCCGCAGTCAAGATACATGCCCCCTACCATTTTGAGGCCAACGAGCTGAATTATATTGGTGGCAAGTATGTCTATACCTACTGCTCGAACTGGGCATCACGTGATGATTGGAATACTTACAAAACTGAGCACGGCATCACTGCCAGTGCGCCAGGTGGTGGTACCATGTGCTATATGGTCAGTGACAATCCCTTAGATCCTGACTCATGGGTTTACAAAGACTATTATGGCCCTGGAGTAGGAGGTAACAACCACTCACACCTGCAGAAGTTCCAAGGTAAGTATTACCACATCTACCACGATCATGGAAGTATCCTATTGGATGCTATGAAGAGCGCAGGTGTTGTAGATGCCAGTGCCGGTGACTACCGTTCTATCTGTGTGAACAAGGCAATTGTGAACGAATCTACAGCAACTATCAGCCGTGTCACACTGAACCATGAGGGTGTTGCACAGATTAAAAACCTGAATCCTTACGAACTACAGCAGATGGAGACCATGGCCAACTGTAGCGGTGTGGAATATGAGGATATTACCAACATTAAGAAGAATACCAAAATCAGCACATTGGGTAACGACGCTTCGGAGAATATGCAGGTGAAGATGAAGGCCACTTCCTGGATTAACGTACGCAAGGTGGACTTCGGAACAACGGGTGCTGACAGAATCATGCTGCGCGCCAAGGGAACAGGTAAGATTGATATCCGCACCAGCTTTAGCCCTAAAGCGACCATTGCTACCATTGAATTCTCGTCAACAGAGATGGAAGATCAAATCATAGAGCTTCCCGCTGACAAATTATCTAAATTCAAGGGTGTGAAGAATAACATCTATTTCATTGTCACTGAGGCTGAGAATTTCTATGTAGATGCATGGAAGTTCCTTGAGACGGGTTCTGCAGGCATCCAGACATTGTCTAATAGTAAATTGTCCAATAGTCAATTGTATGACTTGTCTGGTCGTCGTCTCACTGGTGCCCAGCAGCATCGTGGTATTGTGATTGAGCAATATACTGATGAGAACGGCGTCAAGCACAGTCGCAAGGTCTTGGCTGATTAAGGAAATATAGGATCATATAAAACGGGGTTGGTGTTCAAAACCAACCCCGTTTCTATTTTGTTATTTGATCATCTTATCTTATCATGACTTTTCTTGCCTGTCCATTGGCGCTTCTCTCAATACAGAGACCATGGGGCGTATCCAAACGACGTCCGTGGAGGTCGTAATACGTCTTGGTCTCATCGTTATCGAGAAGATTGACATTCTCAATGGCTGTGCTACCATTATCGAGCATGAAGATATAGGTGTTCAGACTTTTTGCAGGCATCTCGCAAAGATACTCGTTTGTTGACTCTGGAATGTCGAGGTCTGACTGCTGACAGAGATTCGCTGACTCGTTACCTGTTGATTGCCATAACATACCGCTCTTCACGTTGTAAGGCAGCGTGATTTTCAGGTCACGAGGGTTATCTGTAGCATTGATAGCCATCACGATGATGGAGTCGCCTTTGGAATAAGCCGAGAATTCATAGTTTGCAGGAATCTCCTCTTTCGTACGTCCCTCGGTCTCGTCTTGTGAGGTCTTCAGACGGGTGGAACCAGTGACATTCTTGGAGAAGTGAGACATGACGAAGGCACGGGGCAGAAGTTCATCCTTTTTATTCTCAGGGAAGTTGATGCTCTGACCATTATGTTCCCATGGCTGACCTGTGCCGGCGAATGCCCAGTGTGCACGCAGATACCAGTAGATATAGCCGGTGCAGCCAGCCAGCATACACTCGTTGAGCTCCTCGGCAAAAATCAGATTGTCGTCCCAGTTGGGCATGTGATCGATGTTGTCGGTTACAGAGTGCTCAGTCATCCAAACCTCCTTGCCTAATGGGAGTGCTGTGTTGGCAACAGGCTTGATGTATTGGAGTGGCATGTGTCCATAGATGTGTCCAGCAAAGATGTCCACCTGTTCACGACAGGTTTCATCGGCCAACAAAGCATCATAATAGCTTTTAGCGAATCCCAATGGCTCAGCGCTGATAATACGTACGCCGCCGAACTTTTCACGGTCGAGTGTGTGGGCATAGTTCTTGATGAGGTTAACCTGTTCTTCTGGTTCGTAGAGACAGCCGGAATAGCTGACCCACCAGTCTGGCTCGTTCTGGATAGATACGGCATCCAGGACAACACCCTTATTCTTCATCCATGTAAGGAAAGTGTCAAACCACGGGAAGAACTTATCATAGCAGTCCTCACGCAGCTTTCCTTTCTGGTAGCCCTGACTTTCAGCATTACCACCCTGTGCAGTACCGTTGGTCTTGTATTCACCGGGAGGAGACCAAGGAGTACCGAAGACAATACCGTCACGCTGCTTGACAATCTTGACTGAAGGCAGAGAGCCATTCCAGTCGTAATCGCCCCAGTTGTCGCCGGTGAAACTCGGCGAGATTTCCATGCGCATGATGTTCAGTCCGATTTTAGACTTAGATCCGTAGAGCTTACTGACACAGGCATTGTCTGTGCCAAACGGCTTCATGGCACCGTCGCAGCAGGCACCACCAAAACCTGTGATGGTCTGTTTCTTGGTGTCGTACACTTTTAATGAAGTACGGGGCTTGGCTGCCTGGACAGCAGTAACGCCCAAGAGTACAACAAGAGAAAGTAAAATTCTTTTCATTGATAATAATGTATTAAATAGTTGTTAGTATCTCTTCTTTGGTTTTCGGTGGCAAAGTTACAAAAAAATAGGTGTAGGACAAAATGAATTGCTGCTTTTCATCATACTATAATGATGAATTGATACATAAGGAAAAGATTATGTGACATTTGGGACTCGCTATTACATATATTATGAGTATCTTTGCAAACAAATAAATAATAACAACCAATCAATTACTAACAACAATGAAAAAGACATTCATTATCAGCTTGCTTTTAGCTGTTCTGCCTGCCCTCAAGATGCAGGCTGCTGTAGACCCTAACTTCTACATTTTCCTTTGTTTCGGACAATCTAATATGGAGGGTAATGCCCGTCCAGAGGCTGCCGACCTGGCAAGTCCCGGTCCTCGCTTCCTGTTGATGCCCACTGTGGATTTTCCTGCTGTTGGCGATCGTCCTGCTCGTAAGATGGGTGAGTGGTGTGAGGCTTCGGCTCCTTTGTGTCGCCCAAATACGGGTCTGACCCCTGCTGACTGGTTTGGCCGTACCATGGTGGCTTCACTGCCTAATAATATCAAGATTGGCGTCATCCATGTAGCCATTGGTGGTATTGATATCAAGGGATTCCTGCCCGACAGTATCAAGGAGTATGCTGAAAAGAAGGCCCCAGGTTGGATGAAAGGTATGCTGGCCGCTTACGATAACAATCCTTACAAGCGTTTGGTAGAACTGGCCAAGAAGGCCCAGAAGGATGGTGTCATCAAGGGTATCCTGATGCATCAGGGTGAGACCAATACCGGCGACCCCAAGTGGGCCGGCATGGTGAAGCAGGTCTATGAGAACCTGTGTGGTGACCTGCAGCTGAAGCCCGAAGAGGTGAACCTCTACGTGGGTAACATCGTACAGGCTGGTGGCAAGGGTGTCTGCATCGGTTGCAAGAAGCAGATTGACGAACTGCCCCAGACTATCCATACTTGTCAGGTTATCTCTTCTGACGACTGCTCGAATGGTCCCGACCGCCTGCACTTCGATGCTGCCGGCTATCGTGAGTTGGGTTGCCGTTACGCAGAAGCCGTAGCACGCCATCTCGGTTTTGAGCCCAAGCGTCCGGCAAATATGCCCGTTGCCAAGAAGATTGAGGTACCTGCTGATGCCGTAACCGTAGAGAACGCCATCCCCGGTAATGAGTTCCCCAAGATTGACAAGCAGCGTCGTGCCTACTTCCGCATTCAGGCACCTGAAGCTCGTAAGGTTGTCGTTGACATCTGTAGTAAGAAATATGAGATGCAGCCCGATGGTAGAGGTGGCTTCATGGCTGTCACCGACCCACTGCCCGTGGGCTTCCACTACTATTTCATGAATATCGATGGTGTGAACTTCATCGACCCTGCCAGTGAGACTTACTTCGGTTGCAACCGTGAGGCTGGTGGTCTGGAGGTTCCCGAAGGTCCTGAGGGCGACTACTACCGTCCACAGCTGGGTATTGCCCACGGTAGCGTGCGCAGCATCTATTACCACAGCCCCAATTCTAAGTTCGGTGAGTGGCGCCACGCCTTGGTTTATACACCTGCTGAGTATGATATTGCTAAGAATGCCAAGAAGCGCTATCCTGTACTGTACCTGCAGCATGGTATGGGAGAGGGTGAGACCAGCTGGATGCTCCAGGGAAAGATGCAGCACATTATGGACAATGCCATCGCCAAGGGTGAGGCTGTTCCTATGATTGTCGTCATGGAAAGCGGTGATATCAAGCAACCTTTCGGTGGCGGTAACAACCGTGCTGGACAGAGTGAGTATGGCGCTTCGTTCTATCCCGTGCTGTTGAATGACCTGATTCCTTATATCGACGCCAACTTCCGTACAAAGACCGACCGCGACAATCGCGCTATGGCAGGATTGTCATGGGGTGGTCACCAGACCTTCGATATCGTATTCAATAACATGGATAAGTTCGCTTGGGTTGGTACCTTCAGCGGTGCTATCTTTGGTTTGGATGTGAAGACTGCTTACAATGGTGTCTTTGCCAATGCTGATGAGTTCAATAAGAAGATTCACTACATGTATATGAACTGGGGTTCTGAGGACTTTATCAAGAGTCAGCCCATCGTTGACGGCCTGCGTGGCCTTGGTGTCAAGGTAGATTCTTCTGTTTCTGAGGGTACTGGTCATGAGTTCCTGACCTGGCGTCGTGGACTCCATGAGTTCATTCCGCATCTGTTCAAAAAGTAAAGTATAGAAATTAGAATTAAGAGATAAGAGTGAAAATGCGTATCAAAACTATTATCCTATTATTATTAGCGGCATTGCCGCTGAGTGCGGCGGACACGTTTGTGACGTTTGCTGAGCAGAGTGGGGCAGTGGCACTAAAGGATGCCACGCTGACCTACAC
>R26__coassemble_713_pt1 | contig 19109 bp, 15 predicted proteins | sample R26__metabat2_high_PE_001 | metagenome-assembled genome bin R26
CATTGGTACTACTTTATTGCTAATTATTAATATATTATAATATATTAATAATTAGAGAATACATTCATCTTAGGGACACACCCTGTGAAAGAATGTAAGAATGTAAGATTGTAAGGTTTTCGTATTTTCTTGAAAATAAATCGTGATTTATTTTGCATTTCGCTCGGTTTTCACTATCTTTGCATTCAAATTCACTAACCTTTAATCAAGTGGACGACGCACTACTTTCTGTATCTTTCCATCAGCAGTCCTTACGACGTCTATAGGACCAAAGCGATAGAGGACTGTAGGACGAAGACCGAGGGATGAAGGCTGAGAGCAAAGTCCCGTAGTAGTGACAGTAAAGTCGAACGAAGCCAAACCATTATTGACAGCCATATTCGTGATGGGTTTAGACATCAGCTTGGTGCCATCACTATTTTCATTATTCAGCGTGGCGGCAGGTGAGGACGTGTTGGTCAGCGAGTTGTTCTCCTGATAAGGATAGGGCCAGTCTGCTCTCTGATAGGCGGATGTCTTGTTGTTAGCATGGAAGAGTTCATAACGCTTACGGCTGGAAGAGTTGGGAGCAACCTTCGTACTCGTCCAGATAGAGGGGTCAAATTCTATATGGAAAACGAGGATGCCACTGCTGGGAAGACCGGCGTCCCACCCCATCGGCTGGCGGTTCTCCACGATGTAATACTCATTCTCACAGCCATCGTTGCGGATAAGATATGCCCTACCCTCTTCTGCCAAAGCCGGCATATCAGTTATCGTGGTTGTCTCGTCCAATACTATAGGAATAAGCCACCCCATCAACCAGCGTTCGTGGGCAGAATAGCCTGGAGGCAGGTAACCGTCGCCATTGTAGTTGCCATAGTCCATAAGATCCCAATCATTCACAGTTTTTCCACCACTATAGTAAAAATCGGGAAATCCGAAGCAATGAGTATATTCGTGACAGATGGTGCCAAAAGAGCCGTAGTCGCCATTCTTTGTCAACTCGTTCAAGGCGCAGTAGCAGTCAACCAGATAGTCCTTATCGCCCGAAGAAACGGGAATAGGCTCACAATATACTCCCTCTTGGCGGTCCTTCAAGTGTTCACTCATCCACCACTGGTGCGGCCATATCAGATTAGAGCCAGAACTGTCGTGCATGCCATTACCGGCATATATGATGAGCAGTTGGTTGATGTAGCCATCGTCATTCCAGTCGTAGAGACTCCAGTCAATGTCACGCTTCAGGAGTTCCTCCATAACATCCTCGACGAGATACTGTGAATTCTCATCATCCGACCAAGTACTGGCATACTTTTCGGCATCGCCACTGACCTGCACATATATCAAGTCGAAGATGATGCTGAAGTCGCCATAACTCTGATCAAAGAAATAGTCATGGACAGACCCCTTGAAAGAATCCTCCATGAGGTTTTTAGTATTGAAAATCTTGTCCCATTGCGCCAGCGTGGCGGTCTCGTCGCCTGCAAACAAGCGATCGTTGAATGCCACCAATACAGTCAACTGGTGACGCTCACCGTGATAGAAATCACCACCTGGCAATCTTTCCTCACTGCCTCCACGGCGAAGACGCATACTCTCTGGGCGCGGTGTTCCTCTGCGACAACCACGCTGAACGACAATATCTTCTGCTGCCACTGATGTTACCATCAGCAGCAACAGAAGAATCATTGATATCTTAGTTCTCAAATCAGACATCTTACTTCTTACATCCACTCGGGCACCAAGGCTTGAGGGTCTTGAAGAAGTCGTTACCCTTGTCATCCACGAGGATGAATGCGGGGAAGTCCTCTACTTCAATTTTCCAGACAGCCTCCATACCGAGTTCTGGATATTCTACGCACTCAATGCTCTTGATAGAGCTCTGTGAGAGAACGGCAGCAACGCCACCGATAGTGCCGAGATAGAAACCACCATGCTTCTTACATGCCTCGGTAACGACATCAGAACGGTTGCCCTTGGCAATCATGACGAGTGAAGCACCATTAGCCTGGAACTCATCCACGTATGGGTCCATACGGTTGGCTGTGGTCGGGCCCATAGAACCGCAAGGATAACCCTCCGGTGTCTTAGCAGGTCCGGCATACAGCACGGGGTACTTCTTGAAGTAGTCGGGCATACCCTCGCCAGCATCCAGACGAGCCTTCAGCTTAGCATGAGCGATATCGCGGGCGACGATGATGGTGCCCTTCAGGTTCACACGGGTAGAAACGGGATACTTGCTGAGTTCCTTGCGAACAGCATCGATGCCCTCGTTAAGATCTATCTCGATACCCTTGCCACCTTCGCCTGGCTTACGGAGTTCCTCAGGAATCAGCTCTGTGGGATTGCTATCCATCTTCTCCAACCAGATACCGTCGGCATTGATTTTTGCCTTGATGTTACGGTCAGCAGAGCAAGAAACACCCATACCGATAGGACAAGAGGCACCATGACGAGGCAGACGGACCACACGGATGTCGTGAGCCAGATACTTACCACCGAACTGGGCACCCAGACCAATCTTCTGAGCCTCCTTGATGAGTTTCTGCTCCAAGTCAACATCACGGAAGGCACGACCGGTCTCATCGCCCGTGGTGGGCAGACCGTCGTAGTACTTGATGCTGGCCAGCTTCACGGTAAGCAGGTTCTTCTCAGCTGATGTACCACCAATCACAAAGGCGATGTGGTATGGAGGACATGCTGCTGTACCTAACGACTTCATCTTCTCTACCAGGAAGGGGATGAGCGTACCCTCGTTCTGGATGGTTGCCTTGGTCATGGGATAGAAGTAGGTCTTGTTGGCAGAACCACCACCCTTGGCCACCATCACGAACTTATACTCAGCGCCCTCTGTGGCCTCGATATCAATCTGTGCAGGCAGATTACAACGGGTATTCACCTCGTCGTACATGTTCAGCGGAGCGTTCTGCGAATAGCGCAGGTTGTCCTGTGTGAAGGTATTGAAGACACCCAGGCTCAGCGCCTCTTCATCCTCAAAACCTGTCCATATCTGCTGCCCCTTCTCACCGTGGATAATAGCCGTACCCGTGTCCTGGCAGAAAGGCAGGATACCCTTGCAAGCCACCTCGGCGTTGCGCAGGAACTGCAGGGCCACATACTTATCGTTCTCTGAGGCCTCTGGGTCGGTCAGGATCTTAGCCACCTGCTCATTATGCTCGCGACGCAACATGAACTCCACATCGTGGAAAGCCTGCTGAGCCAGCAGTGTCAGTGCCTCCTTAGAGACCTTCACGATCTGCTTACCTTCAAACTCTGACGTTGTAACGCCTTCCTTACTCAACAAGCGGTACTCCGTCTTGTCCTCGCCCACCTGAAACATGGGGGCATACTTGAATGCTACTGGATTTGCCATAATAGTTGTTTGTATTTGTTAGTTACTAATATCCGAAAATCTCTTCTGTCGTCAAACGACGAACTGGACCATACTGCTGGAGTGACTGGATGTCAAGCTCCTTATCATTACCGAGGATGACATAGCGCCATGTCTTATGGGCCATACGGCTCTGCTCAAATTTGACAATATCCTCCAGCGTAGTGCCAGGCAGGGCCTTGTAGATACGCTCGTTCTCATCATAGTCGATGCCACGCTGTTTAGCCCACAGCCACTTGGTGATAAGTCCGTACTTGGTGGTACGATCGCTGGCGATACGCTTCTGAACAGCCTCCTTGGCCACCTTGAACGATGCAGCACTCTGCGGAATAGTGTCGAGAATGACGTTGAACTGACGGACGCAATCCATCATCTTATCGTTCTGCGTGATGATATGTACCATCGCATATTCCGAATCGTCCTTATACGATGCATCTGCATAGAAGGCAAAGGCATTGTAGGCCAGACCACGGCTCTCGCGCATCTCCTGGAAGACGATGCTGGACATAGCGCCACCATAATACTCGTTGAAGACTTCCTTGACGGCAGCCTCATCGGGATTGAACTTATTGTCTTCAATACAGAACATGCGCATGTAGATGTTCTTGGCATCGTAGGGTGCAATGAGCACCTCGCTCTGGGCAGTGGGCTGCTTGGTATAGTGCTTGCCCTCAGGAACTGGTTTCAGAGCGGCAGGAACGATGTGGCCGCTACCCACCGTCTCACAAAGCTGCTGCTCAGTCATCGGACCATAATAAAGCACGGTATGCTCGTACTGGTTCAACTGTTTCAGTAGGTCTAACAGTTCCTGGGGATTAATATCCTGCAACTGCTGTGCTGTCAGAGTATTGCGATAGGCATTGTAGGGGCCATACATACCATACTGCACCAGATATGCAAAGTTATACTGCTGGTCGAGTTTGTTGTCGGCACGCTGTTTCTCACGCACAGCGATATACTGGGAGTAAGCATCTGTATCCACCTTCGCATGCTGCAACACATTCTCATGCAACGCCAGTGCCTCAGCCATATTCTCGCCCAGACCACTGAGTTCCACAGTGATGGTACGGTCATTGACAGATATTCTGTAGTTGCAGGCCAACTTGTAGAATTGCTGCTTCACCTCCTGGGGGGTAAGTTTGTCGGTACCTAAGTAGTCGAGATACTCGGCAGCATAGGCATACTTCAGCTCAGACTCCTCACCAAACTCATAACGGAACGAGAGAGTGAAACGGTCATTCTCCACATTCTGGACATAGATATAAGGCAGTTTTACACTACCATCCTTGCCCATCGGCATATCGCCAAAGGTAAGGTCGCTCTGGAAATCTACGAACTTAGGTTCAATGGGCTTCACCTTTGTATTCTGGATATCCTGCACAAACTGGCTGACAGTATCGCGGTTGGTGGGGATAGGCGTAATCTCAGGCTTATCTATCTTCTTCTGGTTGGGGTCGACACCCTGACGCTTATAAATAGCAACATAATTGTCTTGGAAATGACGATTGACAAAGTCCATAATTTGCTGCTTCGTCATACCTTCCATACGCTCTAAACGCTTGGCGACCTGTTCCCAGGGAGTACCGTTAATGAAGGCCTCGACATACTCGCCAACACGCTCATCATTGCTTTCCAGAGAATTATAATAGCGCAACTTTAAGTTGTTGATGACAGAGGGCAGCAGGTCGTCAGAGAAATCACCCTTCTTCAGTTTGTCAATCTCGCCAAGAAGCAGACTACGAACATCGTCGAGGGTCTGTCCTTCACGGGGATTACCCATGAGTACAAACATCGAATGGTCAAGCATCTGGTAGTTCCAGGTTTCTGCGCCTAGCATCTTCATCTGCTGGTTGATATTGAGGTCAAAAAGACCGGCAGTACCATTGTTCAGCATCATATCAACCACACGCAACGTATCGCTCTGCAACGAAGAGGCTTTCTCAAAACGCCAGCCCAGCCACAGGTTCTCAGCCTCAGGACCGACAACGGTAGTGTCGATGGGAGCCGTTATCTCTGGCAGAGCAGGGAACTCAGGCTGACTGACATCCTCACCAGGTTTCCACTGACCAAAATACTTGTCAATGATGGCAATCACCTCGTCAGGGTCAAAGTCGCCAGCCATACAGATTGCCACATTATTGGGAACATACCACTTCTTGAAATAGTTCTTGATATTCGTAATGCTGGGATTCTTCAAGTGCTCCTGAGAACCTAACGTGGTCTGCAAGCCATAGGGATGAGTGGGAAACAATTTACCCATCATAGCCGCCATCTCCTTGCGGAAGTCTTGCGTCAGACTGATGTTGTACTCTTCGTAGACAGCTTCCAGCTCAGTATGGAAACCACGGATAACCATATTCTGGAAACGGTCGGCCTGAACCTTTGCCCAGTTCTCAATCTCGTTGCTGGGGATATCCTCGACATAGCAAGTGACATCATTCGAAGTGAAGGCATTGGTACCTTCAGCACCAATGGCCGCCATCAGTTTATCGTACTCGTTGGGGATGAAGTATTTAGCGGCTAACTGCGAGACAGAGTCGATTTCGTGATAGGCCTGACGGCGCTCAGCGGGGTCTGTCAATGTGCGATACTTCTCGTAGCGCTGTTCTATTTCATCGAGCAATGGCTTCTCAGCCTTAGCATCTGTAACGCCAAACTTGTCGGTCCCCTTAAACATAAGGTGCTCCAAGTAGTGAGCCAGACCCGTCGTCTCAGCAGGGTCGTTCTTGGAACCTGTACGTACAGCAATGAAAGCATTCAGACGGGGTTTCTCCTTATTCACACTGAGATACACCTTCAGACCATTGTCGAGCGTATAGATACGCGTCTTCGACAGGTCGCCCTTCACTTCGTCGTACTTATACTTGCTGCAGGAAGTAGCCAACAGCCAGCAGCTAACAGCTAAAAGTAAAGACAATTTAATCTTCATAATCTATTTCGTGATCCAATTTTGATATAAAGTCATCGAAGACTTCCTGCTCTACATCGCCCATAGCGAACTCCTTCTCAGCATCCTTACGGATTTCAGCAATCCATGCACGACGGGCCTTGACATAGTCCTCACGGATGCGCTGGATGGCTGCATCGTTGAGTTCGTCGAGACCATAGTAGTCGAGAATCAGCTGGTAGGTCCACGTCCACTGGTATTCGCGGTAATGCTCGTTGATGTTATTGAAGCGGTCTATCACCTCACGGATGCTTTCAATGGTTCCATTTTTGATGTCATTGAGCAGGCGTTCCTCCTCACTGGCGGGCAACAGCAGACCAGAGAGGTCGTTCCATTGTCCCAAACCGATTTCACCTACAGGCTTACCCAGCCAGTTGCCCTTAACAGCGCGCTTCAGCACGGCACCCATATAGATGCGCAGAGCGATATCATAGTACTTGATACCCTTCTTCAGCGACGAGGCATTGATGATATACTCCTGGAAGTTGTATGACGACACATTCTTACCACCAGCCTGGCGCAGATTCTCCAGGATCTTCTTACCTTCTACGATCTCACCAACGGTGAAAGGTGACAGCCAGTCGAAGTTGATGATGCTCTTACGACTGGAGGCGGCACGCTTGTCGCGCTTAGGCCACTTCTTGATATCGCGGTAAAGACCCACCGTGGTAATGTTACGACCTGGGACAATATACATAGTCTCCCCATAAGCCAACAGATAGGCAAAGGGCAAGCAGCGCATGTCGGGATGGTTCATCAGCTTACCAAAGCAGACCGAGAACGAGCCAATCTTAGCGGGCATCAGCACATAGGCACCAGAAGCCGTCTTCGAGCCACGCTCAAGAACGCCATAGTGCAAGGGACCCATCTTATAGGCATGGTTGGAGAAGTTGGTGTTCGAGCCTGCATTATAGAACGAGAACTCACCACCAATGAGCAGCGAGCTCTTATGGTGTGATGCCGAGAACGGACCGCAGAAGGCTGCACACGCCTCACCATTAGCCATATAGCTGTTGGCAAAGAATACGCTGGCCTCAGCAGTAAAGCCATTGGTAATCTGGCAGGCCTCGCCAACAAAGCAGTCTTGCATCTTTACAGAGTTAGTAATCGAACAACCATTCGAGATGATGCTGTTCTCGCAGATGACACCCGTACCGATATATACCGAGTCGTCTTTCGACGAGAGGATGGTACAGTCACTCAGGCGGGCAGCACCATTGATCTCACAATCTTCCTTGATGACGGTATTGGTAATCTCCTTGGAGTTGATAATCTTCACACCGTCACCGATGGTGCCACGTTCCGGCTGCGTAAAGCGTATCTCCTCATTAATCAAGCGTGTCAGACTGTCCTTCAGCTGTTTGTCCTTGAAATATTTGACCATGAAGGCGGCCAACTGTGAGTTCAAGTCGTGGAAGAGTACCACATTGCCATCACCCATCTCGTTGAGCACACTGATGAGGTGACCCTCGCCGAAGGAAGCACCCTCGGTAGTCTCCATCGTGGAAATGTTCGAGATGTAGCAGTCGTTGCCTATCGTATAGTTATTGATGAAGTTGCCGACCTTCTCGATGAGACAGTTGTCGCCTACGGTAACGTTGCGCAGGGTAGCATCGTTAATACCTGAGTGCTTCACAAAGCCCTTCGATACTTCTACCTGTTTCTCGAAGACACCCAGTCGGATATCGCCATAGAAAATGACACGGTGGAAGTTATAGGGAGAAAACTCCTCAGCAACCTGTACACGCTGCCAGTCCTCAGCCCAGCAGCTATTGTTTTCGAGTACACGAATCTCGTCGTCTGTCAAAAATCTGTAGTCTCTCATAAATCTATTTTGTGTTTGGTTCAATATTCGTCTTCATCTACCCTCTTCTATCTCCTCGATGTTATACAAGAAGTCATTGTAAGGGTATTTCTGAACATGCAACTCACGAACACGCTTGTAGAGGGTTTCGCGTAGCGTGTCAATATTCTCCTTCTGTTTGGCAGAAATGAACAGACACTCCAAATAGTGCTGGTTCTCACCACTACGCGCCATCCACGTCTGCTTCAGGTCGTCGAGCGTCAGGTTCTCCTTGGTAATCGGTGTCAGGTCGTCGGCCTCCTTCTCTACCCATGTGTAGGCATCTATCTTGTTGAATACCAGCATGGCAGGTTTCTCGGCACAGCCCAGTTCCTTCAAGGTTTCCTCAACCACACGAATCTGCTCCTCGAAGTCTGGATGGGAGATGTCCACCACATGCACCAGCAGGTCGGCCTCACGCACCTCGTCGAGCGTAGACTTGAACGACCCCACCAGGTCAGAGGGCAACTTACGGATGAATCCTACGGTATCTGCCAGCAGGAACGGCAAGTTGTCGATAGTCATCTTGCGCACCGTCGTATCCAGCGTGGCAAAAAGCTTGTTCTCTGCAAAGACATCACTCTTTGCGAGCAGATTCATCATCGTTGACTTACCCACATTCGTATAACCTACGAGAGCTACGCGAATCAAGCGACCACGGTTCTTACGCTGAGTGGTCTTCTGTTTGTCTATTTCCACCAGACGTTCTTTCAACAGCGAGATACGCTGGCGAATGATACGCTGGTCCATCTCCAACTGGGTTTCACCAGGACCACGCAAACCCACAGAACCTTTACCGCCACCAGAGCCTGAGCCACCACCCTGGCGCTCCAAGTGCGTCCACAGGCGTTGCAGACGAGGCAGCATATAGCGATACTGTGCCAGCTCCACCTGTGTCTTAGCTTCGGCGGTCTGGGCACGCATAGCGAAGATATCCAGAATCAGCGAGGTACGGTCTAATATCTTGACTTTCAGCTCGTTCTCGATATTACGCATCTGCTTAGCCGACAATTCATCATCGAAGATTACCATTCCCACTGGCTGTGGAGCCTCCTGACCTTCCTCAGGCTCTGGTGAGCCAGCGTCGAGCCAGTCGTAATAGGCATCTTCTTGTTGCTTGATATATTGGTGAATCTCTTCGAGCTTTCCCTTACCTACATACGTCACCTGACTGGGGCCCTGCACCTTCTGCGTAAAACGCTTCACAGTGACGGCACCGGCAGTATCGGCAAGGAATTCCAGTTCGTCGAGATATTCCTTAGTCTTAGCCTCATCCTGCTGCTGTGTAATGAGTCCAACGAGCACGGCAGTCTCGGCCTTGGCTTCAGAGATAACAAATTCTTTCATACATATTTATGATATATCCGTGCAAAGGTACGAATTTTCTTTCTTTTTTTATTCTATTTATTCTTTTATTTTTTGTTTTTTCTTTACCTTTGCACCCGATAAGACAAAAAACTTTATATTTTTCGCTTATGAGAGTAATTATTGAACCCGACTATCAGAAGATGTCGCAATGGGCTGCAGAGCACGTCATTGAGCGTATCAATGCCTTCCAGCCCACCAAAGAGAAACCATTTGTACTGGGTCTGCCCACAGGTTCATCACCTGAGGGAATGTATGCTTGTCTGGTGAAGGCCAACAAGGAAGGTCGCGTATCGTTCAAGAACGTGCTGACGTTCAACATGGACGAGTATGTCGGACTGCCTGAGGAGCACCCAGAGAGCTACCATTCATTTATGGCTCGCAATCTGTTCAACCACATTGACTGCCCCAAGGAAAACATTCATATCCTCAACGGCAACGCCAAGGACCTGGCTGCTGAGTGCGCACACTATGAAGAGATGATTCAGGAAGCTGGTGGTATCGACCTGTTCATTGGCGGTATCGGCCCTGACGGACACATCGCCTTCAACGAGCCTTACAGCTCACTGACCAGCCGTACTCGCGTAAAAACGCTGACTACGGACACCATCATTGCCAACAGCCGTTTCTTCGACAACGATGTCAACAAGGTTCCCAAGCTGGCACTGACTGTCGGCGTAGGTACTGTCATGGACGCTAAAGAGGTGATGATTCTTGTCAACGGCCACCACAAAGCACGTGCCTTGAAAGCTGCTGTCGAGGGTGCTGTCACTCACGAGTGGACTATCTCAGCCCTGCAGATGCACGAGCACGGCATTATTGTTGCCGATGAGCCTGCTACTGACGAGTTGAAGGTTGCTACCTACAAGTACTTCAAGGATATCGAGAAGAACAACCTGTAAGATTTCTGAAATAAGAAGTAAGATAACAAAAACTTCCAGCCAAATGGTTGGAAGTTTTTTATTTCTTCAGTTTGAATGAGTTTTCAATGCTGGTGAGCTCGGCAGAGAATTCCTTATCGACCTTCAAGCGCTGCTCAATGGTAGAACAGCTATGAATAACGGTCGAGTGGTCACGCCCACCAATAAGCTGTCCGATGCGTGATGCAGGCATCTTGGTGTATTTCTGAGCCAGATACATCGACACCTGGCGCACCATCACGAAGTCACGCTTGCGGCTCTTGCTGAACACATGCTGCTGTGGCACATGATAGTGATTGCAGACCTTCTCCAGGATATCATCGACGGTCAGCGGCTTGTTGTCAATCTTCACAGCACGCTTCACTACGCGCTCAGCCAGTCGCATATCGACATTCGTATTATAGACAATCGAATAGGTCAGCAACGAATTGATGACACCCTCCAAATCACGGACAGAACCGTTGGCCGTCTCAGCAATAAACTGGATGACGTCAGCAGGAATCTTCAGACCGTCACGACGGCACTTGGCATTCAGGATATCTATGCACAGCTGCACATTGGGCTTCTCCAACTCTGCAATCAGTCCAGAAGAGAAACGTGTCAGCATACGCTCTGGCAACCATCCCAAGTCAACTGGTGGACGATCGCTGGCCAGGATAATCTGCTTACCCAGACGTGACAAGTGATCGAAGATGTGGAAGAACGTAGCCACCGTCTTCTCAGCAGTTGCCCACTCCTGAACATCATCGACAATCAGCACATCAATGCTCTGGTAGAAGTTGATGAAGTCGTTGACGGTATTCTTACGGCTGGCATCGGTAAACTGCACCTGGAAGAGACGTGCCGACACATACAGCACACGCTTCTGATGGTACATCTCCTTGCAACGCACACCTATAGCATTAATAAGGTGGGTCTTACCACAGCCTGAGGGACCAAAGACGAAGAAGGGGTTGAACGTCGACTTTCCTGGATGCTCGGCAATAGACAGTCCCACGGTGCGTGGCAACTTATTGCTGTCGCCCTCAATATAGTTATGGAAGGTCTTATGGATATCCAGCTGCGGATTCAGGTCACGCTCAACAACATCTAGCGTCGTAGGTGCCTTATTAGCACGATTTGTTGCTGGTGCGGGCTCTACGCTGGTAGGCTCCTCACCCTCCACCACTGTATTAATGCGGTGCTGCTTGTCAGTAACGACACGATAGTTCAGCTGGACCTTCTGTCCGAAGCAACGTGTCAGCACCTTGCTCAGCAAGTTCACATAGTACTGCTCCAAGTACTCATACACGTACATACTAGGTACCTGTACGAGCACAGACTGGTGTTCCTCATCGTATTTCTCGAACACGATGGGCGCGAACCATGTCTTGTATTGCTGCTCCGTGACGTTGTCCTTAATCAGACTAAGGCAGTTGTCCCAAAGCGCCTTTGGATTATTTACCATGCGGCGTTACTGTTTTTTTTGTTTAACGAAAAGACGATTGTTAGTCTTTTTTGGTTATTGTTGTTTTCGAATGCAAAGGTCGCAATTTTTTTTCAATTCTGCAAATCTTCGGTTTTTATACGAACTAAGGACAGAATCCGTAAATCACTCATATTGCGGTCTTTAGATAATTTTTAAGACTTTTTATCCATCAACACACTTGCAAAAATCTATCTCTTTATATTTCAGCATTTTAGCGCATACATGCACATCGCCGTAGCGGTGTGCATGTATCGTAAATGAGGAGCGCTAAACGTTTGAAATATCAGGCACTTCTGACGATTCTGTAGAAAAATATTATAGCACTTTTCCTATTTAGACAAATTAAAAATTACAGACTTTTTACTTGTCCTTTTTCCCAAAAATCGAGAAGTGTACGTAGCGCTTCGGATGAGCCTTCAGGTCTGTCAGCAGTGAGTCGGCACTTGCAGCTGTGGCTGTCAGGTTGTTATAGAGTGTCTGGTCACGCATCAGCAGTCCCAGCGTACCCTCGTTGCTATTCAGGCGCTGTGTCATCTGCTCCACGTTAGCCAGCGTCTGGTTGACCTTGGCATTCATCGCTGCTACGTCGATTTGCGACAGGTTATGCGTTAACTGCTGGGTATTGTCCAGCACGCCGTTGGCCTTATTCATCATGGTGGGCATCTCGCGGTTCAGCGAAGCCGACAGCGTTCTCAGCTCCTGACTGGTAGCATTCAGGTTGTCCGTCATTCCCTCTACGTTGTGTAGCGTATTGCGCAGGGCAGGGTCTGACAACAGCAGATTCAGACTGCTCATGATGCTGTCCAGCTTGGGGGCGATATCCATGATGACGGGCATCATCTCGCCCACCTTACTCATGATACCTTGCTCCATATCACCGCTGATAGTGTCGCCGACGCCAATCATGTGGATGGGGTCGTCAGAGAGCACCAGATTAATCTTGATATTTCCCAGCAGGTCGCTGGCCAGCTCAGCACGCGAACCCACAGGCACGCGCATCTGCTTGTTCAGACCAATCTCAGCAATAATCTTTCCATGAGGATCGTAGTCATAGTCAAGCGCTTTCACCACACCCACACGATAGCCATTGGCATATACGGGCGACGACACTGCCAGACCTGTAGCATCAGAAAACGCCACATACATCGCATTGTCGCTTGAGAAGACACTCAGTCCTTTCAGGAACTGCAATCCGAAGAACAGCACGACGATACCGAATATCGATACGAGTGCTATCTTGATTTCCTTTGTAAATTTCATATCCGTTGTTATTTACTTTTTCGTCTTTCTGCTCTTAAACTCTGCTATCGCCTGACGCACATCCGTCTTCTGACCGTTCTTGAAGGCGATGATGAAGGCTTCAGGGAACTTATCCAGCAACGACTTACGCAACAGGTATATCTCGTTATAGTCCGTAGATGCACCGACCGTGAACTTATACAGCCCACCTTCCTCGTAGCAGTCGATACCCGTCTGACCCTTGAACTGAGGCGACGAGGGCGACAACTTCGAGCCACTGGCCAGAATCTGCACCTTGAAAACAGGGGCAGAAGAATCAGCAACATCAGGTTTCACAGGTTGGGCTGCTGGTTTCTCGACAGGCTTTGCAGGCTGGGCTGCAGGAACTGGAGCCGCAGGCTTCTCGGCGGGTTTCTCTGCAGGTTTTTCCGTAGGTTTCTCAACGGGCTTCACAACAGGTTTTTCTGCAGGTTTCTCTGCAGGAATAGCTGCTGGCTGTTCCACGACAGCTGCTTTCTGAGCGGCAACGCTGTCCACCTTTTCCTCAGCTTCCTTCTTCTTACGTTTCTTCTCTTTCTTGCTTTCCTTCTTGTCCTCCTGCTTCACCTCTTGCTTGACGGGTTCAGGAACGACAGTAGGAATCTGCACCTCTTCCTTCGGCTGGGGCTCTACCTTATAGGGAACACCCACGTTGGTGTCGTATTTCCGCTTATAGTCCACGAAAGCCTGATAGATGCCATAACCCAACTGGCTGACACCCGTAGAAGAATCGAGGTAGCGCTCCTCATCAGGTGTCGAGATGAATCCCAGCTCTATCAAGCAGCTGGGCATCGACGTTTCTCTCAGCACCAGGAATCCAGCCTGCTTCACGCCCTTGTTCTGACGATTGGCTGCAGCACACGTGCGACGCTGTACGAACTTGGCGAGTTCCACGCTCTGCGCCATGTTGTGGTCCTGCATGAATTCAAACATGATATAGCTCTCCGACGAATTGGGGTCGAAGCCCTGATAGCGCTGCTTATAGTCCTTCTCATAGAGGATGACCTCGTTCTCACGCTTAGCGACGGCGAGGTTGTCGGCAGCACGGTGCATACCCAGCGTATAGGTCTCCAAACCTCGCGAGATATGTCCCTTCGGCAGGGCATTGGTATGGATGGAGATAAACAAGTCGGCCTTGTTCTTGTTGGCAACGTCGGCACGGGTGTGCAGGGGGATGAAGACGTCAGTCTTGCGGGTATATACCACCTTCACATCCGGACAGTTCTGCTCCACCAGCTTACCGAAGGCCAGCGCCACGTTCAGGTTGATAATCTTCTCTTTGGTAATCTTGCCCACCGCACCTGCATCATGACCACCATGACCAGCGTCGATGACCAGCGTAAAACGCTTGTTGGCAGCAACACCAGCCACTGCCACGCATATCATTAATATAAATAGGTATAGTCGTCTCACTCTTAATTCTTAATTCATAATCGCGAAGCGATAACTCTAAATTCTAAATTCTCAATTCTTAATTCTTAATTCCACACTCGCGCCCTTACAGTCGGCACCCATCGGTGGATTACATTTCGTCACGCTGACGGTCAGCGCCGTTATCTGCGGAAATTCGTCCAGCACGCACTGCCCTATCCTACCCGCCACATGCTCCAGCAATTGCGAGGGCTCGGCCATCACGCGTCGGACCACCTCGTAGAGCTCCGCATAGTTGACGGTGTCAGCGACGGCATCGCTGAGGGCTGCACGACTCAGGTCGGTCTCCACCAGCAGCGACACCAGGTATTCACCACCTACGCGTCGCTCCTGCTCCATCACGCCGTGGTAGGCGTAGAAGCGCATGTCTTGCAGTCGGATGCTGCCCTGCGTTATCGTCATCCGTCACTCTTCGTTCTTTACTTCACCCTCTTCAGCACCTTCGCCCAGATACTTCTTCAGGGCACGCTCCACGCCGTTCTTCCACGTGTTGATGTTCTCCGACTGCAGCTGCAGCGAAGACACCAGCTTGATGACGTGTTCAATGGGCATGCGGTAGCGCAGCACGCCACTAATCAGCTTGGCGTAGTTCCAGTACTCAGGGTTGAACTTCTCCGACAATCCCTCTACGGTAATCTTATAGCCGCGGGTGTTCTCAAACTGGAAGTCGTAACGCTTCGTACCGTCGTTATTCACCTGCTTGATAATCTTTCCCTTGGTCACTGACTTCGGCAACAGGATACCCTCCTCGTCGTCCTGCAGACCAGTAAAGATCTCATAGGGATAGCCGTTGAGCAGACCCACCAGGGCCACCCACTTATCCTTGTTGTTCTGGAAGCGCACCACGTCGCACTCCAACTCCCTCGGGCGCACCTCCGTCACCTCCGGACGCTGGTTCTGCGCCACCTCCTTGACGGCAGCATCAGCCACCTTGGCCATCAACTGCTGTTCGTCAGCCGTCAACGCACCAAACATCTTATCCAACAATTGCTGAGCCTGCTGTTCTGTCAACGGACTCTCTGTGTGCTGGCTGGCACCTGCCAAACGACGGGCCACACGCTCAACCAGCGTCACCTTCATGTCTGTCATCATGATCAATAAACGTTTATCGCGTGCAAAGTTACAAAGAAGTTTCCACTTTCAGACAACTTTCACCATTAAATTTACCAAATTGTTTCCCATTTCAGTAATTTTTTGTACTTTTGCACCATGAAAAACTTGTTGACAAGGCGTTCCATTCGCCAATATTCCGAGAAAGAGGTCAGCCTAGAGCTCCTCAACCGCCTCCTCACAGAGGCCAGTCGCACACAGACTATGGGCAACCTGCAGCTCTACTCCGTCGTCGTCACCCGCGACGCCACGATGAAGCAACGCCTGGCTCCTGCCCACTTCAACCAGCCTATGGTGACGCAAGCCCCCGTGGTGCTTACCATCTGTGCCGACTTCCACCGCACCACCCGCTGGTGTGAGGAGCGCCAAGCCCAGCCCGGCTACGACAACTTCCTCTCCTTCCAGAATGCCGCCATCGACGCCCTGCTCTACACGCAGACGCTCTGCAACCTCATGGACGAGGAAGGTCTGGGCTACTGCTATTTAGGCACCACCGTCTATCAGCCCCAACAGATTATCGACATCCTCCAGCTCCCTCGTCTCGTCATGCCCGTCGCCACACTCACCGTTGGCTGGCCTGCCGAGGAAGGCACACTCAGCGACCGCCTGCCCCTGGAGAGCTTCGTCCACAGCGAGACCTACCACGACTACACCCCCTCCGACATCGACACCTACTACACCTATAAGGAGAACCTTGCGGAGAACCGCCACTTCTGCGAAATCAACCACAAGGCCACCCTCGCCCAGATCTTCACCGACATCCGCTATACCCGTCGCGACAACGAAGCCATGTCTGCAGGCCTCCTAGAGGCTTTGCGCAAACAAGGCTTCCTTGACTGAGTTAATTAGAGGGTATATTAGTTTCTATATCAGCTGTACCAGCATCCAGATACAGCTATCTTAGTATCCAGATACAGCTATCCTGTGTCTGTATTAGCCTAATACAGCGCTGTATCAGCTGTATTTCTGAGCAACTGCATTTTGTTGTGAACACCGTGGGGAAAATTCTTGCAAAACATGTAACCTTTTAACATAACCCCCTTGAAGCCCCGATAAATAAAGGGCTCAGGGCATGTTAATAGTCGCTCAGACATTTAACATGCATTTCACATTTATGTTAGAAGTATGTTAAATGTTTGCGAAACATTTAACATGCCTCAAACCTCGATGTACAAAGGGTTTGAGGCATGCGATGTTAATAGGTTAATAGATTTTGTGAAAAACCTCAGCACCTCCGCAGTTGGTTGGTGCTGCGGATATAGAATCTATTACATGAAACAGATATTCGATTGTCCATTTCTGAACACCGTGAGTGTCCGGAAATGGACATTTTGTTTTGTACTATTGTTGATTATCAGGTAGTTACGATTTTGGCACGGTTTTGGCATATAATAAGGAAGACAAAATAACGCAACAGATATGAGATATTTCAGACAAGCCCTCGCCCTGATGCGCGAGGAAAAGCTTTTCTCCGGCATCTACATCGCGGGCACGGCTTTGGCCATTCTGTTTACGATGGTGATGGCCGTGGTCTATTACATCAAGTTGGCTCCCATCTATCCAGAGCCGAACCGCGCAAGGACGGTCTATTTCGAGGGAATGCGCATCGAAGCCGAGAGTGGTGGCGTAGGACAGACGGGCTTTAGCGCCAAAGCCTTTGAGGACTGGTTTCAGAAGAGTCCGAACATCGAGTACTGCTCGCCTACGTTGTTGGCGGCGGGAACGGGAAAAGCGGAAGGGCGCTGCCGTACTTTCGTAGTGCGCGGGAAGGACGACTACGTGGATGTGATACGGAATGAAACCAGTGCAGATTTCTTCAAGATATACGCCTACGACTTCGTGAGTGGTCGACCTTTCACAAAAAAAGAAGTGGAGGGGAAAGAAACAGTCTGCGTCATCAGCGACGCACTTGCCGAGCGGCTCTATGGTAAGGGTGTGGATGCTTTGGGGAAGACGGTCGCGATAGAGGGAAGTTACGATCTACGAGTTGTGGGCGTATTGCGTGGCTGCAGCCAACTGACGCCAGACAGTTATGTCGACATCATCGCTCCCTATACGCTATTTGGCGTACATTTCGGCACCCCTTACAGGGGACTCTATTCCCTCGTATGTACGGTGAAGGACAACTATCATCTACAGGCCTTGAAGCAGGAACTCGACGACATAGCGGCACGCATGCAGCAGGCGCACCCCGAAGTGCTGGACGAGTTTAACTTCGGCGAGAGCGTGAAGAAGAAATTGGTGCTGACCAAGGGGGTGGAGACACATCCCATGCACGTGCTGCGCACCGAGAACCGCGACCACACGTTCGACACGGTGACGGTCTGGGAACTCGTCAAGCACTACGCCAGCATTCTGTTCGTACTGCTCTTCGTGCCTGCGCTCAACCTCTGCGCCATCGTTGCAGGGCGCATGGAGCGGCGCAGCGCAGAGATGGCTGTGCGCAAGACCTTCGGCGCACGACGCACAACACTGCTGAACCAGGTAATCTGCGAGAACCTTGTGCTGACCACTATTGGTGGCATCATCGGTCTTCTGCTATCATGGCTCGCTATCTACGGACTGCGTAGGGAGATACTCGGTATGTTCTTCGACAACAGCACACTTGCCACGGCTCCCGTCGTAGAGGGCGAGATGCTCTTTGCGCCCACGCTCTTCATCGGTGCCTTCGCCGCCATTATGTTGCTCAATCTAATAGCCGCCGTGGTGCCCGCATGGTGGAGTCTGAGAAAACCTATTGTGGAATCAATGATGGAAAAACGATGAAACAGATACTGAACAATATCCTGAACGCGAATACATGGCTGTTCCTCGAACTGGTCATCATCACCGTCGTGGCATGGGCGGTGTTCGAGCCAGCCATTGTGAATCTTTACTACCGCAATCTGCCGTTAGGCTATGACAGCGACCAACTGCTCTACGCCGTGACAGCGGTGAACGGTGAACCAACCGTCGATGAGGACGGGACCTTACATGATGCCTTCGAAATGACCGAAGAGCGCCGCGACCAGATGTTGCGCCAACTGATGGCCGTGGAGGGTGTGGAGTCGGCTTGTCTCTATGACCAGCCTTACGGTTCCATGGGCTACAGCCATGCGGCTTTCAATGAGTGTTGTGCCGGTGGTGACACCCTTCTTCTGGCCAATGTCACGCTAACCACAGATGCCTACTTCTTCGAGACCTACGGCCTAAAGCCCCTGCCAGGGAGTCCGTCGGATGAAGAACTCTCTCATATTAAAACCGTGGATAGGCAAGTGGTGCTGACGCGCTCGGGAGCCATCGCCCTCTTCGGCACGGAAGATGCGGTTGGCCGTCATTTCACCATCTGCTACGACCCTGCTTATGAGGTGACAGTAGCTGGCGTGGTGGAGGAC
>R26__coassemble_836_pt1 | contig 17033 bp, 9 predicted proteins | sample R26__metabat2_high_PE_001 | metagenome-assembled genome bin R26
GTCAGCAGGTACATCGGTAACACTCTCCAGATAAACCACCTTGTCGCCCGTCGCGTTTACGATATAGGCATCGTCCTCCGCAAAGCGCAGAGCATAAGGTGTCACATAAGTTGCCCAGCCGTCGGAGGTGACGGTAATGTCAACAGCTGACTCTGAGAACTTGACATTTTTAACTAACCAAGCGCCAGCTTTGCTGGTAGTGCCTATATAAACGAAGGCGATTTGCATCTTGTTACCTGCGAAAGCAGAGAGATCTACTGTTGTGGTCACGAAGCTTGAGTATCCGTCTTTTGGTGTTGTTGGATAAGTAATGGATAGCTTTGTCCAGTCTGTATCGCCTACGTTCTTTGCATATACCATTGCTTCATTGGCAATCGTTCCAAAGTAACTGTCAATAGACTGTTCGAAGGACAATGCGAAGTGAGTTACGTTAGTTGCATCAATAACAGGAGAGGTTAGCCAACTCTCTGCATCATAGTTAACATTTATAGATGACGTAGCCTTTGCAAAATCAGAGCTTTGCATACAGTTCCATACTTTTATTTCGTTAACCTCAACCCCGTCAGTAGTAAACTCGCCAAAGGTCTTGTTAAACGATTCCTCATAGGGTAATGCCTGAGCCCCTTTGTTTACCGTCAGTTCATACTGTGCGGTTGTATATTTATATGTTGCATCACCAGCAAAGGTGGCTATAATGTTTGCCGTACCCACAGCAACCAGCGTGACAGCTCCGCTTGTGGCATTTACTGTTGCTACAGCCTCGTTGTCGCTGGAATAGGTAATGGTAAGACCTTGATCGTTCGTCAATACAGGCTCTTCAAAGTCTTCTCCCATCATTGCTACGGCTGTAGTTACAGGAAATGAAATCGGAGCTTTTGTGCGATTGTCGTTAACTGTCAGGGTATATGTATCGTAAGAAGAGGTGAATTTGCCCTCGATAGCGGCAGCAGTTGCCTTTACGGTCACGCTACCTTCATGAGCAACGGTAACTTCACCTGAAGATGCATCGATAGTAGCGCCAGCGGTATTGGCTGTTATCTCGTAAGTGATGGAAGCACCAGTCTTGTCCGAATATCCTGTTGCTGTTTCAGGTTTCTGAGAATAGGTGGTAGTGCTAGGATAATCAATAAATGGAGTCTTATCGGTAAATGTAACGGCAGAAGAAAGAACTTCTTCATCATAGATTATCTCTATCTTAGCCCAACATGCTGAATTTGCACCATTTACTATTTTGAAGTATTTGTAGTTATAAGATGTGAAATCAGCAGTAAAGGAGCCTGTTCCTGTTGCTACATCATTCCAAGTTGTACCATCTGTACTTCCCTGTATGGTAGCTTGTCGAGCATTACTGTCATGAGTTATAACAACGCTCTTTATATCCTGCGAAAAGGGGGTGGTATTACAAATATATCCATCGTTTCCTTTTGCAATAATCTTTGCTTCAAAATTCTTATTAAGCTGATAATACTTATAAGTAATACCATCTACCGTAACAGTTTCCTCACGGTCAAGATAGTATGTTGCTAACTCCAAATTCGTTGCCGTTAACTCAACTATTGTTTCACCTGACCATGCATTCATACTTCCTGCTACTAAGGCAAATAGTAGGAGGATAGGGTTTAGTAGAAATTTTCTCATAGATGTAAGTTTTTTATATTGTTATTGTTTACTTCTTTTGTAGGCTTATCGCCTATTTCGCCTGCAAAGATACAAAATAAAAAGGGAATGGCAAAGAAATGGTGTGGAATAATTATGCAAAGAAAATGCAATAACGATTGCATGCAGTGCACAGCGTCCTACGGGACGGGGTCGTAGCCGGAACCTCCCCAGGGATGGCAACGGAGAAGGCGGCGGACAGCAAGCCAGAGACCCTTGAAAGGACCGTGCTTGACAATGGCCTGACGAGCATACTCGCTACACGTGGGAGTGAAACGACAGGAAGGGGGAGTCATCGGGGAGATGACGGTCTGGTAGAAACGGATGGGGGCTACCAACAACAGTACCAGAACGGAACGGAGGACACGGAGGAGCTTGACGACCACAGATTAGAGCTTTTCGGTGATGCGGCGGGTGAGATTGGCTACACGCTCGGCAACAGCAGAGGTGGGCAAGAGGGTGTCGGAAGTCCAGACAAAGGCAATGAGTAACTGCTTGTCGGAAGCAAGGGCCTCGGCAAGCAGTGATTTATGCAGGCGCCACGCCTCGCGCACCTGGCGCTTGACGCGGTTGCGATCGACAGCATGGTGGAAAAATTTCTTGGGGACGCTGATGAGCATCTGCAGGGGCTCGTCATGGATGCCACGGGGACGCTGCATGAAAACGGCACGTAAGGGGAAAGCGGCGACGGAGCGGCTGTGGCCGCCACCGAAGAGCTCGTCGATGAGTCGCAGACTCACCAGGCGCTCACGCTTCCTGAACCCGAATTGCTTTACGACCACGAAGTAAACGAATTACACGAAGAATCCAGAGGATCAGTCCTCGACGGTGAGGAGATAGTGCTGGAGGGCACCGGTCATGGAAGGATACTTCTCAGAGGGGGCCTCGATATCGAGACGGAGACCGGCGGCACGGGCGGCCTGCGCGGTGGTGGGTCCGAAGGTGGCAATGGCTATCTCGCCCTGCTTGAAGTCGGGGAAGTTCTTGATGAGCGACTCGATACCGGAGGGGCTGAAGAAGACGAGCATGTCGTAGTCGAAGGTCTTGACCTCCTCAGGGGTGAAGTCGTTGCTGACGGTGCGGTACATGACGCACTCGCGGTGGTTGAGCTTCTTAGAGTCAAGGAGCTGGGCAACGGTGTCGTTATGGACGTCGCTCATGGGTACGAGATACTTCTCGGTCTTGTGCTTGGCCATGGTGGGCAGCAGGTCGTCAATCTTACCGGTGGTGCCGAAGAAAACCTTGCGCTTGCGGTACTGCACATATTTCTGGATATACAGCGAGATAGTCTCCGTGACGCAGAAATACTTCATATCCTCAGGAATAGCGACACGCAACTCCTTGGCGAGGGTGAAGAAATGGTCAATGGCATGGCGCGAGGTGAAGACAATGGCGGTGTAGTCCAAGATGTTCACCTTCTGGGCACGAAAGTCCTTCGCAGAGATTCCCTCCACCTTGATGAACGGACGGAACACGAGTTCTACGTCGAACTTGGAAGCGATGTCGTAGTAGGGTGACTTCTCGCTTGACGGTTTAGGTTGTGAAACCAAAATCTTTTTTATCATTGTGTCCTAAAAATTTATTTTCAAACTATTTGCTGTAATGTACAGAACTTCCCACAATGCCAGTAAAGGCACTATTTCGAGCGCACAAAGGTACAAAATAATTTGCAGACCAACGACATTTTGGCGAAAAAAGATGACATAGCACTTATAAAATGTCATTAATTTGACCAAAATGAGGCCTATAGCGAAATAAATTTCTACGTTTTGTATAGGAACATTGAGATATGGACCCATGAGAATGGCGGGGTATGCCAGGAGGCCTTCCAGGGAGACAAGAAACGAGAGGGACCTGATCCATTGTCCGTTTCTTTTACCATCGAAGAACACCCAATTGACGAACGAGTACAACCACACCTTCAGCAGAATATAGAGCAGGAAGATGGCGCAGAAGATGGCTATGAGGTAGTACTGCGAGTCGAGAATATAGGTGTCGCCGATATAGTGGAGGGCATAGAAATAATAGAGCGTGGCGAAGAGGACGCTGGTGAGGAAGACGATGAACCCTTGGAAGCGCACCTCGGTGAGCGTGTCCCTGACGGTGGTGGTGCCATCGAGCGGTGGACGGAAGAAGTTCTTGACCTGACGGGTGAAGAAGCCTCGGATATTGGAATAGGCAATGAACGCCAGGATGGTGAGCGCCAGCAAGAGCGTGGTGAGGGTATCGTCGGTGCGCACGCTGTAGGGGATGGGCTCGCCTGCCATGCCAGCACGCCCTGCGGGCAATTCAGGGTGAAGGAGGGAGTCTTTAGAAAAGAATCCCTCCTTATAGTACAGGGGAAGTTCCACGATGGACGCTTCCTTCACCGGTTCCTGTAACAGAAATATGCTGTCTGACGGTGTCAATGCTTACAATGCAAAGGCTTTCTTGATATCCTCTACTCTATCCAGCTTCTCCCACGTGAAGAGCTCGACATCGATGGTCTTCGTCTCGTGGTAGCGGCTGGTGAAGGTCTTCTTCACCACCTCGCACTGGCGACCCATGTGTCCGTAGGCTGCGGTCTCCAGATACATGGGCTGGCGCAGCTTCAGCGAGCGCTCGATGGCCTTGGGGCGCAGGTCGAAGAGCTCTTCAATCTTCTTGGCAATCTCGCCGTCGGTCATCTGGACATGTGAGCGGCCATAGGTATTGACGTAGATGTTCATGGGCTTGGCGACGCCGATGGCGTAGCTGATCTGCACGAGCATCTCGTCGGCAACACCTGCAGCCACCATGTTCTTGGCGATATGGCGGGCTGCATAGGCGGCACTGCGGTCTACCTTGCTGGAATCCTTGCCAGAGAAGGCGCCACCACCGTGGGCTCCCTTGCCACCATAGGTATCGACAATGATTTTACGACCCGTCAGGCCGGTATCGCCATGAGGGCCACCGATGACAAACTTGCCGGTGGGGTTGACGAAGTATTTGATGTCGCTACCGAACAGCGACAACACACTGGCTGAGTGGATCTTCTCCTTGACACGCGGAATGAGGATGTTGATGACATCCTCGCGAATCTTGGCGAGCATGCGCTCGTCGTCGCTGTCGAACTCGTCGTGCTGCGTAGAGACGACGATGGTATCGATGCGCTCGGGAATGCCTGCATCGCTATACTGGATGGTGACCTGACTCTTAGCGTCAGGACGCAGATAGGTCATCACCTTACCCTCCTTGCGGATCTCTGCGAGGGTGCGCATGATGAGATGTGCGAGGTCGAGAGACACGGGCATGAGATTCTCGGTCTCGTTGGTGGCATAGCCGAACATCATGCCCTGGTCGCCAGCGCCCTGCTCGTCTTCGTCGCCATTATCGACACCGCGGTTGATGTCCTCGCTCTGCTCATGGATAGCAGTGAGGATACCGCAGGAGTTGCCGTCGAACTGGTATTCGGCCTTGGTATAGCCTATCTTCTTAATCGTGTTACGTGCAATGGTCTGCAGGTCGATATACACATCACTGCGTACCTCGCCCATCAACACCACCTGTCCGGTAGTGACAAACGACTCGCAGGCCACACGGGCCTTGTCGTCGTAAGCCAGGAACTGGTCAAGAATGGCGTCGCTAATCTGGTCGGCCACCTTGTCGGGATGGCCTTCTGATACTGATTCTGATGAAAATAAATAAGACATAATTTCGAAATTTGCGTGCAAAGGTACAAATAAACGGCGAATTATACAAATCCGCCGTTTACTTTTAAATAAATAAGACATAATTTCGAAATTTATTGAGCTTCCGGCAGCATGATGACTTCGGTGTGATTACCGCTCTTGAGAAGCTTGTTCAGGAAGTCGCGGACGTTATCGGTGGTCAGAGACTCGACGGTCTTCTTATAGTCTGTATAGAAGTCTATACCATACTCCTTATAAGCGGTGATGGTGTTAATCCAGTAGTTGTTCTTCTTGGCATCCACGTCAATCTGCTTGAGCATGTACTCCTTGGTCTTAGCCAGCTGGTCGGCATCGATGGCCTTCTGCATCTTGGCAATGCCTTCGTGCAACAGGCGGATGGCAATATCCTGCTTGTCGGGGTTCATGGGGCAGTAGCCCTGCAGGGTGGCCTTAGGCTGGTGGGTGCCGAGGTTGAAGTTACCGGCAGCGCCACAAGAGTAGGCAGCGCTCTCGTCCTCGCGGATGGTCTTCAGATAGATCATGGAGAGAATCTGGCCAACGGCATCCAGCTTCACAGAGTTCTCCAGGGTGTAAGGCATATCGGCGTACCAGTACTCCATAGCGATGGCCTTGGGAGACTCGGTCTTCACCTTGAAGTTGTTGACTACCTCGCCCTTGGCAAGGGTCATAATCTCCTTGAAGTCCTCAGCCTTCTGCTTGGTAGCAGGCAGCGAAGCGATGTACTGCTCAATGAGCGGACGGAGGGTCTGCTCGTCGAAGTTACCAGCGAAGACGAAGGTGAACTGGGCAGCATTCTTATAGCGGTCCTTGGCAATCTCAAGGATGCGGTCGTAGCTGATGTTCTTCAAGTCCTCCACCTGGATGTTGGCGAAGCGGGGGTTGTGAGAATAGAGCGTGAGGCTCAGTGAGTCAGAGAAGACGGCCTGCGGGTTCAGATTCTTGTTCTTCAGCGCCATTTCCAGTGAAGTCATCAGGTTCTGGAACTGTTTCTCGTCCTTGTTGATGGCAGTGAAGTAGAGGTACTGCATCTGCATCATGGTCTCGATGTCCTTCGGCGTAGAGTGCGCGGTGATGTACTGACGGGTGTTGCCGAGTGAAGCGTCGGCGTTGACCTCCTTACCAGCCAGTGCCTTGGTGAGCTCGTTGCTGGAGAAGTTGCCGATACCGCTAAGACCGATGACCTGGTCGAAGACCTTCAGGTTGGTATAGTCGGCAGGACCGTACAATGACTTGCCACCCCATGAAGAGGCCTGCATCTGAATCTCGTCGTCCTTGAAGTCGGTCTTCTTCAGGATAACAGTAGCACCGTTAGAGAGTGTCAATTCCTTATAACCAAAGACCTTGTTCTCGGTCTCCTTGACAATCTTACCGGCCTTGATCTTGGTGACATCCACCAGTGGCTCGTCCTTGACATTGTCAACGTATGCCTCAATCTTCTCAGCACGGGCAGCAGCAATGGCAGCGGCCATGTCCTGCTCGGTGGGATAGACCTTGCCTTCCTTCTCCTGTGCCCACTCCATGACTACGAGGTTGGTGTCAGAAACGGCAATCAGTTCGGGAACAAGCTGGTTGACGGCAGCTACGGGGATGTTGGGTGTAATCTGCTGCATCAGCTGATAGAGCACGTCCAATGGGGGAATAGGCTCGTTAGAGAGGTAGTGGTCGCGATACTCGTCGCCAAACTCGGCATTCTTGCGCTTGTCGCGGTTGGTGTACTGCTTCTCCAAGGCGCTCATGTAGTCGGCCTGTGCACGGGCATACTCCGTAGCGGTGAAGCCGAACTCGCGGGCGCGCTTTGCCTCACGATAGAGGGTCTGCAGGGTCTGCATGTCCTTGCCCTCCTTGGGCACGCCGATGAGCTCGAAGCAGTCCTTGGTCTTCGACAGCAGGTACTGGTCGTCGTCAGCGTAAGCCTGGAAGAAGGGGCAGCTCTCCTCCTGCGTCATCTCATTCAGACGGAGGCTCATCATGCGAGAAATTACATTGGTCATATAACTCTGCACGAGATAGCCGATATTGCCTTTCTCCTCGTCGGGAGTGGCATCGTGCTTCATCATAATCATCACCTGGCTCATCTGCATCTCCTTGTCCTTGTCGAAGATATAGATGGCCTCGTTGTTGTCGGCAACAGGCTCGGCAATCACCTTCGGTGCATTGGGGTCAACTTTGATGCCAGCGAAGAGCTCCTTGATCTTAGCCTCCATGTGGTCTACATCGACATCGCCAACGACGATGATGGCCTGATTGTCAGGACGATACCACTTATGATAGTAGGCGCGCAGGGTAGCGGGCTTGAAGCTGTCGATGACAGACATCAGACCGATAGGCATACGCAGACCGTACTTGGAACCGGGGTACATCTTGGGCAGCGAACGGGTAATCATGCGCTGTGAAGGACCTTCGCCCAGGCGCCACTCGTTGTGTACGACGTCGCGCTCCTTGTCAATCTCCTCAGCCTCCAGAAGCAGACCGTTAGACCAGTCCTTCAGGATGAGCAGACAAGAGTCGAGGGCAGTAGCGCGCTTGGTGGGCACGTCGCAGACACGGTAAACGGTCTGGTCGATGCTGGTATAGGCGTTCAGGTCAGAGCCGAATTCTACACCTAAAGAACGGGTATAGTCGATAATGCCCTTACCCTCTGGCTTTGAGGGGAAGTGCTCCGAGCCATTGAAAGCCATGTGCTCCAAGAAGTGTGCCAAGCCACGCTGGCTCTCATCTTCGTTGATAGAACCTACGCGCTGGGCAATGTAGAAGTTTGCCACATGCTCAGGATACTCGTTGTGACGAATGTAATAAGTCAGTCCGTTGTCCAGCTTACCCATGCGAACGGCGGGATCTACTGGGATTGGCGGCATCTGCATTTCCTGTGCCACCATGACTGCGCTGCACACGAGGGTGAGGGCAGCCACAAAAATTCTTTTCAGTTTCATCATATAATTGTTTTGATATTTGTATCGTCTTAGACGACATTTCAGCCCACAAAGGTAGTAATAAATATTGATACGCACGCACGTACCTATATAATATTATGCTTTTTTATATTTCTGTAGGGCAAAAAAAAAGTCCTTTCAGCCACTTTTCACGCAGCTGAAAGGATTTTTTAGATTTCGCGGACGGATTAGTTGAAGAAGTACTTCACACCGAGCTGGATGCCCCAGCACTGTCCGTAGCTATGACTGTAGTCCCAAGACTTCTTGAGGTAGTCGTTGCCTTCCTTGGCGAAGCTGTAGACGGGCACGCCATTCTCCACCTTTGACTTAGAGAGAATCTTGTACTGGCTGTTGCTCTGACCAGTGAGTGCAGGAATCTGGTTGACACCCCACTTAGAGTTCAGGAGGTTACCAACGTTCTGGATGTTGAGGATGAGCTGCAGCTTGTGCTTGGTCTTACCCCACTTCACGTCGAAGTCGTGAGCATACTTGAAGTCGAAGGTGTGAACCCAAGGTGAGCGAGCAGCATAAGACTCTGCATATTCGCCCTTATGGTTCTTCAGATAGTCGTCCTGCTCTACAAAGTTCCAGAAAGCGATGCGGTCTTCGTCAGATACGAACTTGATTTCGCTGTCGTCTCTTGGAATATAGATAAGGTCGGCAGACTGGCCGTCGCCGTTCAGGTCGTTGCTGTAGATATAGCTCCAGCCTGAGGGAGAGTAACCGGTGTAAAGCAGTGAGAAGTGCTCCTTGCCATACTTATAGCTGAGATTAGCAACTACGCGGTCGGGAGTAACGTAAGCAGAATTCATAGCCTCTGCCAGGTTAGGACCGTTGATGGTGTGCATGTATGACCAAGAAGACGAAGCATTAGAACCAGGCATACCTGTTACCTCCTTCATCACCGTGTGAGTGTAGGCAGCCGTCAGGCGCAGGTCCTTGATGGGCTCTGCGGTCAACTGTACGCTGGCAGTCCATCCGTAACCCTTGCTGGTATTTGTCAGGACACAAGCACTTGACACGTTGGTGTAGTAGGTATAGTCGGCCTTCTTCGGATAAATCAGACGGTTGTCGGCACCTACGAAGCGGTCCCAGTTGTCAGACTCAGAGGTCTTGATGTTATAGTTATCCAAACGAACGGCATTGACATTCTGCGTGTAGGTGAACTCACCCGTCAGCGTTACAGGGAATGGCAATGGCAGCTGATAGTCGACAGCGATAGAGGTCTTCCATACCTGTGGCATCTTGAAGTTGTTATCGATGCCTGCGGGAGTAGAAGGAATCACGCCATTAGCGTTCTGGCTGTAGGGAGCACCGAAACGGTCGCGAATTCCATTGATATCAGTTACAACACCACCGGCGAACTTAGCCATCAGGGTAGCGTCGGTAGAGTAGATCTGGTTCTGCAACATACCTGAGTACTGAGGCATATTGACGAAGAATACCAGCGGCAGACGACCGGCGAAGAGACCCGTACCACCACGAACCTTCAGGGTCTTGTCGTTGAAAACGTCCCATGAGAAACCGATACGTGGAGAAATCTGCACGTTGCCCTTAGGCCAAGAGCCTACGTCGATATGACGGCCACCGAAGTCGAGGTCGTAGAGTGCCTGGTTGAATACCAGGTCGTCGGGATTATAATGGATATAATCGAAACGGATACCTGCAGTAACCTTCAGGTTCTCAATGGGGCTCCACTCATCCTGCATATACAGGCCATACTGGTTGAAGCGTACGGTAGAGGTAGGAACAGACTCGCCATCGAAGCCATAGGTCAGTGCAACACCCATAGGAGCGGCACCTGACATGAAGTCTTCCATGCTGGCATAGCGATAGTAGCCAGTACCGAAAATCAGATAGCTGTTGTCAGCCTGCTGATGCTCGAAGCTCAGACCTGCCATCAACTTGTGCTTACCCAGATAGTATGTGAAGTTATCGTTCAGAGTGACAATCTTGTTACGTACACGGTTACCGTAGGTATATTGCTCCGTACCCAGTGCGATATAGGGGTTGCCGTCCTTCAGGATGTCGATGAAGGGGAAATTCTCTGAAGGAGTACCGCGCGGGTCGTCAATATCTGAATAGGTAAAGATGAGCTGGTTGGAAGCCTTGTCATTGAAACGGCTGTTCAAGTCAGCTGAAACGGTAGTCACCTTGTTCTGCAGTTCATAGAATGAGTTGTGGTAAGCAATACCGTTGGCTGAGGGGATGGCGGTAGTGCCATAGAATCCTGAGCGTGAGGTGCTGGGGACTTTCCATGATGAACTGTTGGTGTGATTGAAACGCAGGGCCAGACGATGAGCCTTGTTGATGTTCCAGTCCAAGCGGGCCAGATACTTATTGACCTCGATATCGCCAGGATAGTCAACAGCCGAACCGGTGTTGTAGCCGTACTTGTTGGCAACGAAGTCAGAAATCGTCTGCAGATCGCTCAGTGAAGCACGAGAGAGATAAGACTTTGTATCGCTCTTACCATCAGAAGAGGGCTTCCAATAAGTAGGAACGTTCTGGGTCTCTGTGCGCTCGAAGCTGGTGAAGAAGAAAAGCTTATCCTTCACGATAGGACCACCGAGTGTGAAACCGTAGGTCTTGGAACGTGCGGGGTCAGGCTCAGAGTTCTGGGTGCCATCGACACGGTTACCGTGCATGTTCTCGTCGTTGTAGTAGAAATAAGCGGTACCCTTGAAAGTATTGGTACCCGACTTTGTAACGGCATTGATACCACCACCAATGAAGTTGGTCTGACGAACGTCGTAAGGAGCCACAACCAGCTGAACCTCGTCGAGGGCTTCCATAGAGATGGGGCTACCACCACCAGGCAGGTTGGCTGACAGACCGAAGTTGTTGTTCAAATTGGCACCGTCGAGCGTGAAGTTAGAAGACTTACCATTACCACCGGCAAAACTGTTATTGCCGCCATAGTAGGGCGACAGCTTGGCGATGTCACCGATAGAACGGCTAATGGTAGGCAACTCCTGCAACACGTTATTGCGGATGTTCGTAGAAGCACCCGTCTTCTCGGCAGCAAACTTCGAAGCCTTACCGCTGACGACAATCTCCTTCAGCTCATTGGCATTCTCTGAAAGCCATACTGACAGGTTGTAGGTCTCAGCCAGGTCAAGGTAAATCTCCTTGAACACCTTTGAGTCGTAGCCGACATAGCTCACCGTCACAGTGTACGGACCGCCACTTCGCATACCCTGAATGCTAAAACGTCCATCGATGTTCGTAACAGCAGAGTACTTGGTACCAGAAGGATCGTGGACAACCTGCACGGTTGCGCCAATAACTTCCTCCTTTGTGTCTTGCATGGAAACCTTACCCGTGAGGGCTGAGGTCGTCACCTGTGCCACCATCGTTAACGCACACGTCAACAACATGGCTGTTAAAAATAGGATTCTTCGCATAGTATTACAATTGGTTTATTCGTTTTCCGTTGCAAATTTAATATATTTTTTTTTATCTGCATAATTTTTAGACGTCTTTTTGACGTAAACCCATACGAGCCTCAACGACATTGACAACGTAGTCGCCCAATTTCTCACACTCGTTGATGAGGTCCATATAGATGGTGCCGACGGCATAGGTGTATTCACGGTTGTTGACATCGTTGATATTCTGCGACTTAAGCTGATTGCGGTAATTGTTGATTTCGTTCTCGATATTGAACGTGCGGTTCACGTCGAACGATTCCTTACGACCGCCCATCAAACGGTTCATCTGCGACAATGACTGGTCGGTGAGCTCCATCATCTGATGCAGATGGTCATATTGCTTTTCAATGAAATGGTCCTGCTTGCCGTTGTACTTACGGGAAATCGTGCGGGCCATATTGAAGCAGGCATCACCGATAGACTCCAACTCAGAAACCTCACGGAGCATAGCACGAATCTTCGCCTTGGTATCGTCTGACAGGTGTGCATCACTGACAGAATTGAGGTAATTGGCAATTTCCAACTCCATATTGTCTGAGATGCCCTCGTACTTCTCAATACGAGTGTAGAGCTTATTGAACTCGCCAGCCTTGTTGTCCTTTTTGTTGTTGGAACTCGACGAGAGCGTCAACAATTCGCGCACCATGCCGAACATGCGCTGCATACGATTGGAGAACTGCTGAATCTCCTTCTGTGCCTCCAGCACCGAGAGCTCTGGGGTTTTCATGAAACCAGCAGTAATGAAATGCAAGCGGAAGTCCTCTTCCTCGTCCACCTTCTTAGGCTTAATAACCCAGCAAACGAATCGCTCAATCTGCGGAATGAACCAAATCAAGATAAACGTATTCACCACGTTGAAACTGGTGTGGAAGGCAGCCAGCACAAAACTCAGCTTGGCGGCATTGGCCATGAAAGCGTGAGTGCCAGCCAGCTCCACCGTCATATTGACATCGTAACCAACCCAGCCACAGACCATGTCGATAAACGGGCGGAAGACAAACAGAATCCACACCACACCGAAGACATTGAAGAACATATGGGCCAAAGCAGCACGGCGAGCCTGGGTATTGGCTGACATGGCTGCGAGGTTCGAGGTAACGGTAGTTCCGATATTTTCACCCATCACCAGCGCAATACCCTGATAGATAGGTAGGGCACCACTGGAGCAGAGAATCATGGTGATAGCCATCACCGCTGCTGACGACTGTACGCAGAAGGTCAAGACGCCACCCAGGAACAAGAATATCAATGTGGTAAGGAATGAGTTGGGGTCAAATGAGGCGAAGAAGTCGAGCACGGTCTGGTTCTCACCCAGGTGCATGTTCTGGCCTGTTGTCCTCAATGTCGCGAGGGCAAAAATCAGGAAGGCCAAGCCGAAGAGGAAGTCACCAATGTAGCGGTGCTTCTTCTGGTAGATGAGGATTATACCCACAAGAAAAGTAGGATAGGCCAAGTCGCCGATATTGAAAGACATTCCAGCGGACATGATCCATGCTGTCAGTGTCGTTCCAATATTTGCACCCATAATAACGGAAATGGCCTGAGCCAGCGTGAGCAGTCCGGCATTAACGAACGACACCGTCATAACGGTGGTAGCGGTAGAAGACTGAACACTGGCCGTAACAAGCATGCCAGTCAGCATGCCGGTAAAACGGTTTGTAGTCATTGCGCCAAGGACGTGTCGCAACTGCGGACCCGCCATCTTCTGAAGGGCTTCACTCATTGATTTCATGCCGTACATCAAGAGTGCTAAAGAGCCCAGAAGCGTGAAAATTACCCAGATTGACATAAATATTTTTGTTAAATTGTACGTTTTTTCAACTATTCTTCGTATATTTGTAGCGCCTTAAAACAGTATGCTTATGGAACAACAAATCAGAATCCGTTGCAAAAATAATAAAAAATCTGTAAATATCAGCATCGGAAGCAATCTTTCTGAAATTTTTTCTCAGTTGGGGCTCGAAATGGAGTTCGGACCCGTCAGTGCTAAAGTAAATAACAAGGTAGAAGGAATGCACTATAGAGTGTATAAACCAAAGGATATTGAGTTCCTGGACATGCACTCTGCAAGCGGTATCCGCGCCTATACGCGTACTCTGTTCTTCGTATTATGCAAAGCCGCCCACGAGCTCTGGAAGGACTGTAAGGTCGTTATCGACATCCCTATCAGCAATGGCTATTACGTCAATCTGCAGTTGGGGCGCACGGTGACCCCCGACGATGTCAACGACCTTCGTCAGCGCATGCAGCAACTGATTGATGCCAAGTTACCGATTCATCGTTTTGAATCTACCACAGAAGAGGCCATCGAGATGTTCCGTCAGGCAGGCAGCATGTCGAAAGTGAAACTGCTGGAGAGCAGTGGACGACTATACACGACGTACTACGACCTGGATGGCTACAAGGACTACTATTATGGTACGCTGCTCACGAACACAGAGCAGATTTACCTCTTCGGCCTGGAATACTATTTTGACGGCATCCTGTTGCGTCTTCCCACAGCACAGGACCCGTCGAAGTTGGGCGCCTTCATCCGTCAGGACAAGATGTTTGAAATCTTCAAGGAGCACCACTGTTGGCAGGACATCTTAGGCCTGCGTACCGTGGGTGACCTGAACAAAGCCATTGAGGGTGGACGTGCAAACGAGCTTATCCAACTCAGCGAAGCCCTGCAGGAAAAGAAGATTGCCCAGATTGCGGATGAGATAGCCAAGAGAAAGACCGTCAAGATGGTACTGATTGCCGGACCTTCAAGCAGCGGCAAGACCACAACGTGCAAGCGACTGAGCATCCAGTTGGCCGTTAATGGCATCTATCCTGTCGGCATCTCGCTGGACGACTATTTCCTGGACCGCGACAAGACGCCGCGCGACGAAGACGGTGAGTACGACTTCGAACATTTGCATGCACTGAACATCCCACTGCTCAACGAACAGATGAACGCCTTGTTCCGTGGCGAGGAGATAGAATTGCCCCGTTACAACTTCCAGAAAGGCAAGAGCGAGATGAGTGGCAAAAAACTTAAGCTGAAGGGCAATGAAGTTCTTATATTAGAGGGCATCCACGCGTTGAACCCCGAACTGACGGCACAGATTCCCAATGAACAGATTTTCCGTGTCTATGCCTCAGCACTTACCACTATCCTGTTGGACAACCACAACTATATTCCCACGACAGACAACCGTCTGCTTCGTCGCATCATACGCGACCATAAGTACCGTGGAGTCAACGCTTTAGGCAGCATTCGCCGTTGGGCGAGTGTGCGCAAGGGCGAGAACCGCTGGATATTCCCGTATCAGGAGAATGCCGACGCCATCTTCAATAGCGCTATGCTCTTTGAGTTGGCTGTTATCAAGCAACAGGCAGAGCCTCTGCTGGACCAGGTACCTGAAAACTGTGAGGAGTATGCAGAAGCTTATCGTCTGCTGAAGTTCCTGCGCTACATTAAACCTATCCCCGAAGACCAGATTCCGCCAACATCGCTTTTACGCGAATTCTTAGGTGGTTCATCATTCGAATACTGATACAATAGAGACGATATTCGTGTATAAAAATGCAGTTATTGGCAAGAAAATGCCCAATAATTGCATTTTTATTGCAATTTATTTGGATATTCCATTTATATTTGCGACCTTTGCAGTCGTTTTTCAAAGACTGTAATATACCTAATTTTATTATATGGCTGAACAATTAGAAATTAAAGAGCTCGACCAAGTGGTTGTACGCTTCTCTGGTGACTCCGGCGACGGTATGCAGCTCGCCGGCAACATCTTCTCTACGGTTAGTGCCACCGTCGGTAACGGCATCTCTACATTCCCCGACTATCCCGCAGATATCCGCGCCCCGCAAGGTTCGCTGACGGGTGTGTCTGGTTTTCAGGTACACATTGGTGCCGGCAAGGTCTATACCCCTGGCGACAAGTGCGACGTGCTGGTGGCTATGAACGCAGCTGCACTGAAGACGCAGTATCGCTATGCCAAGCCCGGTGCAACGATTATCATCGACACAGACTCCTTTGGTCCTAAGGACTTGGAGAAGGCTCAGTTCCAGACGGAGGACTACCTCGGTGAAATGGGCATCGACCCAGACCGTGTGATTCAGTGTCCACTGACTACGATGGTAAAGGATGCGTTGGCAGACTCAGGCATGGACAACAAGGCCATGATGAAATGCCGCAATATGTTTGCACTGGGACTCGTCTGCTGGCTCTTCGACCGCGACCTGAACCTGGTTGCCAACTTCCTGAAAGAGAAATTCGCTAAGAAGCCCGCTATTGCAGAGGCTAACATCAAGGTGATTCAGGCTGGCTACGACTACGGTCACAACACCCACTCCAGTGCTACCAACGTCTATCGCGTGGAGTCAAAGCACAAGGAGCCGGGTCGCTATATGGATATTACAGGTAACAAGGCAACTGCTTACGGACTGATTGCAGCCGCTGAGAAAGCTGGCCTGCGTCTGTACCTAGGCAGCTACCCCATAACTCCTGCAACGGATATTCTGCACGAGTTGTCAAAGCATAAGTCTTGCGGCGTTATCACCGTACAGTGCGAGGACGAGATCAGTGGTGCCGCCTCGGCACTGGGAGCATCCTTCGCCGGTGCGCTGGGCGTCACCTCTACTTCCGGCCCTGGAGTATGTCTGAAGTCTGAGGTGATGAACCTGGCAGTTATCATGGAGCTGCCTTTGGTCGTCATCGACGTACAGCGTGGTGGTCCTGCTACGGGTCTGCCTACTAAGTCGGAACAGACCGACCTCCTGCAGGCGCTCTTCGGACGTAACGGTGAGAGTCCTATGCCCGTTGTTGCTGCACTGAGTCCTACCGATTGCTTCGATGCAGTCTATCAGGCTGCCAAGATTGCGCTGGAGCACATGACTCCTGTCATCCTGCTTACCGATGCATACGTCGCCAATGGTTCGGGTGCCTTCAAGTTGCCTGAACTTGCTAAGCTCGATGCGATTAATCCTCCCTACGTTCCTGAGGAACTGAAGGGTAAGTGGACTCCCTATATGCGTGCAGAGAATGGTACCCGCTACTGGGCTGTTCCTGGCCGTGAAGGCTTTGCGCACATCCTTGGCGGACTGGAGAAGGACAGCAATACCGGTGCTATCTCGACGAATCCTGAGAACCACGACTTGATGACGCGCCTGCGCCAGCAGAAGATAGACAATATCCAAGTGCCTGACCTCGAAGTAGAGGGCGACGCTGCAGATGCCGACCTGCTGATTGTTGGCTTCGGTTCTACCTACGGCCACCTGCACTCTGCTATGGATGAGCTCCGTCAGAAGGGCCACAAAATTGCCCTTGCACAATTTAAGTTCCTGAACCCGCTGCCCAAGAA
>R26__coassemble_845_pt1 | contig 16919 bp, 15 predicted proteins | sample R26__metabat2_high_PE_001 | metagenome-assembled genome bin R26
TGAATTTCAATTATTTCAAAGAGCGATTAGTCCACTTTAACGGGACAGTAGTGATTCAAACCAATCTTTGTAATATCATCACTAGTGTCCACTAATTTTTAGTAGGCACTAGTGATATAACCAAATTGTAAAGAACCACTCAATGTTTATCTAAATTCAATTATGTTCTATTGTATTTTCCTGTATTTATTGATAGTATTGTAGGTGCCAGATCCGCCCTTGTCGTTATGAAGTTTGTCTAAGGTAAGTACATCACCAGAAACTGTCCATACACCACGGTCTTTCCAATCATCCTCATCATTACCAACCTTATGTGTGTATAGATGACCATCGACAAATTTTAAAGTATATTCTGTCTTAATACGTTCTACGGACAAGTCACCAGCAAAACGCACTTCCTGACAGGTACCATCACCTTTGAAAATGACACCATCAGCAGCTTCGCCCCAAGGTTTGTCTTCCTCATAAAGGCTTCCTCCACTATTACTACTCGAATAAATTTTTTTCCAGGAACCGACAAGAGAACGCTCTCCTCCTCCATTGCCGCCTCCAGCATTGTCATCATCATCACTACCTCCGCAAGCGGTAAAACTCACACACACGAATGCCATCAAGGCAATGGTCATCCAACTAAATAAATACTTTTTCATATAAAAGATGTTTTGCAATTAATATATAATACATATACCTGCAGAGAAGTAGTCTGCCTTATGCTCTTTATCGAATTTGAACTTTGTAAAAGTCCAACGATAACCACCAGTAAGAGCAACACCTCCACCATTTTTAAACTTAAACAAATTGAGACCAATGCGAGGTGACATCATCAAATAGAAATCACTACCACCTAAATTCTCTTTCTGTTTTTCTTCATAAGTATAAGTCTTGCCTTCCAAGTAGTGTCCAGCAATATACCGACCTTCTGTTGTTCTAGTCTTTGTCGTTGTGGTGGTTATTTCTAGTTTTGCATCTGCATAGCCAACACCAAATCTTCCTTCAATATACAAAGAGTTGGGTACTATCCAATAACGATAGTTATAACCCAAGTGCATGCCCCAAGAGTAGTTAGAGGTTACATAATCATTTGTTTCTCCATGGTTGTAAATAAAACCAAGCAGGAACCCCTTGTGTACCTCAACACCCACTCCCCATCCTTTTTCTACACCATAATAATCAATATCGAGACCTCCGGCATAGGTATCATCTGTTGAAGAGGTTGTTGACTGATTTATTTCCATCGAACCGTTGTTAGCATTCGATTCATTTTCGTTGTTAATAATAGTGTTAGCGTTCATTGTCATACAAGAAGCCAAAACAGCGAATAATAGTAATGCATTTCTTTTCATAAGATTCGTTTTATTTAAAGATTTAATATGTTCTATTCTTTGAATGATGAGTATAGCTATTTTACTTTTTTATAGACAGATTTACCGAGAGTTATCTGCCCATTGGCATATTTAAAGCCAGCATCTTTGGCATCAAACCATTGGTCAGAAAAATACACATAGCCATGCTCATATAGATAAAAATATGCAGTAAAGGATTTTGATTGATAACTATAGGTCTTTGTTTCAACTAAAATAGCATCTGAACTAGGACGTTTCAAACTACTATGAACAGTAATCCAAGCGATTTTATCACCTTTCGCCACCTCTATGGCAGCGTTACATGCAGCATAACCATCATTATTTGTTTCAATGACGTTGCGAGCTCCTACAAAATCTCCAAAAGAAAGATAGTCTTCTACACGATCTTTTGTTTCGTTGGCATTAGATGCATAATAGGTTCCAGTTGGAAATGTAGAAGGAGCATTTGTTCCAGTGTCTCCTGCCTCTCCATTATCAATACCAGAATAGTCTACACCCGTTTTTTCGAAGACAGCACCATGCCAATTACCGTTATCTCCATCTGTCAGTGTTAGCCTCTTTGTTGATTTGTCGTAGTGAAACACTAGTCTCGTGTCAACTGTTTCTGCATTTTCTTCATCTACCATTGCTCTTTTTCCTACGCAAGTAATATCTCCATTGCTGCTATATGTGTAGCTAAAGGCAAAAGTACTAAAACTGATAATGCGGTTATGGCTAATCTCGCCTGTTCCCGTTCCGTCGTTTTTGAATGTAAAATTCATTGAATAAGTACTATTTGACGTATTATACCACTGTCCAATTAGCTCTTTCGGAACAGGAGCTGTATCTCCACCACCATCATCATCGCTGCCGCCACAAGCAGTAAAACTCATAGATGATACTATGATTACAAAGAGGGACAAAATGTGCCATAATCTATTCAATTTCATATTTATCAGTTTTAGGTTAAAAATGGGGGGGTAACGCATTACCCCCCTAGTTGAAAACATTATCAGAGTGCGAACTTATAACCAACAGTGAACATAAAGACACTGTTCTTATGGGACTTATCGCCGTTTTTATTTCCTTTGGTCAGACCAAAGTTATAGCGTGCATCAAACACGATATTCTGATACTCATAAGAAGCACCAATGGGGATAGAGAAATCAAACTTGTTCAAACCATCCATTTCATCATCACCATCCTCATCTTTTGCAGAAAGTAAAAAGCCAGGCTGAACACCTGCCTTAATAGCCAAACCTGGTATTACGTAATAGTTGGCCAAAATGGGAACATTGATATAGTTAGTTTTCAATTTATCATCGCCATCAAAATTAGATCCTTGCATTGAAAATACCAGTCCACCCGTAATTCCCAATTTGTCGATAACACCGTATTCGCCTTCAACACCTGCAGCAAAGCCAACCTTCATCTTGGAATCGTTGTAGTCCGTAATCGTGGCCAAAGTAACACCAGCCATTGGCTTCAAGGTAATCTGACCAACCTCGTTCTGTGCATTTGCACTCAACACTACAACCATCATGGCTGCAACCATCATTAATTTTTTCATACTTGTGCAATTTTAAAGTTAATAAAAGATTTATTGTTTGGTAAATACACCTCTATCTCTTCCGTCTTTTGCATCTTTCAACGTCAGTGTCTTCCCATCAGCACTGATAGAAAAAGTATCGTTGTCCATCATGTCACCATCCTTTATATTGAATGTTTGGAGGTTATTGCCATTCACCTTCCAGGTAAAACCCCTATGTTCCTCATCACGTCCTTGCTTCCACTCACCTTTCCAGCCAGTCCCATCGGAATTAAAGCAAAAGGCTTGAATATAACCATTATCATACTGATACCATGTGCCTATCAGTTGACTACTTGACGAAGAGTTATCATCATCATCACTGCCACAGGCTACAAAACCCACACACACAAATGTCATCAAAACGATGGTCATCCAACCTAATAAGTTCTTTTTCATAATTTATTTCTTTTTTATTATTCATTTCCTAACAGGACGGATTGGCAGACCCATATCACGCTTGTCATCATCAATCTTGGGAGCGCCCCTACTGATACTCATGGTGAGATCCCAAGCCTTTGAATAAGTAGAGGTTCCCTCATTTTCAAGTGTAGAAGTCCAATAATCGCAGTGAGTACCTGACTTAGAAAGTGTTTCATCATTATAGTGACCAGCGGCTGGGAAGAAAATCGTATTACCATTCTTACCCGTTACCTTATAACCAGAAACAGAATTAAGGCTTGTTGCCTCCCAAGTACAATTATCTACCAATTCCTGCATATCCTGAAGAGTTGGCATGCGCCAAGGACTTCCCCAATTTGCTATAGCAGCATCATCAGCGGCTTCAAGTACCGTCTTACCGTCATTCTGATTATATTTGGTGTTAGCAGCTGTTAATTCCCAGTCATACTTGATGTTAGAATGAGAATATACCGACTTTGTCGTTGTCTCCCCCCATGCATAATAATTACCATAATCCTCAGGTTTATTGGCACCAATGTTCATATTGGCCCATTTGAGCCCACTTGGCAATCCCAAGTCTACAGCTACGACATTGGCGGGAGCTGATCCATTGCCACCTCCACTCGCATTGTCGTCATCATCGCTGCCACCACAAGCAGTAAAACCAAAACATGCTATACCCACTGAAAGGAAAGCCCAAAAACTACACAAACTTGTTCTTTTCATCTTACTTTGTTTTAGGTAATAAATCTGTTTGCAAAGGTAAATGTTTCGCAACAAATGTTTAATATTATTGCGTATCTGTAGTGATGCAAAAGTGTATCATTTTGCGAACACGCAATATTTACACTTGCGTGTCGTCTGCCAGTTCCTGGAAGAAGTTGTAGTGTAGGATCTGGGAGATAATGGTCAGTTGGGCGGTATCGATGCTGTTCTTGGCAAAGATGCGGTAAACAGCAGCACGCGTGCAGTTTAGCTTACGGGCCAGCCAACTGACTGTCCGCTCCTGACGCTCTAACTCGTCTTTGATACGCTGTCCGATGTCCACCATACTATAACAGTATAATAAGGTGTAACGAAAAAAGGCGTGACGCTCAATACCTATTCGATTATCGGGTCAACCGCCAAGTAAACCGCAACAGAAAACAAGCACGAACAGTCCACGCCCCAAAGGGCATGAACCTAATCGTCACATGTTCCTCTGTTAAGAATAGATTTGGCGGTTATTCGATAATCAGGAACAAGGACTTTAAGTCCAAGATGTCCATAAAAATAAGTTGATGAGCAGAAATCGCTATTCCGCTACATGCGCTGCAAAGGTAAGATTTTTTTCCGAATTAAGCAACAAAGTTTGAGAAAAAGTTGTATCTATGCCTACTAAAAAGGGAGTGAACGAAATGTTCACCCCCTGTTCTATTAGTTTCTGTACTTTATTACTCTACCTTAGAAGTCATCTGGTTGCGCAGACCCTTATAGCCTGTCAGGTAAGCCTTGGCAGAACCGAAAGAGAGGAACATGTCAAGACGTACGGGCAGGTGGTTCTTATCATCGGTGATGTAGAAGCGGATGAGCTCGTGGTTCTTGCCATCCTCACGTTCGATGAACGAGAATACCAAACAACGGAATTTCGTGTCGCTGTTCTTCATCTTCACATTGGTGGTACCATTATACTTCAGCCACGAGTTGGCAACTGTCGAGGCATCGGCAATGGGCAAGGGAATCTTGTCACCCACCTTCAGCTTCGAGGCGTCGAAGTTGCGGGCACGCAGATAGACACTCATCATGTCGTAGAGACAGTCTTTGTACTCTGACTCCTTCCAGTAGTGCTCACCACGACTGTTAATCTCGTGCTGCTTCAGGTGGCAGTTACCCTTGGGGTAGGTGTACCACAGCTCGTCAACGTAGTAGCGTTTGCCTTCGCGAGCTCCCTTACGATAGTAAAGAGGCGCAATGTCCAAAGTTGTGTAGCTAAGCAGTGTGTCACGCATGACGAACATATTGTCCAAACTGCTGTTACCACGAGTGATAAGACTGCAACGGAAGGCGTCCTGTCCCTTAAAGGTTGACTGAACAGTCGACATAGAAGCAGTACCCACCTTCATCCATACGAACTTCCAGTTGAAGTAGAGGTCGTAGCCTACAAACTCGCCCGACTTAAAGGCGTTATTCTCAATACCACAATTGTGAAATGATTACATGATCGTCATGGTGAATACCCATAATATGATTATTCGTTTCATATCTGTTATCTTTTTGTCTCTAAACTATTTCTTAATATACTTTATTCCTAACTGCGCAGCGCGATCCGCATTGCGGTTCTTCTTCTGTCGCTTCTTGTCATTTTTCTTCTTGACGAGTGCCGACGGTTTCTGTTGGTTCAGTGGCAATTGCGTCAGGTTCCACGATAGCGTAATATCGAACTTCGCCTTGGTCTCTATCTCACGCGGATAATAATAGACAGCTTCTGCCTGTTCGTCAGCATCGTAGTTGCCGGTATCCCACACTCCATTACCATTGCGGTCGATGAAGGCTCGTGCATAGTAGGTACCAGGGTTCACATAGTAGAATGCTGCCGTATGGTCAGTGCCCATCTTGCTCTGAGTCAAAGGCTTATCACTTTTGTCAAGCAACTGTACGACAACAGCAGCACTGTCTGTATAGCCGCTGATGTCCAGGAACAGCGTTGCATAGTCGTCGAGCGTCTTCACCTTGATACCTTGCTTGTAGGGTTTGCACGCCATACCATAGATATCAATGATGGCAGCACTATCGACCTCAAAGCTATACTCCGCTCCTGGTCGCCAGTCGACCAACAGTTCATAGCTACGCAAGAGACTGTCGCGTTGGTGGAACTCGTAATTGGCATTATACCATAGCGTGTCAATCTTTGTATAGAGGTGGATGCCTGCCGTATCTAACGTTGCTGGCGGTGTGGGTATCTCAATATTGATGGGACGGTTGGGATCCATTGCCTGCGCCACGCTGTATTTGGGCTCCAAAGGTTTTGTGGGGTAGATACTGTCGTAAGGCTCTTCGCGCTTACGCTTCTTCTCCTGCAACTTGAACCATGATTCGTATTCTTTCTGCTGAGCCTTTACACGCTTGGCATAGGGCGTCTTCGCCAGTGCCTCTATCGTGTCGGTCTTTGACACCAACTGCCCCAGTGAGTCAGTCATCAGGTAATTCATCTCGAACGACAGCGTGTCTTGGTTGACCAACAGCGTGTCGCGTAACCAATAGGTGATAGAGTCTTTCTTGGCGTTGGTCTCCACGATGAAGGCATTGTCGCTATTGAAGTTCAGACCGCGGATAGTTGGCAGCTGTTCGTTGCCATAGCTGAAGAAAATGTTTATGCGGTCGGCATCCTTGCGCTCTGTCTTCAGCAGATAGCGGTTAGTCTGTAGTTCTTGGAAAGCCGTCAGCACAATGTTGTCGGGGTAGTAGTGCATGTAGTGCACCTGTGCGATGCTGTCGATGTGCAACGTGTCGCGCCAGATGGTGTCCTGGCGCATGTCGGGCTTGACGTATGGCTTGTAGGTCTCGTGCGAGAAGGCTATCATCTCACTCTTCTGCGTAAACATATAATTGCCGTCGGCATCCTGCAAGGCGTAGATGCGATATTCGCCCTCGGCAACACCTTTGATGACAAAGTGACCGTTGGCGTCGGTACGTGCTACACGCAACAGAGGCTTTGTCTTGAATGCGGAGTCTGCCAAGTCGCTATACAATCCTACGAGGATGCCTGCCACAGGATCCAGGTTCTCGGCACTAAGCACTGAACCCGAGACTTCGAGGGTGTCAGTCTGCTCGCCCGTTGAGAAGGTAAAGGTGTAGTTACCCATCGGGTTGTCCTCGTTGTTGTCGCTGATGGCATCGCTGAAGTCTATGGTATAGGTCATGTTGGGCTTCAGTGTGTCTTTCAGCTCCACGACGATTTTCTTACCCTTGGCCTGAATGTCGGGCATCTCTATCTGTGGCGGTGAGACGATGACGTTCTGTGTGGCATCAGCTAGTTTGATATATTCGTCGAAATAGATGGTTACCTTCTTGGTCTTCACGCCTGTAGCCTTGTCAGCGGGTGTACTGCCGATGACTACAGGTGGGTCGTCGTCGTACCATCCACCATCAGGTGAACCCATGCGAGCACAACCCACAGCCAGTAGCAAACAGCCTACAGCCAATAGCCAATATTGCAGTCTCCTCATGCGTTCAGTTTCAATAGTTGGTCGATATGTTCGCGTGAATTGCTCAGTCGGGGCACCTTGTGCTGGCCACCCAGTTTGCCCTTCATCTTCAGCCAGTCGTTAAACAGGTTGGGACGTGCTTGGACGATTTCCAAATGTTGCAGGGTGATGTCCTTATAGCGCTTGGCTTCATAGTCGCTATTGATTTCCTGCAGGTGCTTATCCAGCAGGTCGGCAAACTGTGCCAAGTCGTTTGGTGCCTTGGAGAATTCGATAAGCCACTGGTGGCGGCACTTGGCATTAGCGTCCATAAAGACAGGAGCAGCTGTATATTCGAGCACCTCAGCACCGGTTTGTTCACAGGCGTAGGCCAGTCCTTTCTCTGCATTATCGACGATGAGCTCCTCGCCAAAGGCATTGATGAAACTCTTCGTGCGACCGCTAATCACGAACTTATAGGGATTGGTGGAGGTAAAGCGGATGGTATCGCCAATCATATAGCGCCACAGACCACACGAAGTGCTGATTAGCATGGCATAGTTCTTGTCCTTCTCGACACCCCACAGTGGCACAATCTTGTGTTCTCCTATTTTGTCGGAGAGTTCTTCAAACTCATAGAACACCCCATAATCCAGCATCAGTAGCATCGCCTTATCCATCGGGTCGTCCTGTAGTCCGAAGAATCCCTCTGAGGCATTATATGTCTCCATATAGTGCATATTGGGCGAAGTAATGAGTTGCTCATACTGCTTGCGATAGGGCGTGAAGGCCACACCACCGTGGAAGAATACCTCGATGTTCGGCCACACCTCTTCCAGATGCGTCTTACCCGTCATCTCCATCATGCAGTTCAGCACGGAGAGCATCCAGGAGGGTACGCCGCTGATATTGGTCACGTTCTTATTCATCGCCTCACGGGCTATGCGCTCACGCTTCACCTCGAAGTCACTCAGCAACGCCGTCTCCTTCTTAGGCACGCGTATCAGGTTTACCAGCGGATTGATGTTCTCTATCAGGATAGCGCTGAGATCACCCACCAGCGAGCCTGCCACGTTGTAGTTAGGTGCATGACTGCCACCCAGTATCAATCCCTTGCCGTCGAACATCCGCGATTTGGGATTATTCCTCAGGTAGAGTGCCACTGAGTCGCGTCCGCCAGCATAGTGAATCTTCTGCAGACCCTCGTCGCTGACAGGGATGAATTTCGACTTGTCGTTTGTCGTTCCGCTTGATTTGGCATACCACCTGACGCGTCCGGGCCATAGCACGTCGCGTTCTCCATGACGCATACGGTCAATGTCGCCCTTCAGTTCTTCGTAGGTGTTGACGGGTACCATCGCCGTGAACTGCTCGTAGTCTTTGATATTGTCAAAGGCATGATTCCTGCCGTATTCCGTATCCTTTGCAGTATGTATCAAATGTTCCAGCACTGCCCGTTGCAATGCCTCTCCCCCTTTCAGATGCTTCTCCAAAGCCTTCTGGCGGGGCTTAAACACATTTCCTATTATCTGAGTCAGACTCATTGTCGTACAAATATTTGCCTGCAAAGGTAATACTTTTTTCTGAAATCACGTTCACTTTCCCCTCACCTTTTTTAGTTTTATAAGTAGAATAGATGCGAAAAATACAGCTGGTACAGACACGTATTAGCCTAAGCCAGTGCTGTATCAGCTGTATTTGAGGGTCAAGAACAGCTAATTTGTGAACGTATAAGCTGTATTGTCAGGCCGTCACTAATTAGATGATAACCTTTCTACCGTTTACAATATACAGGCCTTTAGTTGGTTGGACAACACGGCGGCCCTGCAGGTCGTAGTAGTCACCTCTGGCATCTTCCATCTTACTTCTTACATCAACGATGCCTGATGGTGTGCCGTCGTTGAAGTAGAAACTAACAACGCCATCATTCTCGGTGATGTTTCGTAGTGATTGCTTGGGAGTCTCTTCACCATGATAGAATTTGTAGTTGGGCAATTCCATGGTGGCATTCAGATGGTCAACGCCTCCTGTGCCTGGGAAGGGGTCTGCTTTGAGACTATTCCGATACTGATCTAAGGTGTAGGGCTCTCCTGCGCCATAGCGATAGCCGTTGATGACCAGTCCGTCGGCAGGAACAATGCTAACGCCCGGCTTACCGGCATTGTTGTTAGGATATTCAGCCATGTTGACGGTGCTTTTCGGATATGCCACATGCATGACTAACAGACCATGACCATAGACAAAGCCTGGAATCTGGTTTTCTGTATCGCGTAACTGAACATTTTCCAAATAGAACCATTCCTCCGCATCGGCGCCATTACCAAACTTGTAGGCCTTTCCACCCTTCAGCAGAGGTAGCATCTCATTGATAGTCTGAGAGGTCTCCAGCTGTTCCACCTCTAACCAGCCCATCGTCTCTTGTTCCCAGGCTGTATAAGGCACAGGGGCGTAGCCGTTGACGGCATGCTCGCCATAGTCCATGACGTCCCAGAACTCTGGCGTCTGATTGTCAACGCGTGCGGAACTGACGGTGGCATAGTGGTCTGAAAGTCCCATGCCGTGTGAGAACTCATGGATAAAGGTTCCCATTCCGTTGAGCGTATTGCCCCATGACACGTGCATCAGCTCGGCACCGCAGTTCATGTAGTTAATGATGACCTTCTTGGACTCGTCCTTGGTGGAAGCATCTGTCGTGGTGATGTTCTGACGACTACACTTAGGCCAAATGGCATCCTTAGGATTACCTGAGACATTCTGGCCATAACCTGCGTAGATAACGCATACTAGTTCAGCCCTGCCATCACCGTCGTTGTCGTAGTCGTTGAAATTCACTTCGCCATCTACAGCGGCAATGGCGTCCTTGCAAAACTGAGAGAAATGAGCATCGCTGGAACTGCCTTCTTCGCTTGCTCCGTAGTACTCCATAGTTTGGGGCAAATCAATAGGACCAACGACGTCTAACTGTGGATTAAATTTTCCATGACTGCTCTGCTGGAAATAGCGGCGCACACTGCATAGGTTATTGCGATTTTGGTTCTCATCGAATTTGGGCAGCGTCTCGGCATTGCAAAGCTGGTCAAAAACGTTATGAGCATCCTCAGTGACAAATGACAAGTCGCTGAAGTTGGCGAGAATAATCAGTACACGGGGCTGACCCTCATGGAGACAATAACCACCATCTGGATTTATCTGTGCACGGCGACCGGCCTGTACCATCTGTTCTGCCTTCTCGAAGAAAAGGGTATGACGAGACTGCTGCAGCATACAGAGTTGCTTCTCTGAGGCAGAACGCTGAAGAACGTTATGTGCCAATTGCTTGGTAGCCTGCAGCGCTCCGTCGTCGCCAATGGCGGCCACGAAATATCCCTGTTTGGTTTCCACCACCATTGTTCCGTCAGTGGTGGTCAGCCAGTTGACATACTCATCACCATGCAGAATAATAGTCAGTGTCGTACCGTCGGGCTGGGTGACGTCGAAAGGTTCACTCAGTGCGCGTGCTGCCTGAATGCTAATAGCAGTCAGCAGAGTCAGCATAGTACAGATAATCAGTCGTTTCATCGTCGTTTAGTATTGATAGTTTTTATGCATTTTCGTCTAAGAAGGCAGCTTCCTCTGCCTCTGCGATGATTTCCTCGCGGGTCTTCTCGCGAGGAGAGGCAGTGATATCGTCAAGAGTGAGGTCATCGAGAACTGTTTGTGGCGATTCAGTCGCCACACGCTCTTGCTCTTTAGGCTCCGCATGGTGTGTCTCGATGAAATCGGGGTTTTCCAATTTCTCCAGGTCGGGGGCAGCCATTACGGGCTCTTCCTCCATCTTGGTGCGGTCGGCCTTGACGGCAAAGATGGCATCGATGAACTGAGGCTCACGGCGCAGGCGCTGCAGTGTACCCTTGCTGGCCTTCTGCTGACTCTCCTTCTTGGAGAAACCGGTACCCTTCTCGCCCTCCAGACCTTCGATGAACACCTGGACGGTGAACACGGGACTACCATTCTCGTCGCGCGTCTGTTCCATGTCGCGGAACTCCATCTTGACACGATTCTTCTGGCTCCATTCGAGCAGTTTCGACTTGAAGTTCACCTCCTTGTAGGCAACCTTGTCGATATTGATGAGTTGTGTCAAGATGCGTTTTTCCATAAAGCGCATACAGGCGCCGTATCCGCGGTCTAGGTAGATGGCACCTACCAAGGCCTCGAAGGCGTTGCCGTTCATGTAGCTGTTATGGGCGCTGGAATGTCCTGCTGACAGAATGAGTTGGTCGAGCCCCATCTCCTTGGCGAGTTTTCCTAAGGTGTCGCGACTGACGAGTTTGGAGCGGGTATTGGTGAGGAAACCCTCGCGCTTGCCATCGAAATGGCGATAGACGATGTCGCCTACCACGGCGTCGAGGACGGCATCACCCAGAAACTCCAGGCGTTCGTTGTTCTGTGGGCGACCTTTCTCGTTACGACGTCCTACACTCTTGTGCAGGAGGGCCTGCTTGTAGAGTTTGATGTCGTGAGGATAGAAGCCCAGAATACCGTAGAGGGCAGAAAAAAGCTCCTTCTCCTTGCGGAAAGGGAGCTTGATACTGTCAATGATATTGTTAACCCACATACTTCTTGAATACCACGCAGGCATTGTGACCACCAAAGCCAAAGGTATTGCTGAGACCAGCACGAACCTCGCGCTTCTGGGCCTTGTTGAATGTGAAGTTCAGATTGTAGTCAATCTCTGGGTCATCATCGCCCTCCTCATGGTTAATTGTGGGAGGAACAATGTCGTTCTGAACAGCCAGAACTGTAACCATAGCTTCTACTGCACCAGCGGCACCCAGCAGGTGACCAGTCATGGACTTGGTAGAAGAAATGTTCAACTTGAAGGCTGCATCACCGAAGACCTCCTTGATGGCCTTAGCCTCAGAGATGTCACCAACGTGTGTGCTGGTTCCATGAACATTGATATAGTCAATCTCCTCAGGCTTCATGCCAGCATCCTCGAGTGCGTTCTGCATCACGAGCTTAGCGCCCAGACCCTCAGGATGAGAAGCAGTGATGTGGTGAGCGTCAGCGCTCATGCCAGCACCTACCATCTCAGCATAAATCTTTGCACCACGAGCTTTTGCGTGCTCCAGTTCCTCGAGAATCAAGCAACCAGAACCCTCGGCCATGATGAATCCGTCGCGGCTAGCGCTGAACGGACGGCTGGCCTTCTCAGGCTCGTCGTTACGGGTTGACAGGGCATGCATAGCATTGAAACCACCTACACCAGTAGCGCAGATAGCTGCCTCGGCACCACCAGCAACAATAGCGTTAGCCTTGCCAAGACGAATCAGGTTGAAGGCGTCAGCCAGTGCGTTTGATGAAGAAGCACAAGCAGAAGCGGTGATATAGTTGGGACCATGGAAGCCGTACATGATGGAAATCTGGCCAGCAGCGATGTCGGCAATCATCTTAGGGATGAAGAAGGGGTTGAACTTAGGACCATCAGCCTCGTGCTGGCCATAATATTTCACCTCGTCCTCGAAAGTCTTGATGCCACCGATACCTACGCCATAAACTACACCAATGCGGTTCTTGTCCTCTGTCTCCAGATCCATGCCGCTATCTTCAACGGCCTGTTTGGCAGCAATGAGGGCCAGCTGGGTATAGCGGTCCATCTTGCGAGCCTCCTTGCGATCCAGATAGTCGTTCACGTTGAGGTTCTTGACCTCACAAGCGAACTTAGTCTTGAATAATGTTGTATCGAAACTTGTAATAGGTGCTGCACCACTGACTCCGTCGAGCAGGTTCTTCCACATCTCTTCGGGAGTGTTGCCCACGGGAGTTACAGCTCCCAGACCTGTTACAACTACTCTTTTTAATTCCATATGCTAACAATAAAGCATAATGGTTGCTTCTGGTAGGAAGCAACCATTATGTTTTGTAAAAAATTTATTTTGCGTTCTCCTCGATGTATGCGATAGCGTCGCCAACAGTACCGATCTTCTCAGCCTTGTCGTCGGGGATAGAGATACCGAACTCCTTCTCGAACTCCATGATGAGCTCTACGGTATCCAGAGAGTCTGCACCGAGGTCGTTAGTGAAACTTGCTTCGGGCTTAACCTCTGCTTCATCAACACCGAGTTTGTCTACGATAATAGCCTTAACTTTGCTTTCAATTTCTGACATAATTTTCTTCTTTAAAATGTTAATATTTGATATCCTTTAAACTATTTGTGCAACTAAAGAGTCGCTTAGCGGGTGCAAAGTAACACATTTTTATTGACTTACGCAAATTTTAAGGGCAAAAATACACATTCAATTGCACAATCACCCCCTACTTGTGCAATTTTTTAGTCCTTTTTCTCTCTTCTGAGCGGATAATTGTTGCGTAATTGTTCAAATTGCGAAGCGTCTGCTTTCAGTTTTTTGCTGTCATCCATCGGATTATACAGGTCGAGTGGACTTCCTGTATAGTGGAAGTCGTTGGGAAGGGCTGGCGGCGCTATTTTTCCAGGATGCGGAAGAGCGAATTGCTGACAAATGGCATCGATAACCATGTTGTCGGCATTCGTCTTGCCGTCTGCTGAATAACCCGCGATGTGCGGAGTACCAATGAATACCTTGTCAAGCAACTCTGCATCAGGATGGGGCTCGTGTTCCCAGACATCAATGACAGCATCGCGCACACGACCGTCCTGTAGTGCAGCAAGAAGTGCCTTGTTATCGACTACCTCGCCGCGACTGGTATTAATAATATAAGGTACGCGTGAGAGATGACGGAAAAAACCGTCGTCGGCCATGTGCCACGTGGCATAGCACCCTTCGCGAGTCAGCGGCACATGGAAGGTGATAATATCACAGCGTCTCTCAATTTCGTCGAGAGAAACAAATGAAGGATTACCCAATAAAGGGTCACAGACAAGCACCTGCATTCCTAAGCGTTCTGCTACTGCCTTAACCTTACTGCCCACATGTCCACAGCCCACAATACCGATAGTTGACTGGTGGAGTGACAAGCCTTTCTGCTGTTCCAACAGGAGTAGGGCACACTCTACATATTGAGCCACAGAACCGGAGTTACAGCCTGGACAGTTGGTCCAGCGGATGCCCGCACTTTCCAGCCATTGGGTATCGATATGGTCGTAGCCAATGGTGGCAGTCACCACTAACTGTACCTTGCTGCCCTCCAGCAATTGGCGGTCGCAATGGGTGCGTGTCCTTACCACCAGCACGTCAGCATCTCTGACGTCATCTGCCGTGATGGCGGCACCACTGAGAAAGACGACCTCGTCAGCAAGCTGACAGATCGTCTCTCGGATATATGGTATCTTGTTGTCAACAACAATCTTCATGACCACAGTTTACATGATACCCAGACTGCGCAGGATATCATTGAGATTGGCAACAACCAGCAGGAGCAGTACGATGCCGAAGCCTACATATTCGGCACGAATCATAAACTCCTCAGAGGGTTTTCTGCGGGTAATCATCTCGTAAAGCAGGAACAGCACGTGACCACCGTCCAAAGCGGGGATGGGCAGGATGTTCATGAAAGCGAGGATGATACTCAGGAATGCCGTCATCTTCCAGAAGACGTACCAGTCCCAATCGGCAGGGAAGAGGTTGCCGATGGTACCAAAACCACCCAGTGACTTCGCACCCTCAGCAGTAAAGACGTATTTCAAGTCGTCGATATACGAAGCCAACACACTCCAACCGTATTTTATGCCTGCAGGGAAGCTCTCAAAGAAACCGTACTCACGAGTGACTGGCTTATACAGGTCTGCCATACTCTGAATGGCGAATCCTAACTTCAGGTCGGGGGTCAGCGTAACAGTGGTGGTGTCGATACGTGCATCATTGCCGAAAGCAATGACCACTGTGCGTGCCTTCAGGCTGTCGGAAGCGGTCTTCGCAGTGAGCAGCAGGTCTTGGCGACGACCCAGTTGATCAATGAACTCGTTGTAGGAGTCAATGGGCGAGCCATTGACGGCGAGAATCTTGTCACCCTTCCTCATACCAATCTCAGCGGCAGGAGTACCAGGTAGTACGCTGTCCACTACGGCAGGCATCAGTGGACGTACAAAGGCAGGCTCAGCCTTGAACATATTCAGCATGTTCAACTCACCAGGCAGGTTGATACTCATAGCCTTGCCGTCACGGATAATGTCAACGCGCTTGGCCTCAGAGATGTCGCGGTAGAGATTAGCGCTAAACTCCTTGAACTCTTTCTTCTCCGTACCAATCAGGATATCGCCATCCTTGAAGCCATAGCTCTTGGCCTCCTGATTGAACTTCATACCCAGCGTCATATCCTTGACGGGGATGTAGGTGTCGCCCCAGTAGAACAGAATCATGGAATAGATGAACAGTGCCAGCAGGAAGTTGACGAGCACACCACCAATCATGACCAGCAGTCGTTGCCAGGCGGGCTTGGTGCGGAATTCCCACGGTTGGGCAGGACGTTTCATCTGCTCCGTATCGAAGCTCTCGTCAATCATGCCCGATATCTTGCAGTAACCACCTAAGGGAATCCAACCGATACCATACTCAGTGTCGCTGTTCTTGGGTTTGAACTTAAACAGACTGAACTTCCAGTCAAAGAACATGTAGAACTTCTCTACGCGTATGCCAAACAGCTTGGCAAAGAAGAAGTGGCCACCCTCATGCAGCAGAATCAGTATGGATAGTGCCAGAATGAGCTGTGCCAGTTTAATCAAAAAAATCTCCATTATTGTTTTTCTATTTTCGTTATTACGGTATAACGGTATTTCGTTATTACGAATTAATTAACTCTGCTGCTATGCGACGTGCTTCTGCATCCGTCTGGATATAGATGTCGTAGTCGGGATTGGTGCTGAACGTGCAGCGCTGCATGGTCTCGGCAATGACATCGCTCATCTGCAGGAAACCGCAACGGTCCTCCAAAAAAGCGCGGTTGACGATCTCATTAGCTGCATTGACGATACATGGCATGTTACCGCCCTTCTTGATAGCCTCAAAGGCCAGTGCCAGACAGCGGAACTTCTTCAGGTCAGGCTCAAAGAACTCCAGCGGATGGGCAAACAAATCGAGACGGTCGCCACTCAGTGATAGGCGCTGGGGGAACGAAAAGGCATACTGGATGGGCAGACGCATGTCGGGAACACCCAACTGAGCCTTGACAGCACCATCATGGAACTGTACGGCACTATGAACGATACTCTGTGGATGTACCAGCACCTGTATCTGACTGGCATCGACGCCAAAGAGCCATTTGGCCTCGATAACTTCAAAGCCTTTGTTCATCATCGTGGCTGAGTCGATGGTAATTTTTGCACCCATGTCCCACGTCGGATGGCGCAGAGCATCGGCCTTGGTAACCGTCTCCAACTGTTTCATGTCAAAGTTACGGAATGGACCACCGCTGGCTGTGAGCAGAATCTTCTCAATGGGATTGTCGTCCTCACCCACCAGACTCTG
>R26__coassemble_874_pt1 | contig 16643 bp, 15 predicted proteins | sample R26__metabat2_high_PE_001 | metagenome-assembled genome bin R26
GCAATCAAAGACCCGCCCCGTGATTCTGCAACATGTCAGTCACCTGTCCCTGTGGCATTCAAGCGCGTTCTGAAAGGCTGGTTCCCCATGAACCCCAAGCGCAAGCACGAGTACTAACGTACAACGTATTTGCGTCCATTCTTGATATAGAGACCTCTTGCGGGCTGTTCTACCTGGCGGCCCTGCAGGTCAAAAGAATGCTTTCTGCCATCTTCCTTCTGACTTTCTACCTCTTTTATTCCCGTCGTATTCTTCATGTACTTCTTGAAGAATGTCATATAGGTCTCGTACCAGTCGGTATTGGTGGCATGCTGCAATTCTGGGTTGAAGATGATATTCTTGTCGTCAGCCGTTGTTGCCGCATTATTATAAGGTGCAATATTGGTGTGTGGCGGACAGACGTTATCTTGCAGACCGATAGAGGTGATATAGGGACTGGTAATGCTCGTAGCCAGGTTCTTCGTGTCGTAATACGATAAGAAGGCATACATATCCGCATCGGTCATTGAGCCACCATTCTTGTTGATTGCTGCCTGACAGCTCTTAGCTACATGGCCTGGCCAGCTGACGATATCGAAATAGTCAGGAAAATCGCCCATGAAGGTGATGGCAGGAGCGATGGCGCTGAACTTGTAGTCGCTCAATGCGGCAGCAGCAACGGTGAAGGCACCGCCCTGGCTCTGTCCCTCGGCAAAGAGGTTCTGCATATCGCTCGTCTCACGACTTGCCATGAAGTCAATGGCTCGCAGACAGTCCATATAGGCACCACGATAGTAGTACTTGTCTTTGTTGCCAAACTCATAGGCAAACCAGTCGCCATAGATGTTCTCGAAGTCCTTCTGGATACCGTCATCACGACCGCTGGCAGGACGGTTGTTGACGCTCTGTCCACGATTCGACAGTATGAACTCTGCGAAGTTGGCACCCTCTTCCGTGTCCCAGTTGGCATTGATACACCACGGAGTAGCGCTGTCGCCACCAGGACGATATTCCGAGTCGTAGCCCTGGAAATGTATCAACACAGGATGCTTCTTGCCGTCCTGAGGCTCGGCATAGTAGCCACGAATGGTGACAGGGTCGCCACTCAAGCCGTCGGCAATGGACTGCATCTCCACGAGATACACTTTTCGCTTGGCACTCGACTTAGCGGGAATCTCCGTCAGTGTAGCGTTGATAGGCACAGCAGCCAACTGCTCCTTAGCTGCAGCCCAATAGCTGTCAAAGTCGCTCTGCTTGTCGGGGGCAGAGACTATCTCCGTAGGCTTCACGGCAAAATAGAAGCCACGAGCCAGGTCGTCGTTGACGGTGATAGTAGCATGATATATACCAGGCTCCAAACCTTCAACTTTCATATCCTCTATACGCTGGGCGTTGTTTCCCTGCACGCCTACCGTCTTGCTGCTCGACGTCACAAAGGCCATCTTGTCGGTAGCCACCTCCATCACGATTCTGGCTTCCACAGCCGTGCTGTACGGATTGGTGATGCCTACATAGAATGTCGGCACGGCATCACCCTCGAACACCCAGTTGTAAGATACCGGTACCTGTAGCTTTAGTGGCTTAATCTCATCAGCGTTCCACAGTTCCACAGCAGTAGCCGTGAAGTTCACACCGCTGATAACCATACCGTTAGCCTGCAGCTCGCTAAGCATAGCGGCAGTTATGTCAAACTGGTGGTAGCTGCCAGAGATATACACACCAGGAGCATCACTCAGATCAGGCCAACCGTTAACGGGATTGCGCAACGACAGATAGGCACCAGCACCCAGATCCTTGAAATTTACACGCATCTTCTGGCCTACAGCTGCATTAGCGAAAGCGCCCGCGCCCACCTGCTGGTAGCCGTCCCAGTTGCCAATCTTGCACTCACCAACCCACACAGCGTGACTATAGTCGCCACCGTCGCCCTCGACGATGTCCACACTGGTCAGCGTGAAGCCCACACCAGCGACAATCAGTCCTGTAGCCTTGAGGTCGGTTACCATACCCGACAGCAGGACATACTTCACCTCCGTCATGCCCTCTGCCAGTGCTGTGTTGGCTGCTCCCGTCAGATTGCCACTCCAGTCGCCCTTCGTAGGAGCCAGCTGTGGCCAGTCGGTGTTTCCTGTAAAGACAATGCCAAATACCAGCTGGTCGCCCTCACGGACATCAGCAAATTGGTCGCTGGCTATCTGTACAGCCTTACCCTGGTTCCAGTCAATAACCTCAGAACCAATCCAAATGTTTCGTGCATTCGTCGTCAGTGCTGCCAGCACCAGAAGCGTCATTAGTAGTAATGGTTTTTTCATACCTTATTTACAGAATTTTACTGTTTTAAGTTTCAACATCATAGCCTCGAGCTATATCTCTGCAAAGGTACAAAAAAATAAAGAGATAGCAAAGTATTTAACCGACAATTTACATTTTTTCCGACTCCGCAAAGTAAAAACATACCCGATCTCCTCTAGGTCAATCAAAGGGACAGGTTTTTTGATTGAAGATAGGCAAATTGAGCAACAGTGAACTGCGTGAGATTTTCAGATAGAAAGGACATCGCTATCTCGCCCGCCTTTTGCACTTTTACCGCCAATGCGCATCATCTTTCCGAAAAAAAGTTGGAGTTCCCACGAGAAATTGGATAATTTTGCGTAATTTTGCGCCCGTTAAAAACGATGTGTAATGAATAATGTCACCATGATGAATTATAATAAAGGAAAGAAACTGCTTTCAGAAAGATTCTACCTGACATGGGCAGGAGAACAGATGAGTTGGACGGTACGAATGACGATGAAGATGCGAGATGTCGTTGACGGCGACTTGTTGCGTCAGGCTGTAGAATCAACGCGCCTGCGGTATCCATACTATCAAGTGAAGCTCGGCATGAGGAAAGATGCTGAAGGCACGGAATATTTTGTGTATGAAGACAACAGCGAGCCGTGGGTAGTCAGCGAAGGGGAAAAACCAGTGAGACTGATTGGCCCGGAGTCGAACAACCATCTGCTGGCCTTCTGCTACTGGGACAACTGCATCGCTATCGATTTCTTCCACTGCCTGACAGATGGCACAGGAGCCTATAACATCCTACGCACCTTGCTCTATGAATATTCTCGCCGCCGCTATGATGCGACATTGGAAAGGGGTATGGCGAACATTCGTGTGTCAGGTGACACTATCAGCCCAGAGGAATGGGAAGACCCAGCCGTACTGGCTAAGCCCGACCAACTGCACCCGCTACCCCTTCCGGAGCGTCTGCGCTGCATCAATCTGACCACACAGGCAAAGGTGGCAGTAAGTGAGGACGTGGAAACTGTCAACATCCTTGTTGAAGAGCAAGAGATGATGAGGTATGTGACCTCAGGCGACACATCGCCCGCTACGCTCATTTCGCTGCTGCTCGTCCGTGCCATTGCCCGTCTGCATCCCGACTTGACGGAAGGAGTGCCGATGGTGGCACTGGCCATCAACCAACGTCCCGCACTGGGTTGTCCGCAGGCCGGCCAATCGATGGCAGCATCGCTCCGCCTGACTCTGAACGATGAGATGAGAGGGATGGATATTGAAACGCAGCAGACCATATTCCGAGGCATGGTGGCCCTACAGTCGAACGAAGACAACGTCATTGAGAATTTCTGGCAAACTCAGCATACGCAAGACATGTTCGAAAAGATTCCCACCCTTGAGGGGCGCCATCAGGCAATGGCCAAAGCCTACAGTGTCGCAACATCAGCAGCCACAACCTGTGTCAGTTACGTCGGCAAGGCTAATCTGGGTGCTGCCGAACAATACGTCAGCGAGATGTACACAGAGGCCTATACGCCGTATGCTCTCACCATTGAGATGAGTGCCGTGGGCGGCACGTTCTGTATCAGTCTGATGCAGCGGTTTGCAGATGATACATATCTCGAAGCCTTTCTCGACGAATTCCGCCAGATAGGTCTGCCCTATCGTATGGCTACTCGCCATCCGTTGACGGTGGCACCAATAGCAAACTATCGGGAAATAGCCATTAACGCCGCGACAGGAAAATGATTACATTTCCTTGCCACCTCAATCAGAGGGACTTACCTCTTTGATACCAACCACAAAAACAGGGTTCACACTTACTGCGCAATATATCAATAGATTACGCGTGAATGTGAACCCTGTTTTCTTACAATTTCTTCTGTAAGCTTGTATATTTAGGAATATCCCCTCATTCTTTTAGAGTGGATATTCGGCAGTTCGCTGAACGAAACAGGGTGTTCGTTGAAAGTGGGATGTGGGCGGTTAAACATTTCATGCCTTTGTTACGTCAAAGAAGCAAAGAAGAACGAAAACAAAGAAACAAAAATAGTAACAATTAAAAAATTAAAGGTATGAAAAAGATTATCGTAACACTGGTTGCCATGATGGCAGTAACATTTAGTTTTGCAGAAACTAACAGTAACAATGTCGACAGACGTTTTGACATGAGTTGTAACATGGACCGCCTCTCAGAGGTGCTCGACTTGGACGAGGATCAGTCGGAAGCCGTAGAAACCATTCACAACAACTTCAACACAGAGTTGCAGTCACTGGCCTCCGTAAGAGGACCTATCCAGAGACACCTGGTGCATCAGGCGGTAAGAAAGGATGCTCAGAAGATGAAGAGCGTGCTGAACGAGAAGCAGTTTGGACTCTACATGCGCATCATGCTGAACACCCTGCGCAACAGACATCTGTAAAAAGGAGATAAAAGAAGATAGAAGAAGCGGGAGAATTTAGGTTCTCCCGCTTTTCTTATTCCTTGCGATGCTTATCGAGTTTGCGTAAGAAGAAGTTGAAGGCCTCCAGTCCTACCAGCACCATGATAGAAGCAGCGATTGCCAGCACATACATGCCACCACCACAGGCCAGACCAATAGCAGCAGTAACCCATAGACCTGCAGCTGTGGTAAGTCCGCTGACCATATTCTCTTGTTTACGGAAGATGATGGTACCAGCACCAATGAAACCGATGCCACTAACCACCTGTGACGCCACACGAGATACATCCCAACGATGCAGGTCACTCGTCATAGAGTCACCAAAGCCGTAAGCTGACACTATCATAAACAATGCGGCGCCCAGCGCCACAAGGAAGTGGGTGCGGAAGCCAGCCTCCTTGGCACGATACTCACGCTCCAAACCGATGAGTCCGCCAAGCAGAGCAGCGACGAAAATTCGTAGAATAAATTCGTACTCCATAGTTAAATGTTGTTATTTGACTGCAAAGATAATGTTTTTTTCGTATCTTTGCAAAGATTATAACCAAAAAACAACAAAAACATGTTTGGATTAGGAATGCAGGAAATCATCGTCATTGCTCTGATTATCCTATTGCTGTTCGGAGGAAAGAAGATTCCTGAGCTGATGAAAGGACTCGGCAAGGGCGTCAAGAGCTTCAAGGACGGCATGAAGGATATTGACGAAAGCACAAAGGATGAGACGAAGGAACAAAAGGACGAATAGGTGAGACAAATGGACGAAGGAACGAAGGCACTCACCTTTTGGGACCATCTGGACGTATTGCGTTCATCGCTGATACGCATGGCCGTGGCCGTGATGGTGCTGGGAGTGGTGGCATTCTGCCTGAAGGATGCGCTGTTCAGCGTGGTCCTGGCTCCACGAAGTAGCGATTTCGTGACCTACCAGCTGCTGGGCGTTGATGCCTTCCACATCAACCTGATGAACACCGGACTGACAGAGCAGTTCATGATACACATGCGGACAGCCATCTATGCAGGTCTGCTGCTGGCTTCACCTTATATATTATATGAGCTGTTCCGATTCGTATCGCCAGGACTCTACCAGAACGAGCGTCGCTATGCCGTCTGGATAGTGGGAGCAGCCTACGTGATGTTCCTCATGGGCACACTGGTGAACTACTTCATTGTGTTTCCACTGACTGTCAGGTTCTTAGGCACCTATCAAGTGTCGCCCGACGTGGCCAACATGCTGACCCTGCAGTCGTATATCGACACGCTGTTAGGCATGAGTCTGGTGATGGGTGTGGTCTTTGAACTGCCCGTAGTCTGTGGACTGATGGGACGCATGGGACTCATCAACAGTCAAATGATGGCCCAATTCCGCCGCCATGCCGTAGTAGCCATCCTCGTCGTATCGGCTATCATCACCCCGACCACCGACGTGTTTACCCTCTTCGTAGTGGCACTGCCCATCTACCTGCTCTATGAACTCAGCATACAAATCGTCAAAATAACAAACTGAAGCTAAACAATACTTTATGTTAAGAAAAATCAGAATTGCACTGGCAACCGTGATGTTCATCGGCATCATGCTGTTGTTCCTCGACTTCACCGGCACCATGCGCCAATGGGTGAGTTGGATGCCCAAGATACAGTTCTTGGAGGCAGTATTGGCACTGAACGTCGTGGTCATTGCAGCACTCCTTGTGCTGACGCTCATCTTCGGACGCATCTACTGTTCAATCATCTGTCCGTTAGGCATCATGCAGGACATCTTCGGATGGTTCGGCAAGAAAGCCAAGAAGAACCGCTACACGTATTCTAAACAGAAACACGCCCTGCGCATCATCTTCTTTGTAATGATGCTGATATCCCTCGTATTGGGTGGCGGCACCATTGTACAATTGTTAGCTCCCTACTCTGCCTTCGGACGCATATGTACCAACCTGTTGCAACCCATATGGATGGCAGGCAACAACGTGCTGGCAGCCATTGCCGAGCACTACGACAGCTATGCGTTCTACCATACGAACATCTGGATGCGTGCCCTGCCAAGCCTCATCATCAGCATCGTGACAATAGTCATTTTGGCTGTGCTCGCCTGGCGCAACGGTCGCACCTACTGCAACACCATCTGTCCGGTAGGTACCCTGCTGAGCATCTTTGCGAAGTTCTCGTGGCTGAAGATTCACTTCGATGTAGACAAGTGCAAGAACTGCTCACTGTGTACGAAGAACTGTAAGGCTGCCTGCATAGACTATAAGACACACACCGTTGACCCCCTGCGCTGCGTGGTCTGTGGCGACTGCATCGAGCATTGCAAGTTTGGAGCGCTGAAGTATGGGCATGGGGCTAATGGGGTGAATGGGCAACCCAGTGAACCCAATAAGCCCACTGAGACCAATAAGCCCACTGAGGCCAACGAGCCCGTTGACTCCAGCAAACGCACCTTCCTGCTGTCTTCCGCACTGCTGGCAACAGCTGCCATGGCACAGCAGAAAGACAAGATTATGGATGGTGGACTGGCAGAGATAGAAGACAAGGTAGCCCCTGAGCGCCAGACACCCATCATGCCGCCAGGTTCCCGTTCGAAGCAAAACTTCGAACAGCACTGTACGGGCTGTCAGTTGTGCATCTCGGAGTGTCCCAACGAGGTACTCCGCCCCAGTTCCGACCTATGGCACCTGATGCAACCCACCATGTCGTATGAGCGTGGCTACTGCCGTCCGGAGTGTAACCGCTGTTCAGAGGTATGTCCGGCAGGCGCTATCAAACCATTAGCCCATGAGCTGAAGGCATCCACCCAGATAGGTCATGCCGTATGGATCAAGAAGAACTGTATTCCTCTGACCGATGGTGTGGAATGCGGCAACTGCGCCCGCCACTGTCCTGTCGGCGCTATCGAGATGGTACCCTCTGACCCTAATGACGAGGAATCTCCCTACGTACCTGCTGTCAACGAAAACCGTTGCATAGGCTGTGGCGCCTGCGAGTATCTGTGTCCTGCCCGTCCCTTCTCAGCAATCTATGTTGAAGGCCACGAGGTGCACAAAGAGGTGTGATGTAAGATGTATGATGTAAGATGTAAGAAGTATGAAGAAAGATATATCAAGACGAAATTTCCTCAAAATACTGGGTGGTGGCGCTGTTGCCACTGCTGCCGTGATGACGGGCTGTAAGTCGAAGAGCGACTCAAAGGCTGTGGAGGAGTATAAGAAACAGGTGGAGCCACCAACGGACAAGATGACCTATCGCACAAATCCCAAGACAGGCGACAAGGTCTCCATTCTGGGTTATGGTATGATGCGTCTGCCGTCGAAGACAGAAAACAAGGACGACTATGATCAGGACATGATCAATCGTCAGATAGACTATGCCCTAGAGCATGGCCTCAACTATATCGATACGTCACCCGTCTATTGTCAGGGAAAGTCGGAGCGCTGTACGGGTATCGCCCTGAGTCGCCACAAGCGCTCAGAGTATTTCATCGCCACCAAGCTGTCAAACTTCCACCCCTCTACACAAAGTCGTGAGGCGAGCATCGGCATGTATAAGAACTCCCTGAAAGAATTGCAGGTTGACTATCTCGATTACTATCTGTTGCACGCCATTGGTGGTGGCATGGATGAGTTCAATCGCCGCTATGTCGATAATGGCATCATGGACTTCCTGATGGCTGAGCGCGAAGCTGGCCGTATCCGCAACCTCGGTTTCTCATTCCACGGCAAGCAGGAAGTGTTCGACGAGGTACTGGCCATGAACGACAAATACCACTGGGACTTTGTGCAGATAGAGCTGAATTATCTGGACTGGGACTATGCCAATGAGATTAATGGCAGTAACGTCGATGCCAGTTACCTGTATGCAGAGCTGCAGAAGAAAGGTATTCCTGCTGTTATCATGGAGCCTCTGTTAGGTGGTCGTTTGGCTAACCTGCCACAATACCTCGCCACGGAATTGAAGAGTCATGCGCCAGAACGCAGCGTCGCCTCGTGGGCATTCCGCTATGCAGGTACACCAGAGGGTGTGCTCACCGTACTCAGTGGTATGACCTATATGGAACATCTGAAGGACAACCTGTTGTCATACTGTCCGCTGGAACCCCTTACAGAAGAAGAGCAGCGCTTCCTGGACAAGGACGTAGCTGAGCGCATCGTCGGTCTGGAGAATATTCCGTGTAACGACTGTAAATACTGCATGCCGTGTCCTTATGGCATCGACATCCCTGCCATCTTCGTACATTATAATAAATGTAAGAACGACGGAACACTGCCACGCCTGAAAATGGATGACGAGTACTTCAAGCTACGTCGTAACTACCTGATTGGTCTCGACCGTGCCGTACCGCGTATGCGCCAGGCTGACCACTGCATCGGTTGTGGCCAGTGTGAGCCACATTGTCCGCAGAACATCCGTATTCCACGCGAGTTGCAGAAGATTAGCCAGTTCGTGGAGGACCTGAAGCAGAACAAGACAGTTAGTGAAGGTTAATGGTTAACGGTTAACAGTTAGTGGTTATTGGTTATTGGTTATTGACAATGCCACGGTATAGGCAGTAGTCCATGCCGCCTGGAAATTAAAACCACCCGTAACACCGTCAATATCGAGCACCTCGCCAGCGAAATACAGATGAGGGACATGTTTGCTCTCTAATGTAGAAGGGTTGACAGCTTTTAGCGAAATGCCGCCACAGGTAACAAACTCATCCTTGAAAGGAGCACGACCCGCAATCTGGTAAGTATCATTCACAAGGACGTTGACCAGTCGGTTGACGTCCTTCTTATTCAACTCTACCCATCGTATCTGACTGCGTGTATCCAAGGCTTTCAACACCAAATATGCCCACAGCCGTTGTTGCAAGCCGAAAGGATTATAGGTTGTCAACTGCTTCTTAGGTTGCGTTGCCACCTGTTCATACAACAATGACGCAATCTCCTGATCGGATAATGAAAGCCAACGCACAGCCAACGGAGCCTGATAGTCATGTTCCGCCAAGTAGCGTGCCGCATGACTCGACAGTTTCAGCACAGCGGGACCACTCATCCCCCAATGGGTTATCAGCAGTGGACCATTGGCACGCAGCTTTGTTCCAGGAATCATCGTTTCCACATCAGTTACCACACCCATCAATGCCTGCAACTGCTTGTCATGTATGGAAAAGGTAAACAACGAGGGGACAGGTGCCTCTATCTCATGGCCTAATTCTGCCAACCAGCGCAGTCCTTCTCCTTTTGGAGATCCTCCTGTAGTCACTACCACATAATCAAAGTCACTGACATCCTCCAGTGACTGTACCTTGCAGCCTTTACGAATCGCAATATGATAACGACGGGCCAACGAAAGGAAACAGTCGATGATAGCATGTGAGTCCTGAGCCTGTGGGAAGACGCACTGGTCTTCCTGCGTCACCAAAGGCACACCATGTTCCTCGAACCAACGATAGGCATCCTGGTAGTCAAAGTTGTTGAATAGGCGTTTCAGCAGGCGGTGCCCACGAGGATAGACTTGCGACAAATCACTGACTGAAGCGAAGGAATTGGTACAGTTACAACGTCCGCCACCACTAACCTCCACCTTTGCCAGCACATGGTGGCTACGCTCGAAGATGACGACCTCCATGTCAGGCATCATCTCTTTCAGGTTGACAGCCAGGAAGAAACCGGCTGCTCCGCCACCAACGACTGCCGTCTTCATAGTTTGGCGATACACTCGCGCAGTGACTCCTCCCAATAGGGAACCTCAATGCCGTAGGTCTGCTTGATCTTCGTCTTGTCAAGCACCGAATAGTGCGGACGGGCTGCAGGAGTGGGATATTCAGAGGTATGCAACGGACGGACATGACACGAGGTGATGCCAGCAATACGATGGATGGCTTTCGTAAAGTCGTACCACGAGATAACACCCTCGTTAGAGAAATGGTAGATGCCAGGGACAATGCCTTGATTAATAGCAACCATGATAACACGAGCCAAGTCGCGAGCATAAGTCGGTGTACCGATCTGGTCGAAGATGACTCCCAATTCCGGCTTCTCATTGCCCAGACGTATCATCGTCTTCACGAAGTTGTTGCCAAAGGTGCTGTAGAGCCATGCCGTACGGATAATCATCGAACTTTCGCAGAGCTTCTGCACATTCAACTCACCGACGAGTTTGGTTTTACCATAGACACTGTTAGGACAAGTATCTTCGTCCTCGGTATAGGGGGTGTGGTTCGTACCATCAAACACGTAGTCAGTAGAAATCTGTATCATCCAACCGCCACGCTTGCCGATGGCATGAGCCAGATAAGCAGGGGCCTCCGCATTCAGTTTGGTACAGAGTTCTTCATTGTCTTCAGCCTTGTCGACAGCAGTATAGGCGGCACAGTTGACGATACCGTCAATATGATTATCATTGACAAACTGTTCGATAGCCGTCTGGTCGGTAATATCCAACTCTGCGACATCCGTATTATAATAGGTGTGCTGTGGATTTTCCTGCTCCAGCAGCTGCATCTCGTTTCCTAATTGGCCATTACAGCCGGTAATCAAAATATTCATTTATTCAAATTTCAGTCCTTCTTCCTTATCTTTCTTGTAATAATCAGAGAGCATACCGATAAAGGTAGTAATCTCCTTGACAGCAGCCTGTGTATTGGCAGTAATCTCCTTCTTCTGCAGACGGAGCAGCATAGTTCCATAGAGTGCATTGAAGCAGGTTTCTATCTCATTCTCTTCTTTGTTGGCACCATGGTTGCGCAACTCCACGATGAACGGCAGCACCTTGTAGTACTCCGCATTATAGAAGGGGAACTTCGGCGATGACAACAGTTGGCTATGCAACTCAGAGAGTGTCTGCATGGTAACCTTATTAATCTGCAGGTGTCCTTGTTCGCGAGAGCCCTCTTGGTTCATCATGCGAATAAGGTTACCAAACCAGTCGGCCTCGTCTTCTTTCTGTTCATCAGTATAGTCGAAGCGGTCGATATACTCGCGACGAATGCGGCTGATGGAACAGTCAAAGGCACGAATGGTATCCTCCACCTGCCACATATACAGCAGGTATTCGGCAATATTAGTCTTGCGTAATTCGTTAGCTATAAACATTGTATCTTGTCGTTATTTTGTTATAACGTTATCACGTTAAAAAGTTAAAAGAATCTGAACAGATTCGTCACCGTGCCGAAGAGCGACACGAAAGAGAAGATGATGACCACAGCACCAATGATACGATTGATGATGCGTATGCCCTGAGCATCAAAGATAGTACGTATCTTGTCTACCAACCACGACAGACCATACCACCACAGCAGTGCTCCTCCCACAATGCTGGCAAAACCAATGAGCATCTCAAACGGATGGTCAGGGATGACGAAGGCAAACTGGGCAAACAATGCCATGAAGAGGAATATAATCAGCGGATTGGAGAACGTCACCAGAAATGCCGTCCACGTATTGTACCAAATAGTACCTCGCTGCAGTCCCGACTTACGCATGTTCTTCGTAGGGTCTATACGGTAGGTATAGATACCAAAGCCCAATAGCAGTGCCGAACCGATAATCTGCAGATAGAACTTATTCTGATCGTTGTTGACAAAGTCCATGACAAAGGCCATACCAAAACCAGTAATACCAGCATAAATGATATCACTAATAGCTGCACCAATACCTGTCACAAAGCCGTACCAGCGTCCCTTGTTCAACGTACGCTGTACACAAAGGATGCCTACCGGTCCCATAGGTGCAGAGGCTACCATGCCTATCAGCATGCCCTTGAACACCAGATCGACGATATTTATATGTAGTGGAAATGGCATATCTGAGTGCAAAGGTACAATTTATTATTGACATATATCATTGCATTAAGTTAAAGGGAGTTAAACAGGGTGAGTTTTATGAAGAAATGACTATCTTTGCATCGTAGAAAAGCAACAAACAGAATATAAATACTACTATGAACGAGCAACAAGGAATAAAACCCTACGTCATCGGATTAGACTTAGGTACCAATGCCGTCTTCGGCATTGTTGACCAGCGTGGCGACATCAAGGCTACCACAGCTATCAAAACCCAGCAGTATGATACTGCCGAGGCCTTTATCGAAGCATCTGTCAATGCTCTGCAACCTATCATCGAACAGGTTGGTGGCATTGACAAGATCAGATCAATGGGTGTGGGGGCACCAAACGGCAACTACTATAATGGTACCATTGAGACTGCTCCCAACATCAAGTGGGCACACGACTGCGTAGTGCCGCTTGGCAAGATGTTCAGCGAGAAACTGAATGGTATCCCCGTAGCTGTCACCAATGATGCCAACGCTGCTGCCATCGGTGAGATGGTCTATGGCGTTGCCCGTGGCATGAAAAACTTCATCGTTCTTACCTTGGGTACTGGTGTGGGCTCAGGTATTGTCGTCAACGGACAACTGGTATATGGCTCTGATGGCTTTGCCGGTGAATTAGGCCATGTCACCATGGTTCGTGGCGAGGAAGGCCGTATGTGTGGCTGTGGTCGTAAGGGTTGTCTGGAGACCTATTGTTCAGCAACTGGTGTGGCTCGCACAGCTCGTGAGTTGCTCGACAAGACCAGTCGTCCATCATTGCTGCGCGACATCAAGCCTGAAGACATCACTTCTCTTGACGTTTCTATCGCTGCCTCCAAGGGTGACGAGCTGGCTAAGGAGATATACGAGTTCACCGGCAAGATGCTGGGTGAGGCTTGTGCAGACTTTGCCACCTTCTGTTCGCCAGAAGCATTCATCTTCTTTGGCGGTATGATTAAAGCGGGTGATTTGATCATGGATCCTATCCGCCGTGCCTACGACGAACACGTCATGAACGTCTATAAGGGCAAAGCTCAGTTCCTGGTCAGCGGACTCGACGGAGCATCTGCTGCTGTGCTGGGTGCTTCAGCTATCGGCTGGGAAGTTTAAATAAACGTATTTATAGCAAAAGAGGTTGGTGCAGGACGCTACCAACCTCGACTATAAATATGTGATAAGTGTCGTGGCAAATGCCTACGTAAGGCTTATCGGGGGCAAATATAGACAATAATCAGCTAAAATGCAAATTTTTCGGCTTTTTTTTTCGTTTTTTCTTCTTTTCGCCCTAATAAGTTGCGAAAAAGAACTGGCAAGCGACACTCCTGTTGCTAATTCTTCTGATGAATTAACGGATGACATCAAGAGAGATGCACTGACGGTTGCTGAAGCCATGGATGTTGAACCTGGCTACTGGAAAACGGTGAAAGGCTACATCGTGGCAGCGGCAGAAAGTAGCATCAAAAATGCTGATTTCAAGAAACCTTTTGCAGGCAAGACAGCTATTCTATTGTCTGACGAACCATCTGACGGTACCGACGAACAAGAATTTACTTACCTCATGCCCATCTCACTGTCCGATGCAGCCAAAGGCATCAGTGCCAGTTTTAATCTTCAGGAGAATGCTGACCGTTGGAACAACTTCGTCTATATCCACGGCATTCGCAAACAATACATGAGTGCGCCAGGCCTCAAGGAAGTCAAACACATCTGGATTGGCGACCCCAATGAGCAGGTTAATCCAGAAAAACCAGACGACCCAGACAATCCCAACAACCCAGATGACCCGGATAATCCTGATAACCCTGATAATCCTGACATTGATATGATTAACGGGAACCCTGTATATACCATAGCGCAAGCGCTGAGCGACAACTCCCTTCGTGACCATATCATTTGGGTAAAAGGGTATATCATTGCCTCTGCCAAGAGAAGCATGGGAAGCATGGACTTCGAAGCGCCCTTTGACAGTGATACAGCTATTATTCTGGCAGAGAGCCCCGTGACTGCAGAAGACATCCAGCATATTAAAGATATGAATGATTACGCAGGTTTGTTCCCTGTTGTCTTTAGTACGAAATATCAATATGCGAAAGACACAGCGAATCTAAAAGACCACCCGGAAAATCATAATCAGCTGGTATATATACGGGGCAATCTAACATCCACATCCGTTGGTCAATTGGGAATAAGCTTTGCTATTGACGCCCAATTTCCACCATTACAATAACATTTTGTCGGCAAAATCATACTTTTTCTTTCAATTTATAAAATTTTCAACGAAAAAATTTGCATATTTGAAATAATGTGTGTACTTTTGCCACCGAATTAGAAACAACAAGACAATGAAACAGTCAATGAACAATACATATTGGTGGCGCATCTCGAGATTCAAATAGTCGCGAGGTACGTAGCCGTATGGTATTAGTTCAACCAAAAAATACAAAGAGGCTCGTCGTTAACGCGACGGGCCTCTTTCCTATTTTGCAAACCAACAAAAAGACAACAAATATATGAGTTACTTAGTAGATGACAAAGGATTTTACGGTGAGTTTGGTGGAGCATACGTTCCAGAGATTCTCTACGCCACCGTACGTAAGTTGCAGGAAGAATACCTGCCCATCATCGAGTCGGAGGAGTTCCAGCAGGAGTACATGCAGCTGCTGCGCGACTATGTCGGCAGACCATCGCCATTGTACTTCGCCCGCAGAATGAGCGAGAAGTATGGCTGTCAGCTGTATCTGAAACGTGAGGACCTGAACCACACCGGTGCACACAAAATCAACAACACTATCGGTCAGATTCTGTTGGCAAAGAAGATGGGCAAGAAGCGCATTATTGCTGAGACAGGTGCTGGTCAGCACGGTGTGGCAACTGCCACCGTCTGTGCACTGATGGATATGCCATGCGTAGTCTATCAGGGAGCCCTAGATGTGGAGCGCCAGCATGTCAACGTAGAGCGCATGAAGATGTTGGGCGCTGAGGTTCGTCCCGTCAAGACTGGCAACTGGACACTGAAAGATGCTACCAACGAGGCTATCCGTGACTGGTGCTGTCATCCTAATGACACCTTTTATATAATAGGTAGCACAGTAGGTCCACACCCCTACCCCGATATGGTGGCGCGTTTGCAGAGCATCATCTCCAAGGAAATCAAGGAACAGCTACAGGAAAAGATTGGCCGCGACTATCCCGACTATCTGATGGCGTGTGTCGGTGGCGGTTCGAATGCTGCAGGTACCATCTACCACTATATCGACGACGAGCGTGTGAAGATTGTTTTGGCCGAGGCTGGCGGACAAGGTGCCGACACCGGACACACCGCCGCTACCATCCATGCCGGACGATTGGGTATCCTGCACGGAGCAAAGACGCTAGTCATGCAGACCCCCGATGGTCAGATTATCGAGGCAGAGAGCATCTCGGCAGGTCTTGACTACCCAGGCATCGGTCCTATGCACGCTAATCTTGCCTCACAACATCGTGCCACCGTCTATAGCATCAACGACGACGAGGCTGTCCGTGCTGCCTACGAACTGACACGTATGGAGGGCATCATCCCCGCTCTAGAGAGTGCACACGCCATTGCAGCACTCCAGAAGATGACATTCAAGAAGGACGATGTGGTGGTGCTGACCGTCAGTGGACGTGGCGACAAAGACGTAGAAACCTATCTGAACAACAAACAAATGGCAGGAGAATATGGAAACTTTTAAATATACAACAACCAGCAAGACCATTTTGGCAGACCTATACACCCCAGTAGGTGTCTATATGCGACTGCGTGACCTTTATCCGCAGAGTGCGCTGATGGAAAGTTCGGACTACCACGATGCCAACAACTCACGCTCGTTCATTGGCATCAATCCCATTGCCAACGTAGCCATCGGTCATGGCATAGCAACCATCTCTTTCCCCGATGGCACTACCGAGCGTAAGCCCTTGAGTGCGGGTTTCAGTTCTGCCGAAGCCATTCACACCCTCATCGACCGCATCCAGGTCACGGGAGACGATGCTGCGGACTGCGGACTGTTCGGCTACACCTCGTTCAACGCTGTGCGCTACTTCGAGGACATCAACGTGAAGGACGAGACGCAGGAGAAGAACGATGCACCCGACGTGCTATATATATTATATAAGGTAGTAATAGTCTTC
>R26__coassemble_913_pt1 | contig 16107 bp, 9 predicted proteins | sample R26__metabat2_high_PE_001 | metagenome-assembled genome bin R26
TACATAAACGGGTTGAGCAATAGGTGACTGGAAACGAACCTCGGCACCCTGGACGGTAGCCTCCACATTCACGAAACGCTTATCAGCACCAGCAACCTCTACCTCATGAGCCACCCCATCACGTAACGGTTGGTCGAAGATGACAGTGACGTCAGTGCCCTTGACAGAATGACCCACTGGCTGGGGTGAGAGGGCTGGCCACTCTCCATAGGCTACACGGTCTAAGCAGAGAGCGACACGCTCTGCGGCCTCTTTCTTGCGAAGAGGATGGATATCGACAGTTTCACCAAGATCGATGAGGCAAGCGGTAGCAGCATGTTCATCGCCAATGGTGGCCAGGCGCTGAGCCTCACGAAGACGCGCCCAGTTACTATTGACTGGATTGGTCTCATAAACGATAGGACGTGGCATACCTGTCTGCTGACGTCCGTCATGATTAGCCAACTGCACGATACAGAAAGGTAACGACGAGTCATTCCAAAGTGCACGCCAGCTACCCATGAGCTTCTGGAGATAGTCGCCATAAGGAACAGGATTGCCCGTATTCGACTCACCCTGATACCACACAATACCGCTCAAGGCATAGGGTGCCAAGGGGTAGAGTACGGCATTATAGAGGGTGGTGGGCAGATTCTGCAGACTGACATCGCCACTGGGACATGACGGCATATCGGCACCAGCATGCTGCAACCACTTGTTGCTCAGTGCGATGACATCTTTTGGCATGGGGTTCTGACTCTGGCGGTCGGCACCAAAGCACAGCATGTAAGGCTTCTCAGGAATGAAATGTACCATACCATACTTATTAATAAAGCGAATGGTAATGACATTATCGCCCTCACGGAGCAGTCCCTCAGGGATGTCATAGCGACGAGGAGGATACTGATAGTAGGTGCGTCCTACCTGCTGACCATTGACGTAGGTGATGTCAGCATCGAACAGCGTACCCAGCAACAGTCGGACTGGCTGTCCGGCATGTGCCTTGTCAATCTGGATATGCTGACGAAGCCAAGTGGTACCTGTTCCTCGCCAACCCCAGTTATTCTGGTCTATAACCTGCCAGTTGGCATCGTTGTAGTCAAGAGCGGTAAAATGCTGGCTGATGCCAGGGTCTTTCTGGTCTAACAATTCATTCCAACGACGGTCAGCCAAGTTATTGGCCTTAGCCTGTGCTGCTATATACTCAGGATTGTCGTAGAGACGGGTCTTCTCCAACAACTGCGGATAGTCCTTAGCCAGACTGTCAGCAGGAAGCCATGCTTCAATAGGCGTTCCACCCCAGCTATTGACGATTACACCCTGCGGTACACCCGTCTTCTCCTGCATACGCTTACCTAAGAAAGTGCCCAAAGCAGAGAACTGCCAAGCATTATCCTTCGTCAGCGGTTTCCAAGAGGTAGGCAGGATATCGTCCTGCACGCCATGGGTGTTTGTCGTGTTACGAACACGGAACAAACGGACCTTGCTATTGTCAAAATGGTCGATTTCATCGACATATTGTGGGTAAACACGCTCGATGGTTACATCAATATTTGACTGTCCTGAACAGAGCCATACATCGCCCACAAGGACGTCTGAGATTTCTCTCACCTCTTCATCCTTACCTCTCACCTCTAATACATACGGGCCACCAGCCTTCGTCTTTGGCAGGTCTATGCGCCAACGGCCTTGATTGTCAGCAGTTGTGGTATATTGCTTCTTCTGCCAACGTATTGTCACCTGCTCCTGAGGGTCAGCCTTACCCCACACAGGAATGGGCTTGCCACGCTGTAAAACCATACCTGACTGAAACATTTGAGGTAACACGATTTTAGCATCGGCCATAGAGAAGCCGACTAAAGCTAATAGAAGAAGAAAAGATTTTTTCATGATTGTATAATGATTAGTTGTGGGCACAAAGGTACAAATTAGTGAGCAAAAAGCCAAATAATTCGCGTTTTTTCCGTATTTGCAACAAATAACGTAGTTTTTGTAACATGCAAAAACATCCATTTCAACAGAAAAATAGTATCTTTGCACAAAAATTAAAATAATAATAAACAACCTAACAACAATGACACCTAACGAAACTCAAGAAGCCAAAGGATTTTACAAATTGTCTTGGCTGCAACGCATTGGTTTTGGTTCTGGCGACTTGGCTCAGAACCTGATTTTCCAGGTAATTTGTACTTACCTGCTGTTTTTCTACACCGACATCTATGGACTGACGCCTTCAGCAGTAGCCGTTATGTTCCTTGTTGGTAATGTGGCTAACGTCATTTGGGACCCCATCGTGGGTACACTCATCGACAAGAGCAATCCACGTTACGGTAAGTACCGTTCGTATCTGCTGTATGTAGGTATTCCCCTTTCGGGCTTTGCCATCCTTTGCTTCTATAATGGTTTTGCCCCATCGTTGATATATGCCTACGTGACCTATATCTCCATGCAGTTGCTCTATACGTTCATCAACGTACCTTATGGAGCCTTGAACTCTTCACTGACACGCGACACAGACGAGATTACCATTCTTACGTCAGTACGTATGTTTATGGCCAACCTCGGTGGTCTGGCTGTAAACTCTGGTCTGCCCCTGTTCATCGCCCTGATTGCTGGTGCACCATCAGACAGTCTGCCAAAGGATCCTTCTGCATGGTTTACCACGATGACCATTTATGCCATTATCGGTTTCTGTCTGCTCGCCTTCTGCTTCTCACAGTGTAAGGAGCGTGTGGTGATGGATGCCAAATCCACTGAAGACGTAAAGGTCAGCGACCTGTGGATGGAATTCCTCCGCAACCGTCCCTTGCGCGTGCTTGCCTTCTTCTTCATCACCGCTTTCGCTATGATGTCAGTAGGTAATGCTGCTGGTGCATACTTCATGAACAGCAACCTGCACGGTTCAGCTCAGGAACTGTCTATCTTCATGGCTCTGGGTTCTGCTCCTGCCTTCCTGTTTATGCCACTTGTTCCCTGGTTCAAGCGCATGGTCGGCAAGAAGAATATGTTCTATCTCTTCTTGGGTGCCGCTATTGTCGGTATGGCAATGCTTTATTTCATCTCAAAGATGGATGAGCCCAGCATGATGATGATTTATGTAGCACAGTTTATCAAGAGCACAGGTGTCATCGTGGCCACTGGTTACATGTGGGCACTGGTTCCTGAGGTTATCTCCTATGGTGAGTATACCACTGGTCGTCGTATTTCTGGTATCGTCAACGCACTGACAGGCTTGTTCTTCAAGGCTGGTATGACCTTCGGTAGCATTGTCGGTCCTGCCGTACTTGCTTACGTAGGCTATAACAGCAACACCATTGACCAGACTCCTTTTGCCGAAGAGGGTATCCTGTGGCTCGTCTGCGTTATCCCCGCTATGCTGTTGGGTCTGGCAATGTTCATCATCTCTAAGTACGAACTGACTGACGAGGTTATCGATGATATTAATAAGAAAATTGAAGCACGTAACAAATAAATTATGAAAAGACTCCTCCTATCCGCTATGGCCGTTGCCACATTGACAACAGTGTCGGCACAGGGCCTCAAAGACGCCATTGGCAAATACTGCCTGATTGGTGCAGCTGTCAACCAGTGGCAGAGCGACGGACAGGTTCCTCAGGCCGATGCCGTTCTCAGCAAGCATTTCAACTGCGTCGTAGCAGAAAACTGTATGAAACCAGAGGTGCTGGCACCTGCTGAAGGCATCTTCGACTTCCGTGTTGCTGACAAGTTCGTCAACTACGCCAAGCAGTTGGGACTGAAGGTGAACGGGCACTGTCTGGTATGGCACTCACAGGCTCCTGACTGGTGGTTCACCAATGGCTATGCTGCCAGTCCTGTTTCTAAAGAGGTTCTGAAAGAGCGTCTTATCAAGCACATCAAGACTGTAGTAGGTCACTTCAAGGGACAGGTCTTCGGTTGGGATGTGGTCAACGAGGCTATCGAGGATGACGGTTCTTTCCGTAAGTCAAAGTACTATAACTTGTTAGGCGAAGAGTTCATTGAGATTGCTTTCCGTGCAGCTCATGAGGCTGACCCAGACGCAGAGCTCTACTATAACGACTATTCTATGTCGGGTGAGAAGAAGCGCGAGGCTGTTTGCCGTCTTGTCAAGAACCTGAAAGCTAAGGGTCTGCGCATTGATGGTGTAGGTATGCAGAGCCACAACGGTCTGGACTATCCTAACCTCGATGAATACGAGAAGAGTATCGATGCCTTTGCTGCATGTGGTGTGAAGGTGCTGATTACCGAACTCGACATCAATGTGCTGCCCAACCCACAAGGCTTTGGTGGTGCTGATATTGCCCAGAACTTCGAGTTGCAGCAGAAGTACAATCCCTATGTCAATGGTCTGCCTGCTGATAAGCAGAAAGAAGTCGACAAGCGCTGGTTGGACCTGTTCAAAATCTACTACAAGCATCGCTCACAGATTGGTCGCATCACTTTATGGGGCGTCTGTGACGAGAACTCTTGGCTTAACGGCTGGCCTATCAAGGGACGCACTAACTATGCACTGCTCTTCGACCGCCAGTATCAGGCAAAGCCCGTAATTAACGACATTATCAAACTATACAAATAATTACTATTATGGCAAAATTACCACGTTATCTTTTCCCAAGCGACTATATGGCTGACCCCTCAGCCAATGTGTTTAACGGACGCTTCTACATCTATCCCTCACACGACTGGGATGCAGGCGAGTGTTTCGACGATGATGGTGGTCACTTCCAAATGAAGGACTATCACGTGCTCTCATGGGACGACATCGAGAATGGTGAAGTAACCGATCATGGTGTAATCCTTGACGTAAAGGATGTGCCCTGGGCTGAGAAGCAGATGTGGGACAACGACTGTGTTGAGAAGGACGGCAAGTACTACCTCATCTTCTCTGCTAAGGCTTACGATGGTGTGTTCCGTCTCGGTGTAGCTGTTGCAGACAAGCCAGAAGGACCATTCAAGCCTATGGACAAACCCATCCGTGGCTCGTTCTCTATCGATCCCTGCGTGTTCAAGGACGATGATGGCAAGATTTATACCTACTTCGGTGGACTGTGGGGCGGACAGCTGCAGTGGTGGCGCCCACTGCCCAATGGCTTGGCTCCTGTATTCGGCAAATATGGTGACCAGAATGGACTCATCGACCTCGGTGCTGCTCCTGACCATAAGGGCGAGCTCTTCACACAGGCCGACAGTCCTGCTATCAACAGCTGTGTTGTTCGCATGAGCGACGACGTACAGCAGTTTGCAGAGGCTCCTCGCGCTGTTGTCGTACTCGACAAGAATGGCGAGCCCATGAAGGCTGGTGATCCACACCGCTTCTTCGAGGCCTCATGGATGCACAAATACAATGGCAAGTACTATTTCTCTTACTCTACTGGTGACAGCCACTTCCTCTGCTATGCCATTGGTGACAACCCCTACGGACCATTCCGCTATCAGGGTGTCATTCTTGACCCCGTCGTTGGCTGGACTACCCACCACTCTATCGTTGAGTACAAGGGTCAGTGGTATCTGTGCTATCACGACTGTGTGCCCAGCAACGATATCACACACCTGCGCTCACTGAAGGTACAGCGCCTGTTCTACAATGAGGACGGCACGATCAAAAAGGTTGTGAATGAATAATCACTAACTTATTACAATATCAACTGTTGCAGTCGCTCAGGAGCAAAGAGCTCTTGGGCGACTGCTTGTATCTGCGGAGCCGTAATGGCATCGATACGCTCAAGTAGTTCGTCAATATTACGCTCACGACCATAGTGCAGATAGTTCTTGGCTATGTCAAGTGCAAACTGTTCACGATTATCACAGGCTATGGCTATCTGTCCTTTCAATTGTCGCTTAGCAGCTATCAGTTGGCGTTCCGTCAACGGATGCTGCATCACCTTATCCAGTTCACGATGTACCAATCGCAGACAGCGCTTCACATCGTGATGGTCACAACCGAAATAGACTGACCAGCAACCCGTATCGCTATAGCTGGCCATTGCACTCTCAACCGTATATACCAATCCGTTCTTCTCACGCAAGGAGAGGTTCAGACGGGCGTTCATTCCTGGTCCGCCTAACAGGTTGTTCAACAGATAGAGTGGCATGCGTCGCTGGTCATCATAGCTGTAAGCCTTACTTCCCAGCATAACATGTGCCTGATGGTGTTCCTGAGAAGCTGTTGCAGGTGTTGACTGTGGAAAAGAAGACGCTGACTGGATATTCTGACGCACATTGCGCTCGCCTATTTGTTCCAAGCATCGCTCCAGACGCTTGACCATTCGTGCAAAATCCACATCGCCATAAGCAAAGAAGATGGCGTTACTGGGACGATAGTAGTGCTGGGTAAAGCGACGAGCATCCTCCCCTGTGAACGACAGCACTCGCTCGCGTGTACCTAATATATTATGTCCTAAAGGATGGTTCTGGAATATCATATTCTCGAACTCGTCGTAGATGAGTTCTGCTGGTGAGTCGTTGTAACTCTCTATCTCGTCACAGATGACATCCACCTCATGACGGATTTCCTCTTCAGGATAAACGCTACAGAACACTATGTCGCAGAGCAAATCGACAGCTCTGTTCAGATGGTCTTTCAATATAGCGGCATAGAAGACAGTGTCTTCCTTGTTGGTAAACGCATTAAGGTCGCCACCCACACTCTCCAGACTATTGAGAATCTGGATGGCCGAACGCTTCTGGGTACCTTTAAACGTGGTATGTTCACAAAAATGAGCCAATCCATCCTCGCCCATTGCCTCTTGACGAGCACCTGCATTGATACCAATGCCACAATAGACCACCTTCGATGTTGAAGGCAGATGAATGATTCTTAACCCGTTAGAAAGTGTTGCTGTATTGTATTTTTTCATAATTTTGCATGCAAAGGTACGAAATAATTCCTAATTCGTAATTCATAATTCTCAATTAATTTGTACCTTTGCACGCAAAAAGCAAGAAGTATGCGAAAAGTGATTGGAATCGGAGAGACGGTGCTCGACATCATCTTCCGTAACGAACAGCCTATCAGTGCGATACCTGGAGGCTCTACTTTTAATGCCATCATCTCTATGGGACGCTCTGGCATTGAGACTGGTTTCATTAGTGAGACTGGTAACGATCGTGTGGGTCGTAATATTATCCAGTTTCTGCATGACAACGGATGTAAGGCCGATTGTGTCAATGTCTATCCAGACTCTAAGTCACCCCTTTCGTTGGCTTTCCTCAATGAGCAGAACGATGCTGAGTATGTCTTCTACAAAGACCATCCCCACGATCGTCTGGACTTCAACTATCCTGATATCCAGCCAGATGACATCGTACTCTTTGGTTCCTACTACGCGCTGAACGACGTTATCCGTCCACAGGTAAAAGGCTTTCTGGACTATGCCCATGAGCGTGGAGCAATCCTCTACTACGACGTCAATTTCCGTGCTTCCCACCAGCATGAGGTGATGAAAATTACCCCCAACCTGCTGGAAAATTTCGAACTGGCAGATATCGTTCGTGGTTCGGCAGAAGACTTTGAAGTGCTGTTCAAGAAGCGCGATGCTGAAGCCATCTACCGTTCGCAGATAGCTTTCTACACCAAGAAGTTCATCTATACCCAAGGAGCTGATGCCATCCATCTCTTCGCTGATAATGGATTCCACAAGGAATACCCTGTGGCACAGATGGAAACAGTAAGTACCATTGGTGCTGGCGATAATTTCAATGCCGGCTTCCTTTATGGACTTATCAAGAATCAGATTACCCGCGACGATATGGAGCATGGACTCAGTGAAGAGCAATGGAATGCCGTTATCGGTTGTGCCCAACTGTTCTCTGCAGAAGCCTGCAGCACGCTTAACAACTATGTGTCTCCTGAGTTTGGTGCCCAGCGTCAACAAGAGTTAGAAGAAGCACTTACACAAGAAGAAGTATAAATAAGAATTAAGAGATAAAGAATGTCATTAAAATGTGGTATTGTCGGATTGCCTAACGTAGGCAAATCCACCCTGTTCAACTGTCTGTCGAGTGCAAAGGCACAGGCAGCTAATTTTCCTTTTTGTACGATTGAACCCAATGTCGGTGTGATTACCGTTCCTGATGAGCGCCTTACCAAGCTCGCAGAGATTGTACATCCAGGACGCATCGTTCCTGCCACTTGTGAAATAGTCGATATTGCTGGTCTGGTGAAAGGTGCCTCCAAAGGTGAAGGCCTGGGTAATAAGTTCCTTGGAAACATCCGTGAGACGGATGCTATCATTCATGTATTGCGTTGCTTTGAGGACGAGAACATTACGCATGTAGATGGTACTATCGACCCCATCCGTGACAAGGAGATTATCGATACAGAATTGCAACTCAAGGACTTAGAAACTATCGAGAGTCGCTTGGCAAAGACGGAGAAAGCCGCTGCAGCAGGCAATAAGGATGCTAAGATAGAGGTTACTGTACTCAAGGCCTACAAAGAGGTGTTGGAACAAGGCAAAAACGCTCGTATCGTTGAGTTTGAAAGCAAGGACGAGCAAGACTGTGCCAAGAATCTCTTCCTGCTGACATCTAAGCCTGTGCTCTACGTTTGTAACGTGGGCGAGGCTGATGCCAAGAATGGTAACGACTTCACCAAGAAAGTAGAAGCACTGGCTAAGGAAGAAGGCGCTGAAGCTATGATTATTGCAGCCAAGACAGAAGAAGATATCGCTGAATTGGAGTCGTATGAAGATAAGCAGATGTTCCTGGAAGAACTGGGCTTGGAAGAGAGTGGTGTGAACCGCCTCATCAAGAAGGCATACGCCCTGCTGAACCTTGAGACCTTCATCACCGCTGGTGAAATGGAGGTGAAGGCTTGGACCTACAAAAAGGGCTGGAAGGCTCCTCAGTGTGCTGGTGTTATCCATACCGACTTTGAGAAAGGCTTCATTCGTGCAGAGGTTATCAAGTACGACGACTACCTGAAATATGGCTCAGAAGCTGCAGTCCGCGAGGCAGGAAAGATGGGCGTAGAGGGTAAAGACTACGTCGTACAGGATGGTGATATCATGCACTTCAGATTTAACGTATGAACGAACTACTATATATCGTTTGGAACCCCAGCCTCAGCATAGGGCCTTTCCGCTGGTACTCTCTGTGCTGGCTGATTGGTCTGGCACTGGCCTATTTTGTTGTGAAGCGCCTGTATAAAGAGCAGAATATCAAGGACGAACTCTTTGACCCGCTCTTCTTCTACTGTTTCATTGGCATCCTTGTTGGTGCACGCTTAGGCCATTGTATCTTCTATCAACCCGATTACTTCCTCACGTCTGGGAAAGGTTTTGTGGAAATGCTGCTACCTATCCACTTTCTTGCTGATGGTGGTTGGAAGTTTACGGGCTACGAAGGACTGGCCTCTCATGGTGGCACTTTAGGACTGATGATAGCTCTCTGGCTGTATGTCAGGAAGACCAAGCTGAGCATCTGGATGGTACTCGATAATATTGCTATTGCCACAGGTATCACTGCTTGTTTTATTCGTTTGGGCAACCTGATGAACTCAGAGATTATTGGCAAGATAACGGATGTCCCCTGGGCATTTATCTTTGAGCGGGTAGATAGCTATCCTCGCCATCCTGGCCAGCTTTACGAGGCTATCGCCTATGCCGTGCTTTTTGCCATCATGTGGTGGTTGCACAAGCAGAAGGCCAACAAGATTGGCACGGGCTGGTTTTTCGGTCTGTGTCTCACCTATATCTTCACCTTCCGCTTCTTCATTGAGTATACCAAGGAGATTCAGGAAGCCTTCGAAGCCTCTCTCCCACTCGACATGGGACAAATTCTCAGCATTCCCTTCGTCGTCATTGGCATTTGCTGCATGGCTGGTGGCAAGTGGATGAAGCACCTCACCATGATAGCCCTGCTGACAGTATTCAGCACCAACGTCAACGCACAGAACGCCACCGAGGAGCAACAGCTGCGTCAGCAATACTACGACCTGTTTACCCAGCCCGACAAGCAAGACGAGTTCTACAAGGTGAGTAAACAGCTGAAAGAGATGATGCTCAGCAAGGAAGACCGGCATGCCTACTACACCTTCGGCATCAACGACATCACCTACGAAATCAATATGCACCACACCACGGAGGCGCTTCAGAAAGCCAACGCGATGCTGAAGGAGATGACCGAAAACCATGACGGCCGCTTCGACATGATTTACAACGTCATAGGTACTCTCTACCAGGACCGTGGCAACTACAAGATGGCCAAGATGTACATGCAGAAAGCCATCAGCCATGTGCAACCCACGGATTCTGCGGGCATGGTGGGTGCCTACATTGGCATGACCAACCTGGAGAGTTCTGTCAACCCCGACAAGGCCATCGCTCTGGCGGATACCATATTGCCCTATTGCAGGAAATACCCTACCCACTATGCCTATGCGCTCATCGCCAAGGCTCAGTCGTACTTCTTCAAGAACGACTCGCGGATGTTCTTCGACATCTACGAACAATACGTCGTCTATAAACGCGAGAACAGACTCCAGGATACGCAGAGCGACGATATCATGGCTACGCTGAAGTCTGCCTTCGACGGAAACTACCAGGAAGCGCTTGACCACATCAACAACGACTCGCTCTACACCGAGAATATCGGGCGCTACGATTTGCGCATACAGCTCTTCGAGATGATGGGCAACAAAGACATGGTCATTGCCGAACAACAGAAGAAGCTGAACGCCATAGACTCGCTGAACTCCAACTTCATCTACGAGAACCTGAACCGGATGAATGCTGAGATGGACGTGGCCAAGACGCAACAGAAAGCGGAGCGTGCCCGCGTCTACTGGCTCATTGCCGTCGTACTGCTGCTGGTGGTCATCATCGGACTGATGTTCTGGCGCTATCTCACCCGCCGTCATTTCCAGAAAGAACTGATGCTGCGCAACCAGGAGTTGGAGGTGGCCTTGCTGCGTGCTGAAGAGGCTGACCGCATGCAGACGTCATTCATCAAGCATGTCAGCCATGAGATACGTACGCCGCTGAACGTCATTACCGGTTTTGCGCAAATCATCACCAACCCCCAATATGAGTTCGACGAGGCTGAGCGCAACCGCATGCTGCAAGACATCAGCCGCAACACGATGGAGATTACCTACATCGTCAATGAATTGTTGGAGATAGCCCAGGACGAAAGTCGCCAGCACTACGACAAGATAGACGTAGTCAACATCAACAATGCCTGCAAAAAGATAATTGCCGACATGCAGCCTTACAACACCCGAAACCTGAACATTGACTTCATTACCGACCTGACGGACGATTTCACGATACACACCAACAAACAGGCCCTGCAGCGCATCATCACCCAACTCATGGACAATGCCCTGAAGTTTACCGAAAAAGGCAACATAGAGTTATACGTCCACGACACACCTGACCACGGCACCATACGCTTCATCATCACCGATACCGGCATAGGTATTGAGGAGAAAAACCAAAACCACGTCTTCGACAAGTTCTTCAAGGCTGACAGCTTCAAGCAAGGATTCGGATTAGGACTTACCATCAGCCGCAAGATGGCTGTGCTGCTAGGGGGCAGTCTGAATCTTGACAAGACCTACACCGATGGAGCACGCTTCATACTGAGCCTACCTACCTCCTGACACTATCTTCTTGATGTCGTTCAACTTGTTGAGCGCCTCCATAGGCGTCAGGTTGTTGATGTCAAGACCCAGTATTTCATCACGAATCTGACAGAGCACAGGGTCGTCGAGTTGGAAGAACGAAAGTTGCATACCTTCACGGCTCTGGGCTATTTCTGCTGTGGGCTTGCCGACAGTACCAACTTGGGCGTTATCTGATTCAAGTTGCTTTAATATGACGTTGGCACGCTTGACAATGCTCTTAGGCATACCAGCGATCTCTGCTACATGGATACCAAAGGAGTGCTCACTGCCACCCTTCTCCAACTTACGCAGGAAGATGACTTTACCTTCTGCCTCCTTCACAGAGACGTTATAGTTCTTGATGCGCTTGAAGTTCTTCTCCATCTCGTTGAGCTCGTGGTAGTGCGTGGCGAAGAGTGTACGTGCCTGCGCCTTCGGATGCTCATGCAGGTATTCCACAATAGCCCAGGCAATAGAAATGCCGTCATAGGTAGAGGTTCCTCGTCCCAGCTCGTCGAAGAGTACCAGCGAACGTGGTGTCACATTATTCAGAATGTTCGACGCCTCTGTCATCTCTACCATAAATGTCGATTCACCCAGAGAAATATTATCGCTGGCCCCTACCCTCGTGAATATCTTGTCCACCAGACCGATTCTAGCGCTCTCTGCAGGCACAAACGAACCTATCTGGGCCAACAGTACTATCAAGGCTGTTTGACGCAACAGCGCCGATTTACCTGCCATATTAGGACCCGTGATAACAATAATCTGCTGACGCTCCTGGTCTAGCAAGATGTCGTTAGGAATATAGCGCTCGCCCAAGGGCAGTTGTGTCTCAATGACTGGATGACGCCCCTGTTTAATGTCTATCACGTCGCTACTGTCGATGACAGGACGCACATAGTGGTTCTCCTCAGCCGTCTTCGCAGCACTCAACAGACAATCGATATGGGCTATCACGCTGGCGTTCTGCTGTATCTGTGGGATAAACTCTTGGGCAGCAACAACAAGTTCTGTGAACAGGCGCTGTTCTAAGGATAGAATCTTGTCCTCAGCACCCAGAATCTTCTCTTCGTATTCCTTCAGTTCCTGTGTGATGTAGCGCTCGGCCTGTGCCAGTGTCTGCTTGCGTACCCACTCCTGTGGAACCTTATCCTTATAGGTGTTGCGTACCTCCAAGTAGTAGCCAAAGACGTTGTTATAGCCTATCTTTAGCGAGGCGATGCCCGTCTCCTGAGCCTCACGCTCCTGAATCTGCAGCAGATAGTCCTTGCCGCTATAGGCGATATGGCGCAACTCGTCGAGTTCCGTATTGACACCATCACGGATGACACCACCTTTTGCAACCAGCTGTGGTGGGTCATTCTGTATCTCGCGGGCTATGCGGTCGCGCAATTGCTCGCAGAGAGTCAAGCGCTCCCCTACCCTTTTCAGGGCTTCGTTGTCAGTATGCAAACAAGCGTTCTTGATGGGTTCAATGGCTTGCAACGCAACCTTCATCTGCACCATCTCACGTGGCGACACACGACCTGTGGCTACTTTTGAAATGATACGTTCCAAGTCGCCAATATGGTGTAACTGTTCGTCGATACACTTACGGAAATCAGGCTCGCGGAAGAAGTATTCTACGATATCAAGACGCTGGTTGATGGGCTTCTCGTCTTTCAATGGGAACACAAGCCAACGACGCAACAGACGGCTACCCATAGGCGATACCGTGCGGTCAATGACATCCAACAGCGACTTGCCGTCTTCCTGCATGGTGCTTACCAGCTCCAGCGAGCGGACGGTAAACTTATCCAGACGCACGTATTTGTCTTCCTCGATGCGTGCAAGTGTGGTAATATGTGCTATCTGCGAGTGCAGCGTCTGTTCCAAATACTGCAGAATGGCACCAGCGGCAATGACACCATTCTTCAGGTGGTCAACACCAAAGCCCTTCAGCGACTTCACATTGAAGTGGCGATAGAGCTTTTGGTGGGCTGTCTGCTCCGTGAATACCCAGTCGTCCATCTCAAAGGTACACAGACGTGTACCAAAGTAGCGCTCAAAATCGTGGCGGTATTCGCGGTCGTAGAGCACCTCCTTGGGTTGAAATGAACCAATAAGCTTCTCCACATAGTCGTAGGTGCCTTCGCCTGTCAGGAATTCACCCGTCGAGATATCGAGGAAAGCTACACCACAAGCACCCTTGCCGAAATGTACAGATGCCAAGAAGTTATTCTCTTTATAGTTCAGCACCGTATCACTCATCGTCACGCCAGGCGTCACCAGTTCTCTGATGCCTCGCTTCACAAGCTTCTTGGTCAGCTTAGGATCTTCCAGCTGGTCGCAGATGGCCACACGCTTGCCGGCACGAATCAGTTTAGGCAGATAGGTGTCGAGGGCGTGATGCGGAAAGCCTGCCATCTCGTCGCCTTTGTTATAGCCGTTGTTACGATGAGTCAGCGTGATGCCGAGCACTTGAGAAGCAATGACAGCATCCTCACAATACGTCTCGTAGAAGTCACCGCAACGAAACAGCAATAGAGCCTCAGGGTGCTTCGCCTTGAGGTCGAAAAATTGCTTCATCATGGGTGTTAATTCCTTTGCCATAACGCCTGCAAAATTACAAAAAAAGAACGGAACTACCAAGAGTTCCGCCCTTTTATTATAAGTTGTTTGCTATTGTTTACTTTTGCAACATCTTCTTGCCATTCATGATAACAACGCCCTTGAAGCCAGCGTCAACCTTCTGACCAGCGAGGTTGTAGCGAACTGCGTTCTCTGTCTTGTCAGCGTTGATGGTGTTGATGCCATCAGTAACTTCCTCAATGGTGTAAGCACCACCACCCCAGTCGTCGCCTTTGTACTCAGGAAGAACCTCAGTATTATCTTGCTTGATGAAGACAACCTTCTTGATGATAACTGTGTTACCTGCTGCACAAGCCTGCAGAGCAAACTGTGCAATGGTAGGACATGTAGTTGCGGGATCGTCAGTAGCGACGAAATCAGAGAAGTCGCCTTCAAATACGGTGTGAGCTGCGTCGAATCCAAAATTCTTATAAGCTGTCTTGTTAGGAACCTGAGCCTCAGCACCTGACCAATCCTGACCCAGATGAGTCTCATTAGAATTAATCAGAATATTGAAAGCAGCACCCTCGCTAACCTCATTCATATTAGAATATTCGATACGGAAGCCCTTATAATCTGCTGCTCTGAATGGAGCCTTGTTGAAGGTATATGAACCCCACTGGCCCTTTGCAGTGAACTTGTAAACAGGCTGCTGGTCAACGGTAGGCAGTTCTGGCAGAGGCTCTTCGCTCTCTACAGAAAGAATCTTACCACCCTGAGCAACCTCAGGAGTTACAACTTCATCCTTGAAATATCTCTGGAGCTTACCCTGAACCGTTACTTTGTCACCAACCTTCACATAGTTCTCGTCGGTAATATTTTCTCCATTGGCATCCTTTGCACGGAAAACTGTCAAAACATCTGCACTACCAGCGTCAGCTATCTTAAAGGTAGCATTACCATAATCAAGAGATATCTCAGTAACTTCAGTGACATTGCCCTTAATTACATACTCATCAGCTGTTTTTTGACCATTGTCTAAGGCATCGACTACCAGCAGAGCGTCAGCTACAGAGAACGGACTTTCTACAGTACCCTTACCTGTTGTGTTGACAATAGTGTATTTAGCTGTTACGATACTACTGGTCTTACCATTCTTGACTGCCATAGCCTTGATAATGGTTGACTGCGTTATCTGCAGAGGATTACCATCATAGAATACGCCAGTATAATTTTCGTCGTCAATATATTCAGGATCATTGCCTACAGCTACAGTATAGAGAATTCTAGCACCCTCTTCGCAAGACATAGCAACACTCTGAGCCTCGAGGTACAAGCCACTAGCTACGCTGAACTCAGGAACTGCTATAACCACAGGTGTATCACTGGTTGTTTCTACCTTAACACTCTTAATAAACATACGTTTACCTGAAATAGTAAGAGCTGTTGTGGCATCACCACCAGCAATAATAAATGTGTAATCTGTAAACTCACCATTTGCAAGCGTTACTGTTGGATTATCAACAGTACCTTTAGAAGCTGCTAAAGTCATACTGTTTGAACCACTTCCCCATCCTGCAACATTGATAGTTACCTTTACGTTTGACTCCATTTTGTCACCAAGAGCAATTGAAGTCATCGAGCCATCTTTTGAGGATGTTCCAAGCTTGATACTTTGATTAGCCCAATAAGCATTAGACAAACTGCCATTGACCCACTGTGTAATGAATTGTGCATAAGCTGCTGCATAATTCTCTTCTTCAGCATTACTTGACTGAATCTTTTTTGAAGCAACACTACCAGTAAAAGTTCCGTCACCACCACCTGTAAAACCTTCACCTGTAGCATAACTGAAATTGGATACAAAAACATCTTCAGCAAATACATTAGCAAACAGCATAGCCATTAAGACTACAAATGAATAGCGTAAAATTTTGTTCATAAGCGTTTTGTTTTTAGAGTTAATA
>R26__coassemble_1007_pt1 | contig 14942 bp, 8 predicted proteins | sample R26__metabat2_high_PE_001 | metagenome-assembled genome bin R26
AGATAACAGGTACTATCTTTGAGGATAATGGCGAGCCGTGTATCGGTGCTACCGTTATGATTCAAGGAACAAAATTAGGAACAAAGACCGACCTTGACGGTAACTTCACCATTAATGTGGCAGAAGGCAAGAAGCTTGTGATAAGCTATGTCGGTATGTTAACACAGACGGTGAAAGCCAAGAATGGCATGAAAGTTACTTTGCAGCCTGACGCTACTCAGTTGGAGGAGGTCGTTGCTGTAGGTATGATGAAGCAAGACAAGCGTTTGTTCACTGGTGCTTCATCAAAGATTGACGCCGACAAGGCTAAGTTGGCTGGTATGGCCGACGTAAGCCGTTCGCTGGAAGGCCGTGTAGCAGGTGTTCAGGTAACAAACGTATCAGGAACTTTCGGTGCTTCACCAAAGATTCGTGTCCGTGGTGCAACGTCCATCTATGGTAACTCTAAGCCACTGTGGGTGATTGACGGTGTGATCTACGAGGACAACGTAGACGTAAGTGCTGACGAGCTGGCATCAGGTGACGCTAAGACACTGATTTCCAGTGCCGTTGCCGGTCTAAACTCTGACGATATCGAGTCGTTCACCGTACTGAAGGATGGTAGTGCAACATCTATCTATGGTGCCCGTGCTATGGCTGGTGTGATTGTAATCACCACCAAGAGAGGTGCTAAGGGCCGTGCTTCTGTTAACTATACAGGTGAGTTCACCACTCGCTTGAAGCCTAGCTATCGTGACTATAACATCATGAACTCTCAGGAAATCATGGGTGTCTACAAGGAAATGGCCAACAAGGGTTGGCTGTCATTGGAGAACATGGTAAACTCTGAGGACACTGGTGTCTATGGCTATATGTATCAGCAACTGCGCAAGTATGACCCCGTGACTGGCACATTCGGCCTGGAGAACACCGAGGCAGCCCGCAACCGCTATCTGCAGGAAGCCGAAATGCGCAACACAGACTGGTTCGACCTACTGTTCTCTAACAGCATTCAGCAGAACCACTCTATCAGCATTTCAGGTGGTACAGAGAAGTCACAGAGCTACTTCTCTATGTCACTAATGAACGATCCTGGTCAGTATGTCAGTTCCTCTAAGGTGAAGCGTTTCACTTTCAACGGTAATACATCTTTTGACATTTTAAAGAACCTGACCGTGAAGCTGGCCGCTCAGGGCAGCAACCGTCAGCAGGAGGCTCCTGGTTCATTGAACCAGAGCGTCGATGTGGTAACTGGTGAGGTTAAGCGTGACTTCGATATCAACCCATTCAGCTTTGCTATGAATACCAGCCGCTGTCTGGACCCCAATATCAGCTATACCCGCTTCTACTCTCCGTTCAACATCTTCGATGAGTTGAAGAACAACTATAATGACATCGACGTCAATGAGTTGATGTTCCGTGCCGAGTTGGAGTACAAGCCCATCAAAACTGTTACACTGACAGGTCTTATCTCGACACGTATGTCGACAACGCGCCGCCAGCACAACGTAATGGACGACTCAAACCAGGCCAATGCCTACCGTGCTGGTACCGATGCACAGGATGACAACTCAACTATCCGCTATAGCAATCCATTACTGTACACTGACCCCGATAACGAGTTAGCTATTCCCGAATCTGTACTGCCTGAAGGTGGTATCAAATATGAATATAGCGACAAGATGCGCTCTAACAACTACCGTTTCATGGCTGAGTATCGTGACGTTTATAACGAGAAACATGTTGTCAACCTGCTCTTCGGTAGTGAGTTGTCAACGGTACGCCGTACCGCTACTACTTGGACGGGCTGGGGCTACCAGTTCAACAACGGTGGTATCGTATATACCCCATACCTTTGGTTGAAGCAGCGCAACGAGGAGAACACCGACTATTTCAGTGAGTCGTTCACTCAGACCAACACACTGGCTTACTACGCTCAGGGTGTATATAGCTTTGACCAGCGCTACACCATCAACGGTACATTCCGCTACGAAGGTACAAACCGCCTCGGCAAGGCCCGTTCCAGCCGCTGGTTGCCTACGTGGAACATCTCTGGTTCATACGACATCTCCAATGAGCCGTTTATGAAGAAGGCCGAGAACTGGCTGTCACAGTTGAAGTTGCGTGCTTCTTACTCACTGACAGCTGATACGGGTCCCTCGTATGTAACCAACGCTATGGCTATATACAAGACTAAGAACACCTGGCGTCCCTTTACTTCAGCTGCTGAGTCACAGATTTACATCTCTGACCTTGCTAACAGCGAGCTGACCTACGAGAAGAAGCACGAGTTCAACATTGGTGTTGACATGGGCTTCCTGCGTGACCGTATCGCTATTAACTTCGATATGTACTGGCGTAACAACTACGACCTGATTGGAGCAGTCTTCACACAGGGTGCTGGTGGTCAGATTCAGAAGATGGCTAACGTAGCCGACATGAAGTCACACGGTATTGAGGTCGGTTTGTCAACGGTTAACATCCAGACGCCAAAGTTCAAGTGGACCAGCGACTTCATCTACTCTCTGGCCAAGAACGAGATTACCACACTGGAAACTTCCAGCCGTGCCGTTGACTTGGTAAGTGGTCAGGGTTACGCCCTCGAAGGCTATCCCGTACGTTCAATCTTCAGTTATAAGTTTGCTGGTCTGAACGAGGAAGGTCTTCCAATGGTATATAATGAGAAAGGTGAAAAGACTGTAGGTGACGTCAACTTCCAGGAGACAGAGAATCTGAAGGACTTCCTCGTCTATGAAGGTCCGTCAGACCCCACATGGTACGGTTCGTTCAACAACAGCTTTACTTTCAACGACTCCAAAGTGGGTAAGCTGGCACTTGACGTATTCATCACCTACTCTGGTGGTAACGTAGTACGTCTTGACCCTGTATTCTCTTATGCTTACAGTGACCTGTCTGCACTGCCCCGTGAGTTCAAGAACCGCTGGATGATGTCTGGCGATGAGAATATCACTGATATTCCAGTCATTGCATCACGCAACCAGGTTGACCGTTATGGTTCTACCGCACTGCGCACAGCCTACAATGCTTACAACTATTCAGAAGCACGTATTGCCAAGGGTAACTTCATCCGTCTGAAGGAAATAGCCCTGACCTATACCTTCCCACAGGGACTGCTGAAGAAGACCAACCTGCTGAACAGTGCTTCTATCAAGCTGGCCGCTACCAACCTCTGCCTGCTCTATGCCGACAAGAAGCTGAACGGTCAGGATCCTGAGTTCATCAATGCCGGTGGTGTGGCATCGCCTATCACCAAGCAGCTGACAGCTACTGTACGTCTGGGATTCTAAAAAAAGAAATAAGAGATAATAGATAAGAGATAATAGATAAAGCTATGAAGAAATATATATTCGGACTGTCAATGATGGCACTGGGCTTGCTGTTTGCGTCGTGTGAGGATAAGCTCGACGAAGTGCCTGACAACCGTACCGAGATTGACACGCCACAGAAGGTGCAACTGCTGCTTGTATCAGGCTATCCACAGTCAGTGCCTGCTGTTATCTGTGAGCTGAGCGGCGACAACTATGTTGACAACAACGTCGTGAAGCCCGGTATTCACCGTTCACCATACAAGGACTTCCATGAGGAGGCTTACCGCTGGGAAGACATCAACAACTACGGCTCTGGTGAGGAGGACACTCCTTACCAGGTTTGGGAGCAATACTACCAAGGTATTGCTGTGGCCAACCACGCCATTGCAGCGATGCAGGAGATGAGCAGTGACCCTGCCAAAGATCCTCAGCTGTCCCACTCTTGGGGTGAGGCTCACGTTCTGCGCGCCTACCTGCACTTTGTATTGGTCAACGTCTTTGCTCAGCCTTACAAGGACGAGGCACAGAGCAGTGTCGATAAGGGTATTCCCTATGTTACTGAGCCTGAGACCACTGTTAACGTCAACTACGGTGACGATGAGTTCCGTCACAGCGTGAAGGAAACCTACGACATGATTGAGAAAGACCTGCTGGCAGGTATTGACTTGATTGACGACTCTAAGTATAAAGTGCCTGCTTACCACTTCAACAAGAATGCTGCTCATGCCTTTGCTGCCCGCTTCTACCTCTACAAGCGTCAGTATAGTAAGGTTATTGAGCACGCAGATGCAGCCCTCGGCAACAACCCTGCTTCTATGCTGCGCAAGTGGAATGCCATCAGCACTAACACCATCGATGCAATGCTGAACTCGTTCAACGACGAGACAGCTCCCTGCAACTTCCTGCTGCAGAGCACCTACTCACTGCAGGACCGTCTGCTCTCTGCTATCCGTTTCGTGATAAACGACGGTAATAAAACGGAGAATGTTAAATCATCAAAGAATGCCATTTACGGTGGTGGTCCTAACTGGAGCAACCGTCTGAAGGCTTATGAAGGTAAGATCTACCGCTACGGTGAGAACGATGATGGTTCTTGGCTGTTCCGCGTTTACGAGTACTTTGAATACACCGACAAGATTGCCGGTATCGGTTTCGTACATATTATCTATCAGCCATTCACTGCTGAGGAGACCTTGCTTTGCCGTGCAGAAGCTAAGCTCTATCTGGGTCAGAGAGAGTCTGCTCTTTATGATTTGAACACTTGGACAACATCGAAGTTGGTAAGCAGCGAATTGACACAGGCTCAGATTAATAAGTTCTACGGCGGCGACCCTGCCACCAATGACTATGTCGCTGAGCTCAACCCCGACAAGATCACTTCAGAGTTCAAGATTCTGACTGGCGACGACCTCTACATGCTGCACTGCATCCTGCACTTCCGTCGTATTGAGACCATGTTCGAGGGTCTGCGCTGGTTCGATATCAAGCGCTACGGTATTACCGTACACCACGCTTACCGTGGTCCTCAGGACAAGGACGTCACTCACGATTACCTGCAGTGGAACGACCCACGTCGTGTGCTGCAGATTCCTAACAACGTGGTTTCTGCCGGCTATCCCAGCACTGACCGCTCTACCAGTGTGAACCAGACAAACCCGATGGTTACTATGCCTATCCTGTCAAACAACTAAAGAAAAGGCTAACAGAGATGAAAAAGATATTATATATGATGAGTGTGGCAGCCCTTCTGCTGGCTGTTACCTCCTGCGGTAAGGAAGACGATCTTACGGAGTCTATCTTCGACACCAGCACGCCGGCAGTAGACCCCGGTCAGTCGACCTACGATTTCGACAAGTGGCTTTACGACAACTTTACAAGCCCCTACAACGTTGAGATACAGTACAAGTTCAATCTGCCGTCATCAGACTATAGCTTCCAGCTGGCTCCTGCTGAGTACAAGCGTTCGCAGCTGCTGGCCCAGTTCATTAAGTACCTGTTCTACGACGTATACACCAAGTATGCCGGTGACGACTTTATGAAGCAGTATGGTCCCCGTATCTTCCACTTTATCGGTTCATCAGGCTACAGCCCCCGTACTGGTACGGAGGTACTCGGTCTGGCATCGGGCGGTGTAAAGATTACGCTCTACAACGTCAATGAGATGAAGGGATACTCTGAGAACCTGAGCTATGACGCAGCAGACATGGAAGTGCTCAACCAGAAGTATTTCCACACCATGCACCACGAGTTCTCGCACATCATGCACCAGACAAAGACCTACCCCGTTACTTTCGGACAGGTAACCTCTGGTTCATACGATCCTATCGACTGGCATGAGCGTGACTCTGTAACATCTCATCAACTGGGTTACGTTACTCACTATGCATCTTCAGCCACTTACGAAGACTTCGTAGAGACCCTGTCATGCATCATTACTGACGACGACTATCGCTGGATGATGCGTATTATCAGCGCCTGCGCTCCTGGTCTAATTCCTGGTGACAAGGAGGAGGTTCTTGCACTCATCGACAAGTTGGGCATTGACAAGAACAAGGCCAACGCACACTGGAACAACTTCAAGGTTTATTCAGAGGCTGAGTACAATAGCGAGACTGGCACCTATGAACCAACTGAGCGCGTAGTTATTGACGTACACCGCAGCTATGAGCAGGTTATCAATAAGGAATATACAGGCTACGTTAATAAATACAAGTATACTGAGTTGAAGAGCTTTACCTCTTTTGATGACTTCATCAATTGGGTACCACAATCAACCAGCGATACAGTAGCTGGTATCAGTGCCATACTGAAGAAGATCTCTATTGCCACGAAATGGCATCAGGAGAAATGGGGACTGGATACCTTCGTAATACGCGAGGAAGTTCGCCAACGTCAGAACAAGATGAATGACTTCTTGAAGAACGACCTGAAAATCTTTGAACTTAAATGATGAGAACAATGATGAAGAAGACACAATTATACAAATTGATGTTCCTCGCCATGTTGCCAGCTTTCGTGCTGACATCATGCAGGTTCGAGGATGACGACTATTTCGAAGAGTCTGCTGCACTGCGTATTGAGCACAGCGCTAAGGCCACTCAAGACAAGCTGGTAGCAGCACCCAACGGATGGGTCATGCAGTATTTCTGCGGCACTGACATTGCCGTGTTTGAGGGGTTCAACCTCTTTGCCCGCTTCGAGAATAGCAACAAGGTGACCTTTGCCGGCAACCACCGTTTCCTGCGCAACGGCAACAAGAACAAGTACACCGAGGCCAGCAGCCCCTACGTAATGCTGATGGAAGACGGTCTTGTTCTAGCCTTTAACGTATGGAACGACATTCTAACACCGTTTACTGACCCCGTCAGCTACGGTGATGCTCCTGACCGCATCGTCAAGGATGGTGAGGGAATGCACGGCGACCACAACTTTGTGGTAATGGCAAACAACGAAGACGAGATTATCCTTCGTGGTGAGCGCCACTCTGCAGAGGTACGTCTGGTCAAGTGCGACCGCTCATGGACTGACTACATTGCAGATACAGAAGCTCTTAAGAATAGCATTACCAACAGCAGCATCAACGACTACTATGTTGTCAATGCAGACAAGGACACTCTCTATTTCCAAAGTCTGCGCAATGGTCGTTTCCTTTACACAGACAATCTCGACAAGACCAAGTCTGTAAAGCTTGACTCACTGTCCTGCGTCTTCACTCCTACTGGTTTACGTGTGGAGCATGAGACAAAAATGGGTAACTACAAATTCCATGAATTCAAGCTGGCAGACGACAAGACCTGTCTGAAGAATGAGGATGGAAATGTGAAGGTTATTGCCCGCTGGGATGCTTTCATTGCGAACCATACCGCACTGTGGAAGATGGATCAAACGCTGTTCACGAGCGAGCAAACGGCTCTCTATAACCAGATTGATGCAGAATTAAAGAAACATAACAACACTTGGAGCTTAGAGAGCATTGGCATCGGTAAGTCTAGCGGCAGTAACTCTATCGTAGGACTTGTATTGACATTCTACACCAATACAGCCAAGACAAAGACCAACACTGCCGGTATTGCATTGGACATGACTCTCCCAGCCTATGGTCAGATGGCTGTTGACTGCCCAGTAGATGCCAAGACCGATAAGAACATGGAGACTATCAAGAAGAAGGCGACCGAACTGGAGCAACTTTGCCGCAATTTTGCCGCACTGCTTAAAGGTACATACGACATGAGCGTTGATGACTACTTCTTGCCTACAACCGCTACATTCGCCCCTGCTCAGGGAGGAACGAAATTTAAGTTGAATTAAATATTATAGTACTAACAAAAAAGTAAATGATTATGAAGAAATTTTTACTTTTCGCTGCTGCTGCAGTAATCGCAGTTTCAGCAAATGCGCAGTTTGCTAAGAAGCAGACTGTGGGTAAGCCAACGGCTCACCAGCAGATTTCTCAGAAGGCTACTATGGCCAAGAAGTTTGAGATTGCAGGTGCTAAGACTGGTGCCATCGCTGTTCAGAACAAATTAGACCGCAAGGCTAAAATGTCTATCAACGTAAAGGATGTCCAGCCCATTAATCAGCAGTTCAAGGCTGTTCGTCGTACCGCTGAGGTACAGCCCGCTTACGAAGGCTTTGGTATGTCACGCAGCTCAGGTGAGACTGAGAATTGGACAATGAATGCCACTACTGTAACACTGCAGGACGAGAGCACAGCAGTTGCTCTTCAGGATATTATTCCTAATCCTTTTGGCTTCGAGCACATCTATGCACAATACACTGTTGAGAATGGAAGCGTAATCGTTGCTCCTACCCTGGTTGCTTCTTTTAAGCAAGACGACACCACCTATTACCTCTTCCTGGAGGATGCCAACTCTTCTGACGGTAAGATTACTTTCCCCTTGGACGACGCTGGTCGCATCACAGGTTCATACAGCATCATCTATAGCATTTATCCCAGTGCAACATACAACTATAACGACTGGTTGGCTACCTATGACGGCTACTCTAACGTTAAGTACAACCTGCCCGGTGAGGACGTTACTCCTGAGGTAAGCTTCGAGCCCAACAACCTGATTCTTTTTGCTGGTCTTGGTCTGAATGGTCGTTATTTCACTAACAATCTGGCAATGACTGGTGCTTTTGCTACCACTAATTTCCATAACCTGACCAGCGATAAGGCTACTGCTTGGGACTGGAAGGCTTTTGATGCTACCACAGAGGAAGAAAGCGTTTACGCTTCTGGCTCAAACTTTGACTTCGGTCTGGATATGACTGATGGTGTTGTTTACAATGTTCAGTTAACAGCTACCAACAATACCGTTACCAGCGCCCCATTCACCTTTGGTATTGGCAAGTATATTGAAGAAGAAACAGGAGCTCCACACTATGAGACCTGCTACCTTTATGCTGGTCAAACAGAGGGTAGTTTTGTCCTCAACAATGAGACTCCTGCCATTATTACACGTCAGGACCCCGATGGTGACTTGACTTTCTACACCAACTGGGGTACACCTGACATCTATACTAAGGCTTCAATGAGCAAGATATATTGCTATCATGAGAAGCCTGCTTCTCCTCTATATATCGAGGGTGTAACATTGCCAATGGTTAGCTTCAGCGTTGCTGATCCTGACAAGAATCCATTTACGCTGCATCTCAAGATTTGCAAGCTCTCATGGCCGAAGGGCAGAAACAGCAAGCCTGAACTTGGTGAGGTATTGGCAGAGGCAGATGCTACCAGCGAGAGCATCAACAGTCAATTCGATGCTGGTCTTACTGCTGTTGAGTTTACACAGCTCTACAAAGAGAGTGAGGATGGTCTGGGTGAAGAGCTCCCCTACCTGTTCCTTGATGACGAATTCATGATTGTTATTGAAGGTTGGGACAATGGTTCATTCTCTGGTGTTCTGGGCTGTCAGGATGCTCCATTGGCCAATGCAAGAACATCTACTTGGTTTGAAAAGACCGGTGAGGAAGGTTCTATGTACTCTTATACTTCATGGAAGACCTCTCTGTTCGTTGGTCTGCTGGGTGCAACCTATGGCTACCTCAATACTGAGGACAACACTAACATCACTATTCCAAACGAGGGTGGTGAGGCTACTGTGAATGTAGCTGCAATGCTGCGTAGCGTTGACTCTGAGACTGGTGCTTATACCTATCGCCTCTTCATTGATGATGTCATTACTGATTCTGAGGTAGATCCTGAGACTGGTCTGCCCTCTTGGTTGCAGATTGGTATCGGTAACGTTAACGAGAGCGGTACTGAGTTCACTCTTGGTTTCCAAGCAGAGGCTCTGCCTTCAGGCGTTGAGGGGCGTAAGGTTACTATCGTCTTCATGCAGGAAGGTGCACTTCTGCCCATTACCATTGCTCAGGGCAATGCTACTGGCATCAGCGTAACCACCAAGACTGTGAAGAACGTTGAGACTCCTGCTTACAACCTCGCAGGTCAGCGTGTCAACAAGAACTTCAAGGGTCTCGTTGTGAAGGATGGTGCTAAGTTCCTGAATAAATAATAAGTAACATCTTTTATATTTCTCACAATCGGGAGAGCCACCACGGTTCTCCCGATTTACTTTTTCTCCCAATTATTTGATTATTAGATTTTTTCTTCGTACCTTTGCAGCGTTTAACACTAACACTACAGAAAAGATGATGAAAAGAATATCAGCCATAGTGATAATGCTGACCCTAATAGTAGGCAGCATGTGGGCAGTGCCCGTTAACCGACAGAAAATAACCGTCCAGCAACCCGACGGAAGCAGTGTAACCATTCAGATGCACGGCGACGAGTGGTTGAGCTTCACGACGACAGCCGACGGCTATTCCGTAGTTAAGAACGAACAGGGCTATTATGTCTATGCCACATTAGAGCAGGGACAGCTAAAAGCTACCACTCAGGTAGCTCACGATGCCGTTGAGCGTAAGGCTGCAGAACTACAGTTCTTGACTGATATCCAGAAATACCAAGTGCCTGCTATGTCACCAGAGAAAGCTCACATGAAGCAACTGGTGGAGAAGAGAGAGGCAGACAAGAGAGCGGCCCGCATTGGCAATGGTCGCCGAGCCGCCCAGTATGACTATACAAATTTCAAAGGCCTCGTCATATTAATAGAATTCAATGACAAGTCCTTCTCACGCGATGACTATAAGGAGCTCATGGACGACATGCTGAACAAGGAGAACTATACGGGTTACGACAACCAGGTCTATACGGGCAGTGTCCGCGACTACTTCTCAGACAACTCGGCAGGTAAGTTCCAGCCCCAATTTGATGCCTATGGTCCTTATCAGGTGAACTACAGTTGTAAGAAAGGAAACGAAAAGGCTTCTGAAATCCTAAGGGCTGCCGTAAATGCTGCTGATGCAGACATTAATTTCAAGGACTACGATAGAGATGACGACGGCAAGGTGGATATGATATTTTTCATCGTTGCAGGTAATGGCCGAAACTATACAGGCAACTACGACGGTCTGTGGCACCCCCACCGCTCAGTACTGACCAATGGATGGAGCTATGTCTACAAGGATGGTGTATGTCTTTGGGACTATGCCAGTTCCACAGAGCTGATGGGATGGACGGAACAACCATCAACAGTAAAGATTGACGGCATTGGCACCATCTGCCATGAGTTCAGCCACGTGCTGGGACTCCCCGACTTCTACGACACCAACTATGAAGAGGACGGAGAGAGCAATCACCCTGGTGAGTGGTCGCTGATGGCGTCTGGCAGTTATATGAACGACGCCCGCACACCCGTAGGCTACTCACTCTATGAGCGCTATTCAGTAGGTTTTACGGATGAGCCACAAGTCATTACAGAAACAGGCGACTATACGCTGGAGCCTTTAGCCATCAGCCAGACGGGCTATCGCCTGAACACTCCCATCTACAATGAATTCTTCCTGCTTGAGAACCGCCAGAAGAACCAGTTCAAGTGGGATGCCTACCTGCCAGGCAATGGCATGCTGGTACATCGTGTGGACCTCACCAACCGAAGCGTATGGGATGCAAACACGATTAATGCCAAAGCATCGCGCAACTACTACGAACTAGTGCGTGCTAATGGAGCACATCAGCAAAGTGGCGCTTATTATTCTTCCAATTTGGATGCCTTCCCCAACGGTAACAAGAAAGAACTGACCAACAGCACGTCGCCTGCCAACCTGAAGACATGGAATGGCAAGAACAACGAGTTCGGAATATTCAATATACAAAAGACTGCAGACGGTGATATCACCTTTACCGTAGATAAATATACGCTGACAGGTCTGACGCTCGATGAGGAGATATCCATCGGTGTGGGAACCACCAAACAATTGACTGCAACACCAACTCCGGAATTCGCAGAATACACCTTGGAGTGGAAGAGCAGCAACGAGAGCATTGCCACTGTTGACCAGGATGGTCTGGTAAAAGGTGTCAGCGAAGGAGAATGTAACATCACTGCTACCAGCAATAACGGCATCACTGCCTCTTGTAAAGTGACGGTCTTCAGCATGCCCGCCTACGATATTGCCGCCTTCAAGCAACAGCCCATTGGCGAGAAGCTGGTACTGAAGTTGGAAGATGCTGAGGTATTGTTTACCTATACCAAGAACGACAAGCAGACCACCTATCTGCGCGACCAGACAGGCGCCTTGATGGTTTCTGACGTCACCATGCCTGTAAAGAACAATGACAAGGTGAATGGCATGCTCTATGTACAGTCAGCCGTAGCCAATAAGGTACCACAGGCTGTGGGATTGGGCACCGAGACCGATGTCACTGGACTGGCTATCGTTGCAGGCAGTGAAGCACAGCCCCGCGAGGTTACGCTCGACGAACTGACTGAGAACGACTATAGCGACCTCGTACTCGTCAAGGGTTCCTCTATCAAGAGAGATGGTGGCTTCTGGGCTTATAGCGATAACAATACCGCTCGCATCTGGGCTGGTAACTTTGGCATTTCCTCAGGTCTTACCAGTTCTACGAAACTGGATGGCAAGCTCTTTAACATCACGGCCATCTACGGCACCAACGTCAAGAGCGGAACCGTCATCAACGAGCTGAATGTCACTAAGGCAGTAGAGGAATACAATGAGACAGGTATCAAGGAGATATCCAACGGTCAACAAGCCAACCACCCAAGCTTCAACCTTGCCGGCCAGCGGGTTGACAGCCACTACAAAGGGCTGACGATTAAGAACGGAAAGAAGTACATGAATAAATAAACTAATAAGCGGGCCTCAACAGAAGCCCGCTTATTTATTTTCATTTCACCAGCACTACCAGATACTTGCTGGTCGACCAGAACAGCTGAGGATTGGTGATGCGCAGGATATACTGCTTGTTGGCATCCTGCAACAAGGTGTAGCTCGACTGCGGATGTGCCGTCAGCAACTTGGCAGAACGGCTATATAGGCGTATCTCCTTATCCACACGGATGTCTATCTTGGTGAAATAGTCACGATTGAAGTTGGAGCGCAACACCTTGCCATCTTCAATGATGCGCTGGTCTTTCAGCTCCTTCTTCGTGCCATAGACAAACCAGGCGGTGTTCAGCTGCTTGTCTTGCGACGTGATGGTCTGCGACTTCTGAGAGGACTCTTCCTTCAGATTGCTGACATTGGTTGACAAGGTTGTCACCTGTTGGTTCAATTCACCAATCTGTACATCCTTGGCCTCCAGCTCGGCCTGCAACTGACGCAACTGGACATCCTTCTCCTCCAACTGCTGGGTAAGGCTCTCCAACGTACGGCGCAACTGATCGCCCTTGACGGTGCTCTGGCGCAACTGGTTACGCAACTTACTAATCAGCTCACGGTTCTGCTGCATCTGTCCTTGAATGAACTCTATATTCTCACGAATGCGCTCCACCGATGTGCTACCCTCACCCGCTTTCGCAATGGTGACACGCTCTTCAGCCTCATTGATGGCACGGAATCCCTCCTGTATGTCGTTCATCGTTGCCATCATGTCGTCTATCTCGTTGTCTTTCTGTTCAATAATACGCGTCAAGGAGTCGCGTTGCTGCAACAAAGCCTCCTGGACTGGGTCATTTCCTTTCTGTTTACATGCCACCAATGCCAACAGACACGCAGCAGCTATCAACATTTTCTTCATAGTCGTTATCTCGTTTTTGGTTATTTCGTTATTACGTTATATTGTTATTACGATTTACCCGCCAGAACAATTACAAACTCACCACGCGGCTCGTGCTCCTGGAAGTGGGCTATCACCTCCTGCAACGTACCACGCGCGCTCTCTTCATGCACTTTGGAGATTTCGCGACAACAGCTCACCTGACGCTCAAGGCCGAACACCTCGCCGAACTGCTGCAACGTCTTCAACACGCGATAGGGCGACTCATAGAATACCATCGTGCGCTCCTCGTCCTGCAACGACAGCAGCTTCGTCTGGCGGCCTTTCTTCTGAGGCAGGAAACCCTCGAAGCAGAAGCGGTCACAAGGCAGTCCACTCGACACCAGTGCAGGGACAAAAGCCGTAGCACCTGGCAAGGTCTGCACCTCGATGCCGGCCTTCACGGCCTCACGCACCAGGAAGAATCCTGGATCGGAGATGCCTGGTGTGCCCGCATCACTAATCAACGCCACCGTCTGACCAGCCTGTAAGCGTTCAATGACCGATGCCGAAGTGCCGTGCTCATTGAACTTATGGTGCGACAACAAATGTTGCTTGATGTCGAAATGCTTCAGTAGAATGCCCGACGTACGAGTATCCTCCGCCAACACCACATCGGCCTCCTTCAGTATGCGGATAGCCCGCAACGTCATATCCTCCATATTCCCCACAGGCGTGGGTACAATGTATAATATTCCCATAACGCTGCAAAGTTAGCAATTTTCGCACAAAACTATTGCCCTTTAACTCCCTTTAACTTCTTTAACTTCTTTAACTCCTTAAAAAACTGTATCTTTGCACCATGATTACATATCCAACATCGGGCGAAGCACGCCGCCCAGGAAGAATAGAAGTAGTATGCGGCTCCATGTTCTCCGGCAAGACCGAAGAGCTCATCCGCCGTCTGCGCCGTGCCCAGTTTGCCAAGCAGAAGGTGGAAATCTTCAAGCCCGCCATCGATACACGCTATAGTGACGAAGAGGTCGTCAGCCACGACCATAACGCCATTCCCTCTACCCCACTCGACTCATCGGCCAGCATTCTGCTGTTGTCGAGTGATATAGATGTAGTTGGCATTGACGAGGCACAGTTCTTCGACGAAGGACTGGTCAGCGTCTGTAATGAGTTGGCCAACCGTGGCGTACGTGTCATCATTGCCGGTCTGGATATGGACTACAAGGGCATACCCTTCGGGCCGATGCCTGCGCTCTGCGCCATTGCCGACGATGTCACGAAGGTACATGCCATCTGCGTCAAGTGCGGCTCTCTGGCCTATGTCAGCCACCGCACCGTACAGAACGACAAGCGCGTACTCTTAGGCGAGACACAAGAGTATGAACCCCTCTGTCGTGAGTGCTACCAGAAGGCAATAGAAGAAGAAAAGGCAAAAAGTGCCCAATAAATTTGGCCAATTCAAAAATATTGCGTACCTTTGCACCCGCTTTTTAAGCACTGATCCGCTAGCTCAGTTGGTAGAGCACAACACTTTTAATGTTGGGGTCTTGGGT
>R26__coassemble_1078_pt1 | contig 14277 bp, 10 predicted proteins | sample R26__metabat2_high_PE_001 | metagenome-assembled genome bin R26
TCCGTATAGCCATCGTTACCAAACTGCTCGACAATACCCATCAGCGCACCATAGTCGATGAGTGACTTATACACCTTGTCACCCTTGCCGTAGGTACCAAACTCTACACTCTCTGTACGACGATGGTAGGTGTAGTCGAGACCCACGTTGACACTGGAACCTTGAATCTTGAAACTGCCCAGCACACCTGCTGTGAAGTCGAGGTTCATCAGCTTGTTCTTGTGGCGTAAGTCCTTGTATTTAGCGTAGTTGGCGGCAGTATAGTCAGCCTTCAGACCTACGGCTAAACCATTGGTTACTTGATAGCCGAAAGCACCCACGAGATGATAGGTGTCGCGATGTTTGCGCCCCATGTTGGTCAGCGAGTCCTCCACGATGTCGAAGGGCAGGCGGTCTTGCATGAAGACAGAGCCTGTCATATCCTTGCCAGACAGGTTGTCGTAGCCGATAGCGCCATAGACAACGGTGCGAGGATTGATGCGGTAGTACGATTCAGTGGCGGCCTGAAAATCATTCAACGAAGGTGAACCACTGAAGTTCGTCAGTTTGCCGCTGGCGTGGGTAAACGAGAGCTCTGCCTCCGCAATATTCTGACAATTAAACAGCGTTAGGGCAGCTGCATTACGCTGGGTGAGCCAAGGTGAGGACTGCTGCACGAAGCGGTAGTCGCGCAAGAGCAGGCTGTCTTGGGCGAAGAGTGTGTTGGCATTCAGTGCCAGCAAACCAAACAGGAGGGCGGTTATTTTCTTAGTGAGCATAGCTGACGTTCGTGGAAATCGTTGGTGGCGTTGTTGGTGTTCTGATAGATGATATGGGCACCTTTCTGGATGCTCGCCTCTGCGTCGATGCCACTGGGGTCGGTGCTGTCATCAACGCCCAAAGCGTAGTCGTAAACCAGCTTGCCCGCATTTTCTGGCAGTTGCTCTGTGGCCTGCTGGTCGACATTGCGATAGAGCGAGTGCCCTTTTTTGTTGGTCATCCAGACGTATCCTGCATCGATATCGGCTGTGAGACGTTTGAGGCATTGTGTGGCGTAGTCGCTGGAGAAAACCTCGATGGCATCGATAATCCAGCTGTTAGGAACCTTGACGCAGCGCTTGGCAACGTTGTTACCGCCACCATCATACCAGTAGTTGTCGTTATTCTGTGCAAAGTCGGCAGGGGCTACATCTTTCGTCTGAAACAGTACTAAGGAGGGTGATGAGTTGCTTAACGGCCAAGCGTTGCCCAGTCCGAAAACGGCCGCTTTCAGAAAGTGCGACGTGGGGATGACTTCTGATGGTGTGGGACAGTAGCGCTGGTTGTTATAGCCACTTTCTGGGTCGAACATGCAGTAGTAGTCTGCGTTGGCGTAGTTGATGGACTGACTGATGGTCTGCGTGTTGTCGATGGCACCATGAATGTTGACGACAATTTCAGAATATGGCTCGATAGTCAGTGTCGAAGGGAAGTACCAGATGCCATTCCATAAAGGTATAAAGCCCTCGCCCTCATAGTTCAAGCGACCATTGGCAAGATAGTTGTTGTTGGTGGCCTGAGCGTTGGCAGGTGCCGACATACCAAAGCAGAGGTTGTCATAGGATGCTGATTCGGCGCTGTTGTTATAGAGAATGACGCACTTGTCGTAGTGGAAAGCAGTAACACCATCGTCAGCCATACACCCTCCGCAGTAGAGTTCCTTGATGACTAGTCGACTAATGGTGGCACGCTTCATCGGAATGGTGGCTGTGGCGAGTTGATTGGCAAGAACAGTAATCTGTCCTGATGTGCCATTATAGCTGTAATACTCATTGCCTGCGGTGTTACGTGTCTGCGAAGTCAAGGCTTCGTAGAGTCCTGGCGTCACATTGAACGTGGCGATGCCCTGCATATTGCTCTTTTCAATGAAGACACTACCCGTATTGATGTTGCGCAGTTGAATATCAAGACCAGACAGGTCGTCGTCGAGACCCGTCAGCTGGACCTTTACCTCGCTGGTGTCAACGGAGGGAGCGTCTTGGTCTGAGCAGGCGGTGAAGGATGTCGCTATGATATAGCAACAAACGAGGCATATGATGGTGCTTATTTTCTTCATAGCTTGAGTCTGAGGGATAGTCCGTAGTAGTAGCTGGGAATATAACTGCTGGAGAAGAGCGATGCGTCGAGGTCTGTCTGCGAGGAGTGAACGGTCTTCATGTTGTTGAAGAAGTTGTTGGCATAGAACGAGATAGACACGTGGTCACCAATCTCCTTGGTCACGCTGAGGTTGGCAGAATAGTAGGCGCTGATGCGGTTGGCATTCATCACATATGCTGTGTTGGGGTGTACCACAAGGTTCTGCAGGTCGTTATACAGGGTGGCGTCGTTGTCCTTCGCCCACTGGAACTTTTCTGCAAACGGAATCTTCGTGTCTGGAGCGTCCCACGTCGTGTAGTATTCTGGATAGACATCGCCCTCGAAGTTGCTGAGGTTCTTGCGATAGCTGTAGAGCGTACTCTCGATGCGCAGGGCCATGATGAGACGAATCTTAGGAATGTGCGTGGTGATGGTGGTGTTGAGATTGAGCGTCTTCGAGATAGCGCCGTTGGCAATGGATGTCTGTGCTGTGGAGGTGCCGTTAGTACCACGGTACCAGCCGATATACTGATAGGGCTCGCCAGTACCTGTCATTTTGGTATTGCTGTTGTGCATGCTGGCAAAGAGTGTCTCGTCTTCACTTTTGTAATAATAGTAGTTACCGTCGAAGCGCAGACTGGTGTTTAATGCCTTGAACTGTTTGAAGTCAATAATCCATTCTAGTCCGTAGCGGTCCAGGGGTGATGCATTGATGTAGCGCGTATTGCTCAGGTAGAAGCGTCGCTCATTGTTGGGAACAACAGCGCTACTACCGTCAACTGAACTGACGGTCACAGTACCAGTTGTAGGGTCGATGGTATAGGTTCGTCCATCGGTAGGTATCGTGAGACCTTCCAAGGCGGAAACAGGCGTGTAATAGTAACTGAATGGCGTATATTCCGTCGTAGCCATATAGGGGTTGTAGGTACGATGGTGGAAAGCTGACAACGACACACGTGTACCTTTTATATTCATCTCGATGCCAATATCTGTCTGATTGGTGTATTGCCACTTCAAGTCTGGATTGTAGAGGGCTTTCGAGGGTCGTGTGTACCAAGCGCTGACAGTGGTGTTATTTGCTGTTGATGGCGAACGGAATACCTCAATGTCGTAATACGATGGGCTGGGGTAGAGCACTTGGAAGGAGGGCAGTTTGACACTCTTGCCCCATCCTGCATGCAATACCAACTCACTAACTACACGTTTGCGACGATTCTTCCAGAACGTATAGCGACCATTGAAGCGTGGCGACAGGGAGCTGACAGTACCATACTCTGAGCCGTTGATGATGGTGATATCGTCACGCAGTCCTGCGGTAATCTCCAGTGTTGACAACTTCGACGTGGGAATGCTGACCTTTTCCTCTGCATAGAGGGCGATATTGTTCAGGGCGGGCAGGTCGTCGTAGCGATACTCGCGCCAAGTGGGCGCATAGCGGAGGTCGTCATAATAAGAGCCTTGTCCGTTGTTGCGACTACCCGTATATTCTGCACCCAGCATTAAGCGACTCATCATTTTGTCGAAGCGACGTGTCCAGTCGGCCTTCAGGCGCAACGAGCCATTGATGGGTTTGGAATCGTTGAACTGTTTGACGTGCCAATAACCTGTAGGACCAAGGATGATGGGAGCATTGGGATTGCTGTCGTAGTTGGTGGCTATAAAGTAACCCTCTTCCATAGCGTGGAGGTTAGCCAGTGTGGTGGCACTATTGGTGTGGGTGTAGTCCTCACTCTTACGATCGACTGTCGACAGAGAACCACGTAGTGAGAGATTTGTAATCCATTTCTTATTCAGCAACCAGTTCAGCTCGAAGTGTGCACGCAGGTTGTTGTCGCGTGACTTGCTATAGTCGTCGAGTTCGTTGTCTGGATCTGCCTCTGCGTTATATCCTCCAATGTTGCCTGTAAGTCCAATATTCAGCGTCAGGGGTGTCGTCTCGCGCATAAAAATGTTCATGTAGTTCAGCGACAGAATGTTACGTTGGTAAGCGGTATGGGGCGATGCAGCATTGCTGAAAGAGCGGGCATGTTCGAAAGAAGCATTTAATACACCACTGCGACTACCCAAATCAAAACCTTTGTTCAAGGCTATCTGCTGGGTGTGCTGGTTGAGTTTGCCTTCTACGATGAAAGGCGACTTACCCTTGCGGGTGTTTACCTTGACAACACCATTTGACAGGTCGCCATACTCTACAGACGGAATACCTGTGACAATCTCTATCGATTCGATGTTTGAGGAACTGATAGTACGCGTGCTGGCTCCTGCTGTCTCACCAGCTGTGGCATTGTTGTCGAGTCGCATGCCATCCACCTCAATAGCTGTACCAAAAGAGGGACTACCTTTTTCCTGACTACCACTGCGCAAGGCCATGCGGTTGTCGCTCATCAAAGTGGCATTGACGGTTTTTCCACCAGGCAACAAGGTGGCGATATCGCTCACATTTAGCAGCTGTTGTTGGTCAAGAGCCGCTCTGTCGATGGTATAGCTGGTGGTACTTTCATTATCTTTGCGCTTAGCCGTCACGGTGACCTCGTCCAGCTTCAGATTCTCTTGTTTCAAATTAATGCGCAGGCGAGGGATGTCCTTGTTGATGTCAAGGGCAATCTGGCGGGTGGCATAGCCTAAGCACTGGATGGTTAGCACCACTTTGCCTGCAGGAATATTCTTGATATGGAAAGAACCATCGGCACCAGTAATAGCCCATAGTCCGTTCTCCTTCATCAAGATGGAGGCGAACTCTATCGGCTTCTGTGTCTCTTCATCAGTGACACGTCCGGCAATAGTGATTTGCTGGGCGTGAAGCATTGCCATTTGGCAAAATATAATAACGAAAAAGAGTAGTCGTTTATACATATTTTATTATTATGGTGCAAAAGTACAAAGTTTCTATCGATTTCGCAATACCTATTAATTAGTATATGTGTAAATTTTTCTTAATTCTTGTTGCTTATGTCGTAGGTATTTCGTAACTTTGCGTCGAAAATAAGTGCATGATGAGAAAAATAGTTTCTACAATGTTCTTGTTGATGATAGCTGTATTGCTCTCAGCACAGCCATTATCACAAGACTCCACCATTAGAACAGGAAAGCTGAAGAACGGCTTGACATATTATCTGCGTCATAATGCCAAAGAGGCAGGATTGGCAGACTTCTATATCGCCCAAAAGGTAGGTTCCATACAAGAAGAACCCCGTCAGCGTGGTCTGGCGCACTTCTTGGAACACATGGCGTTTAATGGTACCAAGCACTTCCCTGGTAAGGGAAAGCAGTTGGGTATCGTTCCCTGGTGCGAGACCATTGGTGTGAAGTTTGGTGCTAACCTGAATGCTTATACCAGCGTAGAGCAGACGGTATATAATATTTCTGCTGTTCCTTTGAAACGTGAAGGCATTCTCGACTCTTGTCTGCTCATTCTGAACGACTGGAGTCATTACTTGTTGCTGGAAGATGCAGAGATAGACAAGGAACGTGGTGTTATCCATGAGGAGTGGCGCACCCGTCGTGCCGGACGTGCTGTGCAACGACTGATGGAGCTGGCTATGTCGAAGGTCTATAAGGGTACGAAGTATGAAGACTGCATGCCTATCGGCTCGATGGACATCGTCGACAATTTCCCCTATCAGGACTTGCGCGATTACTATCATAAATGGTATCGTCCTGACTTGCAGGCTATCATAGTGGTAGGTGATATAGACGTGGATAAGGTTGAGAAGAAGATTCAGAAGCTTTTCTCAAAGATTCCGATGCCTAAGAATCCTGCTAAGCGTGAGTACTATCCTGTAGGTGATAATGATAAGATGATTGTTGACATCGAGAAAGATGCCGAACAACCCATTGTGCTGTGTCACCTCTATCAAAAGCGTGACGCTACTCCAGATAATGAGAAGAACGATGAGAAATACCTGCGTGGCGACTATATTGACAACTTGATAGGTACGATGATGAATGACCGTTTGGCTGAACTGCGTCAGCAGACTATTCCTCCCTATCAGAGTGCTACAGGTCGTGCGTCAACCTTCTTCATCAGTCGTATGAAGGAGTCCTTCTCGCTATCTGTCAGCTGTCAGGAAAATAATGTCCTGGGAGGTATTATTGCTGCTGTCGGTGTTGTTGAGCGTGCTCGACAGCATGGTTTTACAGCTTCAGAGTTGCAGCGTGCCAAGAGTTTGAAACTGAATCACGATGAACGCAAGTATCGTGAGCGCGATGATCGTCGTAACTCAAAATATGTGAGCGCTATCACAGCTAATTTCTTAAATGGTGAACCGCTGATTTCCATTGACGACCAGTTGGAACTGACGCGCCGCTTCGACCGTGAGGTGACTTTGGAAGAGGTGAATAATGCTGTTCGCGAGTTGGTTACTGACAAGAACCAGGTGGCTATCATGTATGCTCCAGACAAGGAAGGACTGGTGCTACCTACAGAACAGCAGATAGAGAGTGTGATACTTGCTGCCCAGCAATTGTCGTATGCTCCTTATCCTGAGCCGGAGATTGCCGAACACCTTATTAATCAACTGCCGAAGCCAGGAAGTATTGTTAGTGAGAAGGCTTTCAAGCATGGCTTCTCTGAGTGGACGCTCTCGAACGGTATGAAGGTATATGTCAAGAAGACGGACTTTGCCGCTGATGCAGTTTCTATGCGTATACAGGCTGATGGTGGCGCTTCAGTCTTTGGTGACGAGGATATTCCTAACTTCCACTTGATGAATAGTGCTATCACCGATGCTGGTGTGGCACAGTTTGACGCTACGACATTGCGCCGTATGCTGTCAGGTAAGTCAGTACGCATACAACCCTCAGTAAGTTCACGTGGACAGGTTCTCAGTGGTGGTGTGTCGCTGAAGGATATGCCTACGATGTTTGAATTGGCATACCTCTATTTCACACAGCCGCGTCGTGATACGGTGGCCTTTGCCAGTCTTGTCAATCGTACCCATGCTTTCCTAACCAATCGTAACGCTTCGCCCAGGGTAGATTATAACGACTCTGTACGTGCTATTATCTATAACCATCATCCTCGATTGGAACCTGTGAAACAGGAGACACTCGAGAAGGTAGACTACGACCGCATTCTGCAGCTCTATCGTTATTTGTATAGCGACGTGTCAAACTTCAAGACTGTCATTATTGGTAACTATGATGAGCAACAGTTGCGCCAGTTGGTATGCCAGTATCTTGCAGCACTACCTGCTACGCATAAGAACGAGCAGGTGAACTGGAAGAATGTCCCCCAGATAGTTGAGGGTTCAAAGGTATGCCGCTTCCGTAAGAAGATGAATACACCATTGGCTAATGTCGGCATCTATTATTCTGCCGATGTGCCCTTCTCGCCCCAGAGTGATTTGGAACTTGACTTCCTGAAGCGTTGTCTTTCGATTGCCTATACTGACTCAGTTCGTGAGGAGAAGGGGGGAACCTATGGCGTTAGTGTCGATTTTGACTTGAATAAGGATGATAAGCCTAACGCGATGTTGCGTATCTCCTATAATGCAGCTCCTGAGCGTTATGATGAGCTGAATCCTATCATCTATCAGCAGTTGGCAAATATCGCCAAGAATGGTCCTGTTGCCAGCAGTATGGATAAGGTAAAGAAATACTTGGTCAAGCAATACCAGCAGGCAGCTATCACCAATGACTATTGGAGTTATGTCATCTGGCACGAACTGGACGATGATGCTGATTTTGACAAAGACTATTGCAAGATGGTCGAAGAGATGACGGCAGAGAAAGTACAGCGTATGGCTCAGCGTCTGTTGGATGCCCATCGTTGCATAGAGGTGACGATGTTGTCAGAATAATCACAACTAACTAAACATAATGCGAATATGAAGAAACTTGTTTTTGCTTTGATGGCTGTTGCAGCCTTGTGCGCCTGTCAGAAGGGTGGTGCACCTGTAGATTTTAACTATCGTGGTTTGGCATTCACAATGCCTGTGGCACAGTTTGTAGATTCAATGACGGCACGTGGCTTTGCTGTAGACTCTGCAGCGTCTGACAGCGGAAAGACCGTTGTGCTGGCATCGCCTGCTGAGCACTATCGCGTATTGGCAGCCTTTAATGGTGAAAAACTGATGGTTATTCAGGAGACATATAATCTCTCAACTAACGACAGTACCCGTCAGATGTGGCAGGAACTGCGTGATGGTTTGGAAAAGGAGCTGGGTGCATGGCCCGATTGCCCTGTCCTCAAGGAGGACCATAAGGAAGCCAATTTCGATGCTGGTGAAGGTCTGATTTCTGTCCTGTTGGAGAATACCTATACGCCAACGCTTACCGTTCGCTATCAGAAAAAGTAAATTGCTGAAAAGATAAAGAAATAAGGAGACTCCGATGAAGAGTCTCCTTATTCTTTCTGTGCGCCTGACAGGACTCGAACCTGCACGTCGCGAGACACTAGATCCTAAGTCTAGCGCGTCTACCAATTCCGCCACAGGCGCATTTTGAATGCATCATTTATAATGCAATCATGCAGAATTGCGGATTTTGCGGCTGCAAAGGTACAAAGATTTGCTGAAATAGCCAAATTATTTGACTAAAAGTTGGCGAGCCGCTTCGATGATGTCATCTTTTGGCTCATCGCTGTAGGTGAGGTCATAGTTCAGACTGACTTTTACATCAGGGTCTATGCCAAATTCTGTCTGTTGCTTCTGGTTGTCGTACATGGGACAGGCAGAGAAACGCACGCTCCATCCGTTAGGCAGACTATTGTTCAGGGGCATTCCACTACCGCCACCAGTATGGTCGCCTACAAGCGTGACGTTTGGCAGGCAGTGCATCCACACGGCAAAGGCGTTGGCAGCACTGTAGACGCTGCGGTTGGTCAGCACGCAGACCTTCTTGTGCCAACGCACATTGCTTGATGGTTCCAGATACATCTCCTTCAGCTCAGAGAAGTCGTTATGTTCTGTTCCTGTCTTGTGCTGCATATATCCCACAAGTGTCTTTTCGTGAACAAAACGTCCTGCCAGTCGTTCGGCCGTAGTAAGGTCTCCACCGCCATTGCTTCTGATGTCGATAATCAGTCCTCTGCAGAGTAACAAGTAGGAGAGCACTTCGTCGAGGTTGCCTTCGCCAATGCCCGACTCGAACGAGGCACAGCGGATGTAGCCGATGTTATCGTCGAGCACGCGGTAACGCAGCCCACTGGCAATTTTGTAGTCTGTCCCAAGATAGCTGCGCGATAGAGTGTCACTAAAGTTTGTCGGGTAGTCTTCCTGCCACTTCCAATAGCGACCATACTCCATCGAACTGGACAGGTTGACGTGTCCGTCGCGTAGCTCGCCCAGCATGTCACACAGCACCTCGAAGAGTTGTACTGTGCTCATGTTGTCATTGACGCGTACCTTATATTTCGTATAGACGTCGTTCCAGTCCAGCCCATACTCCTTCTGCTTGTAGTCGAAGAAGCAGTAGTGCTCGTCGAGTATCGTCCAGAGCGCCTCGAAGTTGCCCGTGGCAGTATCGTCGCGTTCCTCGATGTCTACACACGACATCAAGAGCCAAGAGCTAAGTGCTAAAAGCCAAAAGCTGATATTTTTCATAGGCCGTGAGGAGTAATGCTGAAACGCTTAGTGACGCCTATCAGGAAACGATGCGTCCAGATGTGCTGGCGGATGTTGTTCACTTTCGACTGCTGGATATTACCCAGATAGCCGATGCGGAGCGTAATCTTGCGAGTGATGGCAGCATCGAGCGTCAGCAGGTTGCGCCATTCTGGTGCGCAGACAAAGGTGGTGGGTACGATGTTATGGTCGTAGTCACCACGATTGAATATTTCGTAGTACGACTGTCCGTAGTTGGGTGAGAACTGGATGCCAGCCAGTGGCAGGTTCAGCTCATAGCGTGCTACCATCTGCTTGTGGAACAGTTGGAAGCGATAGCTGGCCACACCCGTTGGCATTAGGTTCAAGTGGACACGAGCCTGTGCAGGATTGTTACCGTTGGAGGTGTTATAGATAAATCCTAATGAGGCATTCACCAGTCCACCAGCCTGCAGACTGAGTGCTCCGTCAAGCAGTTGCCAACGGTATAGCTTGCCCCAATAGAAGTTATAGGCACCTTCCAGCTCCTGTTGGGTGTTCCTACTCTTACATAGCGACAGGTTTGCTTCATGCTCCATCAGCGTCGACCAGCGACAATCTGGCTGCTGGCGCTCAATGGTCGATAGGATGCTGACGCCTGTACCCTTGAAGTGCTCGTCAGAGAGATAGGTGTCGAGGATGTTGGTGCCTCCGATGCCCACCATCGTGCTGCGGGTGACAACCTTCTCGGATGGCTGGGCAAGAAGCATAGCATACGGGAAGCACAGCGCCAGGAGTATGAGCTTAATCTTCATCGGCGGGGAATAAGCTGAGCTGTCCAGTCAGTTCGTCGAGTACCTGCTGCTGGCTCTTGCCGGCGTCAGGGTCCAGATTCTCTTCCGGCTCTTCTACCTCTTCGGTTTCTTCGGGAGCCTCAGGGAAGCGCAGGGGCTCCAACTCTTCAATAGATGCTATCTGCCAGGTGGTCAGACGCTTGCCTTTGGCCTTGAAGCCCTTGACGGCAATGAACTGCTCGACATCAATTTCTTCGCTGCCACGGAAGGCGTCGTTGCCGCCATAGGTTACCTGCAGACGCGGATAGACGGTGTCCGTCAGCAGCAACTGCTTTGAGTTGACATTCTCGCCGAGATAGTTCTGCTTGCGCTTGGTGGCCTCCATGAGGAAGCGCTTCAGGTACGGATAACCCTGATTGTCGGCATCATAGAGCACGCAGCTCCACACCTTCTCCGGCTCGTATTTCTCTATGCGCTGGATGTTGTCCTCGAAGTGTACGTTGGGGTCGAAGCCTGACAGGTAGTAGTCGCCATTGTTCAGGATGACGAGGATGCTGTCGTCGTCGAAGAACTCGCCCAACAGGCGTCCGTGTTCGTCGTAGTTCAGGCGGTTCACGTCTGGGTCGTACCACACCTTGCGACCACCCAGTGTAGAGTGGCCGTGACTCTTCAGTCCGATGCGGTGAATCTGATACTTCGTCAGCAGGTTACCCTTAGCAGCACGTCCCTTGATAAGCACCTCTGAGAAGTCCTTGTCGAAGAATATCTTCTTCAGCTTGGGTGCTGGGTCGAGGGTGACCTTGATAACCTCAGCCTCACCATTGGGGTTGGCGGTGAAGTAAACCACGCGCGAGCCCTCTGTTCCTGCTGTGATGTCGTATTCGCGGTCGCGAGTGATGGCAGCCACGTTGAAGCGCTTGATATAGTAGTAACCCTTGCGGCCATCACGGTAAACGGCATTATAGATGGTGCGCTGGTCGTTCTTCTTGAACACGTTAATCCAAATGATGTTCTTACCAACAAACAACTTGTCGGCGACACGGACTACCTTGAACTTTCCGTCCTTATAGAAGATGATGATATCGTCGATGTCCGAGCAGTTGCAGACGAACTCGTCCTTCTTCAGACCTGTGCCGATGAAGCCGTCCTGGCGATTGATGTAGAGCTTCTGGTTGGCTTCTACCACCTTCGTGGCCTCGATGGTGTCGAAGTTGCGTATCTCCGTCAGACGTGGGTGCTCCTTGCCATATTTGTCTTTCAGGAACTGGAACCACTGGGCAGTAACCTCTACGAGATTGGCGAGGTCGCGGTCTATTTCGTCAATCTCTGCCTTGATGCGGGCCATCAGCTCGTCGGCCTTGTCCTTGTTGAACTTCAGGATGCGCTGCATCTTGATTTCGAGCAGCTTCAGGATGTCGTCCTTAGTGACTTCGCGCACCATCTGCGGATAGAAGGGTGTCAGTCGTTCGTCGATATGTTCGCAGACGCTGTCAATGTCGGGCGCCTGTTCGAACTTCTTGTCCTTATAGATGCGTTCCTCGATGAATATCTTCTCCAACGAACAGAAGTGTAACTGTTCCAAGAGCTCGCCCTTGCGAATCTCTAATTCTTGACGAATCAAATCCTTGGTGCGGTCTGTCGAATGGCGCAGCACGTCGCTGACTGTCAGGAACTGTGGCTTGTTGTCCTCGATGACGCAGCAGTTGGGCGAGATGTTGATTTCGCAGTCAGAGAAAGCATAGAGGGCATCGAGTGTCTTGTCGCTCGAAACACCAGGTGCCAGCTGTACCTGTATCTCTACCTTGGCGGCTGTCAGGTCCTCCACGTGGCGGGCCTTAATCTTACCCTTGTCGATGGCTTTTAGAATGCTGTCGATGATGGTTTCTGTAGTCTTTGAGAAAGGTATCTCACGGATGACGAGTGTCTTGGAGTCGAGCTTCTCAATCTTGGCACGCACCTTCAGCACGCCACCACGCTGTCCGTCGTTGTATTTCGATACGTCGATGCTACCGCCAGTAGGGAAGTCAGGGTAGAGGTGGAACTCCTCGCCATGCAGGTAACTGATGGCGGCATCACAGATTTCGCAGAAGTTGTGCGGCAGGATTTTGGATGAAAGACCTACGGCAATACCTTCTGCACCCTGTGCCAGCAATAGTGGGAACTTCACGGGCAGGGTGATGGGCTCTTTGTTACGGCCATCATAAGACATCTGCCAGTCGGTGGTCTTGGGGTTGAAGACGGTGTCGAGAGCAAACTTGCTCAGTCGTGCCTCAATATATCGCGGAGCGGCTGCTCTGTTGCCCGTCAGGATGTTACCCCAGTTACCCTGCGTGTCGATGAGCAGGTCCTTCTGTCCCATCTGTACCAGTGCGTCGCCAATACTGGCATCGCCGTGGGGGTGGAACTGCATGGTGTGGCCCACAATATTCGCCACCTTGTTATATCTGCCGTCGTCCATACGCTTCATGGAGTGCAGTATGCGGCGCTGTACGGGTTTCAGTCCGTCCTCGATATGTGGCACGGCACGTTCCAGAATCACGTAGCTGGCATAGTCCAGAAACCAGTTCTGATACATGCCGCTCAAATGGTGTACGGCAGCAGCGTCAAAACGGTTTACGGGCTTGTAGTCAGAGTGCCCAGCACCCTCTGCTGACTCTTCGAGTTGTTCTGAAGCGTCCTGCTCCAGTATCTCGTCGTCTTTGATTTCGTCGTCCATATAAAAAGCAGTAGTTTTTGATTTTCCTGCAAAATTATAAAAAAATAGCGAGAATGCCAAATTTTACACTAAAAAATCCGAAAGTCTGCTCGGAATACAGCTAATATAGCTACAAGATAGCTGTAGCCGCGTCTGTACTAGCTGTATACAGTGTCTGTATTAGCCTAATACGGAGCTGTATTAGCTGTATTTCTAAGCTACTGCATTTTGTTGTGAACGCCGTGGGGAAATTCTTGCAAAACATTTAACATTTTAACATAACGCCCTTGAAACCCCGATAAATAAAGCGTTCAGGACATGTTAATAGCCGTTCAGACATTTAACATGCATTTCACATTTTAGGTTAAATGAACGATAATAGTTGAGCAGACATTTAACTTGCCTCAAACCACGATAGACAAAGGGCTTGAGGCATGTTATGTTAATAGGTTAAATGTTTTTCGAAATTCATTCACAGATTTCCAGTGCCATCAAGTTCATCTGTGTACATTGTGCTGCCGTCAGTTTTCGCTTCTCATTATGGTGTTCCCAGGGCGAAAGCATCAGCAATGTTCCCTGCCCGCAAGCATAAAACTGCTCGCCGTGAGGCTTCGACAAGGGTGTGAAACCGTTCTCCATAATCACAATAGTTGGCAAACCCGCATCGAAGGCAGCACGCATCACCCGCTTCTCACCAGGCGAGATAGCTGGTGAAACAAGCACAACACCTTGACGAGCCTCTTTCAGATACTGCTCCACCTCCAGCGTTATCATATACATGCGTCACTCAGTGTAGTCGTGATGGTCGTCACGACGTTTCATCGAAGCTTTCTTCTCGCCTGCATGTTCCTTCTTTGCTGCAATTTGCTCATCAGTCATACTGCTTGCAAAGATACAATAAATCCCCAACATCTGCAAGGAAACGTCAGGGTAATTCTGTGAAATGCGGTCGTAAATCCTGTTTCTTCCGTCCATATTATATTAAATAATGTGTAAAAATGGTGGATTATTCATTGAAAATGACTACCTTTGCAGGCAATATAAAGAAAAGGTAAAAAGCAAAAAGATAAAATTTAAATAAAGAAATGGCACAAGAAGACGTTTTTAAGAAAATTGTAAGCCACTGTAAAGAGTATGGCTTCGTGTTCCCCTCAAGTGAAATTTATGATGG
>R26__coassemble_1213_pt1 | contig 13282 bp, 10 predicted proteins | sample R26__metabat2_high_PE_001 | metagenome-assembled genome bin R26
CACACTATGGTGAATCGTGCCAACCAGGCTATGAACCGTCTGCTCAAGGCTCGTCTGCTGCTCAATGCAGAGGTCTTTATTGGCGAGCAGCACTACGACGAGTGCGAGGCGCTCTCTAAGGAGATTATCAGCGGCACCTATGGCAGCTATCAGATTGACAGCAACTACCGCAACCTCTACAGCATTGACAACGTGAAGAGTCCTGAGGTCATCTTCGCACTGGCTGCTGAGGATGGTCAGGGCGCTGCCAACGCCATCTCTAATGTGCGCACCATGGTAGGTATGTGGTATGGCTATGCCGACTACTTCGGACAGTCCTACGATGGCATCGGTGCCTGGAACTGTGTCTGCATGGTTCCCTCTTACGACAACTCAGGTACGGTACAGTCTGTTGGCGGTACCATTGGTGCCAAGAAGTTCTTAGACTATGGCGACAAGCTGGGTTCACCCTATGAGCGCTTCGACGATCGCGATATCCGCAAGCAGAACTACGTCTACGACGTTGCCACACAGACCCATGGTCCTGGCATGTTCCTTAAGGGTACCGTACGTGCTAACTTTGGTACGGGCGACGTGCTCAAAGCCGATGCCGACCGCGATGGTCAGGACCTGGTCTATGTTGACCAACTGGGCACCTTCCTGGGTCAGGGTCGTGCACTGGAGACAGTTATGAGTCCTCGCTGGGGCGAGACCAACTCTGGTGTCCGTTTGGTGAAGTATCCGCTCTATCCTGCTGATGCCAGCCAGGGCTTCAAGTCTATCGACGACGTACAGTTCCGTCTGGCTGAGGCTTACTATAATGTTGCTGAGTGCGAGATGCGTAAGGGTAACAGCACAGAGGCTAAGAAGTATGTTGACGAGGTGCGCAAGCGTTACTTCAAGAGTGCCGATGTCAACAGTGCCCTCAGCGTTCCTGGTCCTGGCTTCGACGCCTTCGACATGGACTGGATGCTCTCTGAGTGGGGTAAGGAATATCTGGGCGAGGGCAATCGCCGTCGTACCGACCTGCGCCGCTTCGACAAGTTCACACAGGGCCAGTGGTGGTTCTGGGGACGTGCTACGGAGGATGGCATTGACCTGCCTGCCAAGCGCGACCGCAAGTACGAGTGGTATCCATTGCCACAGACTGCTATCTCTGTGAATCCGGGACTGATTCAGAATCCCAACTACTAATTCTTTTTTCGACTCCGATTATTACGAATTATAACGAATTTAGAAAACTATGAATAAGAAAATATATAGTCTGATGTTGGGTCTGTTGACCCTGGCAGGACTGCTGACAGGCTGTAAGAGCGACGACGACATCACGTTCGACCACGAGCGCCAGCAGTTTGAGACACGTGCCGACCGCATCCTGTTAGAATTCATTGCCCCCTTTGGCACTACCGCCAATGAGGAGGTCTACATCATTGGTCCCTTCAATGGTAATACACTGACAGCCGACGAGGAAGGCAAGTATGCTGACCCCGTGCTGGACGATGCTTTCAAGCTGACGAAGGCTCCCAAGAGCGACGTCAAGTGGGGCATCTATTTGGATCCTGCCACCTTCCAGAATGGCAAGTCGCTGGCCGATGGCTTCCGCTTCTATTCCAAGGCACAGGGCAACGAGGCACTGCTGGGTGCAACGGCTGTCTATGCCGTTCACAACGACAACCCCGGTGTAGGAACCTTCACCAATGTCTGGGGACAGCGCTGGGAGGCTTACTACTGGAGTGGTGGCGAGAAACCCGAGCCTGACCACAATGGTGTCCGCGTCTATGTCGACAACCAGACAGGCTGGGATGCACTGACCCTTTACATGTGGGGCGACGTCAACGACCTCAATGGTGGCTGGCCTGGCATGCAGCCCAGCGGACAGTGGGAGAAGGACGGTGTCAAGTGGACATACTTCGATTTAGGCGAGGAGAACATGGGTCTCAACGAAAACCTCATCTTCAACAACAATGGTGGCGGTTCACAGTTGCCTGACTTCAACCTCACGCTCGACCACGATGTCTATCTGCGTCTCACCGCCGATGCTGTGGAGGAGATAGAGCTGGAACCCAGTGTCAAGCACGACGGCTATGCTGTCTTTGTGTACGACGAGACGGGATGGGACGCTCTGAATCTTTACATGTGGGGCGACACGAATAATCTGAATGGTGACTGGCCTGGCATGGAGGTTACTGGCGAACAGACCATCAACGGCGTGACCTACAAATACTTCGACATGGGTGAGGCAAATACCGGATTGGCAGAGAATCTTATCTTCAACAATGCTGGTGCCAGTCAGTTGGCAGACTTCGCTTATACCATCGATCACGATGTTTATCTGCACATCACTACCGCTGGTGTGACAGAAATTGATCCTGCCAACTTCCAGCCTGGTGGCGATACACCGACACCAGACCCCGATCCTCAGCCCGCTGCCGAGAAGGTGATCATTGCTGTGAAGAACACCATTGGATACGAAGATCCCCACCTCTATGTCTGGGGCGACAGCGAGGCCTGTGGTGGTTGGCCAGGAGCAGCTCCTGTGAAGACTACCGACAATGGCTGGAGTCTCTTTGAGTTGCCCTCACAGGGTACCTTCAACCTCATCCTCAACAACAATGGCAACGGATTGCAGTTGGATGGTCCTGCTGTCACCAACACTGCTACGCGCTTCTTCGACGTCAACGAGTCATGGGTAGAGTCACCCAACACGGTGACCATCCAGAACAATGCTGGCTACACAGACCCACGTCTCTATGCCTGGGGCGATGGCGAGATCTATGGTGGCTGGCGCGGCATCAAGCCCACCAGCAATGAAAATGGCGTACTCGTCTTCCCGTTGCCTAACGATGGCGGCACTTACAACCTCATCCTCAATAGCGATGCTGGCACCCAACAAGACATCTCTGCCGTGGTGGCCAACCAGAGCTATCAGTTTAGCGCTAACTAATAGGAATAGAACCAACGCATGAAGAAAATATTTTTATCTATCATCTCTGTCCTTTGCCTGTTCACGCAGGCAAAGGCAGACGATGCCTTTACACTGACAGCCACCAACGCTACCGTTACGGAGAATTTCGACGGTATGTGGAATGCTGCCCAGTCTGAAGCAACCTTAACAATGCCTAATGGCTGGCGCATGGAGCGTCAGATGGGCACCCCCAGAATGGTTGGTGCCTATAGTGCTGCCGCCACAGAACTGATGTATGCTGGTGGCGTCAGCCTGGCCAGTAATGCAAAGAATGGTACGTGGAACTTCGGTTCCAGCACGACCCCCTCTGACCGTGCCGTTGGCGGACTGTCGACGACCGTTGACGGAGGTACCCGTTGCGTCAGTGTGATGACGCAGCTTGTCAATGGTGGTACAGAACCTGTCAACCAACTCACCATCAGCTACGATATCGAGAAATACCGTAAGGGTGACAACGAGGCAGGCTTTACCGTCCAGCTCTATTATTCTTACGATGGTACCACATGGAAGAAGGCTGGCGATGATTTCAAAACAGATTTTGCCAAGGACGATGCTACCATCGGTGCTGAGGTCGTCCCAATCTCTACGACGACAGTCAGCAACAAACAGCTGAACACGGCTGTCGCTGTGGGCAGTTCTATCTATCTGGCTTGGAACATCTCTGTGTCCAGTGGCACGTCACCCAACAAGGCGATGGGTCTGGCTCTTGACAATATCAATCTGACGGCATCTTTTGGTGAACCACAGACTGCCCCAGACGATACGGACCCCAACCGTCCTCCCTTTGTCTCGTCAGGCATCTTCCTGCGTGGCGAAGTCAATGGTTGGGGAGCTGTCACTGAGTGGGAATTCTCCAACGAAGGTAACGGCACCTATGTACTCTACGACAAGGAACTCTCTGGTGCTTTCAAGGTGGCTGATGCCAACTGGAGTGCCACGTGCAACTACGGCAGCAATGGTTCTGCCATCACTATCGACAAACCCTATGCCTTGGTGCTGGGTACCAACGACAATATCTCTTGTGCTTATACCTACGACTGCGCCCGTGTTGTACTGACCATGACTGATGGCGGTGCTTCTCTCTTGCTGGAGAGCAAGACTGTCGAGCCTGGCGAACCCTCTGTGCTGCAGTCAGTAACGCTGATGCCTGCTGACGTCACACTGGTTCCCCAGCTCCCTGAAAAGGTGAAGGTGTTGTCCTTGAACAACAGTCTCATCCACTACAACGACCAGGCTGCCATGTTCAACGACATCGCACAGTCCATGGGCAAGGATGCCTGGTGGCTCAAACACACCATGCTGGGCAAGCCACTGAGTACCCATTGGGACGAAGGCGACGGACTGGGTGGCGACGGCACTCCCAGTGCTAAGATGCTCATTCGCACGGAGGCGTGGTCACATATCATTCTGCAAGAACAGAGTGGTCTGCCCCGCACCAATGTCGAGGCTTTCCGCACCAATGTCAAGAAGTGGGTAGCCTACATTCGCGAATACTGTCCGAACCCCAATGCCATCATCATCGTTCCCCTGAACTGGGCCTATAGTGGTGACTGGGCTAACTTCACGGAATTCAACAAGATGTTTCTTGACAACTATCTGAGCGTGGCCCGCGAGACGGGTGTCACCATCTGTCCTGTAGGCGTGGCTTACCAGCAGGCCTTCGACGATGGCGGTGCTGATGCGCTGGCTCCTTGGTTCCAGGATGACCGTCATCCTACGGATATGTCAACCTATATGGCAGCCTGCATGGAGTATGGTCTCATCTTCGGCGTAGACCCTGCTACCATCAATTCTCATCCTGCTGCCGTGAGCGATGCTGATGCTGCAGCCATGCGTGCTTACGCCTCTAAGGCACTGAAGGACTTCACCAATATTGTCGACCACACGGCAGTTACCGTGCGCTATCAGGCTGTTGGCTTCGACCAGTACGGCAAGGAGATGGATGCTCCTGCTGACCTCGTATATGCACTGACTGATGGTGGTGCGCTCGATGCTAACCACGTCTTTAAGAGCAATGGCACAGAGGGTACCTATACAGTTACTGCCAAGAACGACACCTACGATCTCTCGGCTACCGTCAAGGTGGCTCACGCAGAGACACAGGTGGTGACCTTCCCGGCTATCGAGTTGAATGCCGATAAGCTCTCTGCTCAGGAGGATTTCAATCTGATGGGTACTGCAGCCGATGCTACACTGCCCGCAGCGTGGCGCATCGACCGCCAGACCTCTGCTCCCCGTACGTTGGGGGCCTATGCTGTTGCTTTGGATAAGACCATGTATGCTGGTGGCACCAGTCTGCCTTCTAATGCCAAGAATGGTCTGTGGAACTTTGGACAGGACGACAGCAGCGACCGTGCCGTTGGTGGCATCTCTACCGGAGTGGCTGACGGCACACGTTGTGTCAATGTCTACGCTCACTTCCTGAACACTGGTGTTAAGAATATCGAGAACTTGCACATCAGCTACGATGTCGAGAAGTATCGCAAGGGCAACAATGCCGCAGGTTTCACCGTTCAGATGTACTACTCTATAGACGGCCGCAACTGGACTTCTGCAGGCAACGACTTCTGCACGACGTTTACTGCTGATGCCGCCACAGAGGGCTATGCTACCGTTCCTGGCGACGTGCGCGCTGTCAGCGCTGTGCTGGATGCCAAGATGCAGCCTGGTGTCGATTTCTATCTGGCTTGGAACATCACGGTCACCTCTGGCGACAATGCCGCTGGTGCTATGGCGCTGGCCATCGACAATTTCCAGCTGACGGGTGAGCTGCCTGCCATTCCTACCGCCAAACACTACATCTATGCCATCGATGAGACGGGCTACGATGCTCTGGGCCTCTATGCCTGGGGCGATGGCGAACTCTTCGGTGCATGGCCTGGTGAGAGTTGGGTGGACGAGAAAACCATTGACGACCAGGTCTACAAGGTCTTCCTGCTCGATGCAGAGAGTGGCTCGTACAACCTCATCTTCAACAACTGGAACAATGGTTTGCAGCTGCCCGACTACAATATCACGGCCACTCGCGACTACTATCTGCGTGTCACGGCAACAGCGGTGACGGAGATTGGTGGCTCAGACGGCATCATCGAGACCAAGAGTCAGCAGTCAGCCCTCGTCAGCCCTTTCGTCTACGACCTCCAAGGCCGTAAGGTGGGTACTGCTGATGGTAGCTTGCCTAAGGGCCTCTATATTGTCAATGGAAAGAAAAGCATTATCCGATAATCCTAACACATGAAGAAAAATATTTTTTCATTTCTCTCTCTGGTACTCCTGTTCACAGCCTGTGGACAGGGTACCCAGAGTTTCACTGTCGACGGCACACAGCCCTTGAGCGATGCCAACCGCGTCATCTATCAGATGAATGTCGGTGCCTTCACTGCCGAGGGCACGTTCCAGGCAGCGCAGCAGGGACTCGACCGCCTCGACACGCTGGGTGTCGACATCCTCTGGCTCATGCCCGTCTATCCGCGTGGTGCCACGATGCACAGCCCCTACGCCTCCATGAATTTCCGTGCCGTCAACCCCGACTATGGTACTGTTGCCGACTTGAAGGCCTTCGTCTCTCGTGCCCATGAGCTGGGCATGAAGGTGTGGCTCGACTGGGTGCCCAACCATGTGGCTGTAGAGAATCCCTGGGTGACGTCCCATCCCGAGTATTTTACCAAGGATGCCAAGGGTCAGATGATTCATCCGCACGGCTGGGGCGACGTCTACGAGCTGAACTATCAGTGCGAGGGTCTCGTCAACGAGATGAACGAAGCCCTGAAGTTCTGGGTAGACTCCTGCGATGTCGATGGCTTCCGCTGCGACTATGTCAGCAGTCCCACCATCCCCGTCAGCTACTGGCAGAACATCATTGCCGAGCTGAAGAGCAAGAGCGGAAAGACTGTCGAGTTCCTCAGCGAGACAGACATCACCAATGCTGAGAATATCCGCATCGACAGCTGCGGCTTCGACTACGACTACGCCTGGGACTTCCAGGGCACGCTGGCGTGGAAATTCAAGAACAGCACCAGTGCCGACACGCTGAAAGCTATCTGCGAGGACTTCCTCGCAGCTTCAGGCAAGGTGAAGAACTGCCGCATGATTTACCTCACCAACCACGATCAGAACTACAACGATGGCGGTCATACGCTAAAGGACTTCTATGGCGACAACCGCTATGCGCTGACCGTCCTCGACTTTACCATCTACGGCATGCCGCTCATCTATAACGGACAGGAGATTGGCGACCCCGATACGCTGAACTATTTCACCGATGCTAAAGTGAAGTGGGATAAGGTAGACCGCAAGATGCTCAACACCATCCGCACGCTCATTGCCCTGCACCACCAGCAGTCCTCACTGGCTGCCGATGCTGGTGTGGAGTTCCTGCCCACCCACCATGCCAGTGTGCTGGCGTGGCGCCGTGGCGCCGTGGTGGCTGTCGTCAACCTAGCGGAGACGGATGTCAAGGTGTTCATCGATGGTCTGGACGAGGGCGACTACGACCAATGGCTCAACAGCCAGACCGTAGCTATCGCTCCTGCCTGCACGTCGGTTTCTCTCGCATCGTCAGAGCCCATCGCCCTCGAGGCTAAAGGCTATGCCGTATATGTCAAACAGTAATTACTTGCTTCATCATAAGTATTACTGATTAGTAGAGTTGACTCTCTTAGGAGCTGGCTGCTCTGCGAAGAACGGCCGCTCTTTTTACCTCTTACCTCTTCACTTTCTTTCTTAACTCTTAATTCTTAACTCTTAACTTCAAAAAGTATGATAAGCAGAAAATTACTAATAATAATGTTGTTGATGGCCAGTCAGCTGACGGAAAACCACCTGCTGGCATCCGACTATGTTGACGACATCAATCGTGCTGCCAATAACGAAGTAGGCCATCAAGTAATCTACGAGCTGAATGTAGGCTCATTCACCACCGAAGGTACCTTTGCCAGTGCCCAGCAGAAGCTGGCAGACCTCAAGGCACTGGGTGTCGACATCGTGTGGCTCATGCCCATCTATCCGCGTGGCGGAGGCATCAACAGCCCCTATGCTGCCACCGATTTCCAGCAAACCAATCCTATGTATGGCACCATCGCCGACCTTAAAAGCTTCGTGGACGCTGCCCATGCGCTGAATATGCAGGTATGGCTCGACTGGGTGCCTAACCATACAGCTACTAATGCCACTTGGGTGACCACCCATCCGGAGTACTATGCCAAAAGTGGCGGTCAGATGATTCACCCCAACGGCTATAACGATGTGTGGCAACTCGACTACAATAATGAGGCACTGGTGACGGCCATGAACGACTGTCTGAAGTTCTGGATAGACCAGGCAGACATCGATGGTTACCGCTGTGACTACATCAGCAGCTCGCGCATCCCCGCCAGTTATTGGCAGACGGCCATCCCCCTTATCAAGAACTACAAGAGCGGCAAGACTATCACCTTCCTTGGCGAGGGCGACATTGCACAGGATGTTACGCGTCTCAAGACTGTAGGCTTCGACTATGACTATGCCTGGGCCTATCAGAGCAGCCTCGCCAACTTTGGCAGCACAGGCGTCTATTCCGCTTCGCTGAAGGCCAATGCCAACACCATGCTCAACGCCTCTGCCAACATCTCCTTCAGTCGCATGCTTTATGTCACCAACCACGACCAGAACTTCAACGAGAACAAGAAGACACTCACGCAGAAATATGGCAACAACCGTTATCCCCTCACCGTCCTCGCCTACACGCTCTATGGCATGCCCCTCATCTATAATGGGCAGGAGGTCGGCGGCAATCAGGCTCTCGACTATTTCAATGACACCAAGATCAACTGGTCGTCACCCGATACCAAGATGCTCAACACCATCCGCACACTCACAGCGCTGAAGCATGTCGTTCCTGCCCTCGGCGACAAGGTTGCTGTCAACTGGGTGACGCTCTCCTCAGGTGCTGCCAATGTGCTGGCCTTCACGCGCCAGCAGGGCGATAGCGAGGTACTCGTCGTCCTCAACCTGGCTACCACGGCTACCGCGGCCACCCTCACAGGACTCACCGCAGGCTCCTGGAGCCAGTGGCTTACCAGCGAGACCATCAGCCAGGGCACCAGTCGCCGCCAGCAGCAGTTCTCTGCCACACAGACGCTCACCCTCGACGCCAAGGGCTACCGCGTCTTCGTCCGTGGCTCCTTCCCTGAGGAAGACATTCCTACCGGCATTGAGGACGTCAGTCTTCAGCCTTCATCCTTTAGCCCTCAGCCTTCCATGTTCTTCGACCTCTCCGGACGTCCTGTCAGCATCCCCCAGCGCCCAGGCCTCTACATCCGTGGTGGCAAGAAGATGGTGGTTTCGCATACCTACTTTTGATTAATCTACCTTTGCAGAATTTTGCAAGGTGCGCAATACTCAAAACCTCGTTTTTAGGTATTGCGCACCTTGATTGTTTGCCGTACCTTTGCACCGCCATTAAAAAACAAATAAAAATGAGAACGAGAACGACAACAACTCCCGTGGAACTCAAGGTACTGATGAACCACATCTACGAACTGCACAAAGGTGTGCGCCACATGGTGCTGTTCACCTGCAACAAAAAGTATAGCGAACAGACTATACAGCGACTCGAGAGTCAGGGCATTCCCTACTTGTTGCAACCTGCCGGACAGCAGAACCTTAACGTTTATTTCGGACGACGCGAGTGTCTGGAGGCCATCCGACTCATTGTCACCCGTCCGCTAAACCTGCTCACTCCTGAAGAGGACTTCATCCTCGGAGCCATGCTCGGCTATGACATCTGCGCACAGTGTGAACGCTATTGCAAGCGCAAGAATGGGTGTAACGGCCTGTGCGACGAGAACTGCATCAACAAGAATTAACCACATAAATATTTTAAGAAATGGATTCAACAATTGTAATCTATGGTTCCTCGACAGGAACCTGCGAGGCCATTGCAGAGAAAATAGCCTCAAAACTGGGCTGCAAGGCCCTGAACGTACAGGACTTGACAGCTGACATCGTAGCAGCCAACAAGAATCTGATTCTCGGCACTTCAACATGGGGAGCAGGCGAGTTGCAGGACGACTGGTACGACGGACTGAAGACACTCCAGGGTGCCGACCTCAGTGGCAAGACCATCGCCCTCTTCGGATGCGGCGACTGCTCATCATATAGTGACACCTTCGTGGGTGGCATGGGCGAACTGTACAACGGCATAAAGGATAGCGGTGCCAAGTTCATTGGCAGCGTAGAGACCGATGACTATACCTTCGATGACTCCGAGGCCGTCATTGACGGAAAATTCGTCGGCTTGCCCCTCGACGACATCAACGAGGATGATAAGACCGACACCCGTATCGAGGCCTGGACAGCCGACATCACTCCCAGCTTATAATCAAAGGAAACTATGAGATTATTAAAGTCATTTTTCAGTCAGTGTGCACGACCAGAGGGAAAACTCGGGCGCGTGATGCTGAGTTTCATGAATTATACGCATGCCCCGCTAACGAATTGGGGACTGAAGCTTGTGGATGTGCAAGACGGATGGACGATGCTTGATGTGGGCTGTGGTGGAGGTTTTACTATTCGCAGATTGCTGAAACGGAGCAAGGATGTGAAAGTATATGGTATCGACATCTCTGAGGAGAGTGTGGCGAAGGCCAAAAAGGTGAATGCAGAGGTGCTCGACAAGCAGGTATTTGTCACTCTGGGATCAGCCGAGAAACTACCTTACGAAGACGAGAAATTCGACCTTGTGACGGCTGTAGAGACCGTTTATTTCTGGCCCCATCTCCCTGACTGTCTAAAGGAGGTGCGTCGTGTGCTGAAACAGGGTGGAAAGTTCGCCATCATGGTAGAAGTGGTGGATAGCGATTCTAAGTGGACGAATGTATTGGAGGGCATGACGGCCTATTCGCCAGAGGATCTGAAAAAGCTGCTCGACGAAGCAGGTTTCACCCAGACGGAAATCCACCGTAAGAAACCAACGTATGCCACGATTATTGGCGTAAAAGCATAAATTTTGCTTCTTTGCAACCGAGTTGTGAAATATTCTTCGTACCTTTGCAGCATGGTTATGGATTTACAGGGTTTCCTCACATCGCTCTTGAACGTGGTCTGCGAAATGGCTCCCTATCTGCTGTTGGGATTTTTCATCGCAGGAGTGCTGCACGTATTCGTGCCACAGAAGTTCTATGCCAATTATCTTTCGAGGAACAATAAGCTGTCCGTTGTTTGGGCGGCGCTGCTGGGTGTACCCTTGCCGCTGTGTTCATGCGGAGTGATCCCCACCGCTATAGGACTAAGGAACGAGAAGGCGTCGAAGGGAGCCATTGCCTCGTTTCTCATCGCCACACCGCAGACAGGCATCGACTCCATTCTGGCCACGTTCTCTCTGATGGGACTGGGATTTGCTATTATCCGACCTACAGCAGCACTCATCACAGGTGTTTGCGGAGGATTGTTGGTAAACCGTCTGGTTCGTGAGGATGATTTAAAGGATGATTCGTCCACTTCATGCCAAGTAGAAAGCGGAAACAGGATTTGGCGTGTATTGAAGTATGCCTATTATGATATGCTTCGCGACATAGGCCTGCGACTTCTTATCGGACTTGTTGTTGCGGCATTGATTCAGGTCGCAGTGCCTGATGAGTTTTTCCTCAGTTTCGGCAGTCAACCACTGTTGCAGATGCTGGTAATCTTGGTTATCGCCGTACCGATGTATATCTGCTCGACGGGTAGTATTCCCGTGGCAGCAGCCCTGATGATGAAAGGACTCTCGCCAGGAGCGGCACTGGTGATGCTGATGGCCGGGCCTGCGGTAAATCTCGCCTCTATCCTCGTGGTTCATAAGTCGATGGGACGACGTTTTACATCGATTTATCTGATGACCATCGTAGGCTTTGCTGTCCTCTTTGGTCTGCTACTCAATGCCACGGGCTGGGACTTCACTATTGCCGCTCAGGATGCTTGCTGCATGAGCACATCCGCCCTACCCAGTCCGTTTAAAATTGTTTGCGCCACAGTATTAACATTATTAATTATATTTGCTCTTATGATGAAGTTTTTCAGCAAGTTTACCGCCCAAAAGCCCTTAGACCCCGATGTGACCGTTTACCGTGTCGAGGACATGCATTGCAGCCATTGCGAGGCAGCCGTAGTCCGTGCCGTCGAGAATCTGCCTGGCGTAGAGAAAGCCAAGGCCAGTGCCTCTGCCAACACCCTCACCATCAAAGGCCCTGCTACGGAAGAAACCATCCGGACAGCGGTCGAGGGTATCGGATATACGTTCAAGGGACGGAGCAGCGAGAGCCGTTAAGTTCGCTTAAACGGCCGAGTCGTGACGGAGCTCGACGAAGTCAAGGGAAAAGCTTGAAGTTCAAACCTATGCCTTGTGGTTGTAATACCTGATGAGCAGGGCGACGCCTTCTCGCCCAAACGGACAATGGCCTTGTTGTCTAGAAGCCATAACGATGAAGTATATTGCCTTTATATTTGTTTTTATAGCCTTGTTTTTATGCTCATGTCGTAATAACCAGGCAGGTGTGGCACAGTCCTCTGATGTACAAACGGAAGACACGCTAAGATGCATTACAAAAGAAATGGCATACGATGGCGTAAATAACTACTGCCATAAAGAATATGACTGGAGTGCAGCAAAGGATAATCCTGACATCATGTACTTGACGATGGGCGAAGAAACCGACTCAGCGTATCAAGTGGTGTTCCGAAGCTATACAGGAGCCTTTGTGCATTTCTATGTCAACAAGACAAATGGCATAACAAGAATGGTGGAGAGGGTTCCAAGCCTTAATGTCGAGGAGGAGGCAGGAACCATCAACTTATTTGATTACCTAAAGAAGCAATAACGAATCAGATAAGCATCATTCTCATCTCAATATCATCGACAGGTCTGTCGGCGCGTCCTGTGGCTGTGCCTTGAATCATTTCAACCACATCAAGACCTTCCTCTACCTCCCCAAATACGGTGTACTGGCCGTCAAGATGGGGCGTACCGCCAACTTTACGAAATTGTCACGGTGGATAGGAGTCTCGTCGTACAGGCGAACTACGATGTCGCCCAGCATGGTTTGAATCTTTACTTTTGTCATAACCTATCCTTATTATTTTGCAAAGGTACAAATAATCGTGGAATTATGAGTACATTTGCAAATAAATAATTACTTTCCTTTCCTGAACTCCCTGGGATTCACACCCTTCATCCTGTTAAAGAAGCTGGGCGAGAAGTACATCGGCCACTACACGGAGGAGATGGAATGGGTAGAGAAGTTCAACCCGCTTAAACTCTAATAAATCATAAAATCCCAAGGCAGAATCAACTTGCTTTGGGATTTTTTGTGTATATTTGCGACA
>R26__coassemble_1214_pt1 | contig 13280 bp, 9 predicted proteins | sample R26__metabat2_high_PE_001 | metagenome-assembled genome bin R26
TACGATAGAGGATAGCGCGCTCGTTCATCCAAGAACGGAACACAGCGCAGATAGCGCCCCAGAGCTGCTCGATAGGATCGTTGGGGAAGTCCTTACCAGTGCGCTCCTTGATGGCAGCCTTAAACAGCTTAACCAGCTTCTTCAGGTCTTCAACAGAGAGGTCCTTATCCAGAACAACACCGCTCTCCTTCTTCACCTTCTCGATAATCTCCTCAAATGGGTCGATATCGGTCTTGTTGACGGGCTTCATCTCCAGCACGACATCACCGTACATCTGTACGAAACGACGATATGAGTCGTAAACGAAGTGAGGATTGTTGGTCTTTGCAGCCATACCCTCAGCAACCTCGTCGTTAAGACCCAGGTTCAGGATAGTGTCCATCATACCAGGCATAGAAGCACGGGCACCAGAACGTACAGAAACCAACAGAGGATTCTTAGCATCACCGAACTTGCAGTTCATCAAGTCCTCGATGTGCTTAACAGCTGCCATCACATCGTCGTTCAGCAACTCCATGATCTTCTGCTGACCGACCTGATAGTACTCGTTACAGCAGTCTGTAGTGATTGTGAAACCTGGAGGAACAGGCACACCAATGTGGTTCATTTCAGCAAGGTTTGCACCTTTACCACCGAGTTCCTCACGCATTTTCGCATTACCTTCGGCCTTACCGTTACCGAAGAGGTAAACTCTTTTTTGACTCATAGTTTGTGTATTATTAAGTAATAAATTGTTGTATTTATCAGTTGGACTGCAAAGATACGATAAAAAATTTATTTATGCAAATAATTTTTCCTTTTTTATTTTTGTTTATAATGAATACCTCCTAGAGTGTCTGGTTTTAGCAGTCTGGAGGCACCCACCCAAGGGCGGTTTCCGTGACGACAACTCTCGTAGAAAGCATGCAGGAAATAGCGCCATCCGAAGCACCGTGCCATACCTATATAATATAATACAGAGAGCTGGTAACGACCATATCCACGTTGGCGCAACAGACGATTGACACGCAGTCGCGACTGCCCATTACTCTCCAGATGTTCACGATCCAGGGTCGACGTGATGCTACCAGAACGCACGGTGATGCAGTAGAGCGGTCGTTCGTCAACGGCAACCTGCCTAGCTGTCAGTCCAGCGACGACCGAGAAATAGCAGTCGTTGCCTGAGGGAATGTCTTCAAAGCGGATGTTGTTATCGATTATCAACTGCCGTCGAATCATCTTTCCCCACGGATTGGTGTACAGACAGCGAAAGACATCAGGATTGTCGTGTTCACGGTGATGGCGTTGGAAGAGCAGCTTTACGGAACGGTCCCTATACGCAGGTTCCAACGTTTCGGAATAAGCACTGACAACATCAAAGAACACGATGTCTGCACTATCGTCTGCATGAGCACTGATAAGGTTGGAAGCCTCCGGCATAAAGTAGTCATCAGAGTCGGCAAAGAGTACCCACTGTCCCATAGCCTGCTGCAATCCGACGTTACGGGCATCGCCTGCGCCACAGCCAGTGCTGTGACAAAGCAGGAAATCGAAGCGCTGGCGAAGCATCTCAACCTGTTGTAATTCCTCGTCGCTACTGTTGTTATCAACCACGATAACCTGTGGCGAAAGCACCCACGGAATGCTGTCCAGCAAGCGTTCAAGCAGACTGGCTGTATTCTTGTGAGGAATGACAATACTATACACTTTTGTTTCCGGTTTTTGACTTATCGTCTGCAAAGGTACAAAATTATTCATAATTGATAATGCATAATTCAGAATTATTTATTATCTTTGCCGAAGAATAACGAAACGACAACAGGCAATGCACATTTTGTACGTCATAGAGAAAATGTCAGGTGTTGGGGGCATGGAGCGTATCTTTGCCGACAAAATCAATTGGCTGGCACGTCAGGAGGACATCAAGGTTACCTTGTTGTTGGTATGGAAAGACCAGCAGAGACCTGTATTCAATCTTGACAGCAGGGTTCACATAGAACACATTGACGCACAGATGGTGAAGGGAGGACTCACCTACCCGATTGTCGTATGGCGCTATAACCAGTTGGTGAAACGCCTGAAACCTGACGTCACCGTACTGTCGTGGGTGATTGGTGCTATGCTCGCCACCTTCGGCAAACATGTGGGTAAGACCATCTTCGAGCTACACCACTCAGCGGCAACCATGAAGCATGCCTGGTTATTGCGCACCCTGCAACGCCGTACGGATGTCGTAGTAACTCTGACTCCTGAGGATGCTCAATTCTTTACGCAAGCACAACAGGTGGAGGTCATTCCCAACTTTACGACGATAGGTAGCAACAAACAGCCGGACTACGACACAAAACGTTGTGTGGCTTTGGGACGCCTGGTACCTGCCAAGGACTACCCCAGGATGGTGAGACTATGGAAAGAAGCAGTAAAAGAGCATCAAGACTGGCAACTCGATATCTATGGCGACGGACCAGAAAGTGAACACGTCAGACAATGCATTGAAGAGGCACAGATGAATGACAAGATACTTCTTCATGGCAATACTAACGACGTAACGAAGGCCTACAGCGAAGCCAGCATCTACATGATGACTTCACACACCGAAGGTTTCCCCATGGTACTGCTTGAGGCAATGACTATTGGCCTGCCTGTTGTGGCTTTCGACTGTCCCTATGGCCCACGAAATATCATTCAGAACGGGGTTAATGGCCTATTGATAGCGTTGAACGAAGACAAGGCGTATGTCAGTGCGTTGACACTGTTGATGGACAATGCCGAGCGTCGCCGACTGATGGGCGAGAAAGCGCGCGAGATGGCACAGCGTTTCTCGTGTGAGACCATCATGCAGCGTTGGATGGATTTGTTCAATACACTGGTTAATGACAAGTAAATTTGGCAGAATCACTTTTTCTTTGTATCTTTGCAACAAAATTACGAAAGAATGGCAAGAAACAAGAAACCATTACCGCTCCTGGAGGGCGTAACAATAGAGGCTGTCGCCGCTGAAGGCAAGTGCCTGTTCCATTGGCAGGACTTGGTGGTCTTCGTACCCTTCTGTGTGCCTGGCGACGTGTGCGACGTACAAATCAGACGCAAGAAGCACTCCTTTGCGGAAGGCGAAGTGGTGCGCTTCGTAGAATATAGTAGGGTACGCGCAACCCCCTTCTGCCAGCACTTTGGCGTGTGTGGAGGTTGTAAGTGGCAGAACCTGCCTTACCCGGAGCAGTTGAAGTTCAAACAGCAACAGGTGTATGACCAGCTGCATCGCATCGGCAAGGTGGAGTTGCCTGAGTTCCGTCCTATTCTGGGTAGCGTAAAGACGCAGGAGTACCGCAACAAGCTAGACTTCGGTTGTGCTAATAAACGCTGGCTGACCAGCGAACAACTGAAGGACGAAACACTGGTAAAGGACACGCCCGCCATCGGCTTCCATATCACAGGAGCCTTCGACAAGATACTGCCCATTGAGAAGTGCTGGCTGATGGACGACCTGCACAATCAGATACGTAACGACATTCGCGACTACGCCATAGCGCATGGCATCTCGTTCTTCGACCTGCGTGCACAGATAGGACTCTTGAGGGATATCATTATCCGCAATAGTGCCAGCGGTGAATTGATGGTTATCATCCAATTCCACTACGACGAGACAGGTGGTGAAAAAGAGGCTAAAGACTTGTTGCAGCATATTGCTGACACGTTCCCACAGATTACGTCACTGATGTATCTGGACAATCAGAAATGTAACGATACCATTGGCGATCAGGAGATACTGACGTTCAAGGGCACTGACCATATCTTCGAACTGATGGAAGACCTGAAATTCAAGGTGGGTCCGAAGTCGTTCTATCAGACGAATACCGAGCAGGCATACCATCTGTACTCCGTAGCCAGAGAATTCGCCAACCTTACTGGCAATGAGCTGGTCTACGACCTCTATACTGGCACAGGCACCATTGCTAATTTCGTGGCAAAAAAAGCCAGGCAGGTGATTGGTATCGAGTATGTGCCTGAAGCTATTGAGGACGCCAAGATTAACTCACAGATTAACGGCATCGAGAACACGCTGTTCTATGCTGGCGACATGAAGGATATCCTGACGGATGAATTCATTCAGGAGCACGGGCGCCCAGACGTGATTATCACGGACCCACCACGTGCAGGTATGCACCCCGACGTCGTGAAGACCATCCTCAATGCCGCACCTGAACGCATCGTTTATGTCAGCTGTAATCCTGCTACGCAGGCTCGTGATTTACAGTTGATGGACGAGCAGTACAAGGTGGCTGAGGTGCAACCTGTGGACATGTTCCCGCATACGCCGCATGTCGAAAATGTAGTATTACTCATTAAAAGATAAATAACTTAAACCCAACGTATTATGAAAAATTACTTCATGTTAGCCTTTATGGCATTAGCATTGAACGCCAATGCACAAGAGAAGACCACGATTGAAGTACCCCAGTGGGTAAATAACATCAAGTTCAGCGGTTACGGTATGCTGCAGTATCAAGGCACTGACCAGGAAGATGCCAAGTCGAACACCTTCAACCTGCGTCTGGCCCGTTTCATCCTTGATGGTAAGATTGGCGACTTCGACTGGCGTGCCCAGATTCAGGGAACCAACGCCACAGGCCCTGGTCAGCCCACCGTTCAGCTGGTAGACCTCTATGCAGAATGGCGCAAGTATCCTGAGTTCAAGATTCGTGCCGGACAGTTCAAGCGCGCCTTCACGTATGAGAACCCCACCCACCCCATTACGCAGGGCTGGCGTGCCTATGCAGACGTTATCAACAACCTGTCAGGTTTCGGAGACCGTACTGGCGAGAAGAGCTCTGGTGGTCGTGATATCGGTATCCAGTTCTCTGGTGACCTGTTCCCCAATGCTGACGGACGTCGCCTATTCCACTATCAAGTAGGTATCTACAATGGTGAGGGTGTCAACCAGAAGGATGCGGACAATCGCAAGGATATTATCGGTGGTATCTGGGTGATGCCCATTAAAGGTCTACGCATCGGTGCTTTCGGATGGACGGGTAGCCGTGGCAACATGCTTGATCCAAACACCAACACCACCTGCAGCGTTGGCAAGAACCGCTATGCTATCTCTGCTGAGTACTCTCAGGGTGAATACATGTTCCGTTCTGAGTATCTGCACTCTCAGGGTTGGGGCGCTGCTTCAGCAGGCAACAACGTGCGCACCATTGACTACACCAAGGGCGACAAGGCCGATGGTTGGTATGTCTTCGGTATCGTACCCATCATCAAGGGTAAGCTTCACGCAAAGGCCCGTTACCAGTGCTATCGTGCACAGAAGGAATGGGACACCGCCAAGACTTCATACGAAGCTGGTCTCAACTACTTCTTCACAAAGAATCTGGAGATGCACCTGGAGTATGCACGCATCAACGACCGCAAGCTGGAGAAACACGACTACAACCTCGTAGACTTAGAGATGGACTTCAGATTCTAAGTTTGCTACGCAAGCGTTCCCACAGATGCGTCTTCTGACGCAGGATGTGAACAGAATAAGCCGTGCTGACAATCGTCAGTGCGGCTTCTGTTATCCAGTAAAGCCAGCCATCCGTAAGTAGCGTAACGGCATAGGCCGCAAAACCTATCGTCATCTGGATGGCGGCATAGCGCATGACCGACGATGTAGTGCGATAATCAAACTTCCATGTGGCATAGCCTATCACAAAGAAATTCTCAGCCACATGGGCTATGACAATAGCAACACCTGTTCCCCAGATACCCCACAGACGATACCCCATGACAATTGCCACGATGAGCACGACGAAATAGGAGGTTTCCAGCACCAGGTAAGGAAGCGACTGGCGACGTGCCAGCGTGATATATGCCACGGGAAGGGTGAGCACCTTGAAATACATCGCCAATACAGCCACCTGCGCCATACCTACGACAGGCAGGAACTCACTGCTAAAGAGCATGGGGATGAGCAGGGGTAACGACATCAACAGTGCTACCAACATCGGTGCCAACAGCAACAACGATACCTCAATCTGTTTGTTGACCGTATTGTTCGTTGCCTCAATATCGCTGGCCACACCCGACAATCGAGGGAAGAAATCTGACTCCATCGCCGAGAACACCATTCCGGCATAGGTGATGGTAATCATGAAGGCTGCATTATATAGTCCTACCTCGTCAAGACTGCCCACCACATTCAGATAAGCACGAATAGCCATTTCAGAGGCACTGCCAACAGCTGCAGCAAATACGAAAGCCAGTCCCAGACGTATCATACCAGCACCCTCGCGTAGCATGCTTCGACGGAAATCAAAGCGGAACGGGAACGTGCGATAGGAATAGGCAATGGTGATAAGCATTGTGGCAAAAGCAATCAATACAATAGCAGGAACGACACCCGAATGGCCATAGAAATAGTATAGCGGTACAGAGACGATGAGCGTGGCAATAACAGTATATATCTGAGTACGTGCCAACTTACCCAACTGTCGCGTAGCCTTCATGATAGCTGTCTCGCCACCAGTAACAGCCATCATGGCCACCGATATTGCCAGCATAGCATAGTGCAACGTGTGGTCGCCCCACGTGAACGACACCTCATTCATCAACGGACTGGCGACGATGCAGAACAAGAAGCCCAGTACTGCAGCAATGAGGCTCCACAGTCGGATAATCTGAATGTTGTAGCGCAGTTGTTCGTCGGACTGCTGTTCGTGGAGTTCAGAGAGCTTGGGAACGGCGCCAAAGGAAATGCCCAGATTGGTGCATTGCGAGGCAAACTTCTGCATGGACATCAGCAACGCATTCAGTCCCATACCGCCAGCACCCAGCAATAGCGCCATAGCCTTGTTGCGCACAAGACCTATCAAGATGACAAGACCTTGAACGCCCCCAAACAAGCTGGTATATTTCAGTACGTGACCGTAACTCTCGTCGCGTTGCTCTTTCATAATTTTTCTTTAAATTGAACGCAAAAGTACTACATTTATTTTGTATATGCAAATTATTTCGTACCTTTGCTATTGAAATAAGGTATTTATCGATGAAGATACTACTTATTGGCGAATATAGCAATACCCACAACACGTTGGCACAAGGGCTCAGGTCTTTAGGCCACGAGGTGTGTGTCATGTCGAATGGCGATTTCTGGAAAGACTATCCACGCGATATCGATGTGGCACGCAAACCTGGGAAATTGGGAGGAATACGTCTGATGCTTCAGCTGTGGACGCTTCTTCCCAAGATGCGAGGCTACGACGTAGTACAGCTCATCAATCCTATGTTCTTCCAGTTGAAAGCCGAGCGACTGTTCTTTTTCTACCACTATCTGCGCAAGCACAATAAGCGGGTGGTCTTGGGGGCTTTCGGCATGGACTGGTACTGGGTTCACGAATGCACGACGAACAAGCCGCTACGCTACAGCGACTTCAATTTCGGCAATCAGGTGCGCACAGATGCTACCGCTGTCAAGGAACAGAAAGACTGGCTGGGAACGGAGAAGGAGCGCCTCAACAAGATGATTGCCAACGACTGCGACGCCATCGTCACGGGTCTCTATGAATATGATGTCTGCTACAGGCCCCACTTCCCCGAGAAGACGCATTTCATCCCCTATCCCATCGTACCCATTAACCCCATTAACCCCACAGAACCCATCAACCCCATCAAGCTCTTCATCGGCATCAGCAAGCAACGCTCTGCCTATAAGGGTACGGATATCATGCTGACTGCAGCTGAGGATATTGTCAGAAAGTACCCCCAGCAGGCTGTACTCCTAAAGGCGGAAGGTGTCCCCTTCGAACAATACCAGCACATGATGGACAACAGCGACGTCCTGCTGGACCAGCTGTATGCCTATACTCCTGCCATGAATGCGCTCTTGGCAATGTCGAAAGGTATCGTTGTCGTGGGCGGTGGCGAAGAGGAGAATTACGAGATTCTCCATGAAGACGAGCTACGCCCGATCATCAATGTCGAGCCTAACTACGAGAGTGTCTTCCAAGCCTTGGAGGAGTTGGTGCTGCATCCTGAAAAGATGCTTCAGTTGAAGCGTCAGAGTGTCGAGTATGTCGCCAAGCATCACGACTACGTGAAAGTGGCTAAGCGCTATGAGACGCTGTATCAGCAATTGCTTCCTTGAATACTTTCTCCAACCTTTCACCAACAACGCGAGCAGATGCCAACTGAGCGACCTGCTGTGAAATCTGTTGTCCGTCGATGGGCGTTTCAGCAACGTGCTTCATTGCATCAGCCAATGCGTCGGCGTTGTCAACAGGCACGATGAAACAGCCGCCTTCCAAGCGCAGGTTCTGGGGGATAACCTCTGTGCTCACCACCGGAATACCCGTACTCATGGCCTCCAAAAGGACAAGAGGCTGAGCCTCACTGCGACTGGCAAGAACCAGTGCATCGGAAACGTATAACAGTTGGCGGACTGCTTGTCTATCCATCAGGCCGTGCGTAAACATACCGTCAGTTAACTGGTTGCGACAGGCCGCAGTATCCGTTCCTCGTCCGGCAATGTGCAACTCAACGTTCAGTCCCTCCTTGCGTAGCTTTCTGAAAGCGCTGAAAAGCACGTCATAGCCTTTCAATGGTATGTAATTGGCCAGACAGCAGAAGCGGAAGGCGCGTCCCTGCAGAGGCTCTCTCTGACGATATTGATAGAAAAGGGTATCGACAATATTCGATACAGTCTCCCATTGATAGTCTTTTCCAAAGTAAACCGACAAGCGTTCCGGCAGTTCATCAGATACCGACAACACCTTAGCGGCATGCTGATAGGCTTCTGTCAACAGGGGAATCTGCCAGGGGGTATTGCCAACTAGTCGGAACTCATCATCAAAGATGGTCTTCGACAAATGCTCCGTAATGACATAGGGAATACCATATTCCCGGCTGATAAGCATAGCTGCATAGCCTGCCCATTTGGCACAGTGGGCGTGGATGATGTCTGGTCGGCCGTACTTCTCGACGTATTGCGCAAACATGCTACGAACGATAGCCACCCACCGCTTGACATTATAACGGATGACCTTGGGCAGTCCGCGCTGATACGACTGATAAACGGTAATGCCGTCCATCTCGTGCTCATAGCGACGATAGGACAGCATAAAATAATCGTGCAGCTCGACAGTGATGCCAAGCTGCACGTTACTTACGATGCGTACTTCATGTCCCAAGTTCTTCAGTGCCTTTGCCTGTTCGAGACAAAAGAGACCCCCGTGGGGCTGGAAGAACGATGGAACTTCAAGGATGTGCATTATGCTTCAGCAGGTGCTTCAGCAGCAGCCTCCTCAGCGGGAGCCTCTGCAGCAGCTTCAGCAGCCTCAGCCTCTGCCTTAGCAGCAGCCTCAGCAGCCTTCTTCTCAGCTACCTTCTTAGCAATCTCCTCGTTCAGTTTCTTCTCCTGAGCCAGCTCCTTAGCAGCAGCGTCCTTCTTAGCCTTAGCCTCAGCCTCAGCGATCTTGTTCAGACCGTTCTGCTTGTCAGCCTTCCAGGCGTCGAACTTCTTCTGTGCGGTAGCCTCATCGAAAGCGCCCTTCTTGACGCCACCTTTCAGGTGCTTCATCAGGTAAACGCCCTCACGGCTGAGGATGTTACGAACAGTGTCGGTAGGCTGTGCACCAGTCTCGACCCAATAAAGTGCACGCTCGAAATTCAGGTCTACTGTGGCAGGGTTGGTGTTTGGGTTGTAAGTACCAATCTTCTCAGTGAAACGACCATCACGTGGTGCACGAGCGTCAGCGATAACGATGCGGTAGAAAGCATAGCTCTTACGTCCGCCGCGCTGCAATCTGATTTTTGTTGCCATTGTTTAAATGTTTGTTTTTGTTGTTAAAAAATTGAATTTCATGCTCTTATCTCGTAAAAGCGGGTGCAAAGGTACGAAGAATTATTAAGAATTAAGAATTAAGAATTAAGAATTTGCTTCCGCTTACCGTTTTTTAACATTCTTAACTCTTCATTCTTAAATCTTAATTATTTCACAGGTATTATCCTGTATGTGAAGTCGTAACCCTGCTTGGCAGGCAACATATAGGGTCTCTCCGGCCATGCGCCCCACGAGTTGACACAGCCCAGTCCCATCTGCTTCTGCTGGATGTGCACCTGTGTCAGCGGACGCTCCACGAGGTCGCCGCTATGCTGTCCCCAGCGATGGTCCTTATGCATGCCTGCGTCGAGGTCTTCCACCAGGTATGGCAGTGCCGAGCACTCCATCGGCGCGTTACTCTCAAACTTCAGACCACGCGTGCCGTCAGTCACCTGGAACCAGCGCACGTCGGTATGGTTGCCCGACTCCTGCGGACGGATATAGGGGAAGTACTCATCCTTCACCTTGTTCTTATAATTGCCTATGAATTCCGAACTGTTACGGTCGCAGTAGTTCTCGTGCGGGCCACGACCGTAGTACTGTATCTGGTCGTACTGCTTAGGCATCTGCAATTGCATGCCGTAACGGAACAGCCACGACTCTTTGGCGTCGTCAGCCACCTTCATCTGCTGGCGAACCAGCACGGCGCCGTCGGCCTGCAGCGTATAAGTCATCGTCAGCTGGCCCTGCACGTCGGGCATGTCTATTTCGGCGACAACGGAATTGTCACCCACGGTAAAGCTTGCGACCTTCATCTGTGGCGCCTTCCACTGGGCGAAGCGGCGCTGCATCCAGGCACCATAGTCGTTGTCCGTAGGAGCACGCCAAAACTCTGGTGCAATGCTCTGACGGTCTGTCAGCATCGGCTGTCCGTCCACATCCAGATAGTCAATCATGCCCGACTGCTTGCCGATGGTCAGCACGGTACCGCCAGCTGTCAGCTTCACGTAGCTCTTGGTTTCCTCCTTAGCAACAGCGGCCTGCTCAGCGGTCAGTTCTGGGAACTGGTAGGGATTGAGCACAAACTGCTGACGTGCGACGACCTGTCCCTTGCTGACGAAAGGCTGATTATCGTCCTTGGCCTTCAGCTGGAAGCTGACAAAGAGCTCCTGGTCACCATGATGGCCCAGCACACGGGCAATGGTCTTCTGCATAGCCTCGATGGTAAAGACCTTACGCTGCTGTGGAGCAATGCCGCTGATTTCCATCTTGCCACCATGACCAAACGTCATGCCATCAGGGCGGTTGCCTCCATGATGACTATTTCCTGCACCACCGACGAACCACTCCAATTCCAAGTCGTCAAGGCTCTTGAAGAAGTTCTCATTGTAAATCTCAATGCGGCCTTCCTTGAAGCCCTTATCACTAATCCAGACGTTCTGGTAGTAATAGCCCACCTCGTAGGCGTGCGGGTTCAGTCTGCGGTCGGGAGCGATAATACCGTTACAGTTGAAGTTATAGTCCGAGGCAGGATAGCGACCGTAGTCACCGCCATAGGTGAATATCTCCTTACCCGTGATAGGACTCTTGTCGCGCAAGCCTTGGTCCACGAAGTCCCAGATGAAGCCACCCTGGTATTTCGGATATTTGCGCACGAGGTCCCAGTACTCCTTGAAGCCACCCATCGAATTACCCATGGCGTGGGCATACTCACACTGGATGAGCGGACGGGGATTATCGGACTGCGCATATTTCTCGCAGTCGCCATAGCCGAAATACATCGGACAGAAGATATCGGTCTTGCCCCAGTGTCCTGCCTGTTCGTACTGCACGGGACGGTTGTCCACCGTCTTTATCCAGTCGTAGCACTTCTCGAAGTTAGGACCATAGCCCGCCTCGTTGCCCATACTCCAGATGATAATGCTGGGGTGGTTGCGCAGCGTCAGCACATTGCCCTGATTGCGCTCCAGGTGCATCTGCTGGAAGTCCTCACGCTTAGCCAGCGTACTCTCACCGTAACCCATTCCATGACTCTCCAGATTGGCCTCCGCCACGATATACAGACCAGCCTCGTCGCACAGGTCGTACCAGCGCGGGTCGTCAGGATAGTGCGAGGTGCGCACCGCATTGACGTTCAGCTGTTTCATAATCTGGATGTCCTGCTTCATGCGTTCTACAGACACCACATAACCATTATCGGGGTCAAGCTCGTGGCGATCTACACCTTTTATTAATATAGGCTGGCCGTTCACCAACAACTGGCCGTCCTTGATTTCCACATGACGGAAGCCCACCTTCTGGCGCACCACTTCCAGCACCTTGTCACCCTTGCTGGCGGTGATATACAGCGTATAGAGATTGGGCGTTTCTGACGACCAAGGTTTCGCGTTGTTAAACTCGGCCATCTTGCTGATACCCTCAGCTACTAGTTCGCCTGCGGGGTCATACAGCGCCATAGTAATCTTCGGACTTCCCGTAGCTTTCACGTCCACGTTCAGCATTGCCTTGTCGCCCTGCAGGTCCTGTGTAACCACGATGTCCTCGATGTGCACTTTCGGACGGGAATAGAGGTAAACCTCACGGGCAATACCCGTAAAGCGCCAGAAGTCCTGATCCTCCAGATATGAGCCGTCGCACCAGCGCATCACCTGCATGGCAATCAGGTTCTTGCCCTTCTTCACGAATTTCGTGATGTCAAACTCTGCCGCCACCTTCGAGTCTTCCGAGTAGCCCACATACTTGCCGTTCACCCATACCTTCAGGTTGCTGGTGGCTGAACCCACGTGGAACAGCACCTGCTGACCCTGCCAGCCCTCGGGCAACACGAACTCACGACGATACGAACCCGTATAGTTCTCCGTCTCGCCAATGTACGGCGGATTACTGTCGAATGTCGTACACCACGCATAGCCCACATTCTTGTAAATGCGGTCGCCGTGACCATTCAACTCAAACAGTCCAGGCACAGGGAAGTCCTCCCACTGCGTGTCGTCATAGTTCAATGCCCATAAGTTCTTGGGTGCATTCTGATGGTTCTTCACGAACAGGAAGCGCCACGTGCCCTCCATCGACAGGTAGCGGCTCGACTGCGCCTTCTCTCCCACCCTCGCCGTCTCTTCGTTCTCGAAGGCGAAGAAGTTCGCACGCCGTGCCTCACGGTTCTGTTGGTTCACCTGCGGATTGCGCCATTCCGGTGCATTCTCCGCCTTTGCTGTTGTCGTGCTAAACAGCAGTGCCGTCATTGCCAGAAATACGTATTTCTTCATCATCTCTTAATTAGTGTAATATTCTGTTGCAAAGATACGAACAAATGAGCACAATACAAAACAAAAAACGTTTTTTTTGTTTTTATTGTCATTTACGAAAAAAGTGCTGAGCATCTGCCCAGCGCCTTTCCTTTACATACAGCTGGTAACACCTAGCGTGGTTGTCACTGCTGTCAGCACGGCACGGGCGTACCACTTCCCTGAACGCTTGGTACCAGTACTCTGGTCTTGATGCA
>R26__coassemble_1402_pt1 | contig 12122 bp, 8 predicted proteins | sample R26__metabat2_high_PE_001 | metagenome-assembled genome bin R26
GCAGTAAAGAGTGTGAAGGGCCCATCAATGATTGAGACCTTTCAGGAATTTAAAGAGACAAAAAACATTGACCGCACTACCCTGGTGAGCGTATTGGAGGAAAGCTTCCGCAACGTGATTGCCAAGATGTTCGGTTCTGACGAGAACTACGACGTCATTGTAAACCCTGACAAGGGTGACTTTGAGATTCATCGCAACCGTATTGTGGTTGCCGATGGTGAGGTACAGGACGAGAACAAAGAAATTGCACTTTCTGAGGCCCAGAAGATCGAGCCCGACTATGAGATTGGCGAAGAAGTTTCTGAGGAGGTTGACTTCCAGAAGTTTGGTCGTCGTGCTATCCTGAACCTGCGCCAGACACTGGCTTCCAAGATTCTGGAACTGGAGCACGACTCTCTGTACAACAAGTATAAGGACAAGGTCGGTCAGGTTGTCAGTGCTGAGGTTTACCAGATGTGGAAGCGCGAGGTACTGCTTATCGACGATGAGGGTAATGAGTTGCACCTGCCGAAGCAGGAGCAGATTCCTTCTGACAACTACCACAAGGGTGAAACCGTACGTGCTATTGTCAAGGAAGTACAGAACGAGAATAACAATCCTCGCATCATCCTCTCACGCACCAGTCCCCAGTTCTTGGAGCGTCTGTTGGAAGCCGAGGTTCCTGAGATTCAGGACGGTCTTATTACTATCCGTCGTATTGCCCGCATGCCAGGTGAGCGTGCCAAGGTGGCTGTCGAGAGCTACGACGACCGCATCGATCCAGTAGGAGCTTGTGTAGGTGTGAAGGGTAGTCGTGTTCATGGCATTGTTCGTGAGATGTGTAACGAGAACATCGATGTCATCAACTACTCCAGCAACACCCAGTTGTTCATCCAGCGTGCTTTGTCACCTGCTAAGGTTACCAGCATTACACTGAATCCTGAGGAGCACAAGGCTGAGGTCTATCTGCAGCCTGAGGAGGTTTCCTTGGCTATCGGTAAGGGTGGTCTGAACATCAAGCTCGCCTCTATGCTAACTGAGTACACCATCGATGTCTTCCGCGTAGTCAACGAAGGTGAGGCCGACGAGGATATCTACCTCGACGAGTTCGCTGACGAGATTGACCAGTGGATTATCGATTCTATCAAGGCTATCGGCTTGGATACTGCCAAGGCTGTGTTGAACGCTCCACGCGAGATGCTGATTGAGAAGGCTGACCTCGAGGAGGAGACCGTTGACCACGTACTTGAGGTACTGAAGGCCGAGTTCGAGTAAATTGAATAATGAAAATTGAAAATTGAGAATTAATGGGTGTACGATTAAATAAAGTATTATCAGAACTGAATATAGGACTTCAGACGGCTGTTGATTTCCTGAAGAAAAAGAGCAGTCTGGGCGAGATTCGCGATGACGCTACGACAAATACCAAGATTTCTGACGAACAGTATCAGGCATTGGTTGACGAGTTCAGCACCGACAAGGCAGTGAAGACTCAAGCCGATATGATATTTACCAAGAAAGCAAAGGAAAAGAAAGTCGAGAAGGCCGAAAAGGCTGAGAAAGCAGTCACCAAGACCGAAGAGATGCTGGAACAGCGCACTGGTCTGAAGACACTGGGCAAGATTGATCTCTCGCAGATTGGTAAGCCTAAGGCTGCTCCTACTCCAGAACAAGAGCCGGAGCCGGAACCAGAGCCAGAGCCCGTCAAGGAAGAAGAGCCTCAGGTAATCCAAGAAGCTCCTATCCAGGAACAGCCCGTTGTTGAGGATGAAGATGAGGATGTTGCTGAAGAGTCTGCTGACAATGTCGAGCCTTCACTGGCCAAGACTCCTGGTGACTTCATAAAGCCTGCAACCCAGTTGAATGTGTTGGGCAAGATAGACCTCGACTCACTCAATCAGAGCACGCGTCCTAAGAAGAAGTCTAAGGAGGAACGTCGTAAGGAACGCGAGGAGAAGGCTGCCGGCGAGCGCCGTAAGCGTGAGCGCATCCGCACTGACAAGGTGGACATAGAGGCAGCTGCCAAGCAGGCCAACCAGCAGGGCAAGAATAAGAACAACAATAACAACAAAGGTGGTAACAACAACCAGCAGCAGGGTCAGGGAAAGAAGAACAAGAAGAACCGTCCCGTGCAGAAGCCGCTGGAGGTGGATGATGAGGCTGTAGCACGTCAGGTTAAGGAGACGCTGGCTCGTCTGACCTCTAAGAACCAGAACAAGAAGGGTGCCAAGTATCGTCGTGAGAAGCGTGACGCTGTTGCCGAGCGCATGAGCGAGGAGATGGCAGCAGAGGCAGCACAGAGCAAGGTGCTGAAGCTTACTGAGTTCGTGACGGTTTCTGAGTTGGCCACCATGATGAATGTAGGTGTCAACCAGGTTATCGGAACCTGTATGTCTATCGGTATCATGGTGTCTATCAACCAGCGCCTGGATGCTGAGACCATCAATATTGTTGCTGACGAGTTCGGATTCACCACAGAATACGTTTCTGCTGAGGTACAGAATGCCATCACAGAGGAGGAGGATGACGAGAACGATCTCGTTACTCGCGCTCCTATCGTCACAGTGATGGGACACGTTGACCACGGTAAGACATCGTTGCTCGACCACATCCGCAACACTAACGTGATTGCAGGTGAGGCTGGCGGTATCACGCAGCACATCGGTGCTTATAATGTAAAACTGAAGGATGGTCATAGCATTACCTTCCTCGACACTCCTGGTCACGAGGCCTTCACAGCCATGCGTGCCCGTGGTGCTCAGGTAACGGATATCGCAATCATCATTGTTGCAGCCGACGACTCTGTGATGCCTACCACCAAGGAAGCCATCGCTCATGCCCAGGCAGCTAACGTTCCTATGGTCTTTGCTATCAATAAGATTGATAAGCCAGGTGCTAACCCCGATAAGATTCGTGAGGACTTGGCTAATATGAACCTGCTCGTTGAGGACTGGGGCGGTAAGTACCAGTGTCAGGAAATCTCTGCCAAGAAGGGACAGGGTGTCTATGAACTGCTGGAGAAGGTGCTGCTGGAGGCAGAAATGCTCGACCTGAAAGCTAATCCCAACCGTAAGGCTACAGGTTCCATCATCGAGAGTTCGCTCGACAAGGGTCGTGGCTATGTCTCTACCGTCCTTGTATCGAACGGTACGCTGAAGGTCGGCGACGTAGTTATCGCAGGTACTGCCTGGGGTAAGGTCAAGGCGATGTTCAACGAGCGAAACCAGCGCATCGAAAAGGCCGGTCCTTCTGAGCCCGCTATCATCTTAGGTCTGAACGGTGCTCCTACCGCTGGTGATTCTTTCCACGTTATGGAGACTGAACAGGAGGCTCGTGAGATTGCTAACAAGCGTATCCAACTGCAGCGTGAGCAGAGCTTGCGAACCACCACCAAGCTGGGTCTTGACGAACTGTCACACCGTATTGCTCTGGGTGAGTTCCACGAGTTGAACATCATCGTGAAGGGTGATACCGACGGTTCTATCGAGGCACTCTCTGACTCATTCATCAAGCTCTCTACTGAGAAGGTGCAGGTCAACGTCATCTCAAAGGCCGTAGGTCAGATTTCAGAGAACGACGTTATGCTGGCCAGTGCTTCTGAGGCAATCATCATTGGTTTCCAGGTGCGTCCTTCTGCTGATGCCCGTCGTGCTGCCGATCGTGAGGGTGTTGAAATCAATACCTACTCTATCATCTACGACGCACTCGACGATGTGAAGCAGACCATGCAGGGTATGCTCGACAAGGTGAAGAAGGAGATAGTCTCTGGTGAGATTGAGGTGAAGCAGGTCTTCAAGATTTCCAAGGTGGGTACCGTTGCCGGCGGTTTGGTTACCGAGGGTAAGGTACACAACAAGGATAAAGCCCGCGTTATCCGCGACGGTATCGTCATCCACACCGCTCCTATCGACGCTCTGAAGCGTTATAAGGACGATGCCAAGGAGGTTGCTACCGGTCTGGAGTGCGGTATCTCACTTGTTAACTTCAACGACATTCAGGTTGGCGATATCATCGAGACCTTCACAGAGATTGAGGTAGAACAGAAACTGTAATGAGTAACGAGTTTGTAAAACAGGTAGCTGAACAGAAATACGAATTTGGATTCACTACCGATGTACATACTGAAATCATAGAGAAAGGGCTGAACGAGGATATCGTTCGGCTCATCTCTGCTAAGAAGGGGGAACCTGAGTGGATGCTTGAGTTCCGCCTCAAGGCGTTCCGCTACTGGAAGGAGCAGACGGAGCCTACATGGGGGCACGTCCACGTGCCTCCCATCGATTATCAGGCCATCAGCTACTACGCCGACCCCACCGCGAAGAGTGTTTCCAGCGATTCTGTCGCTGGTATTGACCCCGAATTGGAGAAGACCTTCGACAAGCTGGGCATTCCCTTGGAGGAGCGCTTAGCACTGAGCGGTAATACTGCTGTCGATGCCATCATGGACTCAGTAAGCGTAAAGACCACCTTTAAGGAGAAGTTGCGCGAAAAGGGTGTTATCTTCTGCTCCATCGGTGAGGCTATCAAGGAACACGGCGACTTGGTGAAGCAGTATCTGGGCTCGGTGGTACCTTATAAGGACAATTTCTTTGCAGCCTTGAACAGCGCCGTCTTCAGCGATGGCTCGTTTGTCTATATTCCCAAGGGGGTGCGCTGTCCTATGGAACTCAGCTCGTATTTCCGCATCAACGCCCGAAACACGGGACAGTTTGAGCGTACGCTGATTATTGCTGACGACGATGCTTACGTATCGTATTTGGAGGGCTGTACAGCCCCAATGCGCGATGAGAACCAGCTGCATGCTGCTATCGTTGAGATTATCGTAATGGATCGGGCTGAGGTAAAGTATTCTACCGTACAGAACTGGTATCCTGGCGATGAGAATGGTAAGGGAGGTGTACTAAATCTCGTAACAAAGCGTGGCGATTTACGCGGTGTTGATTCTAAGTTGTCGTGGACACAGGTAGAGACGGGTTCGGCTATCACGTGGAAGTATCCCTCATGCATTCTACGTGGCGACAACAGTGTTGCCGAGTTCTATTCGGTAGCCGTCACCAACAACTATCAAGAGGCAGATACGGGTACGAAGATGATTCATATCGGCAAGAACACCAAGTCGACGATTATCTCTAAGGGTATTTCCGCTGGTCACTCACAGAACTCATATCGTGGACTAGTACGTGCGGCATCTACTGCTGACAATGCCCGTAACTACTCCAGTTGCGACTCCCTATTGCTAGGCTCTGACTGTGGCGCACATACTTTCCCCTATATGGATGTGCACAACGACACTGCCGTCTTCGAGCACGAGGCTACCACCTCGAAAATCTCAGAGGACCAGTTGTTCTACTGCAATCAGCGAGGCATCCCTACTGAGCAGGCCGTAGGCCTTATCGTCAATGGATATGCCAAAGAAGTACTTCAGAAGCTCCCCATGGAGTTTGCCGTTGAGGCTCAGAAACTATTATCAGTATCATTAGAAGGAACTGTAGGATAAAGATATGTTAGAAGTTAAGAACTTACACGCTCGCATAGGCGAGAAAGAGATATTAAAGGGCATTGACCTCGTAATTAACGACGGGGAGACACATGCCATCATGGGACCTAACGGTTCTGGTAAATCCACGCTGAGTGCAGTGCTCGTGGGTAATCCACTCTACGAGGTAACAGAGGGCGAGGCTTACTTCAATGGTAAGAACCTGCTGGAGATGAAGCCTGAGGATCGTGCCCACGAGGGGTTGTTCCTATCGTTCCAGTACCCTGTTGAGATTCCTGGTGTGTCGATGACCAACTTCATGAAGGCAGCCATCAACGAAAAGCGCAAGTATCAGGGACTGGAGCCTATGAACGCTGCAGAGTTTCTGAAGCTGATGCGCGAGAAGCGTAAGATTGTGGAGCTCGATTCTAAGCTGGCTAACCGCTCTGTCAACGAGGGCTTTAGCGGTGGTGAGAAGAAACGCAACGAGATTTTCCAGATGGCTATGCTGGAGCCAAAGTTGAGCATTCTTGACGAGACCGACTCTGGTCTGGATGTGGATGCTATGCGCATCGTGGCTGAGGGTGTGAACAAGTTGCAGACTCCTGAAACCTCGTGCATCGTTATCACCCACTATGACCGTCTGCTCGAGATGATTAAGCCCCAGTTTGTGCATGTGCTCTATAAGGGGCGCATCGTGAAGACTGGTGGCCCTGAGCTAGCTGTTCAGATTCAGGAGCACGGCTACGATTGGATTAAGGAAGAAATCGGAGAAGAATAATGGGTAGTGAACAACAATATATTGACTTGTACCAGCAGTGTCGCGAGATAATCTGCGAGCATAGCAGCGACGTGATGAATGCCGTGCGCGACGAGGCCTTTGAGCGCTTCCGCAAGCAGGGGTTCCCCACCAAGAAGGTGGAACGCTACAAGTACACCGACATGCAGGCACTCTTTGCTCCCGATTACGGTTTGAACCTGAATCGCCTACAGATTCCTGTCGACCCTTACAACGCGTTCCGTTGTGATGTACCCAATCTCTCGACGAGCCTTTACTTCGTGGTGAACGATATGTTCTATCATGAAGAAAAAGCCAAAGGTCATCTGCCCGAAGGTGTTATCATTGGTTCCCTGAAGAACTTTGCCACCAGCGAGTATTACAATCGTATGGCTGCTCACGCCAACGATGCTGTTACTGACCTCAACACCATGCTGGCACAGGATGGCCTTTATGTCTATGTGCCCAAGAACGTCAAGGTGGACCGTGCCATTCAGGTCATCAACATCCTGCGCTCTGACGTTGACCTGATGGTGAACCGTCGTGTACTGATTGTGCTCGAAGAGGGTGCAGAGATTAAGATGCTGTTTTGCGACCATGCGGCAGACGACCGTAACTTCCTGGCCACTCAGGTTATCGAGGCTTACGTTGGCGAGAATGCATCACTCGACCTCTATTGCATGGAGGAGACACATCATAAGAATGTACGCGTAAGCAATGTCTATATTGACCAACAGGCTAACAGTCGTGTAAACCATAATGTGATTACGCTGCATAATGGTATTACTCGCAACAAGCTCGACCTCACCTTCTCTGGCGAAGGTGCTGAGTGCCAGTGCTATGGTTGCGTCATTGCCGATAAACAACAGCATGTGGATAACAACACGCTGATTGTGCACAAGGTTCCTCATTGCACCTCTAATGAACTCTACAAATATGTGCTCGACGACAAAGCAACAGGTGCTTTTGCAGGTCGTGTACTGGTAGAGCACGGAGCACAGAAGACCACCTCGCAGATGACCAACCAGAACCTGACAGCCACTAAAGAGGCACGTATGTACACCCAGCCTATGCTGGAGATTTATGCCGACGATGTGAAATGTGCCCACGGTTCAACTGTTGGTCAGTTGAACGATGCGGCGCTGTTCTACATGCGTCAGCGTGGCATCTCGCTACAGGAAGCTAAAGTGCTGTTGCAGAACGCCTTCATCAATGAGGTTATCGACCACATGCAGCTTGAACCGTTGCGCGACCGCTTGCACTACTTGGTAGAGAAGCGCTTCCGTGGAGAGCTGAACAAATGCTCAGGTTGTAAACTCTGTAAGTAAATAGATAATAAAAGCTGCGACTCCCAAAAGAATCGCAGTTTTTTTTCTTTCTAACAAGTCAGCTTACTTGACAATAGTTTTCTTACCGTTCTGAATGCGCAGACCCTTGGTGCTGTTGTTCACCTTGCGGCCATTCAGGTCATAAGCATCCTCAGAGATATTCTGGAAGCGGACGTTGTTAATGTTCGTAGCCTCTGACTGTGAGATGTGAATGATGCGCAGTTCCTTAGCTGAAGCACTCTGCTGGTCCCATGTGAAACCACAACGGGTAGGCAGGAACTTCTGCTCTGGAGTAGTCTTAATCAGTACAGCCTCCAGTGGCGTAACATTTTGCTGAGCAGGAATACCATAGCGACCAGCCTTCTCGACGGTTTCCCATGCACTGCCGAAGGTTACGACATTGCCGTTATTGTCGCTCATGCGAACGGGCTGCACCTCGCTGTCAAACATGATAGCATCGGTATTCTTGATGCGCAGATATTGACTCTTGGGCGAATTGACGAGATAAGGCACACCAGCCTGGATACCTTCGTTCGTGCACTCTACGAAATAAAGCTTCAGGACGTCACCCTCCTGCTGCATTCCGTGGAAACGCTCTATCGTAACATCACCCAACTGGTCAGCAGCGACAGTCATCGGCAGACACAGCGTATTGTAGCCTGCGAAGAAATAACGGTTCAGCTGAACGGTCTGATCGGTGTTCTGCAACATTTCCATGTTCAGTTTTGGAGAACTGGCATAGACATTCTTTACCTTGTTTTGTGCAAAAGCAGTAGTGCAAACTGCAGTTGCCATCATCAATGTAAGTACAAATTGTTTCATACGCAATATATGTTTAAAGGTTTTGTCTGCGTGCAAAGATACAAAATAATTCATAATAAACAAGGCATAATGCATATTTTTTCGTACCTTTGTCGCGCATTTTAAGAAAAAGACATGTTTGACGTACAGAAAATACGAGAAAATTTCCCAATATTGAGTCGTCAGGTATACGGTAAGCCACTGGTATACCTGGACAATGCCGCCACCACACAGAAGCCGTTGTGCGTACTCGATGCTATGCGCGACGAGTACCTCAACGTCAACGCCAACGTGCATCGCGGCGTACACTACCTCAGTCAGCAGGCTACCGACTTGCACGAAGCCGCCCGTGAGAAAGTGCGTAGCTTTATCAATGCCCGTAAGATAGAGGAGATTGTCTTTACGCGTGGCACTACAGAAGCCATCAATCTGGTAGCCGCCTCGTTCTGCGAGTCGCAGATGAAGGCTGGCGACGAGGTGCTGGTCACTGAGATGGAGCACCACTCCAACATCGTTTCCTGGCAACTACAGGCCCAAAAGCACGGCATCGTAGTGAAGCATCTGCCCATCACTGATGATGGCCGCCTCGACCTTTCACTTCTCACCTCTCACCTCTCACCTCGTACTAAGTTGGTCAGTATCGCTCATGTCAGCAACGTATTGGGCACCATCAACCCTGTCGAGGATATCATCAAGACAGCCCACGCTCACGGCATCCCGGTCCTCGTGGATGGAGCACAGAGTGCACCCCACATGGCCATTGACGTGCAGGCAATGGACTGCGACTTCTTTGCTTTCAGTGGTCATAAGATGTATGGACCTACCGGCATTGGCGTACTTTATGGCAAGGAGGAATGGTTGGAGAAACTACCTCCCTATCAGGGTGGTGGCGAAATGATTGACAAGGTGACATGGGAGAAGACCACCTTCGAGCGCCTGCCGTTCAAATTCGAGGCTGGCACACCCGACTATGTGGCCACCCACGGCTTAGCCACCGCCATCGATTTCCTGAATAGTGTAGGCCTAGATTCCATCAAGGCCCACGAAGAGGAGCTCACCCGCTACTGCATGGAACAGCTACAGACCATTGAAGGGATGCATATCTACGGTCCTGCGGTCAGCAGCTTCTCCGCAGACAAGGACGCCGTCGTTTCCTTCAACGTCGGCACCATCCACCACCTCGATATGGGCACCCTCCTCGATCGTCTGGGTATTGCCGTCCGCACAGGTCACCACTGTGCCCAACCGCTGATGGACCGTCTCGGCATCTCAGGCACCGTACGCGCCTCGTTTGCCCTGTATAACACGAAGGAAGAGGTCGATACGCTGGTGGCAGGCATCCGCCGCGTTTCTCAAATGTTTTAGTGTACTTTAGCGTCTTCGACGGTTCCGCCGTCGGAATATAAATATGAAGATAGGCAACATAGAACTGGGCGAGCGCCCCATCTTCCTAGCTCCCATGGAAGACGTCACAGATATTGGATTCCGCATGCTGTGCAAGCGGTTTGGCGCCTCTATGGTATATACGGAGTTTGTATCTGCTGAGGCTCTGGTGCGCGATGTCAAGTCAACAGTCAGAAAGCTGACCATTGCTGACGAGGAGCGCCCCGTAGGCATCCAGATTTACGGTCGTGATGTCGAGGCGATGGTCGAGGCCGCGAAGATTGTCGAGCAGGCTGGTCCTGACGTCATCGACCTCAACTTCGGCTGTCCTGTGAAGAAGGTGGCTGGCAAGGGCGCTGGTGCTGGCATGCTACAAAACATCCCAAAGATGTTGGAGATTACGGAAAAGGTGGTACAGGCCGTGAAGCTGCCCGTTACCGTCAAGACCCGGCTGGGTTGGAACCACGAGCAACTCATCATCACCTCGCTGGCTGAACAGCTGCAGGACTGTGGCATTCAGGCACTGACCATCCACGGACGTACACGTAGTCAGATGTACACTGGCGAGGCAGACTGGACACTCATCGGCGAGGTGAAGCGCAATCCTAACATCCACATCCCCATTATCGGCAATGGCGATATCAAGTCGCTGGACGATGCCGACCGGCACTTCGCTGAGTATGGTGTCGATGCCGTCATGATTGGTCGTGCTACCTTTGGCCAGCCATGGTTATTCTCACGTCGTGAGTTGACCCTCGACGAGAAGATAGACGTTTTGGAAGAGCAACTCCGCATCAACATTGAACGTTGCGACACAGAGGAAATGCGCTCCAAGGGTAAGTCGGCAGAACTCTGTGGTATTCTCCACACCCGTCGCCATCTGGCCGCCAGTCCCGTCTTCAAGGGTATTCCCAACTTCCGTGAGACCCGTATCAAGATGCTGCGAGCAGAAAAGAAGGACGACTTGCTGGCTATCCTTGAGCAATGTCGTGAACTACTGAGATAATACCGATATGGACAACCAAGAAGAATTATTCCCGATAGTCGACGAAGAAGGTCGCGTAATAGGTAGTGCCACGCGTGGCGAGTGTCATAGCGGCTCACATCTGCTACACCCCGTAGTCCACCTGCACGTGTTCAATTCCCAGGGCGACATCTACCTGCAACGGCGCCCTGAATGGAAAGATATACAGCCTGGCAAATGGGACACGGCTGTTGGTGGACATATAGATTACGGCGAGACACCCGACGATGCCCTCCGTCGTGAGGTTCGCGAGGAGTTAGGCATCACCGAATTCACGCCACAGTTCATCTGCAAATATGTGTTCGAGAGTAAGCGTGAGCGCGAACTCGTCTATGTCCATCGCACCATCTACGACGGTGCTATCCGCCCCTCTGCTGAGGAACTCGACGGTGGCCGTTTCTGGACCATGCAAGAGATTCGCAATGCCATCGGCAAGGGTATCCTCACTCCCAACTTCGAAAGCGAGTTCCAGAAGTGTTTCGGCAAGGAACTGACAGACAAATAGGATTCTCATCTCCTACTGATTAGAACAAACAAAAAGCAGGCTGAAGCATGGTGACTTCAGCCTGCATGGTTTATAATCAAAATGGATTCTTTACTTTACCACAACCTTTCTTGTGGTTCCATCACTCAGTTTGACGATATTCAGACCCTTCTTTAGGTTGTCTACTCGCTTACCGTCAATAGAATAATATTGTCTGCCTGTTGTATTGTCCTGGTTCACATCGGTGATGCCCGTTTTGGGGTCGCCGTCTGTTAGGGCAACAATACTTCCAAAACCATTCCATGGTTCTTCTGTTCTATAAACGTCTATAGATGCTGCAGGCACGTGAAGCGTTGCGTTTGAAATACTACCATCGAAAACAGGATTTCCATACAACATATGTGCATCAGGCACTTGTTCTGCATAGCAATACACGTTTTGCAGATTAGGACAATTATAGAATGCGAAAGTTTCAATTTTCTCCAGGCTATTGCCAATAACAACTGCAGACAGGTCAGTACAATCATTGAACGCACTTGAATAGATACTCTTTACACTATCAGCTATTCTGATAATAGTCAGGCCAGAGCAATAGCTGAACGCATAAGGTGCAATAATCTTTACGCCAACAGGGATAAACGCATTCTTACATCCTAATATCAAAGAATCGGTTGCCGTATCAATCAGTGCATTACAATTATTACGTGAATCAAAATTGACATTTCCATCTTCTACTTTTATCGAGAGAAGGTTAGGACCAATGCAATTCCTGAATGCTCCATTTCCAATATTCGTCACAGTGCTGGGAATGGTGATAGAGGTCAGGCCTGTGCAATAGCTGAATGCTCCATCTCCAATATTCGTCACAG
>R26__coassemble_1420_pt1 | contig 12020 bp, 15 predicted proteins | sample R26__metabat2_high_PE_001 | metagenome-assembled genome bin R26
TACATGAACCGAAGTTCATCAGATGGTTTCACCTATCTCCATGTCGGACAAGTGATAGCGGAAAGTTTTTTCTGCGAAGTTACCACGTCCGCGTCAAATTGCAAGTCGTGCTTCATGAACAATCTTCCTTTTCGCTGAAAAGAGTATTCTTCACGGCAGACTTGCCTTATTGCCGTTCCCGCACTTCTGGGTGCAGAAAAAATCGTCCCGATCACAGTCCGAAAGGATTTAATGAAAGGGAAATAAAAACAGAACGACAATGAACATGGTCAAGGTTTTCATCAACGGTCAAGAGGACAAGGAACTCAGCAGTTTCCTCCGTTATTACCCAACTCGCATCAAGAATGTGGGCATAGATGGCTTATTCGACAGACAGACCATCTTTGACTTCAAGGACGGATGTAATCAGAACCAAGTGGCGCATTTTGTGGCAAAGGAACTTGTAAGAAAGTTCGGGCGCAAGGTTGGAAAGGTGGTTTTCTCATGTGTCCCAGCCAGCAGCCAAGAGCGCAACGAGTCACGAAACAAGGCTTTCTCCGCACTTGTATGTCAGTTGTCGGGAGCAATCGATGGTTTCTCTCATGTCAAGGTCAGTGGTGAGCGTTCAGCCGTTCATGGAACCAAGATGAAGAAAGAGGTTCGAGCCAAGCGTCTTGAAGAGGGAAACACCATTGAGGTGGATGCCAACTTCTTTAGAAACAAGATGGTGTGCGTATGGGATGATGTTGTTACCACTGGAACGTCATTTTGCGCCTACACCGCTCGGTTGGAGAGGGTCGGAGCACATGTAACCAACGGCATCTTCCTTGGTAAGACATCATATAGATATGTACCAACTTATGGATGATTATATGGAACAGAGAAAATTTTGCAGGGCGGCAACAGCCGCCTTTTCGGGGCATCGTTTCATTGATGCTTCACAGAGGGAACACGTCAAGAAGCGGCTTTCAAATGCTGTGCTTGATGCGTATGGGAAAGGCATCCGCAATTTCATATCCGGCTTTGCCATTGGCTTTGACATGATGGCAGCAGAAGTCGTAGCGGCATTGAAGCAGAGCCATCCCGACATCATTTTGACGGCAGCAATCCCTTTCAACGGACAAGCCAGTCGATTCAGTTTCTATGACCGAAAGCGATATGACAGATTGCTGGAGGTTGCAGATGAAGTGATTGTGCTCAGTGATAGCTTTTATCCAAGGTGCTTCTTGGATAGAGACGAGTTCATGGTGAACAATGCCTCCAGTCTCATTGCCTACTATGATGGACGTGAGAAGGGTGGAACGTTCTACACCATTCGTAAGGCAATGGCACAGAACATCCCTATAGTGAATGTGTTTTGAAATCTAAAAGTATGATTTATGGGTGATATTGGAAGCATTATTATCATCGTCATAGTCTTCCGCGTCATCTTCCTCGTGCTTAGTGCATGGTGGAGAGGTGATAGCAGGAATGACTTTAGACGTGACAGATAGCAGTCTGGCAAAAAGCCACACTACTCTTCTTCGATGTCGTCAGGCCACCAGAACTGTTGCAGTTCGTGGATGATGTCATCCCAATCCTTCATGGTGAACGTACCTTCGCCCCTCATCATTATGGTCATGGTGATGTCGTTGTAGGTACGATAGACATTTGTGTCCCTAAAGCCGTTGCGAAGATAGAAGTTTTGACGGCGTTTGCGTTGGTCAATGTTCTCACTGACCTGCGTCGGGCTTTCCATGTCCAGGACAAAGGATTGTCCTTTATAGTGTTCTATCATCTGAGTCAGTATCTGCTGACCATAGACTTTGCCCCGTAACTCTTCGCACACGGCAAAGTACCAGAACCAGTTGATAGATTTACGTGGATAGACGATGGTGAAGCCAATGAACTCTTCGCCATCGTAGTATGCAGTGAAATCCAACGGCATTTCCTCAACCAGGCGCATCAAGTCCTTCCAAGGGATTTGTTCGTCTTCTGGGAATGCCGTTTCATACAGCTGTTTTATCTTTTCATCAGCATTGGCTGCTGTTATCTGTCTTGTTATCACGCCCACTCGAACAAATCTTTTCCAGCTCCAATCTCAAAGTGACATTTGGCTATACCCAAATCCAGTTGGGTATAACCTATAATTGAGAACTTACGGCTGGCAACAACCTTGTGTTTGCCACCGCCAAAAGCACCAACATATTCAAAATGGAACTTTTGCTGATTTACAGCGGTTGGAGCCAGTAACGCCGCTTCTACTCCTTTTCGGAACCATCTTGGAGTTAGGTCACAGGCATTGCTTACTTGTTCTGGCTTCTTAATCTTGTGTGGCCTTCCTTGTGTCTCGCCATAACCGATAGCGATATAACAGGCAATCTTCTCGCCGTCGGCAAGCACATAAGTTCCTGGCACCTTCGAGTAACTGAGTCCAACCCAGCAGGTGTTTAGGCCAAGCGTCTGAGCCAATAAGACCAAATGCTCACCATAATACCCTACACGTTCATCAAGGTCGTCACTTTTCTTGCCAGCCATAACGATATAGTTGGTAACACCATGGAACTTGCCATATTTTGCCATCGTTCCCTGGAATGCCTTTGGCTCATTCATTACCAGCTGAATATGAAGATTGCCGTCCCTATTGAAGACATCAATCTTTTCCTTCAGAATTGCGACGGTTTCCTTACTTAGCGGTGTTTCCTTATATGCCCTCACGGAATGACGGGCACTGATGGCTTCCAGTAAATCCCATGCTATTCCTCCTTGCCTTTTGTAATGATGGGGTTCTTTCTCTCATTCCATTTCTTTATTGGGCCGACATGTTTGCCACGGTTCAGTGTCACCCCATGCTTGTTCAGGATACGGAACACCGATGACCGGCTCTTGAAGCCGCTGGCGTGCCAAACATCCTCGATGGAGTACCCAGCCGAATACATGTTGATGACTGTCTGCTCGCGTTGCAGCCGCTTGGTGGCAGGTGTGGATACCAGCACTGGCGGTGCCGTAATCCGCTTCTGCTTCAGCTTCACCATGTGGGCGGCAGACTTGCGCAGCACCAGCACTTCCTCCGGCAGCGACCCGAACATCTCCAGCACGTCAGAAGGTTTCGTGTCGGGGAACAGCTCATTCCGACTGTCAATCCTGTCGTGGATGCTGATGACGCGGATGACCTTGATGCGGCAGACTTCCAGAAACATTGCCAGTTCACGACTGCCACGCAGGGCATTGGAGAACTTCGCAATGACCAGTTCGTCACCGCGTTCCAGCGAGGTCATCAACTGCTTCCACTGCGGGCGCGTCTTCTCGTAGGCTTCATCCTCCTCGAAAATGTTCACGCAACCGTAGTCCTTCATCCACTTCCGGTCAGCTTCCAGATGCTCGTAGTGGGGAGCGACCATGATATAACCAATCCTTGCCATCGTCCTATTTGGGTTTATTGAGGTTACAAATCCAGAAATATGGCGCAAAGATAGGAAATTTATTCCAGACAGGAATCATACTGAGGCATTTCTTATCATACTTTAAGATTTTTAGACTCACAATCCATCTCTTTTGCGCAAACAGGATATCATACTATTTAGAGTATGAAATTTAATTAGACTTAAACTTTCGCTGAGTATGGCAATTAATCCGAAATTTATCCGTACCTTTGCACCCGAAAATTTCAAATACATACGCCAATGAGAAGAAAAATCCCAACTCCACTGCCGTTTTCGGCACAATCAGGCACACAGAAGAAAATCTGCCTGAAAAACCAAATGAAAAGAAACCAAGCAAGTGAAAGAAAACATACTCTGACGAGTCGCTTCTTTCACTTGCTTCTTTTATGTACTTGCGTGATGGCAGCCTGCTCTTCAGAGAAGTCAAGGTATGATTTCAAAAACTCGCAGGATGCCATTCATGCCTATCAGGATTACGTCCATGCAGTGCTCGACATGAACGGCTGCTCCGTCAGCGAACTGACGGATTTCGTCTGTGGATGGCAAGAACTGTCCGATACGGTTTACCGATATATCAGCAAAGATTCTGCCTTCACCGCCCATGTCAGCCTATCCATGGATTTCCAGGTGACAACGGACAGTATGCGGACGGAGCTGCTGAGACTGGCGGGAGCACATACCTGGTCCATGAAGGATGTCGCCTTCCTGAAGCTGAATACGTCACCTTATAGAAAGGACAAGGAGCTGCAGTCCGTAAAGGACAAGGCAACGGCTTTCTATGCCGCCCTCGACAGAAAGGGAATCCAGTCCAAAGGTGATTCCAAGAAAATGATTCGGGAATACATCAGGTTCCTTGTCGAGACACGTAAGCAGGGAATTGGCAATCAGGAACAGATGCTGGCATTCATCGAGAAAGAAGACATCTGCTTCCGTTCCTTCCTCTCCCATATCGCGGAATACTCCGACTTCGACATGACGGGCATCACCAAGACCACGGAAGCCGTCTGCGCCGAGATATTCCGTTCCGCATCTTCACGGGACATCCCTTCCGAGGATGCGCTGGTCTATATGTCGATGCGCACCAACCGCCGGCTGCTTCAGAACGCCAAGGTTTGTGCCGACCTCATACGGGGTCAGAAAGTCAAGGATGCCCGTCAGGCCAATGCCTATCTCTGGATGACCATTCAGCCTTTCCTTTCGATGGATGCCGTCTGCATCTCCATGCTGACAGAACAGCAACGCAGACAACTGACGGAGATAGCCGACGACTACCCTCAGCTTGTGAATATCCTTGCATCCAAGAGACTGGCTGAAGCCAAGGCTGCCGAGGAGATTCCCGGCCAGTTAGCCAAACTGTATATTGCCACATTGTAAACACATAAACCCAATAAACCATGCTACAGGAAGCAATTTATGATTTCAAGAAAAACGGGCCGCTGATATTGCCCGACCTGATAGACAACGCAGGTGCCGAGGAGATGGCCGTCTATGATGACTATGCCATCATTCCCTATTCAGTTCTCATGCCATGTTCCATTTCAGATGTGCTTGACATGTTTGACCATCGTCCCGAACTGGTCACGCTCTACCATTACGTGCCTTCCGATGCCACGAACTTCGGTCATCAGTGCTGTGCCTATTCCAATCCCGCCACCGGCCAGATGTTCAAACTGAACGTCATGACCAATGGCACGGGTCTTGTCGATACTCTCAACGTGACTGTCTATGAGTCGCTGGAACTGATGAGCAGCGACATCCTCCAGGACCTGACACTGCACCAAGCGCGTGGAAGGTTCGTAATGAAGCGTGACGAGGCGGAGATTGCCAACGACTTCAGTTGAAGGCATGGCTGCTACCTTTATATATATGGACAGACAACTGTACTATCACATTGCCGACATCATACACCAGCGCAGGACATGGATCAAGGTCATCGACACGGAACGGCAGACAGCCATGCGCATCATCGTGAACGGCGAGATAAGGACGCTCATGTTCCGCACACTCTCCCTTCGGAGCTACCGCAGCCACTACAGTTTCCAGCAGTCACGCACCTGGCACGTCACCGAGTATGACATTGGCAATGCCGTCACGGCACTGGCACGGAAAGACCCCTCGGCACAAGTAAGGCTGGAAGCCTGCCACCTGACCAACCGTGACGTGGAATACATCATTGAGAAAGCAACATTTGGAATCCTTAAACTTGAATTGGACGATTATGAGTGACCAGCATAAAATCAATGTGTTCTTCGGAACTGTTATCGTCATCTGTATACTGGCAATGATTTCCCAGGATTTCGTTACATATGCCAAAGCCTTCTTTCTGTCAGTTATCATCGGCTGTTTCTGTATCATGCGCGGACTGCATAATGGCGTGAAAAAGAATCATGACAGTCCTTCAGAAGAGACGAAAGAGGAAAATCAGGACAATGCCACTTCTGACAAACGGATGGAAGGCAGTCCCATGGAACAACGGGTGACACCAGAACAGGTAGAGGAAGCCCGGAAGAGACAACAGGAAATGTATCACTAAACAACCATTCAGAATATGACAACAACACTCGCTATTTACAAGTATCTCTATCCCTTTCTTCTGGGACTGACACTGATGCTTCTCTATCAGAAGCAGTACAGATTCATGTGCAGGTTCTACGGAAGGATGACCCTTTACTGGAATGCCAGGAGGTTCTACACCTTGGTCATCTATTCACTCCTCCTGCTGTATAACTACACCCACTATGTGGCAGACGGAATCACGCCGGGCATCATCGCATCCGTCGTGTTCATGACCCCGCTTCTGTTCTTCCGTGTGGCAGACAGATGGTTCCACCTGCTCCATGAACATGTCGGGCATCTGCTGCTCCTCATCCTCACGTCAATGCTCATTGCATTGGCCGACGGTATGGCGGTCGCCTCGGTCACATTGTTGACCATCGGTGTGGCAGCCATGTTCTACCCTTCAGAGCATGTGCTGGAAATGAAGTCCAGGCCGGAATGCTTTTCGGACTTCCTGCACCTGACAGAGATTATCACGAAGAACTACTATGGCAGAACTTTCAAGCATCTGGCATTTCCGAAGAAACACCTTGCTCAAAATAACCACAACAATCACAAGAAAGAAAATCAATGAACAGCGTAAGAACAACCCATTCCCTTTCGGCAGAAGAGCATACGTCTGTGGACCGCTCCCTGCTCGAATACCTGAAGCCCAAGGCCGAAGAACGCTACAGCAGGATTGAAGCCTACTGCGACCTCCTTGCCCGTGCGTCCAACAGCCCCTATACTGCCAAATGTGCAGGACAGCAGATAGACCTGTTGCCCGGGCAGTGTGTACTCACTATCTCTGACCTTGCCCGCAAGTGGCAGTGGCAAAGGGCCACCGTCCGGCAGTTCCTGGACGGTCTTGTGTCACTCGGTCTGTTGGATATGAAGCCCTTCGTCAAGAGCTATGTCTTCACCATCAGGCAGCACTCCAGCCTTTCCCTGACAGTATCATCCACGGATGACCTTCTCGACTTCTGTCATCTTCTTTTTGCCAGATACATCCTCGGACGGACATCACCTGATGAGGTGGCCGATTCATTTGGCACATTCTATGGCATGATGGCAGACCATGCAAGTGGTCAGCAGGATGACGATGCTGCCAGATCATCTGTCTCTCAGCATCAGAAACAGCAGTTCCACAGGTTGATGACATTCCTGGCTTTCCATACGAGAGCAACCCATGACATGCCTGTGAACATTCAGGATGCCGTGCGTCTTCTCTTTGGCAGAGGCCGTCAGTGGAACTGGCATGACGTGATTGCCGACCTCGGTTTTCTGGCATCCGCTTTCAGACTGCATACCAAGCCCAGCCTCCTGGCAGAAGCCAAGGCCGTACACGGCGAGGCAGAACTCTCCCTGCTTGACAGCATCTGCGACAGTTACCTGTCCGCATTTCCTTCCATCGCATCCAATGACGGCTGCGACACCTCTTCTATGGCTCATGGTGACGCTATAAAGTCACAGCATGAGGACTTGCCAGGCACTAATACGAAAACATCAAAGGCTGTTCCTAAAACGACAGGCGCATCCCCAGAGGATGAGACACCCACCTCGGTGGGTACTGAAGGCTGAGCGCCAAGGATAGGCACAGGGCTTGCCCGTGCCATATTTTCTACCGTTTGGGAAGCCTAATTCCCCACACCAAGAACTTGGGTGGGAGGACTGACCAGATAAAGAGCAAGCTCGGCCAGGTTTACGGCAGAAAACTCACCGCTCAGGGGCAGTCTTTAGGTCAAACGGTAGAATGAATGGACGGGAGCCGACAGCATAACAGAAAGGAATATCGCAATGAGTACAACAGCAAAACAGGTCATGGACATCAAGACTTCCAAGGGCATCGCACAGAGCAGCAACGAACAGCTGCGCCGCTGGACGGAGAACGGATGGGAACAGGCGGCAAAGGAAGGCAACTACGACCGCAGCCGTGAGCATCTGAACTTCGAGATTGCCCGTGGCGGCATCGTCCAGACCATCGACAAGGAACACACCCTGTCCCAGCGAATGGCAGAAATCCTTGCGGCACGTGGCATCGCAGACCCCAACAAGGGCCTCGATCCGCCCAAGTACCGCACGGTGGTAAACATCATCTTCGGAGGGTCACGCGACCGTATGAGGGAACTGGCGTTCGGACAGCAGGAGGTGATCTTTGAGAAGGGAGCCGACAACGCTGCTATACGTCGTATGCCGGAGATTGAGCAGTGGGCGAAGGACATCTATGACTTCGCATGTGGCAAATGGGGCGAGGAGAACATAGTCTCTTTCATCGTCCATCTGGACGAGCAGAACCCACATATACATTGTAGCCTGCTGCCACTTGACCAGCACAACAAGTTCGCCTTCAAGAAACTATTTTCCGGCAAGGACAAGCTGGAGTTCAAGCAGCGAACCCTGGCTCTCCATGACGAGCTTGCCAAGGTGAACGAGAAGTGGGGCCTGGGGCGCGGCGAAAGTGTCGCGGAAACGAAAGCACGTCACCGTTCGACGGAGGAATACCGACGCTGGCTTACCTCGGAATGCAGCACTCTGGAGGAGGACATAGAGAACCACAGGAAGTCCCTGGCCGACCTTCAGAAGGAAATCGCCATCGCAGAAAGGAAGGCCAAGAGCTTCACCACCATGATTGCCAATCTGACCGCCGAGAAGGAGAACATAGAGCACCAGCTGACCACGTTGCGCGGCTGGCTCGACTCCGGGGAGGAGGACAGCGAGGTGCTGGCTCGTAAGATTGGCAAACTGGAATGGCAGTTGTCGCAGACAGAAGAGAAACTGGCAGCGCGTCAGGTGCAGTTGGCCCAGACCGAACAGCAGTTAGCCTTATTGAAAGCCGACAGGGAGGAGATGCAGAACGAGGTCGATGACCTCTCGGCCAAGGCACTCCAGTCTGAAAAGTCCTGGTCGGTAAGTCTGACTGCAGACCTGCACGCAATCATGCTGGAGAAACTGGTCAACGAGTTCCAGCCACGTCTGCAAAGGATGAGCGCAGAGGATCAGCAACTGTTTGACAGTACACTGCTCTCGGAACTGGCAGAGGACGGAAACAAGGTCGTCACCGTAGGACTCCAGCTGATGGCCGGTTATGTGGACGAGGCAACGCAGTTTGCACAGACGCATGGCGGTGGCGGCGGTGGCTCTGGCCTGCCCTGGGGAAGAGACCCTGATGAGGATGACCGCCAATGGGCGCGTCGCTGTCTGGCAATGGCCCGTAAGATGATGCGACCTTCATCCGGCAAGCGCAAGAAGATGTGACACAGCATCGTATATGGAACAATACCAACAAAAATGTATAACAGTAAATATCAAATCACAATGACAAAGAAAATCATATTCATGTCCATGTTCTGCCTCTCCGTCATGACGGTCAGCGCAGGACAGCCGTGTCAGGATGCTGACACGCTCATACAGCAGATACCTGTCAGTGAGCAGGAAATGTTGAGACCTCTTACACCTACATATCTCAGGAATGTGACAGAAGCAGCCAACTGGGGTAGAAATTGGTTTATAGACATAAAGGGCGGGGCTTCTTCCTTCCTGGGCTCGCCACTCGGTTGCAGCGATGTGTTCGGACGGGCCGAGCCTGTCTTCCAGATAGGCATCGGCAAGTGGTTCACACCTGCAATCGGTGTGCGGGTTGTAGGTCAGGGGTTTACGTTCAAGGACTGTACCATCAGTACGGCCAAGTATCAGGCATTCCATGCGGACTTCCTCTATAATCTGGGGAGTTTTCTGCCGGCATCTTCATCTGCCGGCATGAGTCGCTGGGATGTGGTTCCTTACCTGGGACTCGGCTTGATGCACTATGCCAGTCCGTGGTCACTGGACGAGGACAACTGCTTGTGTCGCACGACACGTTATCCGTTCAACTTCTCGTATGGCATTCTGACCCACTACCGCATTGCAAAAAGACTCCATCTGACTGCGGAATTGGGCGGTATCTCCACCTTTGGCAGCTTCGACGGCAAGGGCAACAAAAACCGCATCGGCGACCACCTGCTGTCCTTGTTGGCAGGTGTGTCGGTCACATTGGGCAAGGTTGGATGGAAGCGTGTCATCGACGCAAAGCCCTACATCATTCAGAATGACTGGCTGATTGACTACAGCCATAAGCTCATCAAGAAAAACCGCCATCTGACAATGCAGCATGAGGTGGACCAGCAGACCACCCGCGAACTGCGCAAGATACTGGAGATAGAAGGACTGCTTGATAAGTACCGCAAGGTGTTTGATGAATCCAAGCCTAAGGAGAACAAGGAATATCGTCGTAACTCCTATAGTGGCCTGCAGTCGCTTCGTGCAAGGCTCAGTAACCGCTCTTGGGACGGACATTCCCAGGTAATGGATTCCACATCGCTTGCCACATCGGACAGCATTGTCACAGATGACGACAAGGGCATCAATGAAGACAGCACATCCTTCAATGAATACATCAATGCCATGCTGGAGGGCAAGTCGGCCATCGGAGCACCCATCTATTTCTTCTTCCACATTGGCACCAATAATCTGACGGATGAATCACAACTGGTCAACATCGACGAAATCGCACGTATAGCGAAGAAGTATGACCTGTATGTGCGTGTGGAGGGTGCTGCTGACAGTGCAACAGGAACGACAGAAGGCAATAAGTCACTGAGCACGAACCGTTCCCAATACATCGGTCAGCAGCTACTTGACCGTGGCATCAAGGCCAGCCATATCAAGGCTGTCAGTATAGGTGGTGTTGACAAGAATATGCCAGATGCTGCTAACCGCAGGACAAAGGTCACGCTTTATCTGAGGTGATTCCATAATCTGTGAATCGACAGACAATAAAGCAAGATGACTTAATTTTTTTCATTTTATAGAAGTGGGATGGCTCATGACAAGTGCTTACACCAATGATATTGGAGTAATTCGCAGTTACCTTAGACATAAAACTTGCCTAGGCTTGTGTAGAGGTTCGACAAGTCTATGGTAATACATGTTCATTGGTATACTGTTTTTGTCATAAATTGCATTTTGGAATGAAATACTTAATTTTGTACGCAAAATCTCAAATACATCTCATTATGAAAGCGTAAATTCAACAAAAAACTGCATATTACTGTGATATAATAGCAATTATATCATCAAAGCAAGTGATAATTACCAATAAGTGTTAGAGCCTCGGACATTGTCTTGACATTAAGTTTCTTGAATATCCGCATTCTGTGAGTCTTTATTGTTGGCACGCTAAGATTTAGGTTGTCTGCAATCTGTTCATTCGTCATACCCTTTCTCATGCGTTGTATGATGAGTTTCTCTACTATGCTGAGAGTTTTATTCAGATCATATGAATGAAACTGTCCAGTCTGGAAATTGAATCTCCATCTCATACCAGACTGAGCAATAATGAAGCATTCCATTTCTGTACGTGTTGAAGGGTTAAAAACAAACAATCCAATCTTTGTTATTCCATCTGAACGCATAACCAAAGGCGTGAACTTTTGGTTGATAAAGAAATCTCGCCCCCGTATTGTAATAGGATAGTCTATTGTGCATACATGTGTTTTGTAATCCTCATTCTCCATTGTATGACCATTAAGTGGATAGTTGTTTCTCAGTAACAGAAGATTGGATAATATATCCTCCTTGACGAGTGACCAATACGGATTTTCACAATCTCTTTGTTTATCATTCAGACATGCTTCGTCAAAATATAACATCTGCGTTGTCTTATAGAGCAACTGATGCTTGTCAAAATCTATAACCAGACAACTTGAGCCTGTAATTCTTTCATAAGAGGATACTGCATTCAACATGGCACAAATGAATGACTCACTTTCTGGTTCGTCTGAAAACTGGGAGTTATTAAAGAATAACTTATTTACGTCTTGCATACCATTTATATTTATAAGTTTTACAATGCAAAGGTAAGAACATTTCTTCAAAAACCATTCTTATTACTCTAAAAGTTTATAACAAAACTCATATTTCATACTTTAGTATTATACTTTTTTGTAAAAAAGAAGTCAATTTATCATGATTGCATTGACGACATTTGGTGAAAGGGACTAATCGGTAAGAGCCGTAAGTAATATTTCTGCTCATTTAGGGCTTATA
>R26__coassemble_1430_pt1 | contig 11963 bp, 9 predicted proteins | sample R26__metabat2_high_PE_001 | metagenome-assembled genome bin R26
GGCGAGGTTGTCCACACAAATTAACAATGGAACGGCGAGGAAGTTCACATAAACGGAGAACAAAACGCCGCTGAAGTGCACATAAACGAAGAAAGACACGACGAGGATGGACATGAAAAGGCAGCAGAGGTTCCCGTGCAATTTGCTCGCATTTTTGCGGGTAGGGGTAGTATCTGGCAACAGGACGCGGCTTATTATCACGAGCGAATACTCCATGCACATGGTCAGTTGCGGCGGATGATTGACTATGTGAAGGACAATCCGCGGCGTCTTTGGATTAAGAGCCATAACCCTGAGCTTTTCAGGTTACACAGACGGACGGAGGCAGCAGGGCTGTCGTTTACGTCAATGGGCAACCATTTCCTCTTGGATTGGCCCGACAAACAGATGGTTGAGATGTCGCGAAGCGCAACTAAAGAAGAGGTACAGGAACAGTTACAGTCGGTATTGGCTGCTGCCCACAATGGAACAATTACCTATACGGCGGCTATCAGCAAGGGTGAGCAGCTCATTGCCCGCACTTTGCGCGAGCAGGGCTATCCGCTAGTGGTGCTGCTCAACGACGGTTTTCCAAAGGAGGGTTCACCGCATGAACGTTATTACAAACCGGGCGGAGTGTATTTCGAGGCGTGTTCGAAAGGACAGCTACTTCTGTTGGAACCTACCGAGCAGTCGTTTCTTGATACAGGTATTCAGGCGGCTGTTGAAGAGACGCTACGCCGCAAGGCAGGGGTTCGTCATTCCACGTACACGCCCATCCCTCTGACATCGCAACGCTACCGCTTTGTGTCGCTTAACGAGATGGCCAAACGGTTGACACAAGAATAGTTGTACAAAAATTGGTTGTTTCGCAGAAAATATGTATCTTTGCCCTCAGTAATGAAACAAATAGAAGTTGTAGCAGCAATGATACATAAACATGAAAACAATATGAAACAGTATTTCAGCCATCAATACCATTAAGTCGGTGACCATGGATGAGGATGCAGAAGTGGCTGGCCAGCGAACCATCTCTCGTTATTCCGGACGTGCCGTACGCCCCATAGCCCTGCGCCATATCCTGGAGTTGGCACAGATGCCAGAGAAGGTAGAGTTGAGCGGAATAGGTGGTATTGAGACCTGGCGAGACGCTTTGGAGTTTATCCAGCTGGGATGTAACAACGTACAGGTATGCACGGCCGTCATGCAGTATGGCTATCGTATTATCGACGACCTCATCCTTGGCCTACAGCGTTATATGGCGAAGTGCCACATCACTCACCTGCAAGAGCTTGTCGGCGAGCAGTTGCCGTCGTTCCTGAAGCCTAGCACCATCAATCGCGATACGATTGTCTATCCGAAGTTCAATAAGGATTTATGTGTGGGTTGTGGACGGTGTCAGATGTCATGCAATGATGGAGGTCATCAGGCCATCATCTTCGACGCAGAGACTCGTCAGCCCCATCTGATAGGCAACAAGTGTGTAGGCTGTCATCTCTGCCGTCTGGTTTGTCCTGCTGGTGCCATTGGCGTGTCGAAGCGCGTTCCCAAAAGATAAAAGTAGTGGGCAAACCTTATCGTTTGCCCACTACTTTTTTATAAGGATTTTATCTGATACTCTATGACTTCTGCTCATCATTCACAACGCTGCCTTCAGAGAAGTATTCCTCCAGCTCGGTGCGGGCGCTGCCCTCGCTGTTGGGCAGGTCGCGGATGATGACACCATGCTCCAGCAGGGCGATGCGTGTGGAGATGTCCACCGTGTGTTGCAGGTTGTGGCTGGAGATGAGGATGGTGGCACCCGTCTCGCGGTTGTAGTCGGTTAGCAGGTGCTTCAGGACCAGCTGACTGGTGGGGTCGAGGAAATTGAAGGGCTCGTCGAGGATGACCGTCGCGGGACGGCGAAGTAGGGCGGAGATGATGCCCACCTTCATCTTGTTACCAGCAGAGAGGTTGCGGATGAGTTTCTTCTGACCGAATATCTCGCCGTTAGCAAAGCGCTCGAAGTCCTTCAGGCGCTCGTCAACCTGCTGTTGGGTCATGCCAGACACCTTGCCCAGGAAGGCGAAGTACTCCTCAGGGGTGAGGAAATCGATGAGGAAACCCTCGTCGATGTAGGCACCGACGTTGCGCTTCCAAGCCTCGGACTCAACAGGATTGATGGTCGTGATTTCTGACGCTTCTCCGTCGGAAGTGTTGGTGAAGACGTACTCCACGGAGCCCTCGTCGGCCTTCAGCAGGTCGAGGAGCATGCGGAAGAGGGTGGTCTTACCGGCACCATTGTTACCCACGAGACCGAGGATATCGCCGTCGTTGATCTGGAACGAAGGGATGTCGCAAGCGCAGGTCTCGCCAAACTGCTTCTTGAGGTTGTCTATTTTAATCATTGTTGATGGGCTTAATGGGGTGAATGGGCTTCATTACACGAGGCCACGGCCGTGACAATTCTTGAACTTCTTACCGCTACCGCAGGGACAGGGATCGTTGCGGCCGGGCAGCTTATCCTTGATGATGGGATTCTGCGGCAGACGGGCACGTGTGACCTGATCGGCTGCGGCGGCCTTGTTGGGGTCGGTCATCTGCTCCTGTGACAGGTTCTGCTTCGACTCGGTGTACTGCTGGCGCTGGGTGTGCTGCTCAGGGGCGGCCTCCTGCACCTGCTGCATCTCAGGAATCTGAGCGCGCATGAGGATAGAGACGGAGCGGTTGTTCATGGTGTTGACCATGTTGTCGAACAGCTTGACAGACTCCAGCTTGAAGATAAGCAACGGGTCTTTCTGCTCGTAAGAAGCATTCTGTACGGAGTGCTTCAGTTCGTCGAGCTCGCGGAGGTTCTCCTTCCACGCCTCGTCGATGATGTGCAGCAGCATCTGCTTCTGGAACTCCTTGACTACCGACTTGCACTCGGTGTCATAGGCTTCCTTCAGGTTGCAGGCGATATTGTACATCTTGCGACCGTCTGTCAGGGGTACTACGATGCGCTCGTACAGCTGGCCCTGGTTCTCATAGACCTGCTTGATGACGGGCATGGCGACCTCCTGGATGTGCTCCATCTTGCGCTTGAAGTTGCCCATAGCTACCTGGAAGACCTCCTCGCAGAGTTCCTCGTGGTTCTTGTTGATGAATTCCTCGCTGGTGAAGGGGCACTCCATAGCGAATATCTTGATGAACTGCTCCTTGCAGCCCTCATAGTCGTTTGTCTCGATAATATTGACCACACGGTCCCAGATGGTATTCGAGATGTCCATGCCGATGCGCTCACCCATCAGGGCGTGACGGCGCTTGCCATAAACAACGGTACGCTGTTTGTTCATGACGTCGTCGTACTCCAGCAGACGCTTACGGATGCCGAAGTTGTTCTCCTCGACCTTCTTCTGGGCGCGCTCTACCTGCTTGGAAATCATAGGACTCTCCAGCATCTCGCCTTCCTTGAAACCGAGCTTATCCATCACGGTGGCGATGCGCTCAGAACCGAACAGACGCATCAGCTTGTCCTCCAGAGAGATGAAGAACAGCGATGAACCTGGGTCACCCTGACGTCCGGCACGACCACGCAACTGGCGGTCCACACGGCGCGACTCGTGGCGCTCAGTACCGATGATAGCCAAACCGCCTGCGGCTTTCACTTCAGGTGAAAGCTTGATATCGGTACCACGACCGGCCATGTTGGTGGCGATGGTCACAGCACCCTTGCCGTTGACTGACTGACCAGCGAGTGCTACGATGTCGGCCTCCTTCTGGTGCAGCTTGGCATTCAAGACCTGATGGGGAATACCCTCGCGCTTGCCTGTCTCAGGATTAACGTACATGTCGAGCATGCGGCTCAGCAACTCTGAAATCTCAACCGAGGTCGTACCAATCAGCGTCGGACGGCCCAGATTGCGCAGGCGAACGACCTCCTCGATGACGGCCTTGTACTTCTCGCGAGCGGTCTTATAGATGCGGTCGTCCATGTCGTCACGGATGACGGGTTTGTTGGTGGGAATCTCCACTACGTCGAGCTTGTAGATGTCCCAGAACTCACCAGCCTCTGTAGAAGCGGTACCGGTCATACCGGCCAACTTGTGGTACATGCGGAAGTAGTTCTGCAGGGTGATGGTAGCGAAGGTCTGCGTGGCAGCCTCGACCTTGACGTGCTCCTTGGCCTCGACAGCCTGATGCAGTCCGTCGCTCCAGCGGCGACCTTCCATGATACGACCGGTCTGCTCATCGACAATCTTCACCTCGCCGTCGATAACCACGTACTCGTCGTCCTTATTGAACATACAGTAGGCCTTCAGCAACTGCTGTAGGGTATGTACGCGCTCCGACTGCACAGCATAGTGCTGGAGCATTTCGTCCTTCTTGTTGATGCGCTCCTCGTCAGAAAGCGTGGTGTCGCCCTCCAATGCCGACAGCATGCTGGTGATGTCGGGCAGCACGAAGAGGTCCTTGTCATTGACCTGAGCAGCGAGCCATGCGGTACCCTTGTCGGTCAGATCGCAGGAGTTCAGCTTCTCGTCCACCACGAAGTAGAGAGGTTCTACCACCTCCGGCATGCGGCGGTTGTTGTTCTCCATGTAGGTCTCCTCAGTCTTCAGCATACCACTCTTGATACCGTCCTCTGAGAGGAACTTGATGAGCGGCTTGTTCTTAGGCATGGACTTGTGAGAACGATAGAGTGCCAGGAAACCTTCGTCGAGCAACTTCTTGTCGTTCTTCTCCTGTCCCTCGGCAATCTTCTGCTTAGCATCGGCCAGATACTGCGTGGCCAACTGCTTCTGCACGCCAACGAGCTTCTCTACAAGCGGCTGGTACTCCTCGAACATCTGGTCGTCGCCCTTGGGTACGGGGCCACTAATAATAAGAGGTGTACGGGCATCGTCAATCAGCACGGAGTCCACCTCGTCGACGATGGCGTAGTTGTGGGCACGCTGCACGAGGTCAGAGGGCGAAATGGCCATGTTGTCGCGCAGGTAGTCGAAACCGAACTCATTGTTCGTACCAAACGTGATGTCGGCCTGGTAGGCCTTGCGACGCTCAGGAGAGTTAGGCTGGTGCTTGTCGATGCAGTCCACAGAGAGACCGTGGAACATATAGAGCGGACCCATCCACTCGGAGTCACGCTTAGCCAGATAGTCGTTGACGGTAACGACATGAACGCCGTTGCCAGTCAGGGCATTCAGAAACACGGGGAGGGTAGCCACGAGGGTCTTACCTTCACCAGTCGCCATCTCGGCAATCTTACCCTGGTGCAGGACGGTACCACCGAAGAGCTGTACGTCGTAGTGGACCATTTCCCATTTCAGGTCGTTGCCACCAGCTGTCCAGTGGTTGTGGTAGATGGCCTTGTCACCGTCGATGGTGATGAAGTCCTTGCGGGGGTCAGCAGCCAATTCGCGGTCGAAGTCGGTAGCGGTAACCACCGTCTCCTCGTTCTCAGCAAAGCGGCGGGCGGTCTCTTTGACGATGGCAAACACTTCGGGCATCACCTCGTTGAGTGACTGCTCGTAGATGTCGAGCACTTCCTTCTCCAGCTTGTCAATCTGGGCAAAGATATCGGCACGCTCGTCGATGGGCGTCTCCTCGATGGTGGCCTTCAGTTTGTCGATGTCTGCTTTCTGCTGCTGTGCAGAGTCCTGCACAAAGCGCTGTATGTCCTTCGTGCGCTGACGAAGTGCGTCGTTGTCGAGCTTCTGTACCTCGGGATATACGGCCTTGACCTTCTCTACCAGGGGCTGGATGAGTTTCATGTCGCGTGAGGACTTGTCGCCGAACAGCGAACGTAAAATCTTGTTGAAATTCATATTGTTATTTGACTATTTTACTATTTGACAATTTACGATTTATTAAACGCGTGCAAAGGTACGAAAAATATTCGTACTTCTGCATTCCCTTTTTACTTTTTTACCTTTTTCTCTTTAAAAAAGCGGTTCCGTAGCGCAGGCATTCGGGGCCCTGATACGGATGATGCGCGCTATGGTCGGTGCAATGGCATCGGCCGTAACGGGTGTCTGTATGCGCTGGGCCTTGACACCGGCGCCAAAGAAAATGATGGGGAAGGGGATGTTGCTGACGCGCGATGTCGTCGATGTGTGGTTGTGCTCGTTGACAAGTTCCCAACCGGGTGCGATGTCTATCAGCAGGTCGCCGCATTTCTCTACGTTGAAGCCACTACGAATCTTCTCTAACTGGTAACTTTCGCTGGTGGTCAATTGGTTGGCGGTATAGACGTGGCGCACGCCAGACAGTTGCATGATGAACTGCTGGGCACGCAACAGTACGTCGCCCATATTGATGTTTTTGCGCTCCAGCAACTTGTGGTCTAGAAACAACTGGTTGCGGTAGATGGCCTCCACATACTGGGCTGTGCCGAAAGTGGCTCCCAGATACATGTTCAGCAGGTTGGCGGTGCGCTGAATATCAAATTTTCCCGTAGGAATGCGGTATTTCTCGTTGTTGTTCTGCTCATTCTCCACGCGGGCGGAACCGGTACTGGTCAGCACAAAGAGCACGCGGTCCAGAGGTACGCGCTTGCTGACGCTATCCACCAACTGGGCGATGGTGCGGTCTAGGGCTACATAGCTCTCCATCTGTGGAGTCACCGAGTAGCCGATGCTGAGCAGGTCGGTCTTGTCGTCGAGTGCCAGACCACCTTTTGACAGGCACTCCATGGCGATCTCCGTGACGCTGGCGTTTTTACCAGCATCAGGCTTGTAAAGACGTGTATAACCGCGCAGCCATTGGTTCAGAGGCTCGTAGTAGTTGGTGATAATCCATTGGTTTGACTGCATCCATGCGGCACCGTCGGCTGCATGACCGGCTGACAGAATGGCATTTTCTGGTGTGGCGGCAAAGGCAAAGACCTTGGAGATGCCGTTGGAGGCTATCTTCAATTCATCGCCTAGTGTCGAGGTGCCCAACTGTCGGGGAGAATAGCCCTGTTTCAGGTCGTGGACGGCACGGACGGGGCGCAGCGTACTGCGGTCGAGCCATTCCTCGCCAGTAATACCATGATAGTAGGGCGTGGTACCCGTAGATAATGAGGCAGCAGCCGAAGCGCGGTCAACAGGCGTAAAGCTATATGACGCATTGGCATAGAATGCTCCTTCTGTCAGTAATTTACGCAATCCACCCGCAGAATAGAGTGGGGCAAAGGTCTCCAGATGGTCGGTGCGCAACTCGTCAACGGTGATGGACACCACCAGTTTGGGTGCCTGCTGAACCGTTTGCGCACCTACTTCATTGCTGAGAACCAGCGCCGAGAGCAGGGTGATATATATGTATTTATTGCTCATTTCTCTTAAACATGAAAATATGTAGTATTGACTGTAGCAGCAAACATAATGCCAACATGTAGATGCCCTCGGCGTACGATTGGAAGAGACTACCGATGAGGAACAGAATACACATGATGACACATATCATCCAGTAGCGGGTCGTTCTGCCCTTGATGACGGGCCACAGATAGACCAGATGCAGCGGATTGAAGAAGAGCAGCTGCAAGTTGATGCGTACCGTAGGATGTTGCGAGAACAGCATCAGGAACAGCACGATGCCGATGATACCGGAAAGCAGCATTAATAGGGATTCCCAGAGGATGAAGACTCGGTGCAATCGCCATTGTAAAAGAAAGAGCACAAAGCCTATTGCTAACAGGATTTCGCCAATCTGGAGAGGTGTCAGCGGAAAACCATTGTGTATCATCTGCACGCCTGCTGGTACGGCGATGCGACGCTCCTTAACCAGCGGACGATATTCGCCGTTTTCATAGATTTGTGCGTGGTCGAAGTCGTATAGCAGGTTGTCGGGCAGAAACTCCTGCTGGCGCATGGTTGTCTTATTGTCAGCCTGGATGCCTAATAGCAGATCGTTGCCAAAACGAGACCAGGGATGGTTGCGCGTCATGTGGTGAACCATCTCCCTGTATGTTGGCGTATAATCCTCGCGTCCTGTATATTGCACCTTGCCTCTGATATGCTGCTCGATGATGTCGCGCGCTTTCGTAGTGCAGTTGTTATAGAAGTAATTGTAGCGATAGACTTTGTTGGTTGGTCTGAGGTTTTCAACCAACGCCATGCGTAGTGTTAGCTTCTCGTCGTTGGTAAGGTTGAGCACCTGCTCGGTCACCATACTGCCAAAATGACGGTATTCTTTCTGGAACAGTTGGGTGGGGTAGGCGCCCAGCTCGTAATCGGTCAGGCCGAAAACAAAGCGGACGACGAAGAAGGGCGCATCGTAGTTGAAGACGCCGTAGTTGAAGGCTGCATCAATGCCACCCTTCGTGAATTCGTGGTAACGGATGGCCGTATGTCCGTAGAGGCTATACACCTCGTCATGGGGCTGACAAGTAAGCAGACTAATCTCTACAGAATCCATCGGCGGCAGGTCGTAATTCTGTGCCAACGCCGTATTCTGACAGGTCATAGCCAGCAATAAAAGTCCCCCTCTGAGGACGCTTTTTATGGTCTTTGAATATTTCACGCTGCAAAATTAGCCTTTATTTTCCACTTATCGTGCGTTTAGTATGATTTTTTTTAATAAAAAATTAAAATTCGTATATTTATTTTGTATTGTTCATGCTTTATTGTACCTTTGCACTCCGAAATTGAATTCACAAAAGAATAAAAGATGAAGAAACGCATAATAGTAAGTCTGCTGGCAGGTATGGCCTTGTTGCCGTCAATGGCACAGGTAAGCGTATCGCTGTCACCATATAGTCAGTATGGCTTAGGTGTACTCTCAGATCAGTCGGTAGGTTTTAACCGCGGTATGGGTGGTGTGGCTTATGGTATGAGAAGCGGTAAATATGTCAACATACAGAACCCTGCCTCTTATTCCGCTATCGACTCTCTGAGTATGATCTTTGATGCCGGTGTTACGGGAGAGATGACCAACTATAAGGAGGGTGGAAAGAGTCTGAATGCCAAGACTGGTGGCTTTGACTATGCTGTAGCTGGTTTCCGACTGTTGCGTCACGTAGGTTTGGCTGTGGGCGTAGTACCCTATTCAAATATCGGCTACTCCTATATACATACTAATACGATTGGTTCAGAAGGCTCTACCACGAAATCTACACAGGTTTATGATGGTAGCGGTGGTTTCTCACAGGTGTTCCTTGGTGCTGGTTGGCAGGTGACAAAGAATCTGTCGGTAGGTGCTAACGTCTCTTACTTCTGGGGAAAATATACCAAGACCATCGCAATGACGACCAATGAGACAGATGCCAATACCGAGACACGTTCATATACGGCATTAATCAATAATTATAAAATTGACTTCGGTGTACAATGGCAACAGTTCGTAAGCAGTTATGATATGCTGACAGTCGGTGCTACGTTTGGATTGGGTCATAAACTCGGTGCTGATGCTGATTTGCTGATTGTGAACAGTAATTCCTCGAATGCGGCAGTGAGCAGTACTACGCTGTCCGCAGAAAATGCTCTTGCTATCCCTTATTCTTTTGGCGTGGGCGCTTCGGTATTGCATAAGAGCAGTCTGACAGCTGCTGTCGATTATACCTTCCAGAAATGGAGCTCGCTGGACTATCCGTTGTTCAACAATACCAACGGAACCTATTCGATGCAGAGCGGTTACTATAAGGACCGTCACAAGGTTGCTGCAGGTGTTGACTGGTTACCAAAACCGTTGGGTCGTAAGTTCTACCAGTTAATGCACTATCGTTTTGGTGTGTCTTATGCTACCCCATATTATAAAATAGGTACGCAAGACGGCCCTGGTGAATTGGCTGTAAGTGCCGGTTTCGGTATACCCATCTTTAACAGTTGGAACAACCGCTCTACACTGAATATCAGTGCACAGTGGGTACGCAGCATGGGCTGTGACCTGATTAAGGAGAACATGTTCCGTGTTAATATCGGACTGACGTTCAATGAGCGCTGGTTTGCAAAATGGAAGGTAGACTAAACATACTTTACCTCTTTGGCGTGAGCGCTTTGCTCATGGTACTGTCGTGTACGGAACAGAAGTCGCACACGGCACCTGCCGTTCACGACCGCGACTCGGCATCGATGATGGTGAGCTATGGCGTCAATACGCTTATCTCTGACTCTGGTGTTATCAAGTATCGTATTGTTACAGAACGCTGGGATGTCAACACCGTCAAGGATCCGTCGCGCTGGACCTTCGAGAAGGGTATCTTCATGGAACAGTTTGACGAAAACTTCCATATTGCCGGCTATATCAGTGCTGATTCTGCCTGGTATTACGACCAGAAGAAGTTGTGGGAGCTGCGTGGACGTGTGTCTATCCGTAATGCCAATGGACTGGTATTCAATAGTGAGGAACTATGGTGGGACGGTATCAAACATGAGTTCTATTCATATAAGTTCTCACGTGTAGTGACACCTGAACGTATGCTTGAAGGTACCTATTTCCGTAGCGATGAGTACATGACGCATTATGAGGTCAGCAACTCAGAAGGTTCGTTCCAGTCGGAGGATATGGAAGGCGACAGCCAGAACAGCCAGCAGCCAATGGCAAGTGGCCAACAGTCAGCAGCCAACAGTCAACAGCCCGACACCACGCAACAGATTCCCGCGCGTCAGGCTGCCACACGTCATAAAGCCACTCAAAAGTCAGCGTATCAGCCATGACCATGACGAATCTTATTATAGGACTTATCGTGACGATGGCCTTTTCGGCCTTCTTCTCGGGTATGGAGATTGCTTTTGTTTCCAGCAATCGCCTGCGTGCTGAGATGGACCGCGAGAAGAACGGGCTGGCGCAACGTGCCATCGATGTCTTCTATCGGCATCCCAATAACTTTGTGTCTACTATGTTGGTGGGCAACAATATTGCGCTGGTAGTCTATGGTATTCTCTTTGCCCGTATTTTTGACCAGACGCTGTTCTATGCGCTAAGCGACGGTATGCGTGTGACAGCCGATACGCTGTTATCGACCGTAGTAGTGCTCTTTACAGGTGAATTCCTGCCGAAAACGATATTCAAATCAAATCCCAATACCATGCTGACAGTCTTTGCCTTGCCAGCATATCTGTGCTATCTGGTACTATATCCTATATCGCGCTTTGCTACGCTGTTATCGCGAGGACTATTGCGCATCTTTGGGGTGAAGATTCCCAAAGAGATTGATGACAAGGAGTTTACGAAGGTTGACTTGGACTATCTTGTACAATCGAGTATTGACAATGCCAAGGATGAGGACGAGATAGAAGAGGAGGTGAAAATCTTCCATAATGCCCTTGATTTTGCAGATACGAAGGTGCGCGACTGTATGGTGCCTCGTACGGAAATTGACGCGATAGATATTGATGACTGTACAATTGAGGAGCTGAAGAGCAAGTTCATTGAGAGTGGTCACTCAAAGATTATCGTCTATCGTGAGGATATCGACCATATTATCGGCTATATCCACTCTTCGGAGATGTTCAAGCACGTCAGCGATATTTCTAAGCACATTCAGCAGATGCCCTATGTACCGGAGACGATGGCAGCCCGTAAGCTGATGCAGATTTTCCTGCAGCAGAAGAAATCGTTGGGCGTTGTCGTTGATGAGTTTGGAGGTACTAGCGGTATCGTCTCGCTGGAGGGTATCGTGGAGGAGATTTTTGGCGATATTGAGGATGAACACGACAATACGAAGTATGTGGCCAAACAACTTAGTGATGGTGACTATATGTTGTCGGCACGTTTGGAAATAGAGAAGGTTAACGAACTCTTCGACCTTAACCTGCCGGAGAGTGACGACTATATGACCGTTGGCGGTCTCATCCTGCACGAATATCAGTCGTTCCCTAAACTCAATGAAGTAGTGAAAATTGGGCACTTTGAGTTCAAAATCGTTAAGAATACGATGACAAAAATTGAATTAGTACGACTAAAAGTCATAGAATAAGGTATTTTTTTGATAAAAGATGCCGCTGTTTCAATGAAATTTTGTAATTTTGCAGGCTGAATCTGAAATTCAAGATAAAAGAACAAAAATAAAATAATAAAAACTATAAAATCAAATGGCAGCAATT
>R26__coassemble_1494_pt1 | contig 11570 bp, 9 predicted proteins | sample R26__metabat2_high_PE_001 | metagenome-assembled genome bin R26
GTGTGCACCGCGGCCACCAGTTCGTCTTGCAGCACGTCGTTGACGAGGCTCGCCAGCGTGGGCTGCAGTCAATGGCTATCACCTTCGACAAGAGTGGTCCGCAGACACTGACGCCCCTCGACCAGAAACGCCTATTGCTGACGAAGACGGGCATCGACCGCATTGAGGTACTGACGTTCAACGATGCCTTGAAGCAGATGACCGCTCGCGAATTTATGCAGCAGGAGTTGCGCGACAGACTGGGTGTGAAGGTGTTGTTGACTGGCTACGACAACCGCTTTGGTCACAATCGCACAGAAGGTTTTGACGACTATGTGCGCTACGGTCAGGAGTTGGGCATCGAGGTGCTTCAACTGCCTCAGGAGGGTGAAATTAGTAGTTCTATCATCCGCCAGTTGGTGGCCGAAGGAGCTATCAGTAAGGCCAACGAACTGCTGGGCAACCCTTATACGATACTGGGTGGCGTGGAACACGGCGAGCATATCGGTACGAAACTGGGCTATCCCACCGCTAATCTCGTACTTGTAGATGACAGCCAACTGATTCCTGCCGCAGGTGTCTATGCGGTGAAGATCAGAATGGAGAACAGCGTGGAGTGGAAGCACGGCATGATGAATATCGGCATGCGCCCCACCTTCGACGGACAAAGCCAGACTTTGGAGGTCAACGTCTTCAGACTGAAGGAGAACCTCTACGGGCAACAGCTACAGGTCGCATTCTTCGAACGACTGCGCGGAGAGCAACGCTTCGACAGCATCGAGGCACTGAAAGCACAATTACAACAAGACGCCATTGAGGCAGAAAGGATATTAGCATGAAGAAAGCACTTAGTTACCTACTTATTTTTATTGGTCTCCAAATTGTAGGCGGAGGCATCATAACCACGTTGTGGAACATGATAGCCGGCAACAGCGACGAGACGGCAGCCAAACTGATCACGACAACAGCCGTGGTGGGCATCATAACCATCGTCATCTTCCTCTGGACACGCTATGCCGAGGTGTCGCCCAAGTGGTTGCGCACACGTCCCTGGACGGTACTTACCTGGAGCGTCGTGGCAGCAATGGGAGCCATCATACCCTCTATGTGGATACAGGAGCAGATGCCCGAACTGCCCAACTTTGCCGAACAAGCGTTTGACACCATCTTGGGTACCCCGTGGGGCTATTTCGTCATTGGTCTGCTGGCACCACTGAGCGAAGAAATCGTGATGCGTGGTGCCATCCTCAAGGAACTGCTGAAGTCGGAGAAGCTGCCCGTGTGGGCATCCATCACCATCTCTGCAGTGATGTTCTCCGTGATACACATGAACCCCGCGCAGATGCCCCACGCATTTCTTATCGGACTCTTGTTAGGCTGGATGTACTGGCGCACGGGGTCTATCCTGCCAGGCGTTGCATACCACTGGGCCAACAACAGCATTGCCTTTGTGATGTTCGCCTTCTATCCTGACCCCGACATGAAACTTGTGGACATCTTCAAGGGGTCAGAGATGCATGTCTATATGGCATTAGGCTTCTCGCTGCTCATCCTCCTCCCTGCCATCTTCCAACTGAATCTGTGGATGCGTCGCGCCGAATAAAATACTGTCGCCATGTTAGCAAGTCATTATTATACAGGTAAGGTTGAGGCAGGCTGTGACGAGGCAGGTCGTGGTTGTCTGGCTGGCAGTGTGTATGCTGCTGCTGTCATCTTTCCGGAGGACTACCAGAACGACGAGCTCAATGACTCCAAGCAGCTGACTGACCGTCGTCGTAAGCAGTTGCGTGAGATTATCCAGCGTGATGCCGTAGCATGGGCTGTGGGTGTCGTTACTCCTGAGGAGATAGACCGCATCAATATCCTCAACGCCTCCATCCTCGCCATGCATCGTGCCCTCGACCAGCTAACGGTGCGCCCAGAGGCTATCATCGTTGATGGCAACCGCTTCAAGCCCTACCGCCCTGTGGTTGACGGGGCTCCCGTCAATATCCCTCATACCACTATTGTCAAGGGCGACGGCAAATACCTCTCCATTGCTGCTGCATCTATCCTTGCCAAGACCTACCGCGACGACTATATGGACCAGTTAGCTGAGGAGTATCCGCAGTATGATTGGCTGTCGAACAAGGGCTATCCCACCAAGAAGCATAGAGAAGCAATACGGCAGTATGGCATTACGCCATACCACCGTAAGACTTTTAACATGCTGGGCAATGGCCAGCTGGAATTGCCGTTTACTTAACGAGAATCAGTCCACCCATAGGTTGAATGGCAACCTTCGTAATACCTTTCTTATCCACCTTCAGCGTCTTCAGCACAGGTGTGCTATCACCCTTCTTGCCGGGCTGGTCAATGTAGCACTGTACAGTCTGACCTGCAAACATAGGGAGTGACAGCTGGAGGGTCTTCACCTGCTGCGTACCGTTCATACCAGCCACATACCACTTACTGCCCGTGCGACGAGCCAGCACCACATACTTCGTGGGATAGCCATCCAAGAAGCGTACCTCATCCCAGATTGTCGGCAATTGGCGCAGGAAGTCGAGCTCGAACTGCGGCACATCCTGTAGGTTGTTGGGATACATCGCCACACAGTTCACGCTGGTCTGCAGGACGATACCGCTAGCCAGTTCGAAGATATCTGTCGTATAGCGGCGGTGGCGACTCATGTTGTCGCGACTGATGTGATGATTCAGGATAATGCCACCCCAGTCGAACGAACCCACAGCATTACGTGCAAAGGGATGCATAGTGAGTTCAAAGCCTTCCTGCTTGGCGTGATATTCGCTGAACATGATGTTCTCTGAAGCCAGCGTAGCCTCAGATGCAACATAGTTGGGGTACATGCGCTCCCAGCCACGAGGAATGGTACATCCGTGGAACACCACCTGCAAGCCGTAGCGGTTAGCATCAGCAAGAATGTCCTCATAGAGTTTCATCGACTCCTGCTTGTCAGAACCCAGAAAGTCGACCTTGATACCCGCAATGCCCAGTTTCTGCAACCACGCCATCTCCCGATTACGCGCCAGCGCGGTGTTCATGCAATGCTTCGGAGTCTGTGGTGCGTCGTTAGCGTAGCCATTACTGTTGTACCACAAGAGCAGCTTCACACCTTTACTGTTCGCATAGCGGTTCAGCTCGACGATGCGGTCGCGCCCTATCTGCTTGTCCCACCAGTTATCAACCAGCACGTATTCAAAGCCCATCTTTGCCGACACATCAATCATCTTTACCTGATCGTCGTAGTTCACACTCTCGTCCTGCCAGATGAGCCAGCTCCACGTGTAACGACCCGGCTTATAGTCCTGACTGGCTTCATAGAGCGGTTCAACAACATCGTATGGGATGGTGGTCTCGACAATAGGCTTCAGTGTAGTACCCACAGTAATGGTGCGCCAGGGTGTGCTACCTGGCAAAGGAATACCTGCCCAGGGAGAGCCCAGGCCATTCATCTCACCGATATTAGGATAGGTGACCGTATAGCCACGACCAGCCTCATAGTCGCTCAGGTGACTGGCACAGTAGTTAGAACCTACACCCGTCTCACTGACGAGCACCCAGCCTGCAGGAACCTTAAACAGACAAGGGAACGTAAAGCCTTCGCCAAAGGCCGAGCGCTCATTCATGGGGCTGTCAGCCTTGTAGTCTTCCTCATACGACGGTTTGGTGCGTTGCCAGCCTACCATCGGCAGACTCTGTGGTGTCAGGAATGTCGTCGTAGCCTCAGGGAAGTTAAAGGCCGATGTCTCATTATAGATAACTGCCGACAGACGGCTCTCGCCCTTGGGTTGCAACGAATAGCGATAGGCGATATCGTTGTTCGACACACAGAAAGTGATCGTGAGTGGCAGACCCTCGCTATTAGTGTAAGTAAGGTCGGCCTGACGCGCCACATAGTGTACCGACGACGCTTTGGCGCGCGTCATCGAGTAAGTCTTGTCGATGCTGCTCTCCTTCATCTCCTTGAAGGTCAGTCCACGCGTAAAGTCGCCAATGTCTGCTTTCAGTCCCAGTGCCGATGGTTTCAGGATGGTCTGGCCCATATAGCTGACGCGATAGTTCAGTACTCCATATTCGTCATTGACGGTCACCGCCAGTTTGCCGTCGGGCGACTTGACGTTTATCTCTTTACCCTCTACAGCAAGTGTCATACACGCCAAGAGGAGAAGCAAAGTGTGTTTCATTTCCTGTTTATTCGTTAGCAAATTGTCCAAAATACTTGAGGCACGTGTCGCGCCATTCATGGGCGTTCTCCACCTGATGGTGCAGGCGCTCGTCAACCTCACGCCAGCGCTGTTCGTCAATATAGTGGCGCATCTTGTTGTGCCAGATATTATGGTGCGTCTCTACCGTGAGGACGCCACGATTGTAATGGAACTGCAACGACTCCCAAAGCGTTGAGCCGTCCTTCATCTTGTACGTCCAGGGCACATGGTGGAACCACAACAGCAGATTCTCAGGACACGTATTGATATTATCATAAGTACGCGCGAGGTCCTTGCGATACTGGCTGACGGCATCCGTTCCCTTCGACGAACGCTCGAAACCCACGCCCTGCTTGTCGGCCTTATGGTAATAAACGGGGCACCACTCCAACGGATAGCTCTTGATGAAACCGTCGGGCTCAGGACCGTAGTGGTGGTCGAACTTGAAGATGGGGTGCAGGCCCAGCGGCATCATGTAGTCCACACAAGCCTCACGACTCTCTGCCATCACCTGCGCCATTGTATTCACAAACTGAGGATTGCGGGTAAACGTCTGCTGTAGCCACTCACGGGCAATCTTGTCGCTATCCAGTCGCGGGTTCCACGCCAGTCGGCCGAAAGCATACCAGTTTGCTTGTGAGAAATGGTGGCCACACCAGTTCTTGTCAAGTCCGATATTAGCCACACCGGCAATACCTCTCAACTGCTTGGGATTGACCTGTGAGAAGAACTCCTGCCACATAGGGGCCAGATAGACGAGATGGCGCGACTGTCCCAGGTACTCCTGCGTAATCTGCAACTCCACCATGTTGGGTGTCTGCTTAATCTGGTCGAAGATAGGACTGTATGGCTCACGGGGCTGGAAGTCCAGCGGACCGTTCTTGGTCTGCAGAATCACGTTGTCGCGGAACTGGCCATCCAAGGGCTTGAACTCCGACACGGCCTGCTTCACGCGGTCTTCACCTTTGTGGTTGGCGCCATAGACAAAGCAACGCCACATCACAATACCCTTGTAAGGCTTCAGCGCATCAGCCAGCATATTGGCACCATCGGCATGCGTGCGCTTGTAATCGCCAGGGCCAGGCTGTCCCTCGCTGTTCGCCTTCACCAGGAAACCACCGAAGTCTGGAATGAGCTTATAGATTTCCTTGGCCTTCTTCTGCCACCACTTAGCCACACTCTTGTCCAGCGGGTCAGCCGTCTTGGTATCGCCCAGCGCCATTGGCGTAGCGAAGTTGATAGACAGGTACACCTTGATATGATAAGGGCGCAGAATGTCGGCTATCTTCTTCACCTCCTTCAGATAAGGAGCCGTCAGCATCTTGGGCGACGCGTTGACGTTGTTCAGTACCGTACCGTTAATACCGATAGAGGCGTTAGCGCGAGCGTACTCCTCAATGAGTTGAGTATTGAAAGTAATAAGCTGGTTGTTTTCTGTTTTCCAGAAGATGCTCTCGCCCGCATAACCACGCTCAATGCTTCCGTCGAGGTTGTCCCAATGGTTCAGCAGGCGCAGGTCGTACATGGGGTGCGACTCCATATTCATGTCACCGCGCAGCAGGGCGTAGGTGCCATAGAGCAGACCAGCCTCACGACGTGCTGAGAGTGTTGAACCGTCGAAACGATAACCGTCGTCGTCGGGCATCGTGGCATCGAGCTTCAGAGCAATCTGTGCACCGTTATAATAAGTCTCCAACTCCTGCTTGGCAATCGCGATAGTGGGCGACTTGCTGTCACAGATAACCTTTGCCTTGTTAATGGGCTGGTAGCGCAGCCACAACTGGTGGCCATCCTCAGCATGGGCGCTGAGGGTAGCAACGATAGCGAATAGGGATAATAAGATATGTTTCATATTTACTTTTGTTTCAACAGGTTGAGAGGTTGTTTGGGAGCCATCGCATTGTGGGTAGCCTCAGTATATTCCGTCAGCTTCAAGGATGTTGTCAGTTTGATGTCGCGGCTGGAGTTACCCACCTTGAAGAGGTACTGGCCAGCCTCCGTCACCCACTGTGAGCCTGCCTCATCGAACGAAGCCAGGTCGCGCTTCAGCAGCGTCATCGTCAGCGTCTGGCTCTCGCCAGGCTGCAACTCGCGGGTCTTGGCAAAGGACTTCAACTCCTGAGCAGGCTTTTCTATCTTACCCTTGGGAGCAGTAACGTAGAGCTGTGCCACTTCCTTACCAGCCACATTTCCCGTATTCTTCACGGTAACAGAGACCTCTATGCGGTCATTTTTCATCTTTAATTTTTCATCTTTCATCTCGAAAGTGGTATAGCTCAGACCGTAGCCGAAAGGATAGGCCACCTCTTTCTGGAAAGTGTCGAAATAGCGGTAGCCCACATAGATATCTTCCTCGTGGTTGGTAAAGTCCTCGTTGGGCACGCTACCACCCCAGCCCAGTATATTCTGATAGGTGTACATATCCATCTCCTGCGGGAAATTCTTAGTTGACGGATGGTCTGTAGCAGCAATTGGCCACGTCATCGTGAGCTTGCCGCTGGGGTTTACCTTACCCGTCAGCACGTCGGCCACGCTGTTGCCGCCCTCCTCACCAGGTTGCCAGGCACAGAGGATAGCGTCCACGCGGTCGCGCCACGAAGTGGTCTCTATCACACTACCTGAGTTGATAATCACAATCACAGGCTTGCCGGCAGCACGGAACTGAGTGCTCACGCGGAATATCATGTCCTGTTCCATTTGCGACAGGTTGAACTCGCCGTCAATCTTGCGGTCAACGCCCTCACCAGCCTGACGACCGATGGTGATAATCGCTGCATCAGCCTCCTTCAGTTCGTGGGCCACACAGCGCTCAGAGATTTCTATCTCGTCAAGCTTGGGCTGTCCCTGATCGAGGAACCACATCATCGGGTTCTTGTCGGCCTTCAGCTTCACCTTCGCATACTTCACGTAGTTCTGGTATATCTCTGTCAGCAACGGCGTGGTCTTCACACCAATATTCTTCAGACCTTGCACCATATCGACAACATACGGCACGTTGACACAACCAGAACCCAGACCACCAGAGAGGAAGTCATAGCTATTGACGCCAAACAGCGCCACCGTCTTCAGATTGCGGATGGGCAGTACGCCATTGTTTTTCAACAGCACCATACCCTCGGTCGATGACTGGCGCGTCACCTTAGCGTGTGCATCCAGGTCGGGCTTGCTGTATTGGTAGCCCTTGAAACGGGGCGTCTTGACGATATACTCCAGCATGCGGCGCACGTTCTGGTCCACATACTTCATATCCAGGCGACCAGCCTTCACAGCATCTACGATATCCTTGGCCTGCGCAGGATAGCCTGGCGTCATGAGGTCGTTGCCAGCCTCCACCTCCATCTCGGTGGGCAGGCCATTACGTTTTCCAATCCAGTCAGTCATGACGATACCCTTGAAACCCCATTCATCGCGCAGGATGGTGGTCAGCAGGTCTTTGTTGCCCTGAGCATAAAGACCGTTCACCCTATTATATGCCGACATGACGGTCCACGGATCGCTCTGGCGCACGACAATCTCGAAGCCTTTCAGGTAGAGCTCACGTAGGGCACGCTGCGACACGCGCTCATCTACCTTTGTACGATTGTGCTCCTGCGAATTCACGGCAAAGTGCTTAGCCGACACGCCCACGCCCTGACTCTGGATACCTTTCGTCACAGCGGCGCCTATCAGTCCCGTCACCACGGGGTCTTCTGAGTAGTACTCGAAGTTACGGCCACACAGCGGATTGCGGTGCAGGTTCAGTCCAGGACCCAGTATCACGTCACAGCCATACTCCAGCGTCTCGTTACCAATGGCCTTTCCTACCTGTTCCACCAACTCGGTGTTCCACGTAGAAGCCAGACACGTGCCGACAGGGAATCCTGTAGCATAGTACGTCTTTGAGTCGCCCTCGCGCGTAGGATCGATGTGTACACCTGCAGGACCGTCCGTCAGTACCGTAGCAGGGATGCCCAGTCGCGGAATAGCCACCGTGATACCGGCAGCACCGGGCACCAGTTTCTTCTGGTGGCCCATCATGGCTACAGAACCTACAAAAGCGTCGTTACCACCGCCCACCAGCAGTTGGGCTTTCTCTTCCAAGGTCATTGCCTTCAACACTTCGTCGATATTATCGGCGCGCAGTTTAGGGGATTGTGCAGTCATTGTTGTTGCAGTTAGCATGGCCGTCAAGGCCAGGGTAAATAGTCGTTTGGTTCTCATATCTCTGTTACTTGTTTTTCGTCATGTCATAGTTAGTCGTATTATGAGCTTACAAATTTACGCTTTTTCCCTGACATTTCCAAATTTTCCTCCTTGTTTTACAGAAAAAAAATAATGGACTGCCCATTTGGACAGCCCATTTCTTTAACCACATAAAAATCAGCAATATTCCTTAGGGAAGGCTGATAGCCTCTGACGGACAAACGTCAGCGCATGTGCCACACTCTGTGCAGACATCGGGGTTGATTGAATACTTGTCGCCCTCAGAGATTGCTCCAGCGGGGCACTCATCGATACATGTACCGCATGCGATGCAGTCGTCACCAATTACGTATGCCATAATCTTAATTTGTTTAGTTGAATGAATTAAATTACTTATTGTTTGTGATGCAAAGGTAGGGATTTTTCTCGAATAATACCTACTTTTGGGGAGTTATTTTCATAATTTATACGTAGTCGAAATAATAAATGGCCGTCTTCGTGCGTTATAAGCTATGCATATGAAACAACAAATTGCCACTATATTACTGCTGTTCTGCGGGCTCACAGCTATGGCCCAGCAGGACCGCCACGTGCAGCATAAGCCCTATATTGACCTGCGCCCCATGCACTTCGGTATCCTGGTAGGTATGCACCTGCAGGACCTGGAGTTCGACCAGGTGGGTCCTCACATGATGGAGGACGAGGACGGCGTGATGCAGGAGCGTTACGTACTTTGCGATGCCGACCGCTGGACAGCAGGTTTCTCGGTGGGCGTGCTGGGTGAGTTGCGCCTGTCTAACAATTTCTCGCTGCGCGTCACCCCCACCATGCACTTCGGTGCCAAGCATCTCACCTTATTAAATATGAAGGAGAAGGACGAGACGGGTCAGCTTGCACGCAAGACGCAGGACATGAAGAACACCTACGTCTCTCTTCCCATAGACCTGAAGTTTGCCGCTCCGCGCTGGAACAACCACCGTCCTTACATTATGGCGGGTGTGAATGCGATGATGAATCTGACGAGTGGCGAGCAGGACATGATACGCCTGAAGCGCTTCAACACGATGGCCGAGGTGGGCGTTGGCTGCGACTTCTACCTGCCTTTCTTCAAGCTGATTCCGGAGTTGAAGTTCTGCTTCGGACTGGGCGACGTGCTGGATAAGAACCACGTCAACGAACTACGCGACGCCAACCTTCGTACTTATGCCAGTTCGGTTAGCGGCGCGCAGTCTAAAATGATTGTCCTTACGTTCTACTTTGAATAAGCGGAAAAACCGCTCCTCTCACGACTATTTCAAGTCAAGCACCATCTTGCCGACGAAGCAGGCCGACTTGCCGTTCTGGTCAACAGGCACGGGCTTGCCGTCCAAGTTGTTCCAGTGCTCTAACTGAGGCATGTAGGTGTGCGTATGGCCACCCAGCACCAGGTCGATGTTGCGCGAGCGCTCAATCATGTACTGGTCGTCCTCGCCACGATTGCTATTCCAGCCCAGGTGCGAGATGCAGATCACGATGTCGCATTTCTTCTGCTCCTTCAGCATGGTCGCCGTCTCTAAGGCCACCTTGCCGGGATCGAGGTACTTCACGCCCACGCAGTTCTTGTCGCTGACCAGTCCCTTCATCTTCGGACAGACGGCAAAGACACCAATCTTTACTCCATTGCGCTTGATGACAATCCAAGGCTTCGTGACACCCTCCATCACGGTACCCGTGAAGTCGTAGTTCGCACACAGAATGGGGAATTTTGCCTTCTTGAACTGTTCCGCCATATTCTCCAGTCCGAAGTCGAACTCGTGGTTACCAATGGTCGAAGCATCAATGCCCATCTGGTTCATCAGTCCGATCTCTACTTCGCCCTTGAACATGGTGAAGTAGGCCGAGCCCTGGAAGAAGTCGCCACTATCGAAGTACAGCAGGTCGGGATGCTTGGCACGCTCATCTTTCAGCATCGCTATGCGACGCAGGAAACCACCGCGGCCAGCTTTCACCGTATCGGGCAGCTGCGCATTGATGGGGAAGATAGCCGAATGCGTATCGTTCGTATGCAGAATCACTAACTGCTTATGCTTCTTGGCCTGTCCGCTGAGCGACACCAGCGCCATTAATATAATAAGGATATATCTTGCTTTCATAATTCTTGAATTTCTTAAACTTCTTGAACCTTTAACCGTTAACCCTTAACCGTTACTTTACTACCACTCGTCCTTCAATCTCGGCATCCACCATCTTGCCCTGCTTCTCCATGTTGCGGAAGTAGTTCATGATGACAAAGCGCGAATTGTTGCTGGCGTCCTTCGGTGCATTCACGTTGGTACACTTCTTCAGCGCCTCAAGTTTGTCGGTACCACCCAGCAAGTAGTCAATCGTCGTCAGGCGATAGCTCTTTGCGGGGTCCACAGGTTCACCGTTGATGGTGGCACTCTCCAGACGGCCGTCCTTCGTTATTACCAAGCGTACAGAACTGCTCACACCCTCGCCGCCTACTGCAGCCATCTGTCCGAACAACTCCAGCACGTCGGCACCTGTCATCGTGCCAAAGGCAATTTTGTTCTCAAAGGGTGCAATGTCGAGCACGTCACCATAGGTCACAACACCCTTAGGCAGGGCGGCACGCACACCACCCATGTTATACACGCCGAAGTCGGGCTTCTCGCCATAGTCCTTCGCAGCCCATACCAGGACGTCCGACAGCAGATTGCTCAGCGTACCCTCAGGGCGCTGGGCAGTCATATACTTCGCCGAGTGTCCTACCACGGGACCCATCACGCTGTCCACCACGTGCTTATACGGTTTCAGGAAATCAGCAGCCTGCTGGTCGGGCTGTCTGTCAAAACGGTTGTCCACCACGATACGCGTGCGCTGGATGGACGCCACCTCATAGTGTGTCTTACATGCTGTGACAGCAAACGCCACAGCCACAAGCGACAATAATACAGTTTTTCTTTTCATAGTATATTCATAGTATTTAAGCGTTCTCAGCTGCAAATATACAACATTTCTCTCAATAACGCAATTTTTTACAGCAGAAAATGATTATCTCATCTCAGAATGACTAACAATTTTTGCATTGTTAGTCATTTTTTTATTTTTGTAAGTATGTGCACCCCGCTTTTTTACTACCTTTGCAGTGATGAAAACGATTAACCTTCTATACCTAAATTCCGCAGCACTTTAGTTTAACTTTGTTTATAAGTTCCTGAG
>R26__coassemble_1518_pt1 | contig 11481 bp, 8 predicted proteins | sample R26__metabat2_high_PE_001 | metagenome-assembled genome bin R26
ACACCTACATGACTGCTGGGGAAGGCGGCGGTGGGACGCTCGCCGGCATCGTGGGTGATGTCGAGCAGGTGATAGCAGAAGCCATCGCTCCATCCTGGAGCTGCCATGCGTTCAGAATGTGTCAGGAACCAGTCACCAAGGTTTGGAAAGACGCCAGCAGCAATCTTCTCGGTGCCTACGGCGAGGTAGTAGAACTGTGGACCCGTAACGGGCACCAGTACGAAGACAACGTAGTAGGCAAAGAAGGAGCTGAGCATGACGAAGGCTGCCATCTGAAACTCCTTGTAGCGACGGAAGAAATAATAGAGATAGGTAATGAGCATCAGCGGGAAATAGCTGACATAGCCTAGGCACATCAGCTCAGAGAACCAGCCATAAGGTACCTTCTGCGAAAACAGCAGCGATGGCTGACAGCCAAAGATTGACTGTTCCCATGAGGCAAAGACGTGATCGAGGTTTGGCAGTGTACGGTTCAGTTCATAGGTATCAGGATACCACCAGCTGAGGAAAACCATCTGCACTACTACACGCAAGAAAATGGTCCATTTGGATGGGAAACGGCGGTAGATAAGCATTGCTGCCAAGGTGGCAGCAATATAACCTCCACGCAACACCAGCATATCAACAACGTTAGGTAGTCGTGACCAAACACAAGCCATAACGACCAGCGTGAACAGCAGGTAGCCCATGCCTACCCACTCTGCTGCCATCAGGCCTTTTACAACCAGTTGTTTTCCTTGTACCATGCTATACTACGTTTAACACCTTCCTCTAGTTTCACTTGTGGCTCGTAGCCCAGCTCACGGCGTGCGGGCTCAATGTCGCAGCGCCAGTTGCGTTGGCGCATAATGTAATACTTGTCATTGTTCAGCGCCGTCACTTTCCCCGTCATTTGGCCGATATGCTCTCCGCAGAACGTAATGATGCGCAACAGCCACAGTGGTGCTGTGATGCGTATCCACCAAGGGTTACCCAGCTCCTTGCGTATCAGGTTACTGAAGGTGGACGACTGGTACACCTCACCGTCGCTAAGGAAGTAGCGGCGACCCGTGACACCTTTCTCGCAGGCCAGGAAAACAGCCTGCACCACGTCGGTGACATAGACGAAGGTGATATCCTGCTGTTTGAAACCCACGGCAAAGTCGGTATGTGCCTTGATGCTCTTGGCCATCATGAAATAGTCGCGCTCACGAGGCCCATAGACACCCGTAGGACGCAGAATCACGTAAGGCAAATCCTCTACAGTGTCCAGCCACTGCTCAGCCTCCAGCTTACTACGTCCGTAGGCCGTGTTTGGCTGTGGTGTATCACTCTCGCGAATCTCCTCATAGGGCTGTTCCTCGCGGATGGCGCCCATAATACTCAGACTACTGATATAGACGAAGCGTTCTATGCGCATCTGCAAAGCCTTGAGCACATGTACCAAATGCTGTGTACCCTCGGTATTGATGCGATGGAAGTCTTGCGGGTCCAGACATTTAGTGACACCAGCAGCATGCACGATGTAATCGAACTGCAGTCCTGTCAACTGTTCGGTCAGTTGCGTTTCCGACGAGAAGTCCAACTCAATGAAGTGGATGCGCTCATCCTGCAGAAACGCTCTCGAACTGCTCTTACGTACTGCTGCCCACGTCTCGAAACCACGACGCAGTGCTTCTTCAACGATAAAGGAGCCAATGAACCCACTGGCTCCTGTAATCAATATCCTCATAGGCAATGATTGTATTCTTCCATATTAACGTTTGCTCCTTGGGGCGACGGCCTTCTTCAGGCTCACCCATGGTGCAGTCGATGGGAATCCGATAGGATGTGCCCGTTCTACCAGCAACTGCTCAGGCAGCTTGTTTAGCTGGCCTTCAGGAGAGGAGGCATCGACATAAACAGTACCCGCATTCCTAGTTTTAATAGCTACGACATAATTTGTCAGTTTGCTGATAGTCGGGAAATTGATGGGCAGTGCACCCAGGTTGCGCTGACGCATCACAGTGGGTGTTACCTTCAGACCGGCATCACGCAGCGTCTGCATCAGCAGCATATTGACATCGGCACTGTTGCCTTCACCCTGTAAGAGGGTTTCTTGGGTATCTCTTGCCCACATAGCATACTTGCCATTCCAATTGACGCGGGAGAATACTAGGCGGCAAACCGCTGCCGCACGATCTTGTTCATCGGCAATAGTCTGAATATTCTCGGCCTGCAGCTCCTCACGTAGCGGGCTATAGTCTTCCATCATCTTACCCAGATTATCGTCCCCCATCAGAACCTGGTCTACGTGTTCCCATGTGTTTGCATAGTCTGCAGGCGGTGTACTGCGCAGGCCGAAACTGCCGAGTTCGGCGGTAACAACCGTGTAGTAGTCTGCTAAGCATACATTGGGGTCACTGGGGGCTCCCTTCAGGTTCTGTCCTGTAAAGGTATAGCGATAAGCCATCACATTCGTGGGTGCTGCCAGCGGGTCGCTCACCAATTTGTATATCATGGTGGCAGACTCCTGCTTGCCGATAAGCTGCTGACTGCCACGCTGTTCGAAATTGAACAGGAGGTGACGCGGAATGGTTATATCAAGGCGGGCATAGGCGACGGGAATCTCCCACTGTGCCTGCCAGTCGTGCAAGCGATAGAACAGCTCACTATGGCGGGTGTACTCATATTCAATGACCGTTCCCTGACGGACGTCAGGTATAGTGAATCGGGCCTGCCATGTTTCATCATCCACCTGTTCCTGAGCGACATCGCCCTTGAACTTTGACTTCGTCGTCTTACTGCCATCCATATTGTATGCGGTGGCTTTGACGTCCTCAATACTCTCGTGAATATAGTTGGTGGCTATATTTGTGGAGAGGGATCTGGATGCGCTTTCATCATAAGAGACGGCACCATTGAGGTCAACATGCTGTGGACGCAATGCCATCCGTGATGTGTATAGTTTATCCTTGTCTTGTGGAACGACATAGTAAGGAATGGTGACCTGCGCATACTTGACACCTTCCGGCTTCAGAATCTTAATACGTATTTTCTCGTGATAGTCAACGAGATAGCCGTCTGTCTGAAAGCTATATTCGACATCCGTCAATCGGCACAACACCACTGCCGCAGCATCAGGCTCCGGCGCATAGACTGTCATGGTCAGCTCTTCTTTAGTGGGCTTTCCAAACTTGGTGTTGACGGCGTCCTTAGCCACTGCCGACAGACAGCAGAATACCGCAAGTGATAGTGCGGCAAGAAGTCTATTATTCTTCACTGTTTTTTATTTCTTGTTAGTTCCTTTTCCTGTCATGTTATCCACGGCATCGCGGGCCTCGTCATTGAGGTTGATGTTGCGGTTCACCTTAGCCTCGATGGTTCCAGCGCGCATAATATCAGCCATATCGACACCTGTGGCAGACTTCAGTACATCGAAAGCCTGTTTAATAGCAACGGGCACACCGCCACTCATGGCAGCAACACCAGCACCAGTATCCTGACCACCACTATAGACGTGAACGTCCTTGATGGCTGAGATAGGCTTGGCGACATTTTCCACAATCTGCGGCAACACCTCAATCATCATCTGTGCCACAGCAGCGTTGTTGTACTTCTTATAAGCCTCGGCCTTCTTATCCATAGCCTGTGCCTCTGCCTCACCCTTCTTCTGGATGGCGTAAGCCTCAGCTTCTCCTTTGGCCTTAATACCCATAGCCTCCTGCTCCAAGCGGTAGCGGACGGCGTCTGACTCGGCGTTCTGTGCTAGTGCGCGCTGCTCGGCCTCATACTTCTGAGCCTCAGCGATACGTTTGCGCTGCTCCAGGTCGGCGGCGGCATTCTTCTCTATCTGGTACTTGTCGGCATCGGCTTTCTTTTCAATCTCAGCAGCCAGCTGGTTCTGGCGAATCTCAATCTGCTCCTTCGACAGGATCTGCTCGCGCTTCGTCTTCTCAATCTCAGCCTCTACGGTCTTGATATTGATGGTCTTCTGCTGTTCCTGTTGCTGGATGGCATAAGCAGCATCGGCGTCAGCCTGTGCCGTATCGGCCTGCTGCTTCAGGGCAGCACGCTTCAGCGCCAGCTCGTTGTTCTTGATAGCAATAGCAGTGTCGGCATCCACACGAGCGTCGTTAGCTTCCTTGTCAGCCTTCGACACCTCAATCTTCACGTCACGCTCAGCAATGGCACGGTTGATGCTGGCATCCTTCTTAATCTTAGCAGTATTGTCGGCACCCAGGTCCTTGATAAGCCCTTCCTTATCGGTGACATTCTGGATATTGCAAGAGATAATCTCGATACCCAGCTTGGCCATATCGGGCTGTGCCTTCGTCATTACCTGATCAGAGAAACCGTCACGGTCGGTGTTCAGCGAACGGAGGTCCAGCGTACCAATAATTTCACGCATATTACCCTGCAGCGAGTCCTGTAACTGCTCGGCAATCTCACTGGGCATCATGTTCAAGAAGTTCTTGGCAGCCAGACGGGTACCCTCGTTGGTAGGCATCACACGTATCTTAGCAACGGCGTCCACATCAACGTTGATGAAGTCGGTAGTGGGCACGCTCTCTTCTGTCTTGATATCTACGGTAATCTGTCCCAGATAGACACGGTCCAGACGCTCGAAAAAGGGAATGCGAAAGCCACCGGAACCAATGAGTACACGGGGTTCCTTCGACAGACCCGATATGATGAAAGCCGCTGAGGGCGGTGCCTTCACATAAGAGACGAACAACAGGATGGCCAAAAACAGAATGGCCACTCCAATGAGAATTAACATGGTAGGTTCCATAAGCTATTAATTTGAATAAATTGATAATCTTTGCGTGCAAAGGTAGTAAAAAAAGTGAAAAGTGAAGAGTGAAAAGTAAAAAAAATGTTGCCGTCATTTCTTTTTTAATGATTAATGATTAATGTTTAATGTTTTTTTCGTAACTTTGCTGTCAGAAACTATTAAATATCGATACTATGAGCAAGAAGAAAGGTGGAAAACGGCTGAATAAGAAACAGATAGCAGAAATGCTGCAGACGCTGTTCCAGCAGAATCCCAACGAAACGTTCTCCTTCAAACAGATTTTCAAGACGCTGAAGTTGGACACGCATCCTACCAAGATGCTGGCCATCGACCTGATGGAAGAGATGGCATGGGACGACTATCTGTCGAAGGTGAGCGACAACTCCTATCGACTGAACCTGAAGACGCAGGTGCAGGAGGGTACCTTCATCCGCAAAGCTAACGGCAAGAACTCTTTCCTGCCCGACGATGGCGGCACACCCGTGTTTGTCAGTGAGCGCAACTCACTATTTGCCATGAATGGCGACCGTGTGAAGGTGACTTATATGGCTCGTCGTGAGAAGCATATCAAGGAGGCGATGGTTGTCGAGATTCTCAGCCACAAGCGCGACCAGGCTGTCGGCAAGCTGAAGGTGGAGAAGGACTATGCCTTCCTCGTTACCGAGGGTAACATCTTCGTGCACGATATCCTTATTCCCAAGAAGAAACTGAAGGGTGGCAAGACGGGCGACAAGGCTGTCGTCAAGATTACGCAGTGGCCCTCAAAGGAGTCGAAGAACATTGTCGGTGAGGTCATCGACGTGCTGGGCAAAGAGGGCGACAACAATGTAGAGATGCACGCCATCCTTGCACAATATGGTCTGCCTTACCACTATCCCAAGCATGTCGAGGAGGCCGCCGAGAAGATTGAGCCGGGCATTACTCCTGAGGAGATAGCGCGCCGTGAGGACTTCCGCGAGGTCTTCACTTGCACCATCGACCCCAAGGACGCCAAGGACTTCGACGATGCGTTGAGCATTCGTCAGAAGGGCAAGAACTGGGAAGTTGGCGTCCACATCGCTGATGTCAGCCATTATGTCAAAGAAGGTTCCGTCATCGACAAGGAGGCCGTGAAGCGTGCCACCAGCGTCTATCTCGTGGACCGTACTATCCCGATGTTGCCCGAGCGCCTGTGTAACTTCATCTGCTCACTGCGCCCTGACGAAGAGAAACTCTGCTACAGTGTCATTTTCGTGTTAGACGAAGACGCCAACGTTAAGGACTACCACATTGCACATACCGTCATCAAGAGTAATAGAAGGTACGCGTACGAAGAGGTGCAGGAAATCCTGATGGGCAAGGATGGCGACAATGCTGAGGAACTGCGCACCTTAGACAAGTTGGCGAAATGCCTTCGAGAGCGCCGCTTCAAGGGCGGTGCCGTGAAGTTCGACCGTGAGGAGCTGCACTTTGATATTGACGAGACTGGCAAGCCCACCCGCGCTTACTTCAAGAAGAGCAATGACGCCACCCAACTCATCGAGGAGTTCATGCTGCTGGCTAATAAATACGTGGCTGAGAGCATCGGTAAGGCAAAGAAGCCAAAGGCAAATGGAGAACAGTCAAAGGCAAAGACCTTCGTTTACCGTATCCACGACCAGCCAGACCCCACCAAGTTGGAGGCCTTGCGCGAGTTTGTGGTGAAGTTTGGCTACAAAATGAAGACTGCCGGTACGAAGGGCGCCATCTCGAAGTCACTGAATGCACTGATGGACGGCTGCCAGGGTAAGAAGGAGCAGAAACTCATCGAGACCGTTGCCCTGCGCGCCATGATGAAAGCCAAGTACTCTACGCACAACATCGGTCACTACGGTCTGGCATTCGAGTACTATACGCACTTCACATCGCCCATCCGCCGCTATCCCGACACGATGGTGCACCGTCTGCTGACGAAATACCTGGATGGCGGACGTTCGGCAAATCAGGAGAAGTACGAAGAACTCTGCGAGCACTGCTCCGACATGGAACAGACCGCCCAGCAGGCTGAGCGCGACAGCATCAAGTACAAGATGGTGGAGTTCATGGCCGACAAGATAGGCAACGAGTACGACGCCCACATCTCCGGCATCCAGTCGTATGGCATCTACTGCGAGATTGATGAGAACCACTGTGAAGGCATGGTGTCTATGCACGACCTCGACGATGACTACTACGACTTCGACGAGCGAAACTACTGTCTGGTGGGCCGACGCCATCATAACAAATACCAGTTGGGCGACCCCATCCGCATCAAAGTGGCTCGCACCAATCTGGAGAAGCGTCAGCTCGACTTTGTCCTCGCGGACAAATAACCCATTAGACCCATTATCCCCATTATCCCCATTAACCCCATATTATTTATTAATAAGGTACGCATGAGAGAAAACAATCGCATCATTGCCGCAGCCATCATCGCTGTAGGCATCATCTGCTTGGGATGGTATCTCAAGGCAGGCATTGACAACTTTGCCAACAAAGACCGTCATGTAACAGTCAAGGGACTGGCCGAACGCGAGGTGCCAGCCGACAAAGTGACGTGGAGCATTGGTACGAAGGTGACAGGTAACGACCTGCCGATGCTTTACGAAAACATCAACCTGCAGACGCAGAAGATTAAGCAGTTCCTGCTGAAGTACGGACTGCCAGAGAAGGAGATTACCGTCAACCCACCCTCCATCACCGATTTGGAGGCACGCGAGTGGGGCGACAACCAGAAGGCGTTCCGCTACATCGTCAACACCACGATTACGGTAGCTACCAGCAAGGTGGCAGAGGTCAACAAGGCCATCTCCAGTCAGGCCGAGCTCCTGAAGCAGGGCGTGGCGCTGGGCGAGAACTTCCCACAGTACGAATATGCGTCGTTCCAGCAGATGAAACCGGAGATGATGGCCGAGGCTATCAAGAACGCTCAGAAGACTGCTGCCCAGTTTGCAGAGGCCAGCGAGTGTGACCTCGGCAAAATCGTCACTGCTGACCAAGGACAGTTTTCCATCGACAACCGCGACGATAACACACCGTATATAAAAAAGTTACGCGTAGTTACTACAGTAACTTATTCGCTGAAAGATTAAAAGCCTTTCGACCAAATATAGTGCATTAACTATTTTTTGCAAATATTTCTCTCCAAAATGTGCTTATAATTTAGTTATATTTTGTATCTTTGCACTCGCTAAGAGTTTCCCGAAATGGGAAACTTTTTGCGAGACAAAAATAAAAAAGTTGTCCAAAACGGATAATTTCTTGTTGCAAAGAGAAAGCAATAACTAAAGAATATACACATAAACAATGGAGATTAAGAATTTTACCATTACCAAACGCGACGGTTCAAAAGACTCGTTTTCGTTAGACAAAATCATGAACGCCATCGTCAAGGCGTTCGAGAGTGTGAATGTTCCTTCTGACCTGGGAACCATCTCAAAGATTATCAGTCACCTGGATATCAAGGACGATATCACGGTGGAGGATATCCAGAACCAGGTAGAGGAGGCGCTGATGCGTGAAGGCTTCTACAAGGTAGCCAAGTCATTCATGCTTTATCGCCAGCAGCACACCGAGGATCGTGAGACGTTGGCTAAGCTGCAGTTCCTGTCCGACTATATGGAGTCGGCCAATGCTGCCACCTCTTCCAAGTTCGACGCCAACGCCAATGTGGAGCACAAGAACATTGCCACGCTGATTGGCGAGCTGCCCAAGTCTAACTTCATCCGTCTGAACCGTCGTCTGCTCACCGAGCGCATCAAGAAGATGTACGACAAGGAGCTGGCCGACAAGTACATCGACCTGCTCACCCACCATTTTATATATAAGAACGACGAGACCTCGCTGGCCAACTACTGTGCATCCATCACCATGTACCCCTGGCTCATCGGTGGCACCACCGCCATTGGCGGCAACTCTACCGCGCCTACCAACCTGAAGTCGTTTGCCGGCGGTTTCATCAACATGGTGTTCATGGTCAGCTCGATGCTCGCCGGTGCTTGCGCTACGCCCGAGTTTCTCATGTACATGAACTACTTCATCGGTAACGAGTATGGCAAGGACTACTGGCAGCACCCCGACCAGCAGGCAGACCTCTCGTTGAAGCAGCGCACCATCGATAAGGTCATCACTGACTACTTCGAGCAGATTGTCTATTCGCTGAACCAGCCCACAGGTGCCCGCAACTATCAGGCTGTATTCTGGAATGTCGCTTATTACGACCGCTATTACTTCGAGAGCATCTTCGGTGAGTTCTACTTCCCCGATGGCACACAGCCCGATTGGGACGGCCTCTCTTGGCTGCAGAAGCGCTTCATGAAGTGGTTCAACCAGGAGCGCACCAAGACCCTGCTGACCTTCCCCGTAGAGACCATGGCTCTGCTCGTCGACGAGAATGGCGAGCCCAAGGACAAGGAGTGGGGCGAGTTCACCGCCGAGATGTATTCTGAGGGCCACTCGTTCTTCACCTACATGAGCGACAATGCCGACTCACTCAGCTCTTGCTGCCGTCTGCGCAACGAGATTACCGACAATGGCTTCTCCTACACCCTCGGTGCCGGTGGTGTTTCTACCGGTTCGAAGTCAGTGCTCACCATCAACCTCAACCGTTGCGTGCAGTATGCCGTCAACCACAAGATGGACTATCTGGAGTACCTCGGTCAAGTCATCGACCTCTGCCACAAGGTACAGCTCGCCTACAACGAGAACCTCAAGGACCTGCAGGCCCATGGCATGTTGCCCCTGTTCGATGCCGGCTACATCAACATCGCACGCCAGTACCTCACCATCGGTATCAATGGTCTCGTTGAGGCTGCCGAGTTCATGGGACTGAAGATTACACCCAACGACGACTATAAGAAGTTTGTTCAGAGCATCCTCGGACTCATCGAAAAGTACAACAAGCAGTACCGCACCAAGGACATCATGTTCAACTGCGAGATGATTCCTGCCGAGAACGTCGGTGTGAAGCATGCCAAGTGGGATCGTGAGGACGGTTACTTCGTACCACGCGACTGCTACAACTCCTACTTCTATGTCGTTGAGGACGACTCCCTCTCCGTCATCGACAAGTTCAAGCTGCATGGCGCTCCCTACATCGAGCACCTCACCGGTGGCTCTGCCCTGCACATGAACCTTGACGAGCACCTCTCCAAGGAGCAGTACCTGCACCTGCTGAAGGTGGCCGCCAAGGAGGGTTGCAACTACTTCACGTTCAACATCCCCAACACCGTCTGCAACGACTGTGGCCATATCGACAAGCGCTACCTGAAGGAGTGCCCGCACTGCCATTCGAAGAATGTGGACTACATGACCCGCATCATTGGATACTTGAAGCGCGTCTCTAACTTCTCACAGGCTCGTCAGGAAGAAGCAGCAAGGAGATATTACGCACACCAAGCGTAATATCTCAGTTGCCAAACACTCGAAATAACCATTAAAAACTGAGAGATTAGCGTTAAGAAATGCTTAAGTACGTAAATACAGGGGTTGTTTTTCAGGAGATACCCGATGAAGTCACTTTAGCCATCAATATCTCCAACTGTCCATGTCACTGCCCAGGGTGTCATAGCCACTATCTCTGGGACGACATAGGCATGCCGTTGGATACCGATGCCATTGATGCCTTCATCGAGCGTTACGGTGACGATATCACCTGCCTGTCATTCATGGGCGGTGATGCTGACCCCGTAGGTGTCAACCAGTTGGCGCAATACATCCACGAGACCTATCCCCAGTTCAAGGTAGCGTGGTACAGTGGCCGCCTCCGCGTGTCATCAGCCGTCAACAAGGCCGACTTCGACTACCTGAAGGTTGGCCCCTACATCCAGCACCTTGGCCCCTTGAAGTCGCCCACCACCAACCAGCGCCTCTACCGCCAGCGTGAGGACGGCTCCTTCGAGGACATCACCTACCGCTTCTGGCGCCAGCGCGACATCGCCATCTGATGCGCCTTTTTGCAGGACCATAAAAAACACGAGCCCCTTCACTGAGGTTCGTGTTTTTTTATTCTTGGTTACTCCGTGTTAGAGGAGGTCGTTCTCGTTATATACCTCTTCTTCGCTGATGCCTAACGAGGTTGCCAGCATCTGCTGGGTGGCTATCTTGATAACCTCGTATTGAGGATGGATATATGTCTTTTTCATATTGCTCTTTTCTTTAGGGAATTCTATTTCACTGCCACTCGCTTGCCATTGACGATGTAGAGGCCCTGCGTGGGTTTCAGTACTTTGCGGCCCTGCAGGTCGTAGACCTCACCTCTTCCCTCTGACCTCTTCCCTCTCACTTCGTTCACTCCCGTTTCGTCGCCGAGGGTCAGACCAAGGAATTCATGGGCAAAGGTAACTACAGAGGTTGGCAGATAGACGCGACCTGCACTGAGAGCACCACCAGTCCACTTATAGAAGCCTACGCCATTGATCTTCTTAGCAAGAACGTAACATTCGGTAACGGTACCATCGCTGATAGCTAACTTGTTGTCGGTGATTGCATCAGCTGTTGTCAGTACTGAGGCTGTCTTCGTTCCTTCTCCCTTCAGAATGACAGGGGTGTCAGTGGGTACATCAGTAACACTCTCCAGATAAACGACCTTGTCACCCGTCGCGTTTACGATATAGGCATCGCCCTCATCGAAGCGCAGAGCATACGGTGTCACGTAGGTCGCCCATCCGTCGGAGGTAACGGTGATGTCAACAGCTGACTCTGAGAACTTGACATTTTTAACTAACCAA
>R26__coassemble_1543_pt1 | contig 11363 bp, 5 predicted proteins | sample R26__metabat2_high_PE_001 | metagenome-assembled genome bin R26
GCCTTTCTTGTCGAGGAACTCCATATAGTCACGGGCATTGCCATAGAGGAAGTCATCGGTACCTACACCCAGCCAGAACAGGCGAATCTTCTTATTGGTATCCTCGGCCTGGTCATAGACATTGGGAATATCTGTTGATGTGAATGAGCTGTAGGAGCACAGGTAAGAGAACTTGTCAAGGTTCGACAGGCCATTAAACAGTGCCTGGTTGCCACCACGCGAGAAGCCACCAATGGCACGATTGTCACGATCAGCCTTAGTGCGGTAGTTCTGCTCAATATACGGCATCAAATCATTGAGTAAATCCTGACTGAAGGGATCACCACCGAACTTCATGGCCGTCACGGGTCCATCCTGCTTCTTCAGCTTCATGGGGTTACCGTATGGCATCACCACAATCATCTCCTTAGCCTGACCAGCAGCCAGCAGGTTGTCCATGATATAGTTCACACGACCTACCTTGTAGTACACCTCTTCAGTATCGGTGGTACCACTGATAAGATAAAATACAGGGTAGCGCTTCTGATAGTCACGCATGTAGCTGGGTGGCAGATAGACAACTGCATGATTCGTGGCACCAATAGCTTTCGAATAGTAGTTGACATACTCTACCCTACCATGTGACACATTGGTGATTTCATGAGGAAGTGCACCGTTTTTGTCGCGAGCAGGTATCTCCAGCAGACTGTTCTTAAAGCCTTCATTGGGGAAGTACTGCGGATTTTCTGGGTCCATCACACTAACACCGTCGACAATAAAACAGTAGGGATACATGTCAGGGGCAGCAGGGCCAAGAGTTACTGTCCACAAACCATCAGCACCTCGCGTCATATCCTTACGTCCAGCAAACTGCACGTCAACCTGCACGTTCTTGGCATTCTCGTTCTTGTACTGAAAGGTTACTGTCCCGTCAGCATTGCAGCGGGGCTGTGCCACCATTGCCATCGGCAACAGGGCAAAAAGGGAAAACAAGGTCAGTTTTTTCATAGTCTTATTCTTCGTTTTGTGTGTTATAGTAATTATTTAGGCATCTCGTCAACCAGGAACTCACCCATGTCAGAGGCTTCAGCATCCTTATCATCCAGTTTGAATCGCATGAAGTAAGGTTTCTCTGTGGTGCAGGGTTCCCAGCCAATATTAGTTGTTTGCTGTTCGCCGTTAGCAACTGACTCTCCATTAGGATTGCTGTACTTGGCGAAGTTGGTCCAAGCAGTAAGCATCTTCTCTGACAGGTCCCAGTCGCCCTGCGTCCAAGGACGCCAGCAGTGCTTCAACGACTTGAAGACAAACCACAAGTCGCTACTATGGAAGGCTCCCTTCAAGCGATTAGTGATAGCAGGATGCTTACCGTCGTCAGGCAACTTACGACAGAACTCATAGGCCCAAGCCTGAGCGCCCTGACTTTGACGAACCTTACAGAACTCAGCAATACCAGGTCCCATCGAACCCATATCGTTCAGTGTGTAACCTATCATATAGGGTACATCAGCAATGGTTCCTTCACGCGTAGCGGCATCAAAACTCTTCAGCGACACGTAGCCATCGACAATGGGACGCTGCATGACGAACACATCGCTCTTGTTCACCATATTATACAGCTGGGGAATAGTATAGAGTATCTCCGTAGAGGCAGCACGCAGGGCTTTCAGGTCGGTCAGTCCAGCCCAGTCCATCACTTTCTTAGTCTCTGCCTCACTCTCAGCAAGTGTGGGGTTATAGGTAAAGAACTTATTCACAGGAGTAGCGGGTTTAGCCTCCTCACCATCCTTGGCTGGAATGTTAATACCACCACCACTCATAATGACGGCTTTGTGGAAAAGACCGCGAGCCAGTGGACTCTCACAGAGGGTACGGACACTACCAGCACCAGCACTCTGTCCGAAGATAGTCACATTATTGGGGTCGCCACCGAACTGGGAAATATTCTCCTTCACCCATTTCAGCGACTGTATCTGATCGAGGATACCATAGTTACCACTGACGTGATTGGGACTCTCAGCAGACAGCTCTGGATAGGTCATGAAACCAAAGATACCCAGGCGGTAGTTGATGGTAACAAGCACAACATCCTTCGACGCCCACTCTTGTCCGTCGAACTCTGGTTCTGAGCCCCATCCTTCACGATAGCCACCGCCATGTATCCACAGGGCTACGGGCAACTTTTTGTCTGCCTGACCAGGAGCCTTGGTCCATACGTTCAGATACAGACAGTCCTCGCTGTAAGGAGCCTCATCACCGTAACCCCACTCTGAGGTATAGAAACCGGGATAGTGGACAGCCTGATAGCCAGGATGACCGAACTTGTCACACACTTTGACGCTATCCCAAGCCTCAACGGGCTGTGGTTCACGCCAACGCAGGTCGCCAATAGGTGCAGCTGCATAAGGAATGCCCTTGAATGCGTACACACCAGGAATCTCAGCCTGCACACCTTGGATTTGACCACCTTCAACGGTCAATACGGGGCTCAGCACTTCCTCTTCATCGCAAGCGCAGCCCACCAATAATGCCATCAGCGGCATCAACAGAAACAGTTTTTTCATTTCACTCAATATAATAATTGGTTAGTTAGTATGGTTTTACCCTGCAAAGGTACAAAAAATCCGCAACACCGACCTTACGTCATGTGTCGCGGACTTTGCGAAATGTAACAAATGTTACATCTCACTTTATAACAATCTTCTTACCATTCATAATATACAGTCCTGGACGGAGGTTTTCAGCGTTTACACGACGACCATCAAGGGTATAGACACCACTTCTGACCTCTGATTTCTGACTTCTGACTTCATCAATACCCGTTGTCTTTTCCTTCAACGTGCAGAGGGTGAAGTAGGTAGGCTCGTCGTACTTAGCAGGCGAATTAGGATCCTTCAAGTACTTGCCTGTACCCACATTCAGAATAGAGAAGCCCTTGCCCTCAGTGTACTCAATCTTCCAGACAGCTCCCTTTGCAAGGTCTTGACCACTCTGACTGTTCATATTACCAGAAATGAAGCAGCAAGTGCCATCAACAACCTGCGTATTCAGATAACCTACGCTACCATCTACCATAAAGTCATTGCCTTCAGGAGTAAGGAGCTTCAACCTAACGCCGCCAGTGGCTTTACCCTGTTTAAAGAGATAACCAGAGCGAGTTTCCTTAAACGCTGTCTTATAATCGGCATATCCCAGATGCATACCAAAAGTGCCGTAGAAGGCCTTGCCCTCAGCCTCGTTAACGATAGCGAAAGGAGTAGTCTTCAGGGCATTTACATCAGTAATGCGCTGGTCTATTTCTTTCTCAGTGACAGTGATATATGGATCATCAAACTCTGGATCAATGTCATAGATAACTCTCAGTGCCTGCTGAGCATAGCGCTTACCTAACACGCGATAGCCTGGAGCAGAGAAGTGCCAGGGGTCTTTACCATTTCCAGGCAATCCCTTAGCAGAAACCACATGACCAGTAGGGATTACTTCTGGAATACGGTCAACTTGTACATTATGACTTTCGCAGCCGCCACTCTGAGCAGCTTCGCCCTTATACTCTACCTCACCAACAAAGAGAGGAACGTCAGCAGCCTGCAGACCGAGGTCTTTCAGCATGTCGTTATAAATCTTCTTCACCATGTTGGGCCAGTTGGGGTCGCCACAGTTTGAGCAGCCCTGGTGCAGCAGGATGCCCTTGATGACACCTACCTCCTGGGCCTTCTTGGCCATCTCGATGATGCGACCATAAGGATTTTCACCATAGTAGTTTCTGGCAATCTGAGCCCACCACTCGTTGTAGTTCTCTTGATATTTCTGCTGGTACTTATCCTTATCGAACATCTCAATAGGACTACCACCCATAGCTACTGCAATGACACCGATTTTATGGTTTGGCAGATTGGCAACCATCGTACGGCCGAAATAATCGGTAGGACCGAGCTTGCCAACAGGACTGACAATAGGACACTTGGCTACATACCAGTTGCCCAGCGTACGCTTGGGGCTGTTGAAGTTGCAGGTTGCCAGCATCTGGAAACGTGAATCAACGTTACCATCAATCTGATTATCCCAATCGGCATTGCCCTCCATGTTCGACTGACCGAAACAGATGTAGACGTGGAAATTAGGATCTACCTCTGCCTTTGCGCCCGTCACGGCGCATAATAACATCATAGCAGTAAGTAAAAAGTGCTTCATTTGCGTTTGTTTTTTAAGTTAGCATTAATTTCGAGTGCAAAGGTACACAAAAAGTATATATTATACACTTTATAATGTAACAAAAACTTTTCACTATGTGACATACAGCAAAAAAGTCCCCTCGCACACCGTCAAGTGGCAAGGGGAATAATAAGAGGTAAGGGGTAAGACATTAGTTAATCAGGAATATCTTCTCCTTTCCCTTATAGGTAGCCTTCACCGTAGCACGTCCCTCAACAACGGGACCTACCTCAATCTTCACCTTAGTAACGTTTGACGTAGCCTCTACTTTAGAGCTCGCCTTCAACGGACCATAAAGCTGATAGTGGTTGCACTCGGTATATCCATTAGCATTGGTTGACATGATGGGCATCTCAGGGATATTCAGCTGCTGACCATCAACCTTGATGGTTATTTCTGGAACCATAGCAGGTATGCCTCCCTTACCATTTTTAGCAAAGCCAAGGCCATGGAGATCGAAGAGTCCTTCAGGACGCTGAGGTTGCTGAGGACGACGGCCCCACTGGCCACGCTGTGGCTGTTCGGGCTGCTGAACCTCCGGACCTTCTACCACCAGATAGATGGCGTGCTTACCTGTCAGACCCTCCAAGGCAGGAACAGGTACAGAGTAAGTGAGTGCCTTACCTTTGGGGAACTTGTCGGAGACCCTAATAACACCTACTTCTTCGCCCTTCCAAGGATCATCGAGCTTAACGTGAATCATGAAAGCACCTTTGCCATTGGATGTCAGGTTGAGATTAAGCTTGGCATCATCGCCTTTCTTAATACCAGCGAAAGCTTTCACACCCTTGGTATCCTGAGCCAGACCACCAAAGCCGAAGTACTTAAAGCCAATGATACCACCATTCTGAACACCTGCCAGATCCATGGAGTTCTTCCATACGTCGTGGTTGTCCTGCATCCAGTTGTTGCTATTAGGACCATACATGAAGCAGGCATAGCCAGCGCTATAATATTTATAAGGTGGCAGACCGAAAATCTGGAAACCCTCACTGGTCACCTCAGCACCCGTATAAGTATTGCCGTCAGAAGCTGCAGCCACCCACTCGTTGTCCTTCGCATAAGGGTCGTAACCCGTAATGGTCACCTTTCCACCTTTAGCGACAGGTTTCTTATCCCATGTAATCTTCACAGGTGCAACCATCGTCTGACGAGCATTACCAAAACCACGGGGAGGACGATGATAGAATACATACCACTGACCATTGATCTCCTGCAGAGAGCCATGGGTATTGTGAGCGGCATTGGTGGTAATCAGCTTAGAACCATCCTCGTTCAAGACAACACCACGCGAGTCAACAAGCACACCACCCGAACGCCAAGGACCAAGAGGTGAGTCTCCGTAGGCATAGCGCAGTGCCGAATTGGTATTGCCCAAGCCATACTCCTTACCAGAGTAGCCAGAGAACACCATCACGTACTTGTTGCCTACCTGACGGATAGAGGAAGCCTCAAAAAAATTGAAATCGAGAGGATTTTGGCCTTTGTAAAGAGCCTTATACTCGCTGCCGGCCTTGTCTAGCAGACGACCATCGGCACTGCTGGCAGGAATGAAAGGGTCGATAAGTTCGGTACCCTCACGCTTTGAGAACATAGTATTCTGGTCGAGCTCACACGCGGTAGAGTGCTGGAAGCCATAGAACACATAGGCACGGTAGCCCTTGTCGAAGTCCTTATCTTTTTTATCAGTAATCTTCTCAATGAATACCGACGGGTCAAAATCGATGAGTGAGCCTGGCACACACTGCGTACCGGCTTCCGTCAGGTTCACAGGAGTAAAGGGACCATTGGGACGGTCGCTTTTACATACCATTGGCACACGACGCCAACCACGACTGTGAGGATAGAGCCAATAGGTTTTCTTACCCGTAGCCTTGTCAACGGTCTCTACGAGGTCAGGAGCAAACATGGTGTCCCACTGACCATTGACAAACCAGGTAAAGATAGGACCTTCATCGCGCCATTGCGACAGGTCTTCGACGGGTGCTGACCACATACGGATGTCAGGACCACAGTAGGCAGTATAAGTTACATCATGCGAACCAATGATATAGGCACGGAACTTGCCAGGCTGATCTGGGTCTTCAAATACACGTGGTTCACCATCGGGCACATGCTCCCACAAGGGGAGATACGGGTTCTGTGCGTTGGCCGTCACCGTAGCAGCCAGCACAAGGAGTTGTAAGAATAGTCGTTTCATTGTATCAAAAGATGTTTTCTATTATTTCTTCTTTTGGTTTCTTACCTCATTGAGGAAGTTTACCATCTTCTGCAGGTTCTCTTCTGTATACATCTGAGGGCCGCCATGACTACCCTCAGCAGGGAATGTTGCTTCAGTCTTTACACCTGCAGCCTTCAACAGTTCGAAGAACATCTTTCCCTGACAACCTGGAACAACATTATCCTTCTCACCGTGGAAGATGATGATGGGAGGATTGTTCTTGTTGACGTAGTAGGTAGCACTCAGACTACGGTATTTGTCCGGTTCCTTGTCCAGCTTAGAGGCGAGTAGCACATCCTCAGGAGAGTCAGCCCCCATCTTCATGCCCTCACCACAGTCCATTGCCGTAAGGTCTACAGGACCCGACCAATCGCATGCCGCATTAACAGTACTTTTCTCCTTGAGGAAAGTACCTACAGTACCTTCAAGGTCGATATCTACTGTACCTACTTTGGTCTGCTTCACACCACTGGTAGTAGCAGCAATAGAGGCCAAGTGACCACCACTGGAAAATCCGCTGGTGGCGATAAACGAGGTATCGAACTTATACTTCTTGGCATTAGCACGTACAAAACGGATGACGGCACGAATGTCGTTAATCTGGGCAGGCCACTTAGCATCCATGCTGCTACGATGGTTAGGACAAACCACAGCATAGCCGTTGTCAAGCAGGGTTTTGCCAATCGTACCGAGGTCGGCCATGCCCTTGCTACTATTGCTGAACCATGCACTACCATAAATATGGATGACGACAGGATAGCTCTTTGCTTCTTTCTTAGGCAGGTAGATGTCGCAGGTATGATATGCCTTGTCATCACCTGCGTAGTTCACGTCCTTCCACTCTTGGGAAGTCTCCAATTTTGTTTGCTGCTGGAAACCACCAAAGCCTCCTGCGGGCTGTGCTACTGCTGCAACAGCAGCCATGCACATCACAAATGTTGATAATAATGTTTTCTTCATAGTTAGTTATTACTTAAACTGCCAGTAGTCTAGGCGGACGTCACCCTGTGCTTTGTCGAAACAGAGGTAGAGGTCGTGAACGCCAGTAGCACCATTGACCTTCGTATTAAATGCCTTGTATTTCTCCACAGAACCAGTGCTCTTGATGGTTGCGGTACCAATGACATCGCCCTTCACATTGTCGAGGCGCAGCGTAACGGTGCAGCCAGCCTTGGCAGCAGCGGCAGCGATGATGCTGAACTGCTTGGCACCCTTGCCGAAGTCGACACCACGCAGACGGATATACTCTCCGTCGTTGATATCGAAGATATACATGTTACGCTTGCCGGTAGACTCTGGCATATCCTTCACAACGCCTGTATTGGGAATACCCATCTTGGCAGACTTCAGACCATAGCCCCAGTTCATGGTCTCAGCCTCCACACGGCGGTAGGGATTCAACCAATGCAGCTGCTTCATAGGCTCCTGATCCATCCAGTATGGAACCTCCTGAATAGTGCCATCAGCATTATAGGTAATCTCCGTAGCAGAGACGGTACGACGCTCATGGTGCTCGTAGGTATCGAGGTGCATCAGGTCGTAGTTCTGACCAAAGACATAGGAATGACCTTTGAAGTCGCAGATGCCAGGGTGGTTACCACGATCACGCTGTGTGGGCTTCATGATATAGTTCTTCCACTCCCAAGGACCTGTGGGACTGTCGCTCATGGCATAGCCCAAAGCCTCTGGGCAGCAGGTCGTGGCATAGCTGAGATAGTACTTACCATTACGCTTGTAAAGCCAAGGACCTTCCTGATAGTTCTTCACTGTCCATGTAGCCTTCTCGCTCCAAGGAGCACGGAGGTTAGCCTTCGCACCCTCCTGCTTGACAGGACGCATGATGCCATCCTTTGGATTCAGCACGAAGATGTCGCCCTGGATAGAAATCATGTCTGCATTCAGCTTGGTGTAGTAGACATGGGGATTGCCCCAATACATATAAGCCTGACCATCGTCATCAGTATAAACGGTGGGGTCGATGTCGTCCCAGTGCTCCTTCTGCCATACCAGCGGTTCACCGAGGGGATCCTTGAAGGGTCCGTAGGGAGAGTCAGCCACCAAGACACCAATACCATGGCCATGCAAGGGAGCATAGAGGTAGTACTTACCATTACGCTCAACGGTCTGGATAGCCCAGGCGCCATTCTCACGGCTGCGCCATGAGAACTCCTTCAGCGATGCTACTGCACCATGCTCCGTCCAGTTGACCATATCCGTGGTTGACCACAACAGCCAGTCGTACATGTAAAATCCGGCGTTGTTACGCTCGTTAGGATCGGGGATATCCTCAGGAGAGGCATCGTGCGACGTATATAAGAATAAGGTGTCGCCTATCACCAGTGGTGAGGGGTCAGCGGTGTACTTGGTCTGGAACAAAGGCATATTGACCTGCTCCAGTCCACGCATCTCCCACCAGTCGAAGTTAAAGAGTTTCGGACCCTTACGACCCTTGAAGACCAGATAAAGGTCACGGGTATGTAGGCGAGAAGGATAGCTGTCAAGTGCTGCCAAGTCAGTCGTGATAGTCTGCCACTTCTCCCAACCGCCAGTACCAGGGACATCGAGTGTTCCGAGGAGTTTTCCTCCCACACTGTCCAAACGAATCTCTATCTGTCCACCACGCAGACCACTGGCTACACGGGCAGTAAAAGTACGTGGGGTCTTGTAGCAGAGGTGTACAGCCTGCAGTTTGATATAGTCACCATTATGAATATCGGTGACATACACGCCTACCTCATCATTCTGCTCGGTCTTCACGCCCTTCGAGAATGCCATCGTCTCAGCCTCTACCTTACGGTAGGGATCGAACTTAGCAATAGGTTCCACGCCCTCGTCAGTAGGCATGATAGTGGGGAAGCTGCCATCGGCATTATACTTAAACTCCTCGACAGCCACACTTCGGCCAAAGCCGCCACCATTGGGCAGCTTGCCGGTGTGGTAGAAGAAATAGGAGTGACCCTTATAGTCGGCCACACCACAGTGGTTCGTAAACGACTTTGTATCTGATAGCGGCATAATCTCACCAGCATATTTCCAAGGACCTGTAGGATGCGGAGCAGTACTGTAAGAAATGTGTTCAGGAACACCTCCGGCAGCATACAACAACTGATAGGTACCATTACGCTTAGTCAGCCACGGGCCCTCCACATACGAGTCCTTATACTGCTTCCCTTTCTCTCTTTTGCTCATGATAGGGCCACCGAAAGCCTCTTCCGTCATGTCCAGACGACCCAACTCACCACTATAGGAAATCATGTCGCGGTTGAGTTTCAGGTAGTAGCACTGCGGATTACCCCACATCAACCATGCCTGACCATCGTCATCAATCATCACTGTCGGATCGATATGATCCCATGAACCGTTCTCGAAGAGCGGTTTTCCAAGGGCATCGCGGAATGGACCTGTCGGCGAATAGCTGACAGCTACACCGATAGCCATACCATTAGACAGTTTACTATGAGCGCAGATGTACCAAAAGAATTTGCCGTCGCGCTCAATAGTCTGTCCTGCCCAAGCACGGTCGTCGGCCCAAGAGAAAGTCTCCAACGCCAATGGTGAACCATGGTCTTGCCAGTTGACCATATCTTTGGTGGAATAAACGCGCCACTCCTGCATCCAGAAGAAGTCGGCATTATCCTCATCATGGCCTGTATAGACATACATGGTGCCATCGTATACCAAAGGGGCAGGGTCACTGGTAAACCACGTCTGCACAAAAGGATTCTGTGCTAGACAGAATGAAGTAGCAAGAGGTAAAAGGTAAGATAATAAAAGTCGTTTCATTATGTCGTTTTAATTAGTGATTACGGATATTCCACTTTGAGTTGTCACTGCTAAAGTCGTAAACGGCCAGCGTTGGTGTACTGTCGGCTGCTGAATAGAGACAGTAGCGTGTGTTGGTACCCTCCATGCCAGGTATCTCCTTAGGCATAATACGGTAAGTGCCGTCAGTGAGCTGTTCAATACGCCAAAGCTGCTCGGCACCACCATGATAGGCTACGGTAGCCAACTCCTTGTCGGCAGTTGCTGTCAAGGCACGCTCAGTACCAGCTATTGTAATCTTGAAGTTCGGTGCACTCAAATAGCCGCCAGCCTCTTCAACCGGTGTGATAGTCCACAACTGGTGAGGGCGGAACATATAGTCACTGCAACGAACACCAACAGGTACATCTGCTGCAGGCCATGTGCTAATGACATCCTCCAGTTTCTGGTTGGGAACAGGCTTCGGAGGCTGCTGCATCTGGTTGCGATTATTCCAGCGTTGACGCTCCTGCTGCATACGTACGAAGTCGACTGCCATCTCCAGCGAGTAGCCACGGCGCTCTGACTCAATGGCAAACGTACCACCACGGAAGCGCTCACCGGCATAAGGCCAGCCATTCTTCCACAACAGGGGGCGAACAGCAAGAGCGCTACGGCCACCCATGTCGAAGTCAGCCTCCCAGTGGAATGACATCACCTCTACACCTTCGTCGATGACAGTACTTCCAAAGTGACCCGCACCTGTGGCACGATCGCCAGCAGCAATAACCATACGGCCACCACCATGGAACATGTCACGACCGACATTGTCGATGTATGGTCCTTCTACAGAACGTGAACGACCGACAACAATATTATAGGTAGAGTTGACACCATCACAGCAGGTACCATGAGTACCCAAGAGATAGTACCAACCGTCACGGTACATGAGGGCACTGGCCTCACAGTCGATGGCCACGTCCTTCTCAACGTTACCCTTCACACGCTCGCCGGTCTTCGGGTCAAGCTCAATGAGACGAATATTACCAAAGTAAGTGCCATAGGTTGCCCACAGACGACCTGTCGTGGGGTCGAGCAATAGACAAGGATCAATAGCATCGCAGTCCTCCATACCATCAGAAGAGGCCACCTCTATAGCTGTTGACCACTTGAAGTCAGGAGATTTCGGATCGAGCGTCTTATTCCACAT
>R26__coassemble_1574_pt1 | contig 11188 bp, 7 predicted proteins | sample R26__metabat2_high_PE_001 | metagenome-assembled genome bin R26
TTTCGCATATGGTTTCCTGGCTGTTCTGCCAAAGATTTTAGTTATCTATATCGTAGGTCTGGGCATCGAGTTTGCCTGGGCACAGTGGAAAGGTGAGGAAATCCAGGAGGGTTACCTCGTTTCAGGTATCATTATTCCGCTGATTATTCCTATCGGCTGTCCGCTGTGGATGCTGGCTCTGGCCTGCGCCTTCTCGGTTATCTTCTGTAAGGAAATATTCGGTGGTACGGGTATGAACATCTTCAACCCCGCTGTCGCAGCTCGTATGTTCCTGTTCTTCGCTTATCCTTCGAAGATGACTGGCGACACCGTTTGGGTGGCTCAGAACTCTATCTTCGGTTTGGGTAACGATCTGCCCGATGGATTCACCGCTGCCACGCCACTTGGTCAGCTGGCACAGAACATCACTCCCGATGCATCTATCCTCGATATGGCCCTCGGATTTATCCCTGGTTCTATCGGTGAAACATCGCTCGTAGCTATCGCTATTGGTGCTGTTATCCTGCTGTGGACAGGTATCGCCTCTTGGCGCACCATGCTCAGCGTATTCGTAGGCGGTATCGCTTTCGCAGTACTGTTCGAGCAGACTGGTCAGGGCATGATTTGGTGGCATCACCTTGTGATGGGTGGTTTTGCATTCGGTGCTGTATTTATGGCTACCGACCCTGTAACATCATGCCGCACCACTACTGGTCAGTATATCTACGGATTCCTGATTGGTGCAATGGCCATCATCATCCGTGTGATGAATGCAGGTTATCCCGAGGGTATGATGCTCGCCATCTTCTTTGGTAATATGTTTGCTCCAACGATTGACCATTTCATCGTTGAGCGCAATATCTCGAAACGTTTAAAGAGAGGAGGTACCAAATGAAACTGAATACAAACTCTAACGCGTACATTATTATATATAGCGCGATACTCGTAGTCATCGTGGCTTTCTTGCTGGCTTTCGTCTATCAGGCTTTGAAGCCCATGCAGGATGCTAATGTGGCTCTCGATGTGAAGAAGCAAATTCTCTATTCACTCAATATTCGCGACCTCGACGGTGCAGAGGCTGAAGCCAAGTATGCCGAGGTAGTGAAGAATGAAGGAGAGATTGATGGCCAGAAGTACTATTCTTGCGAAATCAATGGCGAAAATATTCTCGTTGTTTCCCTGAAAGGTATGGGCCTCTGGGGCGGCATCAGCGGCTATATTTCTATTCATGGCGATGAGGTACCCGTGGTCTATGGTGCCTACTTCAATCATGAGAGTGAGACAGCAGGTCTGGGTGCAGAAATCAAGGACTCTCAGGCTTGGCAGGAGAAGTTCATCGGCAAGAAAGTCTTCGTTGACCCCGCTGACGGTAGTGAAGTGGCCCTTGGTGTGGTGAAGAAGGTGGACAATCCTGAGACGCAGGTTGACTGTGTGACAGGTGCTACGCTAACCTCTAATGGTGTGAACGATATGATTAAGGCAGGTTTGAAGGATGCTGGCAAGCGCTTTGTACAGCTGTTCATGAAGATGGAATGCTACAAAGATGAGCCTGCTGATACAACTGCTGTTGAACCTAAAGCAGAGGAGGAGTAAACTATGGCATTATTCAGTAAACAAAATAAGGAGGTTTTCACTAATCCGTTGAACCTCGACCACCCAATCCTCGGACAGGTACTGGGCATCTGCTCGGCACTGGCCGTGACTTCGCAGTTGAAGCCTGCCATCGTGATGGGTCTGGCTGTAACAGTCATCACAGCCTTTGCGAATGTGATTATCTCAATCATCCGCAACACTATCCCTAACCGCATTCGTATTGTGGTGCAGCTGGTAGTTGTTGCTGCGCTGGTAACTATCGTTAGCCAGATTCTGAAGGCTTTCGCCTATGATGTTAGCGTTCAGCTCTCGGTGTATGTAGGTCTTATCATCACCAACTGTATCCTGATGGGTCGCTTGGAGGCGTTTGCCATGCAGAACAAGCCTTGGCCTTCGTTCCTCGATGGTGTAGGTAACGGTTTGGGCTACGCTATGATTCTGGTGATTGTTGGTGCGGTTCGTGAGTTGCTGGGGCGCGGCAGTCTGCTTGGCTTCCAGCTCATTCCAGATGCTTGCTACGACTTCGGTTACGTGAACAATGGTATGATGACGATGCCCGCTATGGCGCTCATCCTCGTTGGTTGTGTGATTTGGGTACATCGTGCATATTTTTATAAGGAGAAGTAAGTTATGGAACACGCAATATCATTACTGTTTAGGTCCATCTTTGTGGACAATATGATCTTCGCCTTCTTCCTTGGCATGTGCTCATATCTGGCTGTGTCGAAGACGGTAAAGACCTCACTGGGACTGGGTATGGCTGTGACCTTTGTGTTGACAGTTACCGTTCCCGTCAACTATCTGTTGCAAACTAAGGTGCTGGGCCCCGACTGCCTCGTTCCAGGCGTCGACCTGAGCTACCTGTCGTTCATCCTCTTCATCGCTGTCATCGCTGGTATGGTGCAGTTGGTAGAGATGACGGTCGAGAAGTACTCGCCCTCGCTCTATGCTGCGCTGGGTATCTTCCTGCCGCTGATTGCCGTTAACTGCGCCATCATGGGTGCTTCGCTGTTCATGCAACAGCGCATCCTCATGGAGCCTACCAACTCGCAGGCCATCACCTCCGTTTGGGATGCTATGATCTATGGCTTCGGCTCTGTCTTGGTTGGACGCTGGCCATCGTGGCTATGGGTGCCATCCGCGAGAAGATGCAGTACTCAGACGTTCCCAAGCCCCTGCAGGGCCTCGGCATTGTGTTTATCACCGTAGGTCTCATGGCTATGGCGATGATGTGTTTCTCTGGACTTAATATTTAATTGAAGGTATGGCTCAGTTTATAGCATATAGTATAGGAGTATTTCTCCTGGTAATCATCCTTCTGGTGATTATCCTGTTGGTGGCTAAGAAGTATCTCAGTCCCAGCGGTAATGTGAATATTACAGTGAATGGCGATAAGGTGCTGAACGTACCTCAGGGCAACAACTTGATGGCTACCCTCAACCAGAACGGTATTTTCCTACCCTCAGCTTGTGGCGGTAAGGCCAGCTGCGGCCAGTGTAAGGTTCAGGTGCTTGAGGGCGGTGGCGAGATTCTCGACTCAGAGAAGCCTCACTTCACTCGTAAGCAGATCAAGGACCATTGGCGCTTGGGTTGCCAGTGTAAGGTGAAGGGCGACCTGAAGATTCATGTCGATGAGTCTATCCTGGGTGTTAAGGAGTACGAGTGTACCGTCATCTCCAACAAGAACGTTGCAACGTTCATTAAGGAGTTCAAGGTACAGTTGCCTGCTGGCGAGCACATGGACTTCCTGCCTGGTTCTTACGCCCAGATCAAGATTCCTAAGTTCGATTGCATCGACTACGATAAGGACATCGACAAGAGTCTGATTGGCGATGAATATCTGCCCAGCTGGGAGAAGTTTGGACTGTTCCCACTCAAGTGTAAGAACCCCGAGGACACCATCCGCGCTTACTCAATGGCCAACTATCCTGCTGAGGGCGACGTGTTCATGTTGACCGTGCGTATCGCCACACCACCATTCAAGGCCGATAAGAGTGGTTTCATGGATGTCAACCCAGGTATCGCTTCGTCTTATATCTTCTCGTTGAAACCAGGCGACAAGGTAATCATGAGTGGTCCTTTTGGCGACTTCCACCCGCATTTCGACTCGAAGAAGGAGATGATTTGGGTTGGTGGTGGTGCCGGTATGGCTCCGCTGCGTGCTCAGATCATGCACATGACCAAGACGCTGCACACCACCGATCGCGAGATGCACTACTTCTATGGTGCTCGCGCGCTCAACGAGGTGTTCTATCTCGAGGACTTCCTAGGCTTGGAGAAGGAGTATCCCAACTTCCACTTCCATCTGGCTCTCGATCGTCCAGACCCTGCAGCCGATGCAGCTGGCGTAAAGTACACTCCGGGCTTCGTCCATCAGGTCATGCTGAACACTTATCTGAAAGACCACGAGGCTCCCGAGGATATCGAGTACTACATGTGCGGTCCTGGCCCAATGTCGAAGGCCGTGGTATCTATGCTCGACTCGCTCGGTGTAGATCCAGAGTCAATTATGTACGATAACTTTGGCGGCTGATGAAACACGGCTTGCTTTGGATACTATTCATCCCTCTTACACTGGCCCTCCTTTCGTGTGGCCAGCGCAAGAGGGATGCGGTATTCTATGAGCAGATGGTCGACAGCATCCGCAAAGCTGAACAACTTACCGAAATGAAGCGTAAGGCAGGAGTCTATGACGACCCTGTCGAGGCCTTCTTCGATACACTTCAGCTACGTCCGCTACCCATTCAGTCGGAGCGTAATAATTTTGCTAAGATAGGCAGTTTCGGTCGGGTTCCTATGTCGCTCGTTTCCCAATTGGGCTATCCCGTCGAAACCCGTTTGAAGGCACTCTTGTTACCTAAGTACCACGGACTGAACGCCCTGTTGTTGGAAGAACAAATCGACTCCGTCACGTCCAATCTCTACCTCTATTCCCTAGACAGCGAATATCGGCCCATCGACCACCTTTGCCTCTATGAAGAACGGCCTGAAGACCGTGCTGAAGACTTCGGTCGCCAGTTTACAGACTACTATATCACCAGCGGGTACGAGGTTACCATCCTTTATCTTTACGAGTCTTTGCGCACCCAGAAGTCGGAAACCGAGCAAACTCGCCGCTTCCTGCTTACTACTGACGGCCGCTTTGAGGAGGTCGTTATAGAAATAGAGTAACTGAATTCAAGACACGTACAGACACATCATTGTCAGGTCGTCATTGGGTTTGGCACCGGCACGATGAGTCTCAACTTCGCTTTCTAACAATTCTATAATCTGACGAGCAGAAACAAAGATGGTATGGCGCAGAATATCGAGCAGATGACTGTCGCCGAACCGTACCAGTTGTGGATTTTCAGCCTCGTTCAGTCCATCGGTATAGATAAAGAGTGGACGCCCCTTGATAGTTTCGAAGCTTTCACCGACATATTCCAAGTCCGGCCACAGACCTATAGGAGCATTTGATTCCATTTGCAAGAAGTCGCCACCAGCCCCTTCTCCTTCGGGGAGGTCGGCTGGGGTTCCCAATATAGGTGGATTATGCCCTGCATTACAAAAGTCAAGGTGTCCCGTAGTAAGGTCGAGCAATCCTAACCAGAACGTCACAAACATGCCGCTTTCATTGTCATCTCCTGAAAGTGCGTCGTTCATGCGAGTGCAGATTTCTGCTGGCATCATGCCCTGTTTGGCGAGGGTAAGAAACAGTCTTGTAGCCTGCGCCATAAACAACGAGGCAGGAACACCTTTTCCACTTACATCACCAACAGCGAAGTAGAGTTTGTCGCCCAGCATAAGATAACCGTACAGGTCGCCACCAACCTCTTTGGCCGGAGTCATCGAACCGTACATGTCAAGTCCTTCGCGCTCGGGGAATACACTCGGCACCATCGACATCTGGATATCGCGGGCAATTCGAAGCTCACTTTCAATGCGCTCCTGGGCAGTCTTCACTTCTGCCAATCGAGCTGCCGCACGACGACGAATCAGCGTATAAACGATAAAGGCCACGGTGAGGAAGATAATCACCATTGTGAGGCCTATGACACGCTGGTGCGAGATTTCTACCTGCTGCTCGGCGATGCGCCGCTCCTTGCCCTCGGTGTCGTAGATAGAAGCAAGCTTGGCAGTCTCGTCCTCTTTCTGTCGTGTAAGAGCTGTGCCGAAAGCATCGTAAATCTGCATGGATACACGAAGGGCAGAATCCTTACGCCCCGCCATATAGTTAGTATATAACTTGGGCAGCAGAAATCCGTCGATAACTTCCAAATCGATTTCCATATTTTTTTTATGCATGAAGGCATCGAGGCAGGTCAAATTATCAGCCGCCTCTGCATAACGTCCAGCTAACCTCAGATATTCGGCGCTATTTATCAAGCCGACATCCTTTTTGCTGTAGTCGGTGGTCTTGTATTCTTTGAAATATCGGTCTGCCTGCTCCTTGTCTCCTTTATGGATGGCAATCATCATTCTATTATAAAGGATGTCTGATTTGAATATATCGACATCCGAAGGAAGCGCTTCAGGACGGGCTTTGAACAGTTGGAATACAGAGTCTTCCAGATTCACCCAAGGCTCGCTTTCTACGCTCTTGTCTTCATCAAAATAGGCAGTGACAATCTGCATATAGGTGATAACACCGTTATACAAGTCAATATGGTCAACATCGTCTGCGCTTATTAGTTTCTTCGTGTATTCCGAGGCTTTTCTGAAACTTTCCTCGGCTTCTTTCTCACGTTTCAGACGGAGCTGACATATACCAATATTAGAATATAATGTCTTCTTCTCAAAGTACATATTTCCATTGGCCGTCTTCATTTTCTCCAACAGCTGCATGGGGGTGCGCAGTGCGGCGTCGTTCTCGTATTTGTCGATATAAAAGTCGGTCAGAAGAACACCTGCTTTGAGATATATCTTGAAGTCGGCAGCTGATGGGTTCTTTTCTTCCATAATCCGGCTGAAATATTCGGTGGCATGCACAAAATCGTTATGCAACCTATACACATATCCCTTATAGAAGTTGGTCTTGATGGGTGAAAGCTCTCCCAAGGCCGAGAGACTATCGGTGAGAATACTTATGCGCTTATCATCTTCGTCAGTCAAGGCAGCAGACATCAGACTGTCAGCATGTGTTTTTACGACGGTTCCTGAATGATTTTTATTCGATACTGTCTCTGTGACCTGTTGCTTCTTGCAAGAGGTTAATGCCAGAGGAAGTACTATTCCCCATAACAACACTCGTTTTATACCTATCTTCATATTTGATGTTGAATCCTCATTACAGCTTGCAAAGATAAGAAGAAAAGCTGAGATTACAAACAGTTTTGGGAAGTTTAACGCAGTTAATAAAGTGACCGACAGTACCCATCGTTTTTTGAAGTGACCATAGAATGTTGGAGACAACTTAAAGGTTCACTTCGCTCACTGATTACATATAAAAAAAGTTATTTTTGAAGGGAACAGGAAAGTGTTTTGTATGCTTTTGTGTACCTTTGCAGTTGTGAAACAGAAAACCAGACGACATATTGCTTCGTGCTTGCTATTGGCGGTGTTTATGCCAATGCTTCTGTTGTCGTCGGTTCATGTGCATGAAACTGCTGAAACAATAGAGGCGGAATGCGCCGATTGTGTGCATCATAGTTGTCACGGTCATATGACGGTAACAGCCACATGGTCGCACGACTGTGTACTCTGCCAGTTTCTGACATTGACTTTGCTGACAGCTGCTGTAATGGCTGTCACGATATATGTACATGTGTGTAAGATGCTTCGCGCCCAGTCTTTATGCGATTGTCATACTATCTACTGTGGCGCTATTGTAACCAGGGGACCTCCAACCGTCTGATTTTAAATATATACTTACATACATTATTTATATATCATTAATTAATCAATCAAGAATGAAAGCAAAATACATAGTTTTGCTGCTGTTGTGTATATGTATGACAGTGGCAGCACAGGATAATAACAATAAACGTGGAACAATAAACAATAAACATCATCATGCGGAGGACTCGACAGATGTCTTTTTCCGTCATCTACAATTGAACGAACTGACAGTGACGGGTGTGACCGGCGACACGAAACTGAAACACTCGACAACTCCGATAAGTATTGTTTCGCCAGAGGTACTACGTTCTACAGCATCTACTAATATCATAGATGCGATTAGTCACCAACCAGGCATCAGTCAGCTGACTACAGGTGGTAGCATTTCAAAACCTATCATCCGTGGACTGGGCTATAACCGTGTGGTAGTGATGAGCGAAGGCGTGCGTCAGGAAGGGCAGCAATGGGGTGACGAACATGGTGTGGAGGTGGATGGTAGTAATGTAAACAGCGTCGAGATACTGAAAGGCCCTGCATCTCTGATGTACGGCTCAGATGCTATGGCGGGAGTTGTTATCCTCCATTCACAACCAACGTTGGCACATGGTGAGATGCGAGCAAACATCAGTTCGGAATATCAAACTAACAACGGACTTTTTGCCTATCATCTGTCTTTGGCTGGCAACCAAAACGGTCTTGTCTGGGATGCCCGCTACAGCGATAAAATGGCGCACGCTTACAAGAATAAGTATGACGGATACGTACCCGGTTCGCAGTTCCGTGAACGTGCTGGAAAACTACTGTTGGGTGTTAACAAGGAGTGGGGGCACTCGCGACTTTCTTGGACTGTCTATCATCTATCACCAAGCATCATTGAGGGCGAGCGCGAGACGGAGACGGGAGAGCTTGTAGGCTCGTCGGTTTCTCCGAAGAGTTACTCCAAATCATTGCCCTTCCAGCAGGTGAAGCATTACAAGCTTGTGTGGGACAATTCGCTGAACCTCTCGTCAGGCTATCTTAAGGCCATCATCGGTTATCAGCAAAACCGTCGTCAGGAGTTTGAAGATAGTGAAGATGACTACGAACTGTATTTCAAATTACATTCGCTAACCTATGATTTACGTTATATCACTAATGAGTGGAATGGTTGGAAACTCTCTACGGGTATTGGTGGCATGTATCAGAAATCGGGTAACGAGGGGGAGGAATATCTGATTCCAGACTATCGACTCTTTGACTTCGGTATCTATGCTACTTTCTCAAAGAGTATTGGCAACCACTGGACGCTGAATGGAGGCGTTCGTTATGACCATCGACGCCTGCACGGTTATGAATTAATTGAGGAAGATGGCGTTCGCTTTACAGATTTCTCACGTCATTTCAATGGTCTGACGGGTAGCATTGGCGCCGTTTGTAACATCAATGAATATTTTAATCTCCGCCTGAACCTTGCCCGTGGCTTCCGCACACCCAATATGAGCGAGCTAGCATCGAATGGTGTTCATGAAGGTTCTGTGCGTTATGAAATGGGTAACCATCAACTCAAGGCTGAGTATAGTCTGCAAGCAGACCTTGGTATTGATTTTACTTCTCGTTATATCTCTGCCCAACTGGCCCTCTTCGCTAATCGTATCAACAACTATATCTTTACACGTCGTGTGGCAGAAGAGATAGAAGAAGGCTATCTCACCTACGTCTATACTCAGGGGGATGCTCGTCTGTTAGGTTTCGAGGCTGGTGTAGATTTCCACCCTGTCCATAGCGTTCATTTCTCAAACACCTTCTCCTATGTTGATGCCCAGTTGTTGCATGCTGATGCCGATACGAAATACTTACCCTTTACGCCAGCACCCAAATGGACATCAGAATTGAAGTGGGAATTGCTCCACCATTCGCATAGCACGGTTATGCATCACCACACGTCAGGGACTATTTATCGTTCATTTCTCAATAACCTTTATGTTGCTGCTGGTATCGATTGCTACATGAGGCAGACGCATATATACAGTGCGGATGATACCGAGAGCGTCACACCTGGCTATGCATTGATTAATTTTTCGGCAGGTACTGACATTCAGTTGCACGGTAAGAAGGTTGCTGAGTTCTATTTCACCGCCGACAACTTGCTGAACAAGGCATACCAGAACCACCTGAGTCGTCTGAAATATACGGACGAAAATGTGGTTACAGGACGTCGTGGCGTTTATAACATGGGACGTAATATCACTTTCAAGATTGTGGTTCCAATAAAAATGTAACCAGCGTTGAGCGGATTACGGGACTCGAACCCGCGACCCTCGGCTTGGGAAGCCAATGCTCTACCAACTGAGCTAAATCCGCAAGAAAAGAAAAAGAGTCAGGATCCAAAGGTGGGATTGCTGACTCTTTTTGCAGAAAAGTGAGCCGATAGCCGGACTCGAACCGGCGACCCACGCATTACGAATGCGTTGCTCTACCAACTGAGCCATATCGGCAGCCTTTCAATGATCTCTTTGCTCGAAAGCGGATGCAAAGGTACTAAAAAGATTAAAGATTAAAGATGAAAGAGTAAAGAATTAATAGGCTATTAACATTTTTTAGCCTTGCAATTTGCTCTACAGTTTTTCTTTCAGGAATTTTCCTGTCAAACTCTTGGAGCAGGCGGCAATCTGCTCTGGTGTTCCTGTGCAAACTACTTCACCACCACGGTCGCCACCTTCAGGTCCCATGTCGATGACGTGGTCGGCACACTTAATAACATCCATGTTATGTTCGATGACGAGGATGGTATGGCCACGTTCTATGAGGGCGTTAAAGGCTTGCAACAGACGATTAATGTCGTGGAAATGCAGACCCGTGGTGGGTTCGTCGAAGATAAAGAGGGTGGGGGCTTGACGCTCTTGTCCAATGAAGTAGGCGAGCTTGACGCGCTGGTTTTCACCACCAGAGAGTGTCGAAGAGTTCTGCCCCAGTTTGATGTATCCCAAGCCCACGTCTTCGAGGGTTTTCAGACGAGCGACGATAGTCTTGGTCATAGCTGCAAAACCATTGTGCACATTTTCTTCTGAGAAGAAGGCGATGGCCTCAGAGATAGTCATGTTAAGCACATCGTCGATGTTCTTGCCCCGATAGCGCACATCGAGAATGTCGTGCTTGAAACGATGACCGTGACAGGCCTCACACTCCAATACGAGGTCAGCCATGAACTGCATTTCGACAGTAATCACACCAGCGCCCTTGCACTCATCGCAACGTCCACCATCGGCATTGAATGAGAAATACTGGCTAGTGAAACCCATCTGCTGGGCCAATGGCTGTTCGGCAAAGAGGTCGCGGATAGCGTCGTAGGCCTTAACATAAGTTGCAGGATTGGAGCGTGTGGACTTGCCGATAGGATTCTGGTCGACAAACTCCACATGACTGATGGCTTGATAGTCGCCCTCTAGTCCGCTATATTCGCCTGGTGTGTCGCAGACCTCACCAAGATGGCGCTTGAGGGCAGGGTAGAGTATGCCCTTGACGAGCGAGGACTTACCACTTCCCGAGACACCTGTAACAACCGTCATGACGTTGAGGGGAAAATCAACAGTAAGACCCTTGAGATTGTTCATACGCGCGCTCTTGATAGTAATCTTACGATTCCATGGGCGACGGCTCTTGGGAAGTGCTATCTCGTCCAGATGGGTGAGGTAGCGGAGGGTGTGACTACGCCCGACGACTGAGTCGTCAGGAACACTGACAGGCCCGGCATACATAATTTCTCCACCCAAACGACCAGCATCAGGACCAACGTCGATGAGATAGTCGGCAGCACGCA
>R26__coassemble_1678_pt1 | contig 10759 bp, 8 predicted proteins | sample R26__metabat2_high_PE_001 | metagenome-assembled genome bin R26
GATATGGTCTGTGATGGTTCCTTCTTTTACGTAGTTGCATGCATTATTGAAAGTCATCACAGGAGCTGTGGCGTTTTTCAGGCTAAATGCGGGAGAAACCAACCAGCTCTCAGCCGGATTGTTAACGTTGTTGGCATAAGCAGAAGCCTTCATGTAGCCCTTGGTGTCAGCCTTCCATACAAATGTCAGTCCGCCTAAGTCTTTGTCTTCGATGGTAAAGTTGCCTTGACCATCAGCGAAAGATGCGTTGAGGATGTCGCCGCCAGGAGTGTCACTACCACCTCCTGCGCCATCTTCGATGGACAGCAGTTCGCTGCTCTGGTCAATTTCAGGAGTAACAGCACCGGCTTTGTTGACATACTTCTTTAAAGTACCCTTGACGATAACCGTCTGGCCAGTCTTCAGGTCTGACTGTGCAGTGAAGTCAGCACCATCGATGCCCTTACCGCTGTAAACCTGCAGCTGTGTTTTTGTACCACCGTCGTCAGAAATCCAATAGGTAATGCTCTTGTAATTAGCGTTATAACCATCAATCTTCGAAATCTTACCCTTTACAATAGCGGGGTTAGGTGATGAGGCACCGTCTGCATAGCTGTTAATCAACGCAATGGCGTCATTTACAGTGAGAGGATTCTCCTTCGTTCCGATGGTCTCTTCCTTGTATTCCTCAACATCCTCATTGCCAGTAGTCAGGGCAATGTCGTCAATGACGCGCGGCATAATCTGCCATGTAGAGCCATAGCGGGAAGCAATACCAGTGATGTTGATCTTCTCAACAGGCATCGGGCTGGCAGCAAACTTTGCATAGGTGCTGGTACGTACCACTACGTTGCTCATACCGTTGATTTCACGGTTTACGCAACCACCAACTACCTGAGCGCTACCATCATCTGGAGCAAAGGTAATCTTGCCGTCGGCCCCCTTCATGTTGACACCAACCAAGGTAATCAGCTTGCCGCAGTCCTTCTCAAGATTGAGGCCTTTCATGCTGCTAACCATAACGGGTTTTGCACTCAGTCCTGGAACTGGGTCAATCAGCTTGAAGTGCTCGTTCCATTCGAAGCGGCTCATACGACCCACCTGGTCCAAGTCCTTGGCTTCGTTGTGATAGAATGTACCAATCTCCGGCTGTTGGCCATAGCCGCCAATATACAAGCCGTTCAGTTCAATGAGCAGGCACTGGCCTACGGGAGCATCGCTGAAGATACCACTCTTGTCAATACTCATGTAGATAGCAGCCGTACCGTCTGATACATACAATTGTTTATAGAGGTTGCTGCCGTCATCGTTACCGGTGACGATAACCTTTATCTGTGTGGGTTTGGTAATCTGCTGGAGGCTGTTGTTGTTGATGACGCTCTTGTACTGTGTCTTCAAGGCGTCAATGGTAACAACATTGGTCTCCTGGACGTACTGGTTACCAAACGCTGTCATTCCAGATTCCAACGAAGGTTCGTCCCACGAGTGACACGAAACTCCGAGAATAGCTGTCAGGGCTAATAGGAAAATATTTCTTGTCTTCATAATGCTTCAGTGTTTTAGAATCTGTAACCAATGTTCAGCATACCGTTGATACCATAAGCATAGTACTTCTTCGGGTTCTTGTCGAAGCGGTACAGACGGCTGGTGTTAATCTCGCCATCAGTGGAACCGATAGAGTAGTTACTGCGGCTCTGCTCGTAACCACCTGTGCACATCTTGGTGTTGTTCAGCAGGTTGGTCAGTGAGAGATTAATGGACAGCTGGCCAGACTTCAGACGGATAGTGCGACCAATGCTCAGGTCGAGCATGAATCCTGGCGTACCCTTAGCTTGATCCAGAGCACTCTCGATAACGTTACCGTCATCGTCGATGGTGCGCTCTTCAGCAATACCACGGGCAATGGCTGCCTTGTTGCGGTTAACCAGTGTGCTCTCGTAGCGATAAACGGGAGAGTAGGAGAGGTAGATGCGGTCGTAATAGTTACCGCTCAGGTCGATGAACCAGCCACCACCATTGTAGCTCAGCGTCAAGCCATAAACTGACAGTGGGGTGCCGCTCTCGCGCATGTTCTTATTTAATACGGTCTCCTCAGCATAGAAACTCTGCTGACCGTCAGCGCTCTTGATGGGTTTAGCAGAGCTCATATAGCGAACGCGGGCGTTGTTAATGTTCTTAGCCTCGCTGATAGCTGCCAAACCACGAATGCTCCAGTTAGAGTTCAGTGAAGCCTTTACGCCTACCTCGACACCGTAGTACTCCTTCTTGATACCTGTCATTGACACGTAAGAGAATGAGTTGATATCGTCGTCGAAGAAGTTCTGCCACTCGGTGACGTCACTCAGGTGGCTGTAGTAAGCATTCACATTGGCCTTAATCCATGTGGTAGAGAACTGGTAACCAATCTCACTGCTGAAAATCTTCTCGTTCTTCAAGTTAGCGCAGAACTCGTTAGACATCTCAGGAGATACGAAGAGCGTATTAGCAGTAGGAGTTTTCAACTCGTAGCCTAAGCCGATGGTGATGACATTGCCTGCGCCGAGGTTGTAGGTAAGACCACCCTTTGCGCCACCGTCAAGGAAGCGGGCTGTCTCGCTCTCGCCATAGGAGCTGAGTCCCATGTAGTCGGCAATACCGTTGCGCATCTTACCGTCGCGCTTGATACTGGTACCTGCAACACGACCAGCCAGGAATGCTGCCAGCGATTTCTTCTGATACTTCATTGCTGCCCAGACCTGAGCCTTGTTGACCAACAAGTTGTAATCATAGTTCATCTTGTCGCCCTCTTTCACTACTGCGTTGGGATTGTTCAGGTCATACTGTACGCGTGGGTCATTAGCACTGTAGGTTCCCAGGGCATAGGTGTTGATGTCATGATAGGTGTTGGCACCCAGCATGTCGTCCATCGTCTTGTAGTGCATACCCTTGTTGGTTGCCAAGCTGAAGCCGATGTTCAGGTTCATGTTCTTGCTCAACTCGGTCTTCAGCGTTGATGCCAATGTCATATTCAGGTTGTTGATGTTCTTGGCCTGTACGAAGTATCTGGCATCGGAACCAAGTTCATTGGTCTTACGGTTGGTGTAGTACATGCGGTCCCAGTTAATCTGGCGTGCCTCTTCACTACCCATCCAGTAGGTACGTGCATAGTAGTACTTGTTGTAACCATCGTAGGTGTTGGCAGCCTCGTCATACCATACGTCGTAGTAGCTTGACGGCATCAACTTCCAATAGTCTGGAGCAGGGTTCTCACCACCGTTGTATCCTAGGCTGGTACCTTTATACATAGAGTAGCGGCCAGTCAGCGCAGTCTGCAACTTCATGTAGTCGTTAATCTTCCAGTCCCAGTTGATGAGTACGGTGGGCGCATAGTCCTTGACAACGCGAGAACTGCGAACCTTGCCGTCCTGATAGCCCCAGTAGGGGTTGTAGAAGTTGGTACCAGCCATCCAGTAAGCCTCGTCAGTACCAGCACCCTGTGAAGCGCGCTCTGTGGGGTTACCCCATGTGATGAAGGCTACTGAGTGTTCGTCGTTGAACTTCTTCTCAGCACCGAAGAAGTATGACAGTGAATTGTAGAAGGTTCCTTTAGCGTAACCGCGCTTAGCCCAACGGTAGGTCAGACCGGCAGACAAAGCCCATCCGTCGGGACGCAGACCTGTGTTGTAGGTATACATGCCGCGGAGCGTGTAGCTGCGGTTAGAACCTGCCAAAGATGCATATTGTCCAGTAGCCATACGGCTCGGACGGAAGTCGTAGTTGTTGGAACCCGCCATTGATGGCATGGAGAAGTTGTTGAACTCGAAGGGCAGTGCAGCTTCACGACCACTGTTGGTCTGACGGTTCAGACCACCAATCAAAGCAAAGCGGAACTGTCCAGACTCCATGTCGTTCATGGGAGCACCGTTAATGTAAATCTCATTGTACTTTTGGTTAAAAGCACGGTAACGGAAGCGTCCAGCGCTGAACTGGAAACCAGACGAATTGGCGAAGATGTTCTGATTCGATGAAATAATCGAAACATTCTGCGACATATCGTCGTCTTCGCCCAATTGTGCTTCCGTGAAAGTGAAGGCCTGCTCGTCAACGATAGCCTGCTCTTCCTTCTCCGAAACAGAAGTGTTTAGGGATTCCTGAGCATACGCAGTCGTAGCGAGACAGAGAGCCAACACGGCTAATTGTAGCTTCTTTTGCATAAGATTGTTTTGTTTAATAATAATGTGTTTTTAATATTTCGATTCAAAGATTCTGCTGCAAAGATAATGAATAAAATGCAAAAAAAAGTATTTTTTCGTGTTTTTTTTTGAAGAAATTGATAGTTTTTAAAAAATTATGCGTATCTTCGCAGCAATAAATCTAAAAGATTATGAAAAAACTACTATCCTTAATGGTCGTTTTGTTCCTGATGGGAACAATGAACGCACTGGCCCAAGAGAAGAAATACTCTGTTTATGCCATCGGTTTCTACAACCTTGAAAACCTTTTTGATACCCTTCACGATGAAGGTCACAATGACTATGAGTATTTGCCTGATGGCAGAAACAAGTGGACGGGTATGAAGTATCGTAACAAACTGAAGAACATGGCTCGTGTACTTGCCGAGATGGGTACCGACGTGTTGCCTACCGTAGGTGCTGCCGCTATTGGTGTCTCTGAGGTAGAGAACGACGGCTGTCTGGCTGACCTCTGCGAGCAGGAGCCCTTGAAGAAGCGCAACTTCCAGCATCTGCTGATTGAAGGTCCTGACCATCGTGGTGTGGACTGCGGTCTGTTGTATAACCCGGCACTGTTCTCCGTTCGCAATGTGAAGCTCGTACCTTATAAATATGATAAGCCTGAGGACGCCCGTCGTGCTACCCGTGGTTTCTTTGTAGTCAGTGGCACACTGGCTGACGAGCACGTTACTATCATCGTCAACCACCTGCCCTCACGTGGTGCTACCAGCTACTATCGTGAACTCGGTGGCAAGCAGCTTCGTGTCGTGAAGGACTCCCTGCTGAAGGATGATCCCAATGTGAAGATTCTTATTATGGGTGATATGAACGACGACCCTGCTGATCCTTCTATGTCGAAAGCACTGGGTGCCCAGCGCGAACTGGAGGATGTGAAGCCTGGTGGTCTGTTCAACCCGTTCTGGAATATCCACGCCAGTGGTACCGGTACGCTGATGTATGACGGCAAGTGGAATCTCTTCGACCAGATTATCCTCTCGCACTCACTGCTGAACCAAAAGGGCAAGAAGGACTATTCTTCACTGAAGTACTGGAAGGCTCAGATATTCCGTCGCGACTATCTCTTCCAGCAAGAAGGCCGCTACAAGGGCAACACCCTTCGTACCCATGCCGGTGGCGTATGGCTCAATGGCTATAGTGACCACCTGCCCACATTGGTATATCTTGTAAAAGAACAGAAACAATAATGTACATTATCGGAATTGCAGGCGGTACAGGTTCTGGAAAGACCACCGTCGTAAAGAGAATTGCCAGGGTGCTGCCACCTCATTGTGCAGCCGTAATACCCTTGGACTCGTATTATAACGATACGACGGGATTGACCGACGAAGAGCGTAAGGCCATCAACTTCGACCACCCAGACGCTTTCGACTGGAAGTTACTCACAGAGCATATCAAGATGCTGAAGAACGGTCAGGCCGTAGAACAGCCCACCTATTCGTATATCATCTCCAACCGTCTGCCAGAGACTGTACACGTAGAACCCAAGCCCGTCATCATTTTGGAGGGTATCATGACGCTACATTATAAGAAGTTACGCGACATGATGGACCTGAAGATTTTCGTGGATACCGATAATGACGTGCGTCTCATCCGTAACATCCGTCGCGATGTGGTAGAGCGTGGACGTACCGTCGATATGGTGCTCGACCGCTATGAGAAGGTGCTCAAACCTATGCACGAACAGTTCATCGAACCCACGAAGAAGTTTGCCGACCTCATTATTCCCTGGGGAGGCGACAACAAGACGGGTATTCATATTCTCAAAACGTATATTGAGGGCATTGTTACCAATGTTAAATGAAGAAGGAAAAGCAGAAGAGAGTGGCGCGACCACTCTCTTCTTAGTACGTCACGGTGAGACCGTCGATAATGCTCGTCAGATTATGCAGGGACAGACGCAGGGCTGTCTCAACGAACGGGGTAGGGAACAGGCCCAGCAAGTGGCTCGGCGACTGGCCGATGAACCCATTGATGCTGTTGTTGCCAGCGACCTGCAACGTGCTATCCAGACTGCTGAAATCATTGCTGCTCCTCACGGTTTATCCGTGAGCACCACCCCTTTGCTCCGTGAGCGTGATTGGGGAAGCTTTACGGGGCGTTTTATTCCTGATTTGAAAGGAGTGGTATGGCCTGACGACATAGAGAGTGAGCCCAAGCTGTTGCAACGGGCCGCCGACTTCCTGCAATATATAACGACCACCTACCCAGGAAAGCGGGTGGTGGCCGTAGGTCATGGCATTATGAACAAAGCCGTGTTGGCTGTCTATGCCGGTTGTACTATGCGTGAGGTACAGCGTATGATGAATGCTGAGGTGCGAGTCTTAACGCCGACTGCCGAACGAACCGCCGCTTCGGCTGCCGCCTCCATGACTGCCACTGCTGTGGCTACCGCCTCCAAAACTTCCGCGGCTGGCGCTGCTAACACTACTGCTACGGCTTCCGCCGAATGAACCGCTACTGCGGTCTCCACCGAATGAACCGCTACTGCGGCTTCCACCGAATGAAGCGCTACTGCGACTGCTGTTGCTAAATGAGCCGCTGTTGGGACGGCTGCTAGCTTCGCGGTTTACTGTTGTACGGGTAGAGCTGGTGCGTGGACCTCCGAAGTTGTCAGGACGCTGGTGAGCGGTGCCACGATCGCTATTACCGAAGCGACCTATTGTCCCGTTAGAATTTCTGTCGGTTCCTCCGTGAGACCTGCCTGTATCTCCATGAGGTCTGTCTGTTCCACCGTGATGCCCCATTGAACCACCGTGGTGTCCGTCTGTTCCTCCGTGACGTCCTGCTGTTCTGCCATGACGGTGATGGAAGTCGCCGCGGTCCCAGCGGTCGTGCATGCCGAAGTGGGCGCGTCCTGCTGCCGGACGGAAGTGGTGACGGTGGTTATAATAGTATCCGTGCGTACCGTGCAGGTGCCAGGCGTGTGCGCCACGATAGGTGGCATAGAATGCCGGGCGTCCAAAGAAGAAGTAGTCACGGTGTGGATAGCGGGCATAGATGCCGAAGTGCCAGTAGCCTGCGTCCCAATAGAGGGGGCGGTAGAAATAGCTGGCGGCAATGTATGCCTGCCATTGTACGTCGAGCAGGATGTAGCTCAGGTCGCGGTTGCGGCGCTCCCAGTAGTCGCCATATACATCGTCGTAGCGCGTCACACCCATCAGGTAGTCGAGGTTAATCTCGTAGGCGGCTTCATACTGCTCGTCTGTCAGGTTCAGTTCGTAAGCCATCTTGTCGGTCAGGAACAGCGCCTCGTTGCGAGCCTGTTCGTAACTCATTGCCTTGCCCGATGCTGCTATCGTCAGCATACCTAAAAGGGCTATCATCATCTTCTTCATAATCGCAGTTGTTAAATGTTTACGCTGCAAAAGTAGGAAGAAAACCGTGACGCTGCAAAGGATAATCCCTAAACCCTAAGGGGGAATTCCCTAAACGTTATTTTTTCCAGTAAAAAGAAGGTGGTTTCCATTTTTCTTTGTAACTTTGCACCCGCAAATGGAAAAGAAAGAAATGAAAGCAGCGTTGTTTGACCTGGATGGCGTCGTGTTTGACACGGAGCCCCAGTACACCATTTTCTGGGGTGCACAGTGCCGTGAGTTCCATCCGGAGCATCCTGGACTGGAGCACGAAATCAAGGGCCAGACGCTGGTGCAGATTTACGATGCGTGGTTCTCTGGACCGCTGACAGAGAAGCAACCGTTAATTACGGAACGCTTGAATCAATACGAGCAACAAATGGATTATCAGTTTGTTGCAGGTTTTGAGGACTATATCCATCAGTTGCGTAGCAAGGGTGTAAAGACGGCGGTGGTGACCAGTTCGAACCAGCCGAAGATGGAGGCTGTCTATCAGTCGCATCCTGAATTCCGTAGTCTGTTTGACGCCATTTTGACCTCAGAGGACTTTGAGCGTTCGAAGCCCGATCCGGACTGTTATCTGAAAGCTGCCCAGCGACTGGGCGTGAAGGTCGAGGATTGTGTGGTCTTTGAGGACTCGTTTAATGGCTTGAAGTCGGGTAGGGCTGCCGGCATGTATGTGGTGGGTCTCTCTACGACGAACCCCGCAGAGGCCATCAGACCGTATTGCGATGAGGTCATAGCAAACTATATGAAAGATGAAAATTTAAAATTGAAAGATTATGGCAGGATATTTAGTAAGTGACACACGCAAGGTGACAACACACCGTTTTATGGAGATGAAGCAGAAAGGTGAGAAAATCTCCATGTTGACTTCGTACGACTATACCATGGCTGGTATCGTGGACAAGGCCGGTATTGACGCTATTCTCGTGGGCGACAGCGCCTCGAACGTGATGGCCGGTAATGCTACCACGTTGCCCATGACCGTCGATTATATGATTTACCACGCTCGCTCGGTGGCTCGTGCCTGTCAGCGTGCGCTGGTGGTTTGCGATATGCCCTTCGGCTCGTATCAGGTGAATGCCACCGATGGCGTGACTAACGCTATCCGCATCATGAAGGAGAGTGGTTGCGACGCCCTGAAGATGGAGGGCGGCGAGGAGATCCTCGACACCGTGAAGCGCATTTTGGACGCCGGTATTCCTGTGATGGCACATCTGGGACTGACCCCGCAGAGCATCAATAAGTTCGGTTCGTATGCTGTGCGTGCCAAAGAACAGGCTGAGGCTGATAAGCTGTTGCACGACGCACAGCTGTTGGACGAGGCGGGCTGCTTTGGTATCACGCTGGAGAAGGTTCCCGCAGCACTGGCTACGGAGGTAACGAAGCTGGTGAAGTGTCCGACCATCGGCATTGGTGCCGGTAACGGTTGTGACGGCCAGGTGCTGGTGATTGCCGATATGCTGGGAATGACACAGGGCTTTTCGCCCCGCTTCCTGCGTCGCTATGCCGACCTGAACAGCGTCATCACCGATGCTGTGGGACACTATGTGGAAGACGTCAAGAGTGGCGACTTCCCCAATGCGAACGAATCGTACTAATCAATGAATACTCAGAACACACCGGTACATATCAAACTGTGGCACAGAGAGTTCTGGATGATGGCTATAGCGTCGCTACTGCTTACCATCTCCGTATATATCCTGTTGCCCGTCATGCCTAGCTGGTTGATGGAGGAGGAAAACTTCACACCAGTGGAGGTGGGACGTTCGATGGGTGTCTTCGGACTGGGACTCTATCTCTTTGGCTCCTGCTGCTCATGGTTGGTACAGCGCTATCGCCGCAATGTGGTTTGCATGTGGGCAATAGTGGCAGTTATCGTCAATCTGGTATTGCTGTTGTATATCGATACCCTGCGTACGACATTTGTGGACTTTACCATCATTATGGTCCACCGTTTTATGCTGGGAGCAACCTTCGGACTGGCTCAGATGGTGCTGACATCCACACTGGTTATTGACACATGTGAGTCGTTCCAGCGTACGGAGGCCAACCATAGTGCGTCGTGGTTTTCCCGCTTTGCCCTGTCTTTAGGACCGTTGGCAGGCTTGATAGTCAGCGCGCTCTATGGCTTCGAGGGTGTCGTATGGAGTGCCGTGGGATGTGCTGTCGGTGCCCTGCTGTTGGTCAAGATTGTCACTTTCCCCTTCCGTACACCGGAAGAGGGCGTGAAGGTCGTGTCGCTGGACCGTTTCTTCCTGACGCATGGCTTTATCCTCTTCGTCAATCTGTTGCTGGTGACTACTGTCATCGGTCTGTTGTTGTCGATGCCTTTTGAACCGTTATTCTACGCCTTGATGATGGGTGGTTTCCTGATGGCACTGCTGGCACAGCGCTTTGTGTTCCGTGATGCGGAATTAAAGAGCGAGATTATTACGGGATTATTCCTGTTGCTGGCGGCACTGGCCATTCTCTTGGTGGCTCCTGCCTCACCTGTGACACCAGTCTTTGTGGGACTGAGTGCAGGTATCATCGGCTCACGCTTCCTGCTGTTCTTCATCAAGCTGAGTCGTCACTGTCAACGAGGCACCTCGCAGAGCACCTATTTTCTTGGGTGGGAGACCGGTATTGCCTTGGGCTTGTGTCTGGGCTATGCCTGTTTCTACGAGCAGCCCACAACGCTGATATATACGGCTCTGGGCATCACCGCTGTGGCATTGGTACTATACCATTTCTTTACGCACAGCTGGTTCCTGAAACATAAGAATCGCTAACGTCTGCACATCTGCAGATAAGGACATATACGACAGATCTTCAGGTCTGTTGTGGGAGTGAACGGGATTTCTGGAGAGAATATCTCGTTCACTTTCTGTTCCAGCAGTTCGTTGAAGCGGGCACTATAGTCCGCTATGTCGAGAATCTTATCTTTGCCGAAGCAGAGCGTGGGGTCGTAGTCCTTGGCGCCGGCATGCTGGATAAAGAGCAGGGCTGGACTGACGGCGTGATGTCTGATGTCCGATGGCAGATGTAAGATGTTGGCCTGCTGGCGACTGACGATGTCGGCATAGACGAAAGTCTGGAAATAGTAGTCGTTATGGTCATGAATCTTGGCAGGATCGAAGATGTCTTCCACACTGGCAAGAGCCTTCAGTCGATGGCTTCCCGTCTTATAGTCCACCACACGGATACGCC
>R26__coassemble_1694_pt1 | contig 10712 bp, 6 predicted proteins | sample R26__metabat2_high_PE_001 | metagenome-assembled genome bin R26
TCTTAACTCTTAACTTTTTATTACCTTTGCACCACCAAAGCAAAAACTATGAAGATGATGGGAATGTTGTTATTCATGCTGCTGCCCGTGGTGGCAATGGCGTATATCGGGTGGCACGTGTGGTGCCTGCTGCCCGTGAAGTGGTATGTGAAGACGATAGTGATTGCCGTGATGGTGGCATCGTTCCTATTGCTATTCGCAGGCTTCCGACGGGCAACCGATGGTATGCCGATGCCACTGGCCACGACGGTCTATGTGATAGGCACGTCGAGCATCTTCGTCCTGCTCTATCTATTCATGATTTTCCTGGTACTGGACTTAGGGCGATTGACGCATCTCTTCGCGCGTACCTTATTATATAATAATTGGTGGACGGCAGGGGGCATTGCGGTATTCCTCTTCGGACTGTTCCTCTATGGGCACCTGAACTACAAGCACAAGGTGCGTGAGGAGCTGACCATCACATCACAGAAGGTAAGGAAGCCTTTCAGAGCCGTACTGCTGAGTGACCTGCACTTAGGATACCACAACCAGCGCGACGAGCTGCACCGCTGGGTGGACATCATCAACAGCGAGAAGCCTGACGCGATACTTATTGCCGGTGACATCATCGATGGTAGCATGCGTCCACTGAAGGAACAGCGTATGCATGAGGAGTTCCAACGCCTGCAGGCTCCCGTCTATGCCTGCCTGGGCAATCACGAATACTTCAGCGGACAGCCGGAAGCCCGCCAGTTCTACAAGGATGCGGGTATCCACCTACTGATGGACAGCACGGCAGTCATCGACAGCAGTCTGGTGATTATTGGGCGCGACGATGCGATGAACAGAAGGCGTAAAACGCTGGCTGACCTCACCAAAGATATTGACAAGTCACTGTTTTCCATTGTGTTAGACCATCAGCCCCATCACTTGGAGAAAGCAGAGAAAGCTGGTATCGACTTCCAGTTCAGTGGGCACACCCATCGTGGACAGGTATGGCCTATCTCCTGGATTACAGATGCTATCTATGAGTGTTCGTGGGGCAGTCACCAACGCGGCAACACCCACTACTACGTCAGTAGTGGTATGGGCATATGGGGCGGTATGTTCCGCATAGGTACTCAGTCGGAGTACGTGGTTCTAACAATTAAGAATTAAGAGGTAAGAGGTAAGAGGTAAGAATTAAGAGTTAAGAGTTAAGAGTTAAGAGTTAAGAGGTAAGAGGTAAGAGGTAAGAATTAAGAGGTAAGAATTAAGAGGTAAGAGGTTAGAGGTAAGAGGTTAGAAGCGGCAGTCGGGGCTTTCTTCCATGAAGATCTTGGCATACTCCACGTAGTGCTTGGAGTTGTCGGTCTGGCCAGGACGTACGGGCTTGAGGTACTTGGCAGGCACGCCTCCCCATATCTCACCAGCAGGAATCTTGGTATTCTGCAACACCAGTGCACCAGCAGCAACGATGGAGCCCTCACCCACCTCACAGCCGTCGAGCAACGTAGAGCCCATGCCTATTAAGGCGCCGTCGTGGATGGTGCAGGCATGAACGGTAACATTGTGTCCGATGGTAACATCAGAGCCGATATGCGTAGGTCCCGTCTCGTGGGTAACATGGATGCAGGAGCCATCCTGCACGTTGGAACGGTCTCCAATAGTAATCGGAGCCACATCGCCACGTACCACGGCATTGAACCAGATGGAGCACTGGTCGCCCATCTGCACGTCACCTACAATCGTTGCGTTCTCACTGAAGTAGCAGTCCTTGCCCCACTTAGGTGTCAGACCGCGATATGATTTGATTAAAGCCATGGTATTTGACGATTTGACTATTTACAATTTGATAAAAGACAGGACTTTCTGTGTGGCACCTGCCAGACTGCTGACATAGGCACCAGCCTTCTCGCCCAGTTCCTTGATGACCTCAGGATGCTCTTCGAAGCCCTGCATATAGCGACGGAAGTCGTCGGCATTGGCTATCTCCAGACCAGCACCACAGGCCTTCAAGCCCTGTGCCTCCTGGAAACGCTGGTTGTTGGGACCAAAGAAAACAGGAACATCCCAGACGGCAGCTTCCAAGGTGTTGTGGATACCCACACCAAAGCCTCCACCCACATAGGTCACGTCGGCATAGTGGTAGATGCTGCTGAGCAGGCCGAAGCAATTGATAATCAACACTTCTGCATCTCGGAGAGGTGAGAGGTCAGTCTCGTTTACTTGAGTATAGCGCACCACCTTGCGACCCTCCAACATCTTTTCAATCTGCTGCAAGTGATCTTCACCAATGACGTGAGGTGCAATAACCACCTTCCAGTCCTTATGTTCATTGAGCCAAGGAATGAATATCTCTTCATCAGGTTGCCACGAGGAACCAGCGATGAATACTTTCTTATTGTCGCAGAAGGCCTCAACGATGGGCAGTTGCTTAGCTGCGGCCTTGATCTGCAATACACGATCGAAACGAGTGTCGCCAACGACAGAGACATCGGTGATGCCAATAGTTGACAGCAACTCCTTGCTAATCTCGTTCTGCACAAAGAAGTGGGTAAAGCACTTCAGCACATGACTGTACTGGTGACCATACCAGCGGAAGAACACCTGACCTGGACGGAAGATGCTGCTGACACTATAGACGGGAACGCCACGATGGCTCAGGATGTGCAGGTAGTTGTACCAGAACTCGTACTTAATGAAGAACGCCATCACAGGACGGATGGTACGCAGGAAGCGACGGGCATTGGTAATAGTGTCGAGTGGCAAGTAGCAGATGATATCGGCACCCTCGTAGTTCTTGCGCACCTCATAGCCTGAGGGCGAGAAGAACGTGAGCAGAATCTTGTATTCCGGATGCTCACGGCGCAACTGCTCCATGAGTGGACGTCCTTGCTCGAACTCACCCAGCGAAGCAGCATGGAACCACACATACTTGGCATCAGGGTCCACCTTCTCTTTCAGGATGCGGATAGCCTCGCGCTCACCACGCCACATCTTGCGCACCTTCTCGCTGAAAAGGCTCACAATGGCTACGCCACACAGATAGAGATAGATAATTAAATTATACAATGTCTTTCGTTATTACGTTATTTCATTATTACGCCACGATGAATTAACCAAGTATCTCAATGGCTCGCTTCATACGGCGCAACGTTTCTTCCTTGCCAAGGAAAGCAGAGATGTCGAACATGCCAGGACCCTTGCCCTCGCCAACGAGTGTCAAACGCCAAGCATTCATGATGTTGCCCAGCTTATACTCTTTCTGCTCAATCCATGCGTGGACAATCTGCTCCTGGTTCTCCAGTGAGAAGTCGTCGATGCCTTCCAACACCTGCATCAGCTCAGTCAACTGGGCAGCGCTGTCTTCTTTCCAACGTTTCTTGGCAGTCTTCTCGTCGTACTCCGTAGGAGCCACAAAGAAGAACGAGCACAGGGGCCACAACTCATGAACAAACGACACGCGGTCCTTCATCATGCGGGTAACCTCCAGCACACGCTCGAAGGTCTCGTTAGGACAATGCTCCTTGACGATGGGCTCGAACAAGGCGGCAATCTCCTCGTTAGACTTCTTCAGGATATACTCGTGGTTGAACCAGACAGCCTTTTCGTAGGCAAACTTAGCACCAGCCTTTGAGCACTTGGAGATATCGAACAGGGGAACCAGCTCGTCGAGGGTAAACAGCTCCTGCTCAGTACCTGGATTCCAACCCAGCAGAGCAAGGAAGTTGATGACAGCCTCAGGGAAGTAGCCGTCCTCACGATAACCGCGAGAGGTCTCGCCACTCTTGGGGTCTTTCCACAACAGCGGGAAAACAGGGAAGCCAAGGCGGTCGCCATCACGCTTTGACAGCTTACCCTTTCCGTCGGGCTTCAGCAACAGCGGCAGGTGGGCAAACTGGGGCATGGTATCCTCCCAACCGAAGGCACGATAGAGCATCACATGCAGTGGAGCACTGGGCAACCACTCTTCACCACGGATAACGTGAGAGATCTCCATCAGGTGGTCGTCAACGATATTTGCCAAGTGGTAAGTAGGCAGCTCGTCAGCACTCTTGTAAAGCACCTTATCGTCGCAGATATCACTCTTCACGCGCACCTCACCACGGATAAGGTCGTTGACCAGAATCTCCTGGCCAGCCTCTACCTTGAAGCGAACAACGTATTGATGGCCTGAAGCAATCAACGCATCGACCTCTTCCTTGGGAAGGGTCAGCGAGTTACGCATCTGCTGACGGGTGTGACAGTCGTACTGGAAATTCTGTATCTCCGCACGCTTAGCCTCCAACTCCTCAGGGGTATCGAAGGCGATGTATGCCTTGTCAGCATCCAGCAACTGCTTAACGTATTTCTTATAGATATCGCGGCGCTCGCTCTGGCGGTAGGGACCTTTGTCGCCACCAAACGAGACACCCTCGTCAAACTTGATGCCCAGCCACTTGAACGATTCGATGATGTATTCCTCTGCGCCAGGCACGAAACGGTTTGAGTCAGTATCCTCAATACGGAACACCAAATCACCGCCATGCTGCTTGGCAAACAGATAATTATACAGGGCTGTGCGAACACCACCGATATGCAAAGCACCCGTCGGACTGGGTGCAAAACGTACTCTTACTCTTCTATCAGACATATATTATTCGTGTATTTTGTCCGCAAAGGTACAAAATATTTATGAATTACGGATGAGGAATTATGAATTATTTATTATCTTTGCACGGTAAAAGTAATTATTAGGTATGAAAGAACTGCATTGGCGTGATATTCTCACCCGAACAATACTCATTATTGTCACTGTCACCATCACCGTTTGGTCGATGCCACACGACAGTCGTAGCTACTTCCATGTAGAGGAAGGGAAACCGTGGAAATATGCTGATTTCACGGCACCTTTCGACTTCCCTATCTACAAGTCGGAAAGCGTTATCCGTGAGGAACGCGACAGTGCACTGAGCCAATATGAGCCCTACTACAAATACCATCATGAGACTGGACAAAAGATGGTGCAGAAGTTCTACAAGGACTATGCCGACGGCATTCCAGACCTTCCTGCCAGCTACATGGGCATCATCTCCGACCGTCTGCTAAGCCTTTACCACGAGGGCATCATCGACCAGAAAGACTATACTGAACTGCTGGGCGATACTACAACGATGATACGCATCGTCAACGACAAACAGGCCACGAGCGTCTCCGTCGCAGACCTCTACTCGCCAAAATTGGCGTATGAGCAACTGTTTCAAGACGAGAAACTGGCACCTGTACGTACCATTCTGCAGAAATGCAACCTTAACGAGTATATCGCACCCAACCTCACCTACGACCGTGAGCGTAGCGAAAGCAGCAAGAACGACCTGCTGTCGGGCATAGCACTGGCCAGCGGTGTGGTGCAGAAGGGACAGAAGATTATTGGTCGGGGCGACATCGTAACGGAGAAGACCTACCGCATTATCGAGTCGTTCAAGAAAGAGAACGAATTGCGCAACGAGGATATCAAACAGAACCACCTGGCACTATTTGGCCAGATTATCTATGTCACCATCCTCATCTTTGGCTTCACCATCTACCTCAGCCTCTACCGCAGGGACTATTTTGAGAAGCCGCGCAGCACCACGATGCTCTATGCGCTCATCATCTTCTTTGCCGTATTGACGGCATTGTTCATGCGCAACACGTTCATCCACGTCTATCTGTTGCCGTATGCTATGGTACCTATCTTCATCCGCGTGTTCATGGACTCACGTACGGCCTTCATGGCTCATTGCACAATGGTACTCATCTGTGCGGTTATGCTACAACACCCGTTTGAGTTTATCGTTATGGAGACGGTAGCAGGTTTGGTGGCCATCAGCAGTCTGCGTGAGCTGTCGCAGCGCTCGCAGCTCTTCAAGACAGCTATCTTTGTCACGTTATCCTGCATCACCGTCAACATGGCGTTCGACTGGATGAACAGCGATGGAATGACGGAGATAGACTACAGCTACTACAACTATCTGATAGCTAACGGCATCATGCTGCTCTTCGCCTATCCCCTGCTCTACATCATCGAGAAAGCCTTCGGATTCACCAGCGACATTACGCTGATTGAGCTTTCGAATACTAACAACGAAGTATTACGCAAGATGAGCGAGGTGGCACCTGGTACATTCAACCACTCTATACAGGTAGCCAATCTAGCTGGTGAGATAGCTAACAAGATTGGTGCCAAGGCGCAACTGGTACGTACCGGCGCACTCTACCACGACATCGGTAAACTGGCTAATCCTATATATTATACGGAGAACCAGTCGGGTATCAATCCCCATGAGATGCTGACAGACATCGAATCAGCACAGATTATCATCAGCCACGTGACAGAGGGTCAGAAGATGGCTGATAAGTACAATCTGCCGAACGTCATCCGCGACTTCATAGCCACCCACCACGGACAGGGCAAGGCCAAGTACTTCTACGTGCATTATCACAACGAGCATCCCGACGAACCCGTCGACGACCTGCTGTTTACCTATCCTGGTCCCAACCCGTTTACCCGTGAACATGCTTGTCTGATGATGGCTGACACGGTAGAGGCGGCTTCGCGCTCGTTGCCTGACTATACCGAACAGTCCATCCGTGGCTTGGTAGAACGTCTCATCGACGGACAGGTGGCTGACGGTTATTTTCGCGAATGTCCCATCACCTTCCGCGACATCCAGTATGCCAAGACGGTACTGATAGAGAAACTGAAAACCATCTACCACACCCGAGTCAACTATCCAACTGAGAAAAAGGCATAGTAGGATTGACCCAAAAGTGAAGAAAAAACACTCATTTTTCTGCACACTTTGGCACATTTGTGCAGAAAGTGTGCAGATTTTAGTTAATAAGCGTTAAGAATAACTGCACTTTCGCGGCTGTTTTGTGCAATAAGCGTACCTTTGCACCCGATTTTAGCGAAATTAGTTTAAAAGTTATGAAAAAGATTGTTTTATCGCTGATTGTTTTCACGATGACATCGGTAAGCGCCCTTGCTGGCGGTATCCTTACCAACACTAATCAGAGTGTTTTGTTTTTGAAGAACCCTGCCCGCGATGCCGCTATCGGTATTGACGGTGTTTATTCTAACCCTGCCGGTGTGGCTTTCATGCCAGAAGGTTTCCACATTGCCTTCAACTGGCAGTATGCACACCAGACGCGTACCATCACATCCACCAATCCGGTTTTTGCACTGGGTAAGAAAAACGACGGTAGCTCAGTAAAAGAATTTGAGGGCGTAGCAGATGCTCCCATCATCCCTTCGCTGCAGGCTGCATACAACAAAGGCGACTGGAGCATCCAGGTAAACTTCTCAGTACCTGGCGGTGGTGGAGCCTGTGAGTTTGCTGACGGTTTGGGCTCGTTTGAGAGCGTGGTGGGTAACATTGCCAACATGCTGAAGCCGCTGGGTGCTCTTGGCTATGACATGGACGGCTATATGAAAGGACGTCAGTACTACTATGGCATACAAATAGGTGCTGCCTACAAGATTTACCCCAACCTCTCAGTATATGGCGGTCTGCGTCTGCTCTATGGCGATGCTACCTACAAGGCAAAAATCAACAACATCCTCGTAAAGACCGCAGGTGGCTACGTAGAGTTTGGCGACTTCATGCAGGGTGCCATCGGTATTGTTGAAGATGGTATCTCACAGGTTGAGGCTGGCATTGAACAGATAAACAATGGTATTACCCAGTATGAGAGTGCAGGTATTCCAGTTCCTGCTGAACTGACAGCCCAACAGCAAACATTAGTGGCTCAGCAGGCCCAGCTGGAGGGTACCAGAAAGGAGTTGGGTACGCTGCAGAAGTATGCTGAGGGTGTTAACCTGCTGAGCAACCAGGATGGTTTAGGCATTGCACCGGTAATTGGTATCGATTGGAAATACAAGAACTTCAACTTCGCAGCTAAGTACGAGTTCAAGACCCAGATTCGCATGAAGAACGAGTCGACAGTCAACAAGGCCAGTGAGATTCCTGCCGTAAACCGCTTCCGTGATGGCGAGAAGGTTAACGAGGATGCTCCTGCACTGCTCACATTAGGTGCACAGTGGAGACCCGTTGAGGAGGTGAGCCTGAACGTGGGTTGGCACCACTATTTTGACAAGGATGCCAACTGGTATAACAATACTCAGGATTTGTTGCGCCGCAATACCAACGAGTATCTGGCAGGTGTCGAGTGGGACGTTACCGATAAGCTGAATGTGTCATGCGGTGGTCAGCTGACCCGCTACGGCCTGACCGATGAGTATATGAACGACATGTCATTCGTCGTCAACAGCTACAGCCTTGGCTTTGGTTTCAGCTACAAGGTCAGGGAAAACATCACACTATCTGCCGCTTATTTCCAGACAAACTACGACAAATATACACGTGAGAATTATCCCACGGCAGGTGTCAGCGATACCTTCACCCGTACCAACCGCGTACTGGGTGCCGGTTGCCAGATTGATTTCTAATTACAGCGGGTCTACATCGTAATAGACCTGCAACGACGAATAGCGTTTATCCGCGAGCATCTGTGTCTGCGCAAGCAGCAGGTACTCGCGGACCTTTTTCATGTCTATGCCGTTCTCTAATTTGAGCACGAGCTTTCGGATGTTCTGCGACTTCACCTTGGCAACAGCGGGTTTGTCGGGACCTAACACACGGCCACCAAACCACTGGCGAAGACGACTGCCCATCTCAATGGCGGCAGTACTTACCACATTCTCTTGACGATGGCGTACGAAGACATATACCAGATGATAGTAGGGTGGATAGTGGAATGCCTGACGCTCGGCTATCAGCTCCTTATATAAAGAGGTATAGTCGTTGCGCACCACTTGGTCAACGACAGAAACTTCCTTCTGTTTGGTCTGCAAGATGACAAGACCGCGCTTGCCTTTACGACCGGCACGACCACTGACCTGTGACATCATCATGAAAGCATGTTCATAGGCACGGAAGTCGGGGTAGTTGAGCATGGAGTCTGCATTGATGATGCCCACCACGCTGACCTTCTCAAAGTCAAGACCTTTGGAAATCATCTGTGTACCAATGAGGATATTGGTACGTCCCGCAGAGAAATCGTTGATGATGCGCTCATAGGCGTTGCGTGTTCGGGTCGTGTCAAGATCCATACGGGCGATATGCGCCTCTGGAAAGAACTCGTGAACCTGCTCTTCAATCTTCTCCGTGCCATAGCCTCGACTACGCAGATTGGTAGAGCCACAGCATGGGCACTCCGTTGGGATGCGGTAGGTATAGCCACAGTAGTGGCACGTCAGTTGGTTCAACTGGCGGTGGTAGGTCAGCGAGACATCACAGTGCTGACACGTGGGTACCCAGCCACACTGGCGGCACTCTACCACAGGGGCAAAGCCGCGGCGGTTCTGGAACAGGATGACCTGTTCACCACGCTGCAGGGCCTCACGCATCCGGGTCAGCAACAGTGGGGAGAAAGGACCGTGCATCATCTTACGATGCTGCAGGTCGGCAATATCTACAATCTGTATCTCCGGCAGTTCTATTCCCTGATAGCGTTCCTTCAACTCCACCAGTCCATATTTGCCGGTCATGGCGTTATGGTAGCTCTCCAAAGAGGGCGTAGCCGTACCCAGCAGCACCTTTGGTGCTTTTCCTTCTTTTTTCATTTGAGTACCCAGCATGATAGCCACACTGCGGGCATGATAGCGGGGCGCAGGGTCTTGCTGCTTATAGCTGGTCTCGTGTTCCTCGTCGACAATGACCAGGCCTAAGCGTTGGAAGGGCAGGAATACGGCCGAACGGGCACCGAGGATGACATCGTATGGATTCTCTGACAATTGCTTCTGCCAAATCTCCACACGCTCTGCATCGGAATAGCGGGAGTGATAGATACCCAGCTTGTCACCAAACACGCGTTGCAGACGCTGCATCATCTGTACCGTCAGGGCTATCTCTGGCATCAGGAACAGCACTTGTTCCTTTCGGTCCAGCGCCCGCTGTATCAGGTGAATATATATTTCTGTCTTACCACTTGACGTCACGCCGTGCAACAGCGTCACCTGCTTCTTCATCATCGAAAACAGTATCTGGTTATAGGCCTCCGACTGGGCTGGACTCAGCGGTTTTATCAGTTCAGGGCGATAGGGGCCACCATGATTCAGGCGTCCTACCTCCACTTCATAAGTCTCCAGCATCTGACGCTGTTCCAACTGCTTCAGCGTGGCTGACGAGCACCCACTGACATTCATCAGTTCCTCGCGGGTCACCTCTGTCGGCTGAAATTCCATCGGCTGATTTCCCGCAGGCAGAGGCTCTGCCTTAGCAGATTTCTCGTCAACCTGATCCCACCCTGACAATGCCAGATACTCCGTAAAGACACTCAGCTGATTCTTGGCACGTGCTAAGACGTTCAGCGCCACATGCAGGGCTGTCACATTCTGATACTGCTCCGTTAATCGGATATATGTCTCGGTCTTTGGCTTATAGCCATCTTCGGCTTTCAGACCAGCAGGAAGGGCGGCTTTATATACATCGCCAATGGGAGACAGGTAGTAATCACTAATCCATTGCCACAGCTTCAGCTGGGTATTAGTTACAATAGGCATCACATCCATCACCATCTCAATGTCCTTCACGGTATAGTCCTGTGGTTGTTGGTCATGCAAACGCCCCACCAACCCTACATACTTTTTCCCTCGTCCGAAGGGCACGAGAACACGCATACCCTCCGCAACGTTCATCCCCTCAGGGATGGCGTAGGTAAAG